>Ga0075152_10001764_pt1 | contig 15610 bp, 11 predicted proteins | sample JI61114C2DNA_FD_70964 | JGI IMG/M metagenome (GOLD analysis project Ga0075152, IMG submission 70964) | Wastewater effluent complex algal communities from Wisconsin, to seasonally profile nutrient transformation and Carbon sequestration -... | ecosystem: Engineered > WWTP > Effluent > Algae...
CTACCGTAATATTTCCCTGTGTAACCGAGATATAATCATCACTGCAGATCCCGTGTTTGTAATTTCCGGTAACCGCCAGGCTTCCGGTACCGCTGAATACCAGCTGTCCTTCACTGAAGAAAGTGCCTTTCTGATCTTCTGTGCTGGCCGCATAGGTGCTGCCATCAATCAGGCGGTTACTGGTGCCATCCAGTACGTTCACGGATACTTTTTTACCCGACTGGATATTTATTGCCGGGCCATCCGCATTTGCCAGGGCGACCCCGTTTAATATCAGGTTGAATTTATAATCACTATACAATTTGAGAGAACCATCGGTAATAAGACCGGATAATACATAATTGATTTCGGTGCTGGTGACGGTGGATGTCACCACTACATTCCCGTTGGTGTTCGTCACGGTTACACCAGCGGATTCATATGGGTTGGTGACCGTGGCCCCGGATGTACTGTATTTTATTACTACGGCATTTGAAAAACTGGTGTCTTTGCTGTTGGTAACAAAGCTGGTATCGGTACCGCTGCCGCTTCCATCATCGGATGGCGTGACATCATTCTTCTTACAGGAAACAATAAATAATCCCGTCATGACAGGAATAAATAGATAAATAAAACGGTTAGCTGCTCTCATAAATATTATTTTATGCGTATCTGACGGTGCCCGTTGCGGAAAGTTCAATCCGTTTTTCGCGTAACCGTCATTGTCTCCATGAATACGGCAGATGCATCGGTAAACCGGATTTTATTCTTTGTATAAAAAAGAAAAACCGGGCCTTCCGGCCCGGTTTTGCAAAACACGGCTTTTCAATCTTACTGTTGCAGGCGAATAATCCCGAGTTCGGTATCCTCCCCTCTTTGTACGGTAATATTGGTAATGGAGGTATCCCTGTAGCCATTGATACCATCAATGAATAAACTGTAGGTTCCGGGTCGTAAGCCACGGATTTTAAACTCTCCTTCATGATCCCAGGGTCTTGCATAGGCGGTATCCGTGCTGCTGTAGGCTTTGATCAGTCCATGTGAATGAACCGGCCTTACTTTTCCTTCTATTTCGCCTGTACTGTGACGACCAAAGGGTTTCAGGTATGGTTTCAGCCAGTATTGCCCACCGGTATAACGAATGGAGCGGGACAAATCAAAGTCCAGGTATAGCTGGAAGTTGTTTGATGAAATGGAATCCAGGTGTTCACGTCCCACATTTACAAAAATATAAGTCTGGTTATTGATCAGGTTGATCGGATGAGTCACGCTGTCGACCATCAGACTGTTATTGGTGCCCAGCGTAAATTTGATCCGCTCGATTTTCCCGTTTATTACAAATCCGCTGGCCAGCAGGGTATCCACCCCATTGCGGAGAGCCAGCAGGTCATAAACGCCTGGGTTAATCGCCAGGGTATCCCAATATTCACAACGACCGCTCAGCGAGTCATGGTCATCATTACAACCGGGGCCCCAATGATCATCATCATGGTGCCGGCGGCAGGTATCCACTTTTACAGCAATTTGCTGAATATCCACCCATACATGCTGAAAATCAAGCGGCCCGTCAGTCAGGTATATGGAAAGTTTAGCCTTACCCTCGGGTATGGCATCCAACTTAGCCTCTTTCTGACAGGCATATAATAATACGACGGAAAGAAGAACAACGGCCAGGAACGGCAGGGCGCGAAACACACTGTTTTTCATACTTATCATTGGTTTTGAAGTTTACTAATACAAGGGATAAGTAAACGAAAATTATGCCACGGAGGCATGCAGGAAGGGGAAATGACGGGTTTTTATCCACAGAAGTCTGTTGCCAAGTGGCAGGGAAGTTCAAAGAGTTTCTTTACGCTACATATATTCTTCTGGCGGCTCATCTCTGTTTATTCTGCGTATTAAAACAAACCTGCCGCTCATAAACCTGTATCACTTATTTCTGAGTACTTCTATATACCGGTCCTATATGTGAAACTTTAATCCTGACGGAATAGCTCTATACAAGACACAAAGTTGTATTAACATTTCATTTTACGATTTTCGGCACACTGGCATCCGCTTTGAAATACTATCATTAACCGGACAGCAGAAACAAATTGTACCGCTGTTTTCCGGTTCAGGCGGTACCTGATTTAAAAACAAACATCATGAAAAAGATCTTTACACTACTTGTTGTCAGTTTACTGGCTACTTCTCTTTTTGCCGCAGATCATCGCCCTGTTATCAAACTTAACAATAACAAGAATTATAAAGTGGTGATAGACGGCCGCACTTACTTTGGCGATGACATCACGATACGCCCGGATTATTTCATGCGCGGACAACATACCATCCGCGTATTTGAAATGCGGAGAGGATTATTTGGCCGCACCGAGCGACTGGTGGATGAAGCCATCTTCCGGATGGACCGGGATAATATCCTGATTAAAGTGGACTTTGCCGGAAACATTAAAATCCGGGAAGACAGAAGAAACGGCCGTGATTATAATGATGACCGGTATGACAGAAACAACCGGCGCGGTAACAGATTCTGAAGAATCCTTAAATAAGATAGGGCTGTATCATAATGATACAGCCCTATTCTTTTCCCTTTTGTCGTACTGGTCCAATAACTTATTGCACCATTATTTTTGCGGTGGTTGTCTGACCGGCACCGGTGGCACTGACAATATACATGCCTTTACGGAACTGGTTACTGTTAAACTGCATGCGGCCATTGCCGGATTGCTGAGCCATCAGCTTGCCACTCATATCAAAGATTTTTACATCATATTTTAACGGGTTATTACCTGCAATACTTACGGTGATCATTTCGCCTGCGTTCAGTAAAGTGGGACTGACCAGCACTGCAGGTGCCTGCTCAAACGCAATCATCATTACTGCACTGTATTTAAAAGAACCGTCTTTATCTATCATTTTAAGCCGGTAAAACGCTTTTTGCATCAGGCGGGCTGCCTTTGCATCTGCAAAACTGTAGGCACCACGCAGGTCATTTGTACCAAAAACGGTAGCGATGGTTTCAAAACCTTCTGTTCCGTTTGCTGAACGCTCCACTTCAAAATGACTGAAGTTCTCCTGGTTTTCAGCTTCCCATTTCAGCTCGGTTACATTATTTTTTTTGCTGGCCTGGAAGGAGATCAGATCAAGCGGTAATACGTTTTCATAAACCAGGTTGCCGATACCAATAGTCTGGGATACCGGGTTGGCTGGTGAAGAGGTACCGGCACCATATACAATAGTCAGGGTCTTCACCGGATGTCTGCCGAAGCTCACTTTAGCGGGTTCATTGGTAAAACTGTTGTTATTGGCTTTGCCTTCGATAATATTACTGTTGGCGCCGGAAACGGTTGTATAGCTGTTTGCCGTAATAACGGGATAAACAGACTGGCTGTTACCATTAACACCAGTAACCGTTACTTTATCATCCCAGTTTGTCGACTGGTCAACATCAAAAAGCAGGAAAGTGATTCCGGTGAGGGGTTTGGAAAAAGTTACCGTAACAGTGACACTGCTGGTTTTGTTATTCCAGTCAACGGATGTGGTCAGGTTACCACCACCTGAGCTGCTGTACCGGGGGTATCCGGATTCATGACCGGGACCGGAGATGACGGTACTCATAGTAATACCGGCATTACTTTGAGAGTTTGAGGTGTTGCCATTTCCATGATTGCTCCAGGAAAAACTCTGGGCGGAAACGATAGAACTGATAAACAAGGAAAGAATGATAAGAGTTGCGTAAACAGGTTTCATAAAGTACGATTTTAGGGTAACGATAAATTACTATAACGGTGCCAAAAAATACGTACTTGATAATCAATGATTTACACTTATGCCAAACAAAAAAAATTCCATAATTCGGATAAAATTTCCGTTTTTTAAAATCCCCCTTTAGACCCGTTAATCAAATTCCATATTCCGGAATCAGAAAATACGGGTAATTTCCTGTTTTACTCAGGGCAGTGACCCTTATTGATTAATAAGCAATTGAGTAGTATGACAAAATACCTGTTCGTAATTTTCCCGGCACTCCTGTGTTTTTCCTGCAACCAGCAAACCAAAATAAAGGAGCAGGCCGCTGTTGCATATGAATTTACTTCCGGATTAACTGAAGACACGGCCTGCCTTCTCTCCCAGCTGGCTTATTGCCCGGTTATTGAGGATTCATTATCACATTATATGCCGGGCTGGACTTTGTTATGGGATGCCACTGAACTGAACGGGAATCATGCGTTTGTGGCTGGAAACGGACGGGACTATGCGTTGGCCATCCGGGGGTCGCTGATGAATTTTACCTGGTCGGCTTTTCAAAACTGGATTTATCAGGATCTGCATGTAACCACACAACGAAAATGGCCTTATTCAAAAGACAGCAGTAAAGCCTGGGTATCACAGGGGGCCTATACAGGTCTGGAAAACCTGAACAATACGAAGGATAAAAAAAGCGGAAAGCCCCTGATCAGTTTGCTGGATTCCCTTTTGAAGACCGGGGCGCCCTTGCTGATCACCGGACATAGTCTTGGTGGTAACCTGGCCACGGTCTATGGTTCCTATCTCTGGCAGGAATGCCGTGCCCGTAATATTCCGTCAGCGGATATAAATATCATCACATTCGGGGCACCGGCTGCGGGTGATGCCGGTTTTGCCAATGATTTTGATAATAAATTTCCCCATTCCATCCGGGTGGAAAACAGGTTCGATATTGTACCCAAATTCCCGACAATCGCCGGAATGAATTCGTTAAGCGAATTGTTCAGCGACTCACTGTCTGCTGATAAAACGGAAGTGGGTTACAAAAATATGCAGGTGTCATTGTCCAGGGTTTTCAGCCTTCTCTCCGGATCACTGGAATTATTGGACCTGCTGAATGTAATTACCCCATACCGGCAAACCAATGGCCAGGGAAAACAAATTAAAATAGCCCTTTCCGCCAAAAACCAGGGAACCGACGTGGTGAACTGGATGAACGAAGCTGGCTTTCAGCACAGTATAACACAATATGCCAAGTATGAAAAAGTGCCCCTGATCCATTGTGATTAAAAACATTTTTGGAAATATCATTAAAAAATGTAATTTCCTTCAAAGCTTGCCAACGATGAATACCTCTATTGCCAATGATTTTTTACATCTGGCCAGTACCTTACAGAAAGAAGGTTACAATATGGACCAGATCACGCTGCAACTCCGTGAAAAAGGAGCCCCTGACAACCTGTTACAGGAAGCAGTACAGCATTTGAAACAACTCCATATCAATCGTAGAAGAAGTTCAGGCTTTGCCTGTTGCGGCATTGGTGTGGCCCTGTTGGTTGTGGGGTGTATGATCACTATTATGCTATATAATAGTGGCGGGGATATCAAATGGGTAATGTATGGCCTGACCACACTGGGTGTAATATTCACTATGAAAGGCCTGGTGGATTTGCTGGGTTGGTAGAAATCCTGAATAAGACGTGGTTAAAATCCGGCATCCGTATGCACTTCGACTAATACCGTTGTGCCAAGGCCGGGTATGCTCTCTACATTACAGGCGCCACCCATCAGGCTGGTCCTTTCTTTCATACCGAGTAATCCAAGGGTTCGTTTGCCGGAGACATAGGCGGTATCAAAACCTTTTCCGTTATCTTTTATTTCAAGCCTGATTTTCCCACCCTGGTATACCAGCGTTACAATTATCACTGTAGCCCCGGAATGGCGGATTACATTGGTTACGGATTCCTGTATAATCCGGAACAATGCCGTGCGGACTTTCTCCGGAAGTGGGATATCGTCTTCATCATACCGGAATTCAGTTCGGATATTGACCCGCCGTTGAATATCTTCCAGGTACCATTTTACGGTTGCCACCAATCCCAGATCATCCAGCATGAGGGGCCGCAGATTGGCCGATAATTCCCGTATGGTATTCACGGCCCCATCCAGGTGACGACCGATTTCATCAAATTTTCCGGACAACATCCCTGATTTCTCCGGCTGAATCTGTGATTGCAGCCAGGAAAACTCAATCTTTAAAACGGTCAGCTGCTGCCCCAGTTCATCATGAATTTCCCGGGCAATAGACGTACGCTCTTCTTCACGCACATCCTGCAAATGAGCTGAAAGATTGCGCAATTCCAAATTAGTTTCTTCCAGTGCCTGCTCATACTTTTTCCTTTCGGAAATATCTGTCAGCACCCCAATTATTCCGGAATCTGTTGCATTTGACCCATTGACCATCCGCGCATTTACTTCAAACCAACAGATCCGCTGGTCTTTAGTGACAAGCCTGAACTTATGCCGGCAGAATTCTTCCTGACCACTGATCAGCAGCCCCAGTTTGGACTGACAGGATGAACAGTCATCTTCATAAACATAGGTCAGAATGCTGTTACCCAGTGAACTACTTTCGGAAAATCCGAGTATTTCATGCCAGGCCGGATTCAGGAAAGTAAGGGTCCCTGTTTTATCCGCCCGGAAAATGATGTCCCTGGAGTTATTCACCACATCCCTGTATTTCTGTTCACTCTTCTGCAGTACCAGCTGGCTTTCCTTTTCCCCGATGGCAAAGGCCACTTCACGGGCAATGGTTTGTAATAACTGGGATTCATCTTCTGTAAACACATGCTCTGTATTGAAATACACCATGAATTTTCCCAGGAGGCGATTCATATAGATCAGTGGGATAAATCCAAGTGCTTTTATACCTTCTGCTTCTATGACCGGGCGTAACGCATCCAGATCCGGGTCTGAGGCCACATCGGATACATAAATTGGAGCCGGATTTACCGCATCCGACTTCCAGGGAGAGTGACCGGTTGCCAGTTTGCAGTATTCACCCGACAAACCATGTGATGCTTTAAACTGCATTATACCGGCCTCATCAAAAAGCAGCACTGAGGCGCGATCGGCCTGAATGGTGGTCAGCAAGCCCCCAAGCGCCAGTTTATAAATATCTTCCAGCTGACGGGCTTTACTGACCGCATCTGAGAGGCGGGCCAGTAACTGTAGCTGGTCGTAACGTTGTTTAAGTTGTTGTTCAGAATCTTTCTGTCCTGAAATATCCAGAAATGAACCAAAGAGGTATACCGGATCATTTTTATGATCGGTAACAATATTCGCAGAAAAAGCCACCGGGAAAAGTGTACCATCCAGTTTTTTTCCCAGACATTCACTGTACTCAATTCCGTTTGCCTTAACCGTGTCAATATTCTGCAGAATCAGCGGGCCATCAAACATATCCCGTACATCCCGGCCTATCAGTTCCTGCTCATTGACCGCACCCCACATTTTACATAATGCTTTATTCGCGTAGATGATGATGCCATTCAGGTCACCGATACCCATTCCGCTGATAGAACTTTCAATCGCATGTTCCTTCATGCGGAGTTCCTTACGGATTTTGGTATGCTCGGTCATATCCCTGGCCATGGCCATAATCTTTCCATCGGGCAGTAATACTGACCGTAACTCAGTCAGGTAATCACTGCCATCTTTTCTTTTAATACGGCGAAAATCCACTACGGTCTGACCATGTTGCATAGCATCAAAACGGAGCGGCCTTTTTTGGAGATCATCTTCCAGGAACAGGTCTGGTAAACGAAGCCGTCGGAATTCTTCCGGTGAGTAACCAAGATGAAGGTAGGCCCCCTCATTAAATTCGAGTATATCTCCACAGGGGTCGTAAATGATGCATCCGTCGGATGCAAGGCTCAAGAGACTTTCGTATTTAATCCTGAAATCGGACATACCGGAACATACGTATACGGTTGGTTGGTGTAACGTATTAAAGACAACTAAATTAGTATTTAATAAAATTACGCTGCCATTTCGGTCTTCCCAATTTTAAAATATCAGGGTTTACCCTTGTTTTTAAACCAGCCGAAACACAAACAATTTATAATATCGTGAAGCGCTCCCGGTTATCCCCCACAATCAGCCAGTAAACACCATCATGCATGCCCCCAGTACTCAGTGCCAGTTCACGGTCACGTTCCGGCAAACGACCCCGCCGGATCAGGTGACCATCGTCATCCATAATCTGATAGGTATCTGCCGGAGAAAAAACAGGGGGAAAAATTACAGTAAAACAGCCATTCGCGGGCACAGGATTGGGATTAACCTGGAAGCGTAATAGGTCTTTCATATTATCAGTGTCTTAACCGGGCTGGTGAAGCCCTGAAGGATTGCTGGTGCTGCACCTGAAATATGCAAATAAAATGCCACCCATGCTGAAAGGCATCATCAGGAATGAAATGTGAATATCTTCCGGTCGTAAATGATTTATCTGGCTGAAGAAATACGATTAATACAAAGGTAATTCCACATGAAAAACAGTTCCGGCTCCCTGGGATGTTTCGAACCAGATTCGTCCCTTGGCCTGCTCTACAATGCCTTTGCACATGGCCAGCCCCAGTCCGGTTCCGGACGTCTTGGTGGTGAAATTGGGAACAAAAATCCGCTCTTGCACGTCGGCCGGGATACCTTCCCCATTATCGCGGACACTGATCAGTATATGTCTTTCCAACCGTTGTTCTGTTACTTCAATCCGGCATTGTCCATTACCATTGCAGGCTTCCACTGCATTGGCCAGAAGATTCGTGAACAACCGGTTCATTTGTGTTTTATCCGCCTCCACCATTACCTGCCCCTGTACCGGCTGCCAGTGCAGCAAGACCTGCTCATTGGTGGCGTATAATTCTTTCAGCGAATAAATCACTTCATGCAGATCGAAGACGGTGGAATTCGTATTACCGATATTGGCAAACTGAGAAAAATCGGCGGCAATCTTGGACAGATGATCAATCTGTTCTACCAGGGTATTGGCCACACTCGCTGATAATTCCTTTACATTTTCCTGGTTATTATTAATCGCTTTTTGCAAGTACTGTATGCTGAGCTTCATGGGCGTGAGCGGGTTCTTGATTTCATGGGCTACCTGCCGGGCCATTTCCCGCCAGGCCCCTTCCCGTTCACTTTTGGCCAACGCTACCGCACTTTCACTCAGTTTGGATACCATCTTATTGTATTCCTGTACCAGGTCCCCGATCTCATCATTACGGTGCCAGGGAATGGGCTCATTCATTTTACCCAGATTCACTTCCTTCATTTTATCGCTGATCAGGGAGAAGGAATCTGTGATCCTGTTGGTAATGAACAATGCAATAAGCCCGGCAATCAGGAAAATAAAGGCGTTCAGGTTGATGATCGTCACCAGGAAATTGGAGATCTCTTTCTCCAGTTCCGGCTGAGAGGTAAAATAGGGTATATTAATATAGGCATAGGCCTGGCCATCGGCATCCCTCACCGGACTGTACATACTGTAAAAGGAAAAATTACCCACTTTTTCTTTTTGGAGATACAGCACTTTCCGCATCTTTTCCAGATTGTAATACGCTTTCGGATCCATCATCTTGCTCAGCACTCCCTTATTATACACATTGGCTTCCGATGAAACCTGTAGATTTCCCGATAAATCATACACATTCACATCCACCCCGTGTATATCGGATACTTCATCCACCAGTCCCTGCAGACCGGTATTGGATACCGAATCATAAATCCGGATCACGTCATCAAACGTGGTATGATCCGCCATTTTTTTCTGCATTTCATTCACCATTATCTTCATGGTGCGGCTCAGCTTATCACTGTTGTTCTGTTCATACCGGTTGATAAAAGAAGCCACCGTGGCGGCAAAAATCACCAGGAATGAAAAAACGCTGATGAAGATAAACGTGTTGTGTATCTGTTTGCGGATGGTAACCTGAAACAACTGCATCAGACCGAATCGGTTCAGCCGTGTACGGAACAGGAAAATCAGTAACTGTACCAGGGCCACAATAAACAGGAAAGAACAGAAAATATAAGAGAACAGGGTGATTGCCTGAATCAGGGCTTCTTTCTTCCGCGCAATCACCACCACTTTTTCATTTCCTGAACGATACCAGAGCTCATCATATTCGCCGTTGGTCCGCTGCTGGAATTCCGCCTTGGGCATCTCCTCCGGTTTCAGCCAGATCGGGAATGCATAATTGCCCGGCGGTGAAATCAGTTTGGCATTTGAATAAACGGCGATGGAATAGGTGGGTGAATTTTCCGGATCCATCTGTTTAAACTGTCTGAAGAGTTCCGGGAATAAGGCTTCATTCGAGAAACTCTTTGGATTAGAAACAATAAAGAATGTACCGAGATTGCTGTTATTGGTATCCCGTATATCCCGACGGGTGATATAATTGAACTTGTCCAATGATGTTTCATAATAGAAAAGTCCGTCTACCTGCGTGGGCTTAGACTGCACCGTCAGGATCGTATTCAGCGATTCATAGGTGGTGGCATCATCATTATAGAGGGGCTTATTGAACGCATCATAAATATACAGCCGGGTATCATACCGGTTCAGGTAACCCCGGTAATTATCCGTTACAATGCTGTCCCTGATTTTCTTTCCGCTTTCGGGGTCACCAAAACGGTTGAAATTTTCCTGCAAAAAATCATTATCCAGGTACTGAATGGCAATACTCATCAGCATCTCGCTCGACTTATCCGTCTGCACCGCCATTTTATCGGCCATCCGTTTGCGTTTCTCCCACTCCACTTTTTTATTTTCCGCCATCATGATAATGGCTATCGACACGGAAAATATAAACAGCCAGGCCAGCATGCCCCCGATATTCACCCGCAACCGGGTGAATATAAATCCACGCCATTGGATCAGCCAGGTGTACGCAAGTAACCAGCATAAAACGGGGAGATAAAAAAGGACCTGAGGGTTCCCGGAACGGGTGGTCAGATACACCAGCCCGGCAAAACCAATGGAAAAATAGATCAGGTAATTGCGTCCGGCAAAAAGCGGAAATATAAACCGGTATAATAACTGGGACAGATAATAATACGAAAGTGAAAGACTGGCCAGCACCACAAAGCCCGCCACGGTATACCGGTCGAGGCTGAAGAAATTGGTTACATCAAAAGAGATTTTTGAATCCGCCACCATACTGCGCACTACATTGGCCAGCAGAAAACTGGAAAAGATAAGGATCAGCAGGGATACTACGGCGGGTATCCAGCGCAACTGTTGTTTCAATCCTTCAAACGGATCTCGGTTATTCCGGAAACTATACCAGGCATATAACACCACCCAGCATAATAAAGCTGAATTGATCAGCAGATCACCCAGGGATCGTTGTACCGGATCTGAACCATAAATAACCGGGTTGAATAATTCAAACTGACGCAGGTTGAGCAGTTCAGGAAAAATATACGTCCCCGCCCGTAACCCGATCAGTATCAGAAAAAGCGCACTGATCGCTTTCCATGGGCCGTACCGACGGGATATACTGTCTGATAACTTATGGATAAACACGAGCAGAAAGAGAATGCCTCCAAAACGCAGGTACAAAGTCAGCCTGTCATTAAAGGGAACCGCGATCGCGGTTTTCTTTTCCAGGTAAAAAAGAATTTTTCCGCTGGCGGCTTTAACCGGAAACTCCGTGACCGATTCACTCAAACGAACTCTTTTTTCGGCTTCATTACCAAAACTGAACTGTTGAGGCAGATAATCGGTTTCTATGAAAAACTCCGAGGATACCGGAATCATCGCAAAAGCCAGATCGGCTTCCGCTCCCCGGATTGATTGTTTGATGATAAAATACCAGCCATTGGACAACTTGGTAAAATATTCCCCGTCGGCAGCCGTAAACATTTCAAAAGGCGGTACCACGAGCTGATCGCTCCAGCGCAGCATCTTTACTTCCCCGAAATCATTGATATCATAAAGGAAAATGCCGTAATTCCGGTCAGTAAACAGTTCCAGTTCTTTATAGCTTTCCGTTCGGGTCGCCAGTTTGCGCAACAGGGCGGAGTCGGCAAGAAAATCGTTGAAATTTTTTTGCTGGGCACGGATATATTTTTCGGCCAGTCCCGCTTCCCGGGCTACCGACGTCCGGTTGGTATAAAGGGTATTAAAAAAAAAGGACAATGCAAATAATACCAGGGCGAATGCCAGGAAAATATATTTACCCCAGGTACTATGCGTGGTGGCGGACTTCACTTATTCAGATCGCTGTTTTTTTATGGCATTCCAGATGGCATCCATTTCAGTCAGGCTCATTTCGCTGAGTGGTTTTCCTGTCTGCAGGGCCTGTTGTTCCATACTGGTAAACCGGTGGATGAACTTCTTATTGGTTCGTTCTAAGGCATTTTCGGCATCCAGCTGCAAAAACCGTGCATAATTGATCAGGGAGAAAATAAGATCGCCGAATTCTTCCTCCGTTTTATCCTTACTGCCGCTTTCCAATGCTTCCTTCAATTCCCCGATCTCTTCTTCCACCTTCTCCCATACCTGCTCTTTATTTTCCCATTCAAAACCTACTTGTTTCGCTTTCTCCTGCAGCCGCATGGCTTTTACGGTGGCCGGGAGTGACTGGGGGACCCCACTTAAAACTGACTTCTTCCCTTCCTTCAGTTTCAGTTTTTCCCAGTTCCTTTTCACGTCTTCTTCATCGTTTACCTGTACATCTCCGTAAATATGCGGATGCCGGGTGATCAGTTTCTCACAAATGCCATCAATCATTTCTGCCAGGCCAAACTGGTTTTGCTCCGTACCGATTTTTGCATAAAAAACGATATGCAGCAACAGATCGCCCAGTTCTTCCCGGATTCCGGCCCAGTCATTTTCAGTTATCGCATCCGCCAGTTCATACGTCTCCTCAATAGTCATCTGCCGAAGGGACTGTATTGTTTGTTTCCGGTCCCAGGGACATTTTTCCCTGAGATCATTCATAATATTCACCAGACGGGTAAAGGCAGCTTCAGCGTTTGGACTCATAAGATCATATTGAATACACGGAGAAAATCAGGAAGGCAAAAAAGAGAAAAATCAATGCCAGTATCGCCCCGATGTTCAGCAAAATAAATTTAATCAGTGTTTTGAAAAATCGCTGACCATAAAACCGTCGCATGGCCATAAAAAGATATACCCCTCCCGAGAGAAAGAAAATCAGGGCCAGCCAGTCAAACAGTTCCCAACCGGTCTGATCCGATAACTCATCCATGCCGAATACCATAAGGAATAGGAAAAAGGAAAAAATGTAATGATAGATAGAAAAAATTCCATGATCCGCAAAATAGAAATTTTTCCGGCGGATATAGAGAAGTTTAAGCAACAGCGCAAAAAGGGGCAGAGATACAAAAAGCAGCACCGGGAGTTTGTGAAGAAAAGTCTCCATCATTTTGTTCATACCACTCCGGGGATCCATTTTATATTGTTGCTTGAGTTCCAGGTTGCGGTATTGCAATTTCCGTCGAAACCACCCATCTCTTTTACCGGGTTCCAATGCTTGCTGGACAGAATCATACTCCCGTTTAGTCTGGTATGACCGGTTACCGATATTGATATAATTAAAATCATCCCAATACGGCATCATATCCTGATTGGTGAGCACCCGGGAGGAATCCTCCAGGAGAAGTAAGGCCGCTTCCAATTCACTTTTGGTAGTATCGTTAGCAAGCGCGGCTTTTAACTTTGTGATATATGCAACCCGATCCTCTTTTTTAATTGGCTGATCCACATTCATCTTCAGGTTCTCCCCGGCTTTGAACAAACTGAAAAATGCTATAAAAAAAACGGCGGAAGTAAATACATATTTTTTGATGGGATTCAGGTAACTGGCCCTTTTTCCCCGGATATACTCAGCTGGCAGAAAACCCGGTTTCAGGAGCAGAAACTTCATCGAATCAAAAAACTTACTGTCGAAATGGGTGATATCATACAGGAAATGCTGCACCATATGCCAGAAGGACTCGTGGGGCTCGGTGTTTTCCTGACCACAGTGCGGACAATACCGGTCGGGTACCGTAGTACCACAGTTCAGGCAGTTGTCTTCCTTACGCAGGGCTTTGTGTGACACTGATAAATTTTGCTTAAAAATAAGTACAAAAAATACAAGCCGGCTTTCTTTTTCGTTACTGTACAATTAAGGTACCTTTACCCGGTTTTAAAACTCAATCAGCTAATGAAATTCCTGCTCCTCCCCGCCCTTCTGTTTGTGCTCCTCCCCGTTCGCGCCCAGTATTATTACAACGATATTCTCGGCAGCAGGGAAAGCAGCGAACAGATGAAAAATTACATGGCCAATAAAGTGCGGATGGTCAGTGCCACCGGCTACGATAATAAAGGAGTGCGGGCCACCGACTTTGCCGAAGTGCAGGAAATTAAGGAAAATGGCCGCCTGTTACGGGTTTCAGCCATCCGCAGCCTTTCAAAAACGGTCACCCTCACCCGCTACGACGAATCCGGCCGCCTGGTAAGTATCACCGATTCGGCCGCCGATCTGCAGGGCATTACCTATTACAGTTATGATGCAGCCGGGCGTATCAGCAAAGTGGAGAATAAGTTGCTGGATTCCGCCAATGCTTTTAACCATACAGAAACCCATACCTGGTATTATAATCAGTCTGGCCAACCTGAAAAAATGTGGCGGGTCATCAGCAGTCAGGGTGCGGGAAAAAGTACCGACAGCCTGGAGATCCGCTTTGTAACGGATGAAAACGGGCAGACAGCAGAAGAACGAACATTCCGGAAAGGCATTGAAACCGGTTATCTCTATTATTACTACGACGACCAGCATCGCTTGCTGGATATTGTCCGCTATAATACACGGCTGAAAAAGCTCTTACCGGATATCATGCATGAGTATGATGAACAGGGACGCATAGCCCAGAAAACCACCACCACATCCAGTGCCAGCCTTGGCTACCTGATCTGGAGATATATTTATGACAGCAAGGGTTTAAAGACCAAGGAAGTGCTGTTTAATAAAGACAAACAGATTACGGGACGGATTGATTATACGTATAGTTTTTAATGGCTGGCACTCACTCCTCAGTAAGGCAATGCAGGCTATCCCTTCCGATGAACATAGGCTTTGCTCACTTAGCAGGGGGTGTATTGTCGGTAGCATTCAGGATGCACACACTTAGACACATAGAATCATAGGTGAACATAGAATACACGGGAACAGGTGTTTGCTAAAGTAACAGTATGTAAACCGGAAGTTGCAGTTCACATAGAAAAACGCCTGCGGCAATCGGGCCGCCGCGGTAACATTTTGGATAATAGATATGCCTTCTCACCCTGTAGGGGTGCTTTGCCGGTATAAATCACGATGAATAAAACGCTCACCCTCACTCCATAGGAGTGCTTTGTTGGTAGATACACAATTTACGAAACGCTCCCCCTCACTCCATAGGAGTGCTTTGTTGGCAGATACACGATTTACGAGATGACCCCACCACTCCGTAGGAGTGCTTTGTTGGCAGATACACGATGTACGAGATGCCTCCCTCACTCCGTAGGAGTGTTTTGTCGGTTTTCACACATAGATACATAGGTTCATAGCAGAACATAGAATACACAGAAGCATGCTTTAACGGCTGAAATAACATGCTATTCGGCAGGAGGCTCACATAGAAGACCGCCTGCGGTGATCGGGCCACAGTGGTATCATTTTGAATAATCGAAATGCCTTCTCACCCTGTAGGGGTGCTTTGCCGGTAGAAATCAAGATGAATAAATCGCTCACCCTCACTCCGTAGGAGTGCTTTGTTGGTAGATACACGATGTACGAGATGCCCACCTCACTCCATAGGAGTGCTTTGT
>Ga0075152_10001767_pt1 | contig 15597 bp, 13 predicted proteins | sample JI61114C2DNA_FD_70964 | JGI IMG/M metagenome (GOLD analysis project Ga0075152, IMG submission 70964) | Wastewater effluent complex algal communities from Wisconsin, to seasonally profile nutrient transformation and Carbon sequestration -... | ecosystem: Engineered > WWTP > Effluent > Algae...
GCAGCACGATCCGGAGAAAGTTTGCTGTTGATACGTTCCGCACCTTCAGGTGAGTGCGTACCCGTGATCGTCACCGTACGGGTTACGTTTTTAGAAGCGATGAATGCATCCAGTTGTTTTCCTTTTGCGCTTTTAGTTTCAGATGGTCTGAGTACTGATCTTCCCTGTTCGAAAATGAAATCAGGTATTACTACCGGAACAAGTTCTTCCTGGTTGTTATATCCGTGTCCTGCGAATGCTGCGTAAGAAACAGGCTTCACCATACGGGATGTTGTGATGATACCGGTTGCCACCTGCATGCGTGGAGTTACTTTTGATTTTGAGCCTTTTGTAGCTACGCCTTCAACTTCAAGCACGCCCACTTTCATGGCCGGCTCGTAACCGAAAGAGAATTTCTTAGTTAACGAAGGCTGTTCGGTAGAAGCGTTAGGATAATCTTCTGCCTTAAACGCTACCGGGTCAAGCGCTTTTTCCTGCTCTCCGTACTTGTAGAAAGAGTTAACGGTATAAACCGTTCCTTTCTTCAGCATTTTTACCGGGAGGGTAGCCGACATCTCGTATACTACTGTATCGTTATGAAGTTCGAGTGGGTTTGGCGTAACAGTTAAATTCTGTTCTTTGGCCATTTTAACCATTTTTGGCAAGGTACAACCGGCCATCACAAGGGCTCCAGCGACCAGAAATACGTAAACTAATTTTCTCATTGGCTTTTAATTTGGTTGACTTTAATTGGAGGTAGTAAAACTACGTTTATATCATTTTTTTTGCAATTATAGTCAAAAAATAAAGATTTTGACCTGAGGTTAAGGTTTAGGTGAACCTTATATTTGTAAATGAACGTTTAGGTCGGTGAACTACCGTATTTTAAGATGGGAGGGTGTAAATACTGTGAAAATGATAGATAAAATCCAGTTTTTCTTTGAACGCAACGCATTTGGCGTGTGTAACCGGCTCGGTGAGTTGATGGGAATCGCTACTTCCAACATCCGGCTGTTTTTTATTTATGCATCCTTCCTCACCCTCGGTTCGCCCGTGCTGATCTACCTGGCGCTCGCTTTTATCATGAATATCCGCAAGTATCTGCGTAAGCGTAACCCGATCTGGGATTATTAATCAACTTTTATCCGGTTTTTCTTACGAACAAAATGATCCCACAGAATGGATCCGGGATACATGTTTTGATGCGTGAATGGATATTTCTTAAGCGCTCTTCGCTTCGTTCTATTCTTACCTGATTTTTTAACAAAATGATAATGCGCTCTCAACACCGCGCGTGCATCTCCAACTTTTCCCGATAACAAAAACGTTAGCGCAGCTGTGTAGTCAAGCAAAATACGAATGGGTAGCTTCCAACAGAGTTCGCCTGTGCTCCAATGCTTATAGACAAGGCTTAATCCATTGCGGAAGTTGTAATAGGTTTTGCGCGGATTAGACCGGGAAAGCGTTCCGGCCCCTACATGATACACGGCACTTGCTCCGCAATAGAAAACTTTGTGTCCGGCCCGCTGAATTTTCCAACAGAGATCAATCTCCTCCATATGTGCAAAGAAATCTTCATCTAATCCGTCAAGCTGATGATAGATTTTTGAACGAATGACAAGACAAGCTCCGGTTGCCCAAAAAATTTCCCGGACATCGTTGTATTGACCATGATCTTTTTCGGTGACATTAAAAACTCTTCCGCGACAAAAAGGATATCCCAGTGAATCAATAAATCCGCCCGCAGCACCAGCATATTCGAAATGATCTTTTTCATTATACGCTAGGATTTTTGGCTGTACAGCTGCGATCTCCGGATTCTCATCAAGCAGATTAGTCAGCGGAGTGAGCCAATCAGGTGTTACTTCAACATCTGAATTTAATAAAACATAATATTCAGCTTCTACTTGTTTTAATGCGCGATTATATCCGCCACAGAAACCATAATTATTACCAAGCTGGATCAATTCAACACCCGGGAATTTTTGTCGGATAACATCAGCCGACAGGTCCGTTGAACCATTATCAGCCACAATGATTTTTGCATCACCCGAATGCGCGAGCACAGACGGCAGAAACTCCCGAAGAAATTTCTCTCCGTTATAGTTCAGAATAACAACTGCTGTCTTGGTCAACTGGGGAAATGGAAAAATCTACAATCTACAATCTGCAATCTGCAATCTTATTGTCCCATCAAACTTCCCAGATCCATACCCGGAATGTTAGGGATTAAGCCATCGGTAGCCTTGCGCATTTCTTCTTTGGCAAGTCCATCTACTTCATCCGAGGCTTTATTTACCGCGGCTACAACAAGGTCCTGAATCAGTATTTTATCATCGGCCTTCAGGATCATCGGATCGATGTCCAGTGCAATAAGTTGTTTCTTGCCATTGACAGTTGCTTTAACCATACCGCCACCGGATTCTGCGCTCGCAGAGACATTTACGAGATTATCCTGCGCTTGTTTGATGCGGACCTGCACTTCTTTCATCTTCCCCATCATTTTCATCATGTCGAACATATGCTTGAATTTAAAAGTGAACAACGCGCAAAGTACGCTTTATCATTATTTTTTGCGAAGCAGGACTACCGAGCCATCCCGTTTGTATACCCGGCCGGTCTTGTCTTTCAGGGTTGCTGTGAAGGTATAGGTGCCTTCCGGCTGAGGCTGTCCGTTAAATTTTCCGTCCCAGCCTTTCAACAGGTCGTTGGTAGAGAAAATCATCTCGCCCCAGCGATTGAAAATTTTCATGTTAAAGCTTGCGATAAATTCTTCCGTAGCAAAAACCCGAAACGTTTCATTTTCAGTTGGGCCCTGTGCATCAGGCGTAAAAGCTTTTGGATAAGCAAACCGCAAGCTTCGGATAGCGTTAACTTCATTGGAAACAGATTCATCGTTAACACCATCGTTTGGAATTGCCCGTACCACATAATAATAGCCTTGATCTGTAAGATCAGCATCGGTAAAGGTTGTTGCGCTTCCTGTAGAGAATGTCTCAAGCAACGTGTGCTGTAAATCGTATTTATCGAGCTCATAATGATCAACACCTGCTGTCCAGCCAGTGTATGCTGTCCAGGTGAGAACAATTTCGTCAGTCGGGGTGGTGCTGTAGCTTAAAATAACCGGACATGCCACAATACCCGGATTGCTTGTGTTCCCGCAAGCATCCAGGTAATCTATCCGATAGCAATATTGGTTGGATGTTAAATAACCATCATCGGTATAGGTTACCGGTACGACTCCGCTTTCCGTCAGATTGAATGAACCGCCACTGGCTTGTCTGAATACCGAATGTGTCTCGGCCGGGAAAGTTGCATCGGACTGCCACGTTAAAGTCACACTGCTTCCATCAACAATGCTGCTAACGTTGGTTATAGCTGTTGGGATGTCTGTTGAAATTGCAGTAACACAGCGCGTTGCTGACAAGCTCGTGGCAGCTGCGTAATTAGAAATAATCTCATAGCAATATTCTGTTTGGCACGTTACGTCCGTATCCAGAAATGAAGTTAACGCAGTGGTGGTAAGAAATGCACCATTGCGATTGATCGTAAAATTTACAATACCCGCAGAGGATGTAGTCCACGTAAGATTATTAGCGTTGTTTACCGCATTCACACCTAGGTCGGCACTACAGATGACGGATGAATACGTTACTCCACCGCTGCAGGGATTCACGATGCCAAGCCGAAAGCAGTAAAAGTTATCATCGGTAGTAAGGCCGGGCACTGCCCGCGTATTCTCATTGAGGAGCGTTCCAAGATTACTAAAAGCTCCACCATTCGTATTCATCTCAAGCCGGTATAAAACATTTTGCTGTGTGGTCATTTCCAGGTCGATAATCGAACTGCTGGTAATGATAAGCTGATCGATAGATGGAATTGGAGGTGCACCAGGGGGGACCACAATATCCCTGTTCGCAGGTGGTGTACAATTATCTGCTGAATTTGCATTCTTTCCTCTAACGGAAATAGTTTTACTTCCGGGTGAACCAAAGGTATGGTTCACCGGCAACGAGCCTTTCGGTATTTCAACTTCAGGCGTTGCATCATTATGATTGATAACATAGAAATCGTAGTCAGTGTCCGTTACGTGAACTTGCACTTCATTTGCTGAGCAGATATAAACATTAAACGTTGGTTGCGTATTTGGAAAAACAACAATTTGAATGTCATCTGGGGCCACACCCTGATGCTGAACGGAAAGCGTATAGGTGCCTGGCTGAGTGTAGGTATGTGTAAATTGATTTTGCTGAATTGCAGCTCCGTCTCCCCAGCTCATGTCACAAGGTTGGCCGGGAAGGCATACTAGCGGAGGCACAAGGTCTGACCTAATGATTGTTACAGTAAGGGGCGCGCACCCGCGTACTTCATCCATTTCGAATCTTCCGAGTCTACTGATTTTGCTTTGCGCGAATGCAACGGTTGAAATGCTGAAAAATAGAAGAAAAAGAAGCCTGCTTTTCATGCTAACGCAAATTCGCGGATAAATACCTCGGCCTTCTTCATATCATGATGGAGAACTCGATCCTCTTCTATGAACGATACGCTTTCACGGAAAGTATTAACAAAGGTATCCAGTACAGGAGAAGTTTTTAAAGGTTTCCGGAACGCAATAGCCTGCGCAGCGGTGAGCAATTCAATAGCCAGGATTGAATAAACATTATTCACAACGCGGTATGCTTTGGTGGCTGCATTTGCGCCCATGCTTACGTGATCTTCCTGTCCGTTGGAAGAAACGATCGAATCGACTGAAGCAGGCGTGCAAAGCTGTTTGTTCTGACTTACGAGCGATGCGGCCGTGTATTGCGGGATCATCATACCCGAATTAATACCCGGATTGGCCACAAGGTAATTCGGAAGGTCGCGTGAACCACTGATAAGCTGATAGGTTCTGCGTTCGGAGATATTGCCAAGCTCAGCCAGCGCGATCGCTAAAAAGTCCAGCGATAAAGCCAACGGTTGCCCATGGAAATTACCCCCAGAAATGATCAGGTCATCCTCCGGAAAAACATTTGGGTTATCGGTTACGCTGTTAACTTCTGTAAGAACTATGCTCGTAACATATTCAATCGCATCCAGACTTGCACCGTGCACTTGCGGGATGCACCGGAAGGAATACGGATCCTGAACGTGTTTCTTATTTTGCTTGATAAGCTGGCTGCCTGCTAACAAATTTTCAATTTCCTGGGCTACCACAACCTGGCCTTTTTGCGGGCGGATCAGGTGAACATATTTCATGAAAGGCTCTATCCGACCATCAAACGCATCGAGCGAAAGTGCTCCGATCATGTTGGCCAGCGTGATGATTCGGTGCGCGTGAAGCGTACACCATACACCGTAGGCATTCATGAACTGCGTTCCGTTTAACAAGGCCAGACCTTCTTTTGATTTAAGATGGATCGAGTCCCATCCGAACTTTTTATTAAGTTCAGCTCCGGTTACGGTCTGGTTGGAATTTTTTACCTCACCCAATCCGATCAACGGCAGAGAAAGATGTGCAAGCGGAGCGAGATCACCGGAAGCGCCCAATGAGCCCATTTCGTACACGATCGGGAAAATATCGTTGTTGAAGTAATCGGCCAAACGCTGAACAGTTTCAACCTGTACCCCTGAATATCCGTACGAGAGGGACTGAACTTTAAGGAACAACATTAAACGAACAATCTCATCGGGAATTTCAGGCCCTGTTCCACAGGCATGTGACTTAACTAAATTCTCCTGCAGCTTTTCAAGATCGTTAGGGGAGATGTGCTTGTTGTATAATGAACCGAACCCTGTATTAATTCCATAGATTGGTTGAGTTGCATTTTTGGCCTTGTCATCGAGGTAGGTGCGGCAGCGCTGAATTTTTTCTTTTGCGCTCGCAGAGAGTTCAAGCCTAACGGTGTTGTTAAGAATCGCTGACAGATCTTTTAACGTCAGCATTTTCTCTGAAATGGAATGTGTGGTCATTATGCTTTCAGTTTCTGAATGATCTGCTGAACCGTGAGCTTCTCCTGATCTCCGGTTTCCATGTTTTTAAAAGTCAGGAAACCGTTTTTGGTTTCTTCCGAACCAATAACAATGGCAAACGGGATCATTTTTTTGTTCGCGTAATCAAGCTGCTTCTTCATCTTCGCTTGATCCGGATAAACTTCCGCTGAAATACCCGCTGCGCGTAAGGCGCTTAGCTCTTTCAATCCGAAACGCTGGGTCTCTTCATCAAAGTGGCAGATGAGAATTTTAGTAGTAGCCTGAGCTTCTTTCGGGAAGAGATTCAGTTCTTCCATGGCATCGTATAAGCGGTCAACGCCAAACGAAAAACCAACACCCGATAAATTTTCTTTGTCACCAAAGGCAGCTGTTAAGTTGTCGTAGCGACCACCACCGCTCACACTGCCGATGGAAACGTTGTTGATCTTGACTTCAAAGATGCAGCCTGTGTAATAGCTGAGTCCGCGTGCAAGCGCAATGTCAAACTCAATGTGCTTGTCATCGCTATTATAGTCTCTGAGCAGCCGCAGCACGGCACTAAGCTGACTTACACCTCTATCACCGGCCTCGGATGTAGTAAACGTATCATTCAGGAAAACTATTTTCTGTGACGTTGTTCCCTGGAAATTCAGGATATCAAAAACTGTTTTAATACTTTTTGCTGTAAAGCCTTTGCCCAGCAATTCTTCTTTTACTTTTTCTTCTCCGATCTTATCCAGTTTATCAATTGCAACGAACAGCGAAGTTTGATTTTCTTTTGAACCCGCTAATTCGGCTAATCCGGTTAAGACACCACGGTGATTGATCTTGATGGTGTAGTCTTCAATCTTCAGGGATTGAAATACTTCGCGGATCATTAAAATGATCTCTGCCTCACATGTAAGTGAATCTGTGCCCACCACATCCGCATCACACTGATAGAACTCACGATAGCGGCCCTTCTGCGGCCGGTCAGCCCGCCATACGGGTTGAATCTGATAGCGTTTGAAAGGAGAGGAGATCTCATGCTTGTTCATCACCACGTAGCGGGCGAATGGAACGGTTAAGTCGTAACGGAGACCTTTTTCGGAGATCTCTGAAGTCACAAGTTTCGAATTTCGAGATTCGAGCTTCGAGCTATCTACATCCTTCAGGTAATCGCCTGAGTTAAGTATTTTGAATAATAGCTGATCACCTTCTTCACCATACTTCCCCGTTAACGTTGAAAGGTTCTCCATAGCCGGAGTCTCCAGCGGCTGGAAACCGAACTTTTGAAACACCTTTCTGATAGCATCCAGGATGTACTGGCGTTTCGCCATCACGGCAGGCCCAAAATCTCTCGTTCCCTTCGGTAAAGTCGGTTTATCCATAAGGCCGCAATATCATTAATTTTGATCTGGATTCATGGATTTTAGGATATTCGGGACGATTTTTCCAGCATACAATATGATTTTACGCGATAATGTTGCGTTTTGGATTGTAAAATCCACAAATCTTCCGCATTTTTGCGCCCTCAAAATAGCATACTCATGGGCGTTACAAGATTGAAAAGAAAGAATCGCAAGGATAAGTCAAAGTCGGCTGTAAGACGCCAGTCGTTGAAAATCCAGAATTTCCAACCGGTTATCAAGTCGGTTGATGTAGAAGCAATCAAAGAAGAATTCAAAGCAAAGGCCGCCAAGAAAAAGGCTTAATTGCTTAAGCAATATTTACTTATTTTGAACCCTGACGCGAAACCGTCAGGGTTTTTTATTGAATGCCGGACCCGTTCCGGCCCGTCCGAATGGATTCATCCGGGCGGGCATCCCCTTGTAGAGAACTTAAAGAGGGGATCGCGGCACGGGGCCGCGAATGTTTGTTTTTATAAGGTAAAGATTACAATGGCTCAACTTCATTTTGTCTGCTGGAACGTGAACGGAATCCGTTCGATGATCAAGAAAGATTTTCTGAAAGACTTGAAAAGCATGAATGCCGATGTGCTGTGCTTTCAGGAAACAAAGGCATCGACAGAAGATGTAAAGGATGTTCTTCAATTAATTCCTGGCTATTATGGTTATGCGAACTCCTCCAAAGCCCGAAAGGGTTATTCGGGCACAGCAATTCTTTCAAAGGAAGAGCCGTTGAATGTCACCTACGACATGGGGCTTGAAGATCACGATATGGAAGGCAGGGTGATCACCGCTGAATTTCTGACCTATTTTTTAGTAACGGTTTATACGCCTAACTCGGGCGAAGGATTAAAGCGATTGGATTACCGCGAGACCTGGGATGAAGCCTTTAAAGATCACGTGACTTCTCTTAAGCGCAGGAAGCCGGTAATTGTTTGTGGTGACTTGAATGTCGCACATCAGGCAATTGACATTGCTCATCCCAAAGAAAATTACAACAAGGCAGCAGGCTACACGCAGCGTGAGATTGATGGCTTTCAAAGATTATTAGATGAGGGATTTGTGGATACGTTTCGTCACTTTCATCCGAAAGATGTAAAGTATACCTACTGGAGTAACTTTTCCAATTCCCGCAGCCGCAACATAGGGTGGAGGATTGACTACTTTCTTGTTCAACAGAACCTCTTGCCAAAAGTAAAAGAAGCAGCGATCTACAATGAGTACATGGGATCGGATCATTGCCCGATTTCGCTGACGATTGAAGTATAGAGATAAACGGTGATGTTGAACCGCTTCGCGGTTCGGAGGCAATACTACCCGAATTGTGAGTTATCTATATTCAATCCCTTCGGGATTGTACGTCACAGTTTGGAGAGACCTGAACCCCGAAGGGGTTCAATACCAATAAACCCGAAAGTACCTTGCAATAGTCAACAATCCTGAAAGGGTTGAATATAGGGATGGCTAACTAACCCGCTGAATATCCGCACCTAACGCTCTCAACCGTGTATCAATATTTTGATACCCACGATCAATCTGATCAATGCTTGAAATCTCACTCGTTCCGGTTGCCGAAAGCGCAGCAATCAGCAATGCAACACCGGCACGAATGTCCGGTGAGGCCATTTTAATTCCGCGAAGTGCCTGCTTTCGCTCAAGACCAATTACGTTCGCGCGGTGCGGATCGCACAGAATGATCTGTGCGCCCATGTCAATCAGTTTGTCGACAAAGAACAGGCGACTTTCAAACATCTTTTGATGAATGAGCACAGAACCTTTTGCCTGCGTTGCAACAACCAAAACAATACTGATCAAGTCAGGCGTGAAGCCAGGCCATGGTGAATCAGCAATCGTAAGTATTGAGCCGTCAATGAACGATTCAATCTCGTATTTCTCCTGTGCGGGGATGTGAATATCATCTCCACGGAATTCCATTTTAATGCCTAGCCTTTTAAAAATGTCAGGGATAAGTCCCAGCATATCAATTCGGCAATTTTTGATGGTGATCTCGGATTGAGTCATGGCTGCGAGGCCGATGAAGCTGCCAATCTCAATCATATCAGGCAGTAATGTGTGTTCAGTTCCACCCAGTTTATCTACACCTTCAATGGTGAGGAGGTTGGAGCCAACACCAGTGATCTTTGCCCCCATGCGATTCAGCATGCCGCAAAGCTGTTGTAGGTACGGTTCACATGCTGCATTGTATATCGTTGTCTTGCCCTTTGCGAGCACGGCTGCCATTACGATGTTAGCGGTTCCGGTAACGGAGGCTTCATCCAGCAGCATGTATGTGCCTTTAAGCTGCGATGCGTCAATTTCAAAATACTGGTTGTTGGAGTCGAAGTTGAATTTAGCGCCCAGCTTTTGAAAGCCGATGAAGTGGGTGTCCAATCTTCTTCGTCCGATTTTATCACCACCGGGCTTCGGCAAGCTTGCCTTTCCAAAACGTGCTAAAATAGGACCAAGCAACATCACCGAACCGCGCAATGCCGCTGCCTTAGTGCGATACTCATCACTCTCTAAAAATTTTGTATTAACAGAAGATGCAGTGAAACGATAAGAATCCTTGCTGAGCTTTTCAACTTTTGCTCCGAGGTCACCCACAAGCTGGATCAGTTTGTTGACATCATGGATATCCGGAAGGTTATGAATGGTTACCGGCTGATCGGTCAACAACACTGCGCTAACAATCTGAAGCGCTTCGTTTTTTGCTCCCTGCGGAATGATTTCGCCTTTTAACTTATTGCCACCTTTAATTTTGAAAATGCTCATGCGCTGATGTCTTAATGTCTATTTGCAAAATTAGCCAATGATTATCAATAGTTATCTATTGAATCATTGGCTAATCGATTATTGATGCTTGATATTATTGATCTCTTCTCCGGTTGTTGTTATTCCGATTCTTGCCCTTGAATCTGTTTTTGTTGTTGCGGTGTCCACCACCACTGCGATGCTGACCCGGGCCGCGTTCGCGGTCTGCGCTTTGTTCCTGGTTTGGTTTGCGTTTCTCGCCCTTGTAAAGCTGTTCGAATAAATTGTCTTCACGAACTTTGTCAAGATCAAGCGACAGCTTCCCTTGCGACATGGTGCGGATATCGTTCACAATTACTGAATCATCCAGCGTCTCTTTATTCCAGTTACCGTAAAAGGTCTTCATGAGCTTACCGAGATAGATCACGGCATCGTTACGCTCCTGCTCATTCTCCAGTTTCACCGCTTCTTTAATCAAACGCTCAATGTTTTTACCATAGTGCTTGAAACGAATGTTGCTTTGCGGATAGCCGATATGCTCTGGTTTTCTGAATAACGTTTCGCGATCCGGTATGGGAAAAGGGTTGTTCAGATCCAGGTTGAAATCTGCTATTACGTATAAGTCATCCCACATACGTTGCGGGTTTTCAGGTGTTGCTTCTTTAACACTGGGTGTTAATTGCTTCATCAATTCTATGAGCGTAAACGCAAGTTCTGTGCGTTTTTCTTTGTCCGGAATGCTGCGGATGTATTCCACCAGCTTCTGAACATTGCGACCGTATTCTTTTAAGATAATATCAGGCCGCGCGGTATTGTATTCTCCAATCGTTTGATCTGCCATGGGTGTAAGTGTGAGGCTGTAAATCGCCTCTATTCGTGTATTTTCAGTTTAGCAAAGCTAAGTAATAAGGTCTTCTCGCCAAAATCGTCAAATATTATTTTGGCCTTCTTATCAGGACCGGAAAAATCCATCTTTTCGACCTTGCCAAAGCCGAATTTAGGATGCTCGACTTTCATCCCTTCCTGCAGCAGCGCGTTATCGCTTGGCTTGAAATCAACCGGAGTTTTGTATGACGTTGCCTTGGGTTTTAGCGGAGCCGATGCCATTGTTTTCTTAATGCCGCTGACCAGCGTTTTCGCATAGCCGCTGCTGACCGGGCTGGATTCCATGCTTGAAAACTTCGTGCTCATCTTAATATACCCCGGATCGATATCGTCAATGAAGCGGCTTTTCTCACAGTTCTTCAATCGTCCAAAACGGTAGCGCGATGTAGCATACGTTAAAAACAGTCTTTTTTGTGCGCGCGTAATCGCTACATAAAATAATCTGCGCTCTTCCTCCAAATCTGCGCGACTGGTAAGCATCATTTGGGACGGGAAGAGGTCTTCCTCGAGCCCTACTATGTAAACGTATTTGAACTCCAGACCTTTCGCCATGTGAATGGTCATAAGCGTTACTTTATCAGGATCTTTATCCTTGTCTTCATCCTGACCGGTAACCAACGAAACCTCCTGTAGGAATGCGCCTAATGATTTATCTTCTCTTTCAGGATTGTCCACAAACTCCTTGATCGCGTTCAGCAACTCCTGAACGTTTTCGTACCGGCTTAAACCCTCTACAGTTTTGTCCTCATAAAGCTCGCGCATTAAACCCGAGCCTTTGGCGATGTCGAATGCGGCATCGTAGGCGTCTTTCCGTTCAACTTCCAACACGAAGCGTTTGATTAATGTTACGAACTCATCAATCGCCCCGGCTGAACGGCCACCAACAAACGGAGCAGGATGTTGAATTACATCCCAAATCGAAATGCCCTGATCGTTTGCGCCCAAGATAAGCTTATCAACACTGGTATCGCCAATGCCGCGCTTCGGCAGATTAATGATTCTTCGGAATGAAGCTTCATCGTTGTGATTCAGCGTAAAGCGCATGTAGGCTAGCAAATCTTTAATCTCCTTACGCTGATAGAAGGAGAGACCACCAATAATTTTGTATTTAATGTTCAGTCTGCGCAACGCTTCTTCCATGGCCCGTGACTGGCTGTTTGTTCTGTATAGAATAACAAAGTCACTGAACTTAAGCTGATGCTGCATCTTCTCCTCAAAGATTGAAGAAGCAACGAGTCTGCCCTCCTCATTGTCGGATAAAGCTTTAATCAATTCGATCTGATTTCCCTCTTCATTTTCCGTCCAGACGTTTTTGGGAATCTGCGCCCGGTTTCTTTTGATAACCGAGTTGGCTGCGTTTACAATGTTTTGTGTTGAGCGATAATTCTGCTCAAGCTTAAACATTTTGAGATCAGGATAATCCCGCTCAAAGTTTAAGATATTAGTGATATCTGCTCCTCGAAAGCCATAGATGCTCTGGGCATCATCGCCCACCACGCAAATATTCCGGTAGGCAGAAGCGATTTTTCTGACGATGCTGTACTGACACAGGTTTGTATCCTGAAACTCATCGATCAGTAAATATTTGAAACGTTGCTGAAGTTCATTCAGAACGTCAAGATGATCTTTTAATAACTTGTCAGTATTGAATAGAATGTCGTCAAAGTCCATCGCATCTGCTTTGAAAACACGTTCCTGATAGGTTTTGTAAATCCGGCCCATCTCCGGTCGGAGATTAGAAGCATCATCGGCCATCAGCTCACCGTTTGCCAGGTAAGCCTGCCAGCTGATCAATTGATTTTTGGCAGCTGAGATGCGGTTGTAAACAACATTCGGCTTATAGGCAGTTTCGTCTAAGCCCATCTCTTTCACAACCTGTCGGATAATTGTTTTAGAATCATCGACATCGTAAATGGTAAAATTCTGACTGTATCCCAGCCTTGTACCCTTATCTCTTCCGCGGAGCAATCTTGCGAACACCGAGTGAAACGTTCCCATCCAGATGTTGCGTGCGTCTGAGCCCACAACTTTTTCCACACGCTCGCGCATCTCCTTGGCGGCCTTGTTGGTAAAGGTTAGGGACATGATGCTAAACGGATCAACATCTTTTGCTTTAATCAGGTGGGCGATGCGGTAGGTGAGTACCCTGGTTTTGCCTGATCCCGCACCGGCAATCAGCATGGTGGGTCCTTCTGTATTCACTACACCTTCGTACTGCGAAGGGTTCAGCTGCTCTAAATAATCCATACGACCTCGCAAGGTAATTGATCCTTTCTATCCTTCATAAAATATTTCCAACCGCACTTTATTGATCAGAATGTTGCATCCTTGCTCGTGTAAAAGTATTTTTGTTAAACCCGTTCACATTTGAGCCTTACGACTTCACCTGCATTTTTTAATTCTTTTCAGGATGATGGTTTTGTTACAACAGCAGCCGAACCTTGGTTTAAAGTAAAGGTTCAACTCATCCAGCAGTATTTCGAATCTTTTATCACAAATGTCTCCGGAAAAGTAAACGACATTGTGTTTGTCGATCTCTATTCCGGCTCAGGACTTTATTCTATCGGGCATCAAAAGCAACTCTTTCCATCGGCCGCGCTGGCTTCACTGCAGTATGAACTTCCGGTTTCCAAATGGATTTTTTGTGAGCAATCGTCTGAAAATGCAAAAGCGCTAAAGATCCGCGTCAATAAATATTTCCGCGGCAAAAATGTGGTGATCTTCGAATCAAAGCCTGAACAGCTGATTGACAAGTTTCGTTCCTACGTCCCGCAATCGAAGGGTGCATATAAGGTAGCTGTGTTTTGTGTTGTTGATCCGTTCTCCATTGATATTCCGTTCACCACACTTGATAAGCTCAACGACCTGGGATTCAGCTTTTTGATTCCGTACACGTTTAGCCTCTCCGGCCGACTGGATTACAACTTCTATATGAAAGAGCAGCGGGAGCGATTGAACAAGTACCTGGGAGGCTTTCGGGATATCGAAAAACTGGAAGACGTAAAAAGCAATTTTGAGTTCTATAAAAAGCTGGTGAAGATTCAGCAGAATAATATGCTTATGCTAGGATTGAACACCACACTATCGGTACATAAACTCAGCTCGGGCCTTATGGAAATGCCTTTGTATCACATGGGCTTTTATTCGAAGCAGCTTTCTGTTAAAACAGTTTCAGGCGACATCCAGAAGCAGACGAGTACGCAATTTCAGTTATTTTAGCGCCAGGGAACGAACCCAACACTAAGAACGTTAACGCCTTACAAAAAAAATAATGCTGCAAGTAGGAGAGATATTGATTTCAGACGATGTAATTGAGAAAGAATTCGTCTGTAACCTCGACAAGTGTAAAGGCGCTTGCTGCGTGGAGGGTGACTATGGCGCTCCACTGGAAGAAGATGAGTTGGAGATTCTGAAAGAAATTTATCCCGAAGTCAAACCTTACTTATCAGAGGCAGGGATCAAAGCCATTGAAAAGCAAGGTACACACGTGCTGGATGACGATGGCGACCTATCCACCCCAACCATTAAGGGAAGAGAATGTGCGTATGCAATTTATGATGATAAAAAAGTTTTAAAGTGCGGCATTGAGCAAGCTTACCTGGATGGTAAGATCGGCTGGAAGAAGCCAATCTCCTGTCATTTGTATCCAATTCGCATAACAAAAAAGAAACACTTTGAAGCACTGAATTATCATAAGTGGAGTATCTGTTCGCCCGCCTGTGCATTGGGTCAGGAATTGAAAGTACCGGTGTACAAGTTTTTGAAAGATCCACTGATCCGAAAATATGGTGAAGCATGGTATCATGAACTGGAAGAGGTAATCCTGGCATACGAGAAAGAGAGAAAAAAATAATCCGGAATATGAATTGAGAAGAAAAGGCCCTGAAGAAGGGTTTTTTTATTCTTAAAATAATTAGCTTGATGCCAGTATAACCTAGCCAAGGCATTCTTTTACAAGCTCTATGAGAAAACTCAATCTATTCCGTTTTTCAATTCTTTTATTGTTCGTTTTTGCAGCTACACTAATCGGCTGTACGGACGATACGCCACGCATTCTGGTCTTTTCCAAAACAGCAGGCTTTTATCATGAGTCTATTCCCACGGGTATCGAAGCCATTCAAAAACTGGGCGTAGAAAATGGCTTTGCGGTTGATACAACCAAGGATGCAGCTACGTTTACGGAGCAGGAATTAAAAAAGTATAAGGCAGTTGTATTTCTTAACACCACAATGAATGTTCTCACTGCTGATCAACAAGTAGCGTTTGAACGATACATTCAGGCGGGTGGCGGATTCGTGGGTATTCATGCAGCAGCCGATACCGAATATGATTGGCCCTGGTATAACCGATTGGTTGGCGCTTATTTCCAGAGTCACCCCAGTATACAAGCTGCAACTATAAACGTTATCGATACAACGCACCTTTCTGTGAAGGGATTGCCCGCCACGTGGGAGCGTACCGATGAATGGTACAACTATAAAAGTATTTATGCTGGCATGCACATATTGGCTGAGCTTGATGAGAAAACCTATGAAGGCGGTGAGAATGGCGCGAATCACCCGATAGCCTGGTATCATGAGTTTGATGGTGGCCGAGCTTTTTACACGGGTGGCGGCCATACAAATGAAGCCTATAGCGAGCT
>Ga0075152_10001769_pt1 | contig 15587 bp, 18 predicted proteins | sample JI61114C2DNA_FD_70964 | JGI IMG/M metagenome (GOLD analysis project Ga0075152, IMG submission 70964) | Wastewater effluent complex algal communities from Wisconsin, to seasonally profile nutrient transformation and Carbon sequestration -... | ecosystem: Engineered > WWTP > Effluent > Algae...
GCAAGCTGATCTTCACCAACGCCGACGCGCCCTATGCCGAGCGCGTGCTTTCGGCGCGGGGGTTGAGCGGTGTGTTTGAGGATATTTTCGATATTCACCGGATGGAACACCGGCCAAAGCCTGCGCCCGAAAGCTATGATGCGCTGTGCAGCGCTCTATCGATCAATCCGGGGAAAGCTTTGTTCATTGAGGATTCGGCGCACAATCTGGAACCGGCCAAGGCGCTGGGCATGGCGACGGTCTGGATAAACCATGCGGGCGACCATGAATCGGGCAACCATTGCCCACGCTATATTGACCATGAAATAGACGATGTGGCCGACTGGCTGCACAGCATCAAGGAACAGGAAACAGCATGAGCGAGCAATTGCAGGCGACCATTGAACAGGCTTGGGACAATCGCGATGCGATCAACATTGGCACCACCGGCGAAGTGCGCGACGCTGTGGTCGAAGCACTCAATCTGCTCGACAGCGGCGCTCGGCGCGTCGCCGAAAAGGGCACGGATGGCGCTTGGCATGTCAACCAGTGGCTCAAAAAAGCCGTACTGCTCTCCTTTCGCTTGAACGACATGGGAACCATCCCCGGCGGCCCAGGCGGTTCGCATTGGTGGGACAAGGTGCCGTCGAAATTTGCCGGCTGGGGTGAGAATCGTTTCCGCGATGCCGGCTTCCGCGCTGTCCCGGGCTGCATCGTCCGCCACAGCGCGCACATCGGCAAAGGCGTGGTGTTGATGCCCAGCTTCGTCAATCTGGGCGCCTATGTCGATGAGAACAGCATGGTCGATACCTGGGCGACCGTCGGCAGCTGCGCGCAAATTGGTAAGAATGTCCACCTGTCGGGCGGCGTTGGTATCGGCGGCGTGCTTGAGCCATTGCAGGCTGGCCCGGTGATCATCGAGGACGACTGCTTTATCGGTGCGCGGTCCGAAGTTGTCGAAGGCGTGATTGTCGAACAAGGCGCGGTGCTGGCAATGGGCGTGTTCCTGTCGTCCACCACAAAGATTGTCGATCGGGCGACGGGTGAGGTCTTTGTCGGTCGTGTCCCCAGCTATTCGGTGGTTGTCCCCGGCGCGCTCCCCGGCAAGCCATTGCCCGACGGCTCACCCGGCCCCAGCCTTGCCTGCGCGGTCATCGTCAAGCGTGTCGATGCCCAGACCCGCAGCAAGACCGCAATCAACGAACTGCTGCGTGATTAGACGCGCATTTTAGGGATGGGCCAGAAGCGGCAGATTGTACCGAACAATTCACAATTAACGATTGCCACCAGAGTGTAACGAATTGGGATTGTTCAAAAATCGGGGTTGATTGGCAGAGGGTAGGCGATACTCCCAGCGAAGGAGTAGCCCAATGTCCATTGAATCCATCGCCCGTACTGTCGCTCGCCAACTTCCATCAACTGCACCTCTGCTCAAGGCGGGTTACCGGCAACGCGAACGGATATTGACCGGTGCGGGGGAAATCTGGCCCGGTGTCATCCGGGCACAGACCGAAAAAATCACCATCGCCATCACTGCGCACTGCAACCTGCGGTGCATGGGGTGCAAATATGGCCGCGATTTCATGCCCGGATCGGTGTTGCCAATGCAGGTTTATCGCGATCTGATCGAAGATGCCGCCGCCGCCAAAGTGCCAGCAGTTCGGCTCTATGGTGGAGAGCCTTTGCTGCATCCCGATGTGGTTGAAATGGTAGAGTTGACCAACAGCTTGGGCGTCGGCTGTTATATGACAACCAACGCACTGATCCTCGATCAGAAAATCGACGCGCTGCATGCGGCGGGGCTCCGCAAGATCACCATGGGGTATTACGGACAGGGAACGGCGTTTGACGAATATGTGCAACGCCCCGGACGGTTCGACCGCATGGTGGAAAGCCTGAATAATGTCAGGCGCAGCTACGACGCGAGCAAGCTCGACCTGCAATTCAATTTCCTGCTTTCAAGACGCAGCGCCAATATCGAAGCCGTCGATGAGGTAAAGCGTTTTGCCGAGCGCTATGATGCCAGTATCCATGTCGATGTGGTCCACTACTCACTGCCTTATTTTCAGGAAGGTCCGGAACGCGAATTGCAGTTCCGACCGGAAGACAGCGACAATGTCCGGCGGACAATCGACTATCTGCTCGAGATCAAGGCAAAGCAGCCACATTTGCTGACCGAATCCGCTGTCGCACTTGCGTCGTTTGAAGACTGGGCTTTGAAGCAAGAACAGATGCGCGTGCCTTGCGATGCGCGCAAATTGCTTTGGGTCGGTGCCGACGGATCGGTGATGCTATGCTATGTCACCTTCATGCTCGGTAACCTGCACGAAAAACGGCTGAGGGATATGCTATATTCTCCAGCACATCATAAGGCCGCTCGTGATGCCTTTCAGCTCAATTGCCCGAATTGCCATTGCGAGGCAGCATCGCGGGTCGAAAAGCACGGACCGTCGCTTCGCAAATATACCGCGATGGCTAACGATCGTGCGGGCTAGATCCGAACTTCAGGCGTTGTGAGAATGCGAGTTGCGCATCTTCTCCCCAATATGGTCACAGGTGGCCGGGAACGGATGGTCGCCGAGTTGTGTCGCCATAGTTATGCGTTGGGAATAGAGCCTGCCCTGATCTTCTACGATCCCGATATTGGCGACGCAGCGCAAATCGCATGCGATGCGCCGGTGCTGGCAATCAACCGGAATAGCGCGAGTTTTGCCAAATCCCTGCGGTCGGCATTGGGACCATTCGACTTGGTTCATGCGCAAGGTCATATCAGTGCGCATTATGTCAGACAGAGCGGACATGCAGGACCAAGTGTTGCGACAATTCATGTCGGCATGGAAAGAAATTGGCGTTGGCTTTATTCGATCCGGCAAGGTCTGCGCGCGATGGATCAGTTGACAGCAGTTTCGGAGCCTCTGGCGAAACTCTATTCCCGAATTGCTGGCCGGACGGTCGAACTCGTTGCAAATGGAATATCGTTGGAGCTGTTCGCAGGACATCGCGCCCAACCCCCGCAAAGCAATGATAGCTTTCGCTTTGTCATGTTGTCTCGCTTACACGAGGTGAAAGGCCATCGCGATGCGATTGCGGCGATGGATAGTCTTGTTGCCAGCGGCATAAAGGCAGAGCTGCTGATAGCGGGCGAAGGTCCGATGGAGAGCGAGCTGCAGAATCTGGCAGCAACCAGACCGCACATAAGTCTGGTTGGACCAGTCACCGATGCTCCCGCATTTCTGTCAGGGCATCATGCTTTTTTGCTCTGCTCAAAGCATGAAGGCATGCCTTTGGCGGTAGTCGAGGCGATGGCGGTCGGTTTGCCGGTGATCTGCGCAGATATAAAAGGAATTACCGCAACAACGGGTTCTGCTGCGCTGCTTGTGAAGGGGCAAAGGCCAATGGATTTGGTCGGTGCAATGCAGCGATTGACTACCGATCCGCACCTCTGGAAAGGCATGTCAGAGCATTCACTGCAGCAATCGCTAAAGTTTGATGTGCATAAAGTTGCCGAGCAATATGCAGAGATTTATGAGCGCTTATTGCTGAAATGCAGGGACGTGCGATCGGTGCTTCGCTGAACTCGAGGCTATGAATCACACCCAAAAAACCCGCTTGCAAATCAGAGTGAATCACTCTACTAACGTTTTTGCGGACCGGGCCCCTCTGGCGCTCGCTTCTTAGGAAGGAACGTGATGTCGGCCGCATCGGATGTATCCGGTGGCTCGGTCGTGTGGTTTCTCTCCCCTACCCCCCGAATCCACCTGCCGAGTGCCGGATCATCCGATTGAACTGTTTCAACCGTTCAAGAGGAGTAATCGATGTCGGATCGAACTTTCCGTCTCATGCAATATCACCAGAAACTTGATGCCGAACTGCGCAGTGAACTGCGCCGCAACTGGCCGCGCTTTGCGCGGATACAGCGGCTGAAAAAACTCAAATTGGCCGTCAAGGACCGGATGCAGCGAATGCTGCGACCAGGCGACGGTCCGCAAGCAGCATAAGATATGTTGCAAACCCTCTCCCTTTTTTGCGTTACGGGATAATTAGATGGAATTTCTGTTGATGGACTGGCTGGGAACGCCGGTCTGGTTCTGGCTGAGCTTTATCGGCCTTGTGGCAACGCTCACCGCCTTTGACCTTGGTTTCCTGCATAAGGAAGACAAAGAAATGGGTATCGGCGAATCGCTGAAGCTCACTGCCTTTTACATTGCTATTGCGCTGGCATTCGGTGTCTGGGTCTGGATGCAAAAGGGCGCCGACCTAGGGATGAAATATTATACCGGCTTTTTCATCGAAAAGGCGCTGTCGATCGACAATGTCTTCGTGATCAGCCTGATCTTCACCTATTTTGCCATTCCCGCCAAATACCAATATCGGGCCCTCTTATGGGGTATTATTGCGGTGATTGTGCTGCGCGGTATCATGATCGCACTGGGCGCGGCGCTGGTCGAACAATTCTACTGGACGCTCTATCTGTTCGCGCTGTTCCTGATCGCGACCGGTATCAAAATGCTATTCAGCGGCGATCAGGAAATGGACGTTGAGAGCAACCCGGTCGTTCGCTTTATGAACAAGCATTTCCGCGTTACTCCCGAGCTGCATGGCGAAAAGTTCATCGTCAAAGTTCCGGACGATAAAACCGGCAAGATGGTCCGCGCCATGACTCCGTTGTTACTAGCACTGATTGTGATCAACCTGGCCGACCTGGTGTTCGCGGTGGATTCGGTCCCGGCGATTTTTGCCATCACCACAGACACTTTCATTGTCTATACCAGCAACATCATGGCGATTCTTGGCCTGCGCGCACTTTATTTCGCACTGGCGGCGATGGTGCATCGTTTCCATTATCTGAAATATGCGCTGGCTCTGGTGTTGGTGTTTATTGGGTCGAAGATCTTCGTTGCCGACTTCCTGCTGAGTGGTGGCAAATTCCCGCCGGTGCTGAGCCTTGGCGTGACCTTTGCTTTGATCCTCGGCGGGATTGGATTTTCGCTGTGGAAGACGAAAGAGGAAGTTATCGCTTCCGCGTAGGCGCGTGAAAATCGGGCGGTTTGTTGGCGACCCAGTCGACAAACCGCCTGATCTCTTCATGGCCGAGCAAGGCTTCGGTGCTGGAATAGCGCCTTTCCAGATCGCTGTTGGTGAAGTTGTTGTGCACCGCCTGGTGGCAAATCGGATGGATCGGCTGCTTTTCACGCCCGCCCCGACTTTTGGGGACAGGGTGATGCCATTCGACAATCTCCCCCATAGGACGCGAGCATAGCCAGCAAGAAAGCACCGGCTCCGCCGCTTCTTCTTTGTCTTCCCAATAATCGCGGGACTTGCGCGCCATCAAGCCTTCAGCAAATCCAAGACAGCCGCCGTCATTGCCTCGACGCCCAGCCGCACTGATGGTTCGGGATCAATCTTGAACAGAGGCGAATGGTGGCCGGCGATGGGTGGTCCGCCCTTCTTCGCTGCGTCAATCCACGCCGGGTTGGTTCCGCCAACTGCGAAATAATAGCCGGGGATGCCGAAGGACGGATCGACAAAGAAGGCAAAATCTTCCGCGCCCATATTGGTCTGGCGGAAGGGTACAACCACTTCCTTGCCCAGCGCGTTGCCGATGGCGCTGTTCAGCCGCCGTGCGAGAGCAGCATCGTTGACGGTGACCGGCGTGGTTTCGGTGACCTTGACCGTTGGCAGTTTGTCATCGGGCAAACCATTGGCGATGCCGACGCCTTTTGAAACGCGTTCGATTGAGGCAATCAGCTTATCGCGGACTTCCTGGCTATTCGCGCGGACGGTGACCTGCAGATCGACAAATTCCGAAATGATATTGTGCTTCTGCCCGCCATGGATGGCACCGACGGTGATTACGCCGGGGTCTAGCGGCCCTTTTTCGCGGCTGATAATTCCTTGCAACGCAACCACCAGCTGCGATGCAATATAGACCGGGTCTTTGCCCAGATGCGGGGCTGCACCGTGGGTGGCTACGCCGTGAACGCGGATATCGACGCTGTCGGCGGAGCTGTATTGAATGCCTTCTGCGGCCGAAATCTTGCCCGTGGGCAGTTCAGCGGCGACGTGGAAGGCGAGCGCATAATTGGGTTTGGGAAAGCGGGTATAGAGACCGTCCTTCACCATGGCATCGGCCCCGCCGACGCGTTCTTCGGCAGGCTGGACGATGAAGACCACTGTGCCTTTCCAACGGTCTTTCATCCGTGCCAGTTGTCGGGCGGTGCCGACGAGCGAGGTGATGTGCACATCGTGCCCGCAGGCGTGCATCACCGGCATTTCCAGCCCATCAACGCCAACCTGCTTGACGGTCGAGGCATTGGGCAGGCCCGAGCGTTCGGGCACTGGCAGCCCGTCCATATCGGCGCGCACCAGCACCACCGGGCCAGCGCCATTTTTGAGGACGCCGACCACACCGGTTTGCCCCACCTTCTCGGTGACCTGCATTCCGGGAACAGCGCGCAGTTCCTGCTCCATGCGTTCGGCGGTCTTATATTCGCGGAACGACAGTTCGGGGTTGCGGTGGAAATGGTCCCACATCGCACCAAGCGAAGCGTCATAATCGGCTTTGATGCTTTCCGAATAATCGGGCTTCGCCGCCGCGGGAGAGCCAATCGACGTGCAACCCAGCACCACCAAAGCCGCCGCGCCAGCAATGCGCAAATTGTGAGAATTCATGACGGCCATGTGCCCCTCCCGATATTAAACCTGCCAGACCTTATCACGGGCAACGGTCGAAGCAATGGCCGACCGGCGCAAATTCATCGACCATGGTGACATAGCGGACAAAGCCCTTGCGCGCCTTCATTTCCATCCAGAAACCGGCGCGCAGGCTATAGGCTTCCCCAACATGGCCGATCCACAGCCGCCCCTTGGCATCGCGCAGCCGATGGACGCCGAGCCCATAGCTGGTGAAATAGCCCTTAACATCATCGCCATTTTTGCCGTCAAAGCCCCAAGCTTCACCGGTCATTTGTTTAAATGCTGTGCGCGAGAGCAGAGGCTTTCCCTTGTTGAGCATCACTTGCCCGATTTTGGCGAGATCATGCGCGGAAATCCGCAAGCCACCCTGTGGGCTGAAGGCCGAGCCATTGCGTGCGAGTATATAGCGGTCAGGGTCGCAGCTGCCGTCGGTCGCGGGGACCAGCGCGCACGCCTCCGGCCCAGCCGCGTCCTTTGCCAGATCGCCATTGGGTCGTAACAATGTGACCGCCTGTGCACGCCGGTTTTGTGAGCAGCCCGCATGCCAATTGAAGCAAGCGTCCAGTTTCAGCGGCTCAAGCACCAGCCGCGCCACCAGCTTGTCAAAGCGCTCACCGGTTGCGCCTTCAAGCGTCGCCGCAATCACCGGAGAGTTGAGGTTCGAATAGCTGAAATATGTGCCCGGCGCATGCGCGCTGTCCCACGCAGCAGGGTTGGCTAGAACCGTTGATAGCTCCCCATCGAGCGGCAGGATATAGTCGACCTTGTCGCGAATGCCGGCGCGATGTGACAGCAAAAGGCGTAAAGTTATCGGGGTATCCGGGAAGGATGGGTTGCGCAGTCGCCAGCCCAGATAGTCAGACACATCGCGGTCAAGGTCGACCTTGCCTTGATCGACCAACCGCATCACGGCCAGTGCGCCGACCAGTTTGGAGATAGAGGCAACACGCACCGGATCGTCGGCTGTCACCAATCTCCCGGCAACTCCGGCCTCTCCGCTCAGGCTCGTTGAAGTTATCGAGCTCCGGTCAAAATCGATACGGATGCTGGCTTCTTGCGGAATGGTTTTGCCATTCGGTGCAACGGCCGAAACGACACCGCTCTGCAGCAGCAGGGCGAGCGGCAGGAAAAGGCGCAGTCGCATCACGCGCCGTCTGTGCATTTGCCTTCATGCTTGCCGATGGTTGCACCCTGGATTTCAATTTTGCCCGCCATCGGCACTTCGAGGACCAATTTGGTATCAAACTGGAATTCGGTGTCGCCAACGGTTCCATCAAGGTCCATTGCCGCCTTACCCAGTCCGCCCATTCCACAAGACAAGCCCATTTTTGCGCGGTTCCCGGCGATATCGAATGAGGTGTAGGTGCAATTCTCTGTACCCTCACCGCCAAAGAAATCGGCACCCGGCTTGCTCGCCTCGGCTTCGCTCAGGCACGAATGGCCAGCGGCCTCTTTTGAAAGCGCGGCCTTGATCTCGTCGGCTTGACCCTTCACCATCGCTGGCAATTTGACGTCTTTGACTTCGAAGCGGATGTTCCACTTTCCGGGCTGAATCGGCAAATATCCGTCGCGCGCCATTTCTTCGGCACGCTCGGTCTGCGACACTTTGCCATCGCCGTCGCTATCGGTATTGTCGTCACATCCGGGCAAAACCAACAGTGCTGCCGCAAGGCTGCACATGATCGATGTGCGCATATTAGCCATGTCTGTGTTCTCCCTGAACTGCTGCCCTGCCACATGAAACGAAAAGCACGAAATGGCAACTGTGCTTCGTTCATGACAAGGACAGTTCAACCGGCTAAAGGGGGCCGAAATCAACAGGAGCCTATTGCGGCATGTACCGGTTATTCCTTTCTTTCCTTCTCCTTCTCGGCGTCATGCCTTCGGCCTATGCACAGCAGGCACCAGCGGCACCCGCACCGGCAGCGGCCACAGTGGACCCGGAGAATATCCTGCATCTGGACCTGTCGACCGGCGGTCGCGTCTCGATTCTGATGAATCCCACCGTCGCCCCAGGCCATGTAGAGCGGATCAAGACGCTTACCCGCCGCGGTTTTTACAACGGGATTATTTTCCATCGCGTGATCGAAGGTTTCATGGCGCAAACCGGTGATCCCACCGGAACAGGCACCGGCGATTCGGACCTTCCTGACCTGAAGGCGGAATTCAACGCCATGCCGCATTTGCGCGGAACGGTTTCGATGGCGCGGACCAACGATCCCGACAGCGCCAACAGCCAGTTCTTCATACTTTTCCAGCCCAATTTCGGCTTGGATAAGAAATATACCGGATTTGGCCGGGTGATTGCCGGAATGCCCTATGTCGATGCCATCGCTCGTGGCGAACCGCCCGCCAATCCTGACAAGATCGTTCAGGCGTCAATCGGTGCGGACAATGTTCCGCCGCCAGATTTTGCTGCACTGGCACGTCCGGATGTGACCGCGCCGCCCCCTCCCCCTCCGCCACCCACAAATTGAGCCTGCGCGCATGCGCGTAGACCTGTTCGATTTTGCGCTACCGCCTGAGCGTATCGCGTTAAGGCCGGTTGCCCCTCGCGACGCCGCGCGCATGCTGTGCGTGTCGGGTGATGGTGCGTTGACGGACCGATTGGTGCGCGACCTGCCATCCTGTCTGCGTGCTGGCGATTGTCTGGTGTTCAACGACACCCGCGTAATCCCGGCCCAGCTCGAAGGCGTCAGACGCACCTTCAAAGGCGATGAAGCGCGGATTGGCGCGACGCTGCACAAACGCGTTGACCTGCGCCGCTGGCAAGCCTTCATCCGCAACGCAAAGCGGTTAAGGGTTGGCGACCGGATCGAATTTGGTGCGGGCGTTTCGGCGATTGCCGCTGAGCGTTTTCCCGACGGCAGCTTCATTCTGGCGTTTGAAGGGGATGAGCCGGTCGAGCTGCTGCTGGAGAGGGCAGGCCGTATGCCCTTGCCGCCCTATATCGCAGGCAAGCGCCCGACCGATATCCAAGACCGCAGCGATTATCAGACAATGTTTGCGCAAAAGGACGGCGCTGTTGCCGCTCCAACGGCGTCGCTGCATTTTACGCCGGAATTGATGGCTGCGCTCGCATCGGCGGGAATTGGGCACGAGACGCTGACGCTGCATGTTGGGGCAGGGACGTTCCAGCCGGTGAAGGCTGACGATACCGCCGACCATATCATGCACGCTGAATGGGGCCAGATCGACGCGCCGACGGCCGCACGGCTGAACGCAGTGCGCGCGGCGGGTGGTCGGATCATCCCGGTCGGCACGACCTCGCTGCGCTTGATTGAAAGCGCGGCAAACGATGACGGCATCATTCAGCCGTTCGAGGGCGATACCGCGATTTTCATCACCCCCGGCTATCGGTTCAAAGCCATCGACGGCCTGATGACCAATTTCCACCTACCCAAATCGACCTTGTTCATGCTGGTCAGCGCGCTGATGGGATTGGAAAATATGCAGGCGGCCTATCGCCATGCCATTGACGAGGGCTATCGCTTTTATAGCTATGGGGATGGCAGCCTGCTGTTACCGCAAACCTGTCATTTTTCGTTGAGATTGAAATAAGCTTTCAGGCGATGGGAAAGTCGTTGTGCTTCGGCTAGGTCGGGACCAGAAATATGTAGCGTATTCCCTTGTATTGTCTCGTTCAATATCGGGTTTGTTAGCAATTGGGTGCCCAAGCACACCGGAAGACGCGCTCCGACCTTACCCTGCTGGGCTGCGCCTAGTTTGCGGGTTCCTCTTTCCGAAAAGGCAATCTCGATCGCGGCCAATCCCTGTTCGTCAAACACGACATCCACATCAGTCGCATCGTCCCTTAGAAAAGAGACATGACCCACTTGAAGAACGCCTCGAGGCGTCGTCCAGCAAGGGTTGCCATAAGACTGCCCCATTTTCCGTTCGGCATAGAGTGGCGACTGAACCGCCAAAATCAGTGCCATTAACGCAGAGAGAGCAATGGACTTAGCCAATTCAATGCCCCTTCAATTCATCCCCGGTCAGTCGCACCACGTGCAGCACGTTGGTTGACCCCGGCGTCCCGAACGGCACCCCTGCCATCATGATCAGCCGCGCACCCGCACTACCCAGCGAATAGCGCAGCGCCATGCGCTTGCCCTTGGCAACCATTTCCTCGAACGAACCAATATCCTTGGTGGGAACGGCAAAGGCACCCCAAAGCAGTCCAAGGCGGCGTGCGGTCGATTTCGATGCGGTCAGCACCAGCAAAGGCACTGAAGGGCGTTCGCGCGAGATGCGGCGTGCGGTTGAACCCGATGAGGTGAAACAGATGATAGCGCTGGTTTCCACCGTGTCAGCAATCCGGCCACTGGCTTCGGCCAGAGCGTCGGCAGTGGTGGCGTCGGGTCGGGTTTCGGTGAAGTGGATGCGCTTGAAGAAATCGGGATCGCTTTCGACCTGCTGGGCGATGCGGTCCATGATCGAGACGGCCTCAATCGGCCATGCACCTGCCGCCGTTTCAGCGGACAGCATGACTGCGTCCGCCCCGTCATAAATGGCGGTCGCCACATCCGACACTTCGGCGCGGGTAGGGGTCGGGGAGACAATCATCGATTCGAGCATCTGCGTGGCGACAACTACGGGTTTGCCCATCTGTCGCGCCATCGAAACAATGTGTTTTTGCAGGCGCGGGACCTGTTCGGGGGGAAGTTCAACCCCCAGGTCTCCGCGAGCGACCATCACGCCATCGGCGAGCTCGAGGATCTCCTCCAACCGTCCGATTGCTGCCGGCTTTTCGATCTTGGCGAGCAAGGCCGCCTTGTTGCCGATCAGCTTTTTGCCTTCGGCGACATCTTCTGGCCGCTGGACGAACGACATTGCCACCCAGTCAACGCCCTGTTCCAGCGCAAAGGCGAGGTCCGACCGGTCCTTTTCGGTCAGCGCTGCGATCGGCACCACGACATCGGGAACATTCAGCCCCTTGCGATCTGAGAGCATTCCGCCGACTTCGACTATTGTCTTGATGTGATCAGGCCCGATTTCAGTGACGCGCAACACCAGCTTGCCATCGTCGAGCAGCAACCGCGCATCGACTTCCAGAGCTGCAAAAATTTCCGGATGCGGCAGGTGGACGCGCTTCACATCGCCGGCCTTCTTGTCGGTATCGAGCCGGAATTCGGCGCCGGTTTTCAGTTCGACCTTGCCACCAGCAAAGGTACCCACACGCAGCTTGGGGCCTTGCAAATCGACCAATATCGTCGTCGGGCGGTTATAGGCCTTTTCGAGCGCGCGTATATGCGTGACCAGCCTGGCTTTGTCCGCCTGTTCACCGTGGCTCATATTGATGCGAAAGGCATCGGCACCGGCGCGAAACAGCTTTTCGATCATTTCGGGCGTGTCGCTGGCGGGACCCAGTGTCGCGAGGATACGGACCTTGCGCATACGCGGCTTGTGATATTGCATGGATGTCGCTCTTTCGCGCTCTGGATATTGTTCGTTGCCCACCCCATAACGGGCTTAACCGCGAACAGGAAGGGACATAGCTATGCAAGATGACTTGGCAATGACGGATGAGGCCGCTGCCGCTGCCTTTCGCCGGCTGGTCGCGCACCTGCAACACCGGCATGACGCACAGAATATCGACCTGATGGGTCTCGCCGGCTTCTGCCGTAACTGCCTCGCCGACTGGGTGATGGAGGCGCAGCCGGGATTGACCAAGGAGGAAGCGCGCACCCTGATCCACGGCATGCCGCCAGCCGATTGGAAGGCGTGCTATCAAAGCGAGGCAACGCCTGAACAATTGGCGCGGATGCAGGAAAGCATGGCAAAGAATGAAGGCGGGCATTGATTTGTGAAAGCGGCAAGAGGGAGAGAGGCGTTGGATTTTTGCGCAACGCAAGATTGATACTCAACATCTCTTGCCTCTTTCGCCCGCAGGCGAAACAAATCTGTGGATTAGCGGCGAACGGACACTCGGACAGTTTATCTTTCCACGGGCGTCGCTTAAGCGATTGATCAAATGATTCGGGTCAACACTGGCCCCTAACCAACCGGAGATTAAAATGGCAGAAGGCAATATCGCCGCCGACCAGCTACGCCTGTTCATCGAACGCATCGAGCGTCTGGAAGAAGAGAAAAAGGGCATCGCCGATGACATTCGCGATGTCTATTCAGAGGCGAAGAGCCAGGGCTATGACGCGAAGATCATGCGTCAGATCGTGCGTTTGCGCAAAATGACCAACGACGACCGTCAGGAAATGGAAGCGGTGCTGGAAACGTATAAGTCGGCTTTGGGTCTGGCTTGATCCTAGACCCTTCCTCAACCGTTCGTGCTGAGCTTGTCGAAGCACAGCACAACGGACGTCTGCTGGATCGTCCTTCGACAAGCTCAGGACGAACGGCTAAGGTAGTTTGAGAATCAGGTTGAAGGAGTCCCCAACATGCTCATGACCACCACCGCCACCGTCGAAGGCCGTCCGGTTGCCCAATATCTGGGCGTCGTTACCGGCGAGGTTATTGTCGGCGCCAATATCTTCAAAGACTTGTTCGCCAGCGTGCGCGACATTGTTGGCGGTCGGTCGGGAGCGTATGAAAACTCTTTGCGCGACGCCCGCGAAACCGCGCTGAAAGAACTGGCCGACGAAGCTCGCGCCTTGGGTGCCGATGGCGTGATCGGCATCGACCTGGATTATGAAGTGCTGGGCGCTCAAAGCTCTATGCTGATGGTCAGCGCCAGCGGGACTGCGGTGAAGCTGGGGTGATCGCCTCAATCCGGTCCACAACTACCGCTGATGCTGCGCGTTGTGCCGAAATATACCGTCCTTATGTAACCGATAGCTGGGTCAGCTTTGAGCTCGATCCGCCCGACACGGCGGAAATGGCCCATAGGATTACCGCCTACGGCGAAAGCCATGGCTGGCTGGTGGCCGAGATAGAGGGGCAAATCGCAGGCTATGCCTATGGCAGCCCGCACCGCACCCGTGAAGCCTATGCAACATCATCCGATGTCGCAGTTTATATTGATGCGACTTATGCGCGACGAGGAATAGGCAAGGCGTTGTATGTCGCGCTGTTCCCAATGCTCAAGCAGCGCAACTTACATGCGCTTTTTGCCGGGATAGCCCTTCCGAACGAAGCGAGTATCGGCCTGCACGAGGCGATGGGTTTTACGGCCGTTGGTGTTTATCGCGAGGTTGGCTGGAAAATGGGCGGCTGGCGCGATGTCGGATGGTGGCAGCGGTTGCTTTGATAATCGAACCTGATGTAAGGGCGCGCCTTCAATTCCATTCCAGCCGAAAAGAAGAGAGCCATGGCAGGCCATAGCAAATTCAAAAATATCCAGCACCGCAAAGGCGCGCAGGACAAGAAGCGCTCCGCGATGTTTTCCAAACTCAGCCGCGAAATCACCGTCGCAGCGAAGATGGGGATGCCTGATCCCGACATGAACCCGCGTCTGCGGCTCGCGGTCAACGCGGCCAAGGCGCAGTCGATGCCCAAGGACAATATCCAGCGCGCGATCGACAAGGCGGCGGCCGCTGGCGGCGAAGATTATGAAGAGGTGCGCTACGAAGGTTACGGCCCCGGCGGCGTTGCTGTCATTGTCGAGGCGTTGACCGACAACCGCAACCGCACCGCGACCAATGTTCGCACAGCCTTCAGCAAAAATGGCGGCAATCTGGGCGCGTCTGGCGCGGTGAGCCACGGGTTCGACCGGATGGGCCTGATCACCTATCCGTCAAAGGTTGGCGATGCCGATACGATTTTCGAGGCCGCGCTGGAAGCAGGCGCCGACGATGTCGAATCGGGCGAAGACGAACACAGCATCTGGACCGCAATGGATGCGCTGCACGAAGTTGCCAAGGCACTGGAAGGTTCGCTCGGCGAAGCAGAGAGCGCCAAACTTGCCTGGAAACCTCATGCCGAGGTTGAGGTTGACGAAGCCAATGCCGCGACACTGATCAAGCTGATCGATGCGCTGGAAGATGACGACGATGTCCAGACCGTCTGGGGCAATTACGATATCAGCGACGAAGTGATGGCGAAGCTGGGCTGATCGCTCTCAGCCGCCAACAATTGGGCCATGCCCGTGGTTAACAATTTTGCACTTTTTTAATAACGGTATATGTTCACTTCCGATGAATTGAATCGGGAGGTTGCACATGGCTAGTCGAGCCGGGGAAGTGGCAAAGGCGGGGTCGCCTGCGGATGCCTCAATATTCTCCCTGCCTGCCGCGCATGCGGCGGAACGTGACCTGATCGAAGAACGGCCCCTGGGCATCCAATATGGCACGCCCGCCGCGCGCCGCAAAAATGCCGAGCATATCTTTTACCTGTTCGCCAAAAATATCCCTGCGCTCGCCGCTATCTATTTTATCGCGACCCAGCCAACCGGATGGGTCGAATGGAGCGCCTTTACTGCCTTTTATGTGATGAACATCCTTTCGATGTCGATTGGCTATCACCGATTTTTTACGCACAAGGCGTTCGAAACTTCGACGCCGATGCGCTATGCCATCGCGATCCTTGCGCAACTCGGGTCGTTTGGCTCTCTACGCCGCTGGATCGCCGAACACCGCCGCCACCATTCGCACAGCGACCGCGCGGGCGACATTCATAGCCCCTATTATGATGATCACGGCCGCATGACCGGCGGGTTCAAGGGGTGGAAATATTCGCATCTCGGTTGGGTTTTCGTCGACAGCATGACCGATGAGGCGGTCTATGGCAAAGGCGTTGCGGAAGATAAAGCCGTGCTGTTTGTTGACCGCTATCGCATCCCGATTTTCCTGATTTCGGTGATCGTGCTGCCGACGCTGTGGGCGCTGGCGGCGGGAAGGCCCGACGCGGTATTGGGAACGGTTCTGATTGCTGGATTTCTGCGCGGGGTACTTGCGCTTCATGCCATCGCCTGCGTCAACAGCTTTGGCCATATCTATGGCAGCCAGCGCTTTGTCAGC
>Ga0075152_10001770_pt1 | contig 15585 bp, 16 predicted proteins | sample JI61114C2DNA_FD_70964 | JGI IMG/M metagenome (GOLD analysis project Ga0075152, IMG submission 70964) | Wastewater effluent complex algal communities from Wisconsin, to seasonally profile nutrient transformation and Carbon sequestration -... | ecosystem: Engineered > WWTP > Effluent > Algae...
CGTTTTCCATCTTGCTGGTGCGATCACGAATGCGCACGGCCATCTCTTCGAGCGTATCGGCCAGCACGTTGATCTCGCCGGGCGCCTGTCGCTTGGCGCGAAGGGGCTGCACGGAGAGCTTGCCGCTGGCATAGAGGCCGGCGATGCGCCGCAGGTAGTCGAGCCAGCGCAGCACCAGCCGGTCCATGGCGAGCCAGGCGGTCACCAGCGCGAGAAGCCAGGCCAGCAGCGGCAGCGCGAAATTGCCGAAGGCGCTGACGTTTTCCATCGCGATCGGCAGCGGCTTTGGCGCAGACAGCATCGCGAACAGACCGTCCTGCGCCAGCGGCACAAGCGCCGCCTGACGAACACCGCCACTTTCGGTCCGCAGCTCCATGAAAGCGGGCTGGCCCGGATCAAGGCGCGCGACCGCCTCGGCGTCCAATTGCGTCCAGTGCGTGCTGGCGAAAACCCGACCGTCGGCCTCGACCAGCGCGATGTCTGATTCAGCATCGAGCCCGGTGCGCGTCAGTGTTGCGACGAGCGCGCTGACAGGAACGCCGACAAGGAATGCGCCATCGAATTGGCCGTCGGGCGTCTCGCGCCGCATGGCTGTCGCCACAGTCCATTCGTTGGTGAGCGGGTTGCGGATGGCCATGGATGGCGCGAGCCGCGCACCGGTGTCGCGCAGTTGGGCAAACCAGGCGCTGTCGGCGAAGGCCACCACTTCCTCGACCTCAGTGTGCGTCGTGCAGAGCACGCGTCCTTCACGATCGACGACGCCAAGATTGGCGAAGGCCGGCAGCGCATCGATCAGGTCGCGGATCGGCTCCATGCAGGGGTCGCCATGCGCAACGGAGTCGATGAGGCTGAGAATCGCTGGCGCGGTATCCAGCATGTATTCCGCGCGGCTCGCCGCCTCCTGGGCGACAAGCGTCATGACTTCACGGCGATAGCGCGCTTCCCGCTCGACATCGCTGGACCAGCGAATGCCGCCAATCACGAGAACGGGCGACAGCGCGGCAGCGAAGATCAGAAGCAGGAGGACTCGTAGCGACAACCGTCGCGGAAGGCTTTCCTCAGTCGTCACCCCGGGATTGTACTCCTCCTTCGGCCAGCGCGTCGGACTGGCCGAGGATATCGCTGAAGGCGTGTTCTGCCCGGATATTGCTTGTCTCCGAGCGTCTCGTCGAGCTGTCCTCGAGGATTACTTCAAGCGCCTTGCGGGCGCGGCTCACACGGCTCTTGATTGTGCCGACCGCAACGCCGCAGACGCGCGCGGCTTCTTCGTACGGCATTCCGCCGGCGCCGACGAGGATGAGGGCTTCGCGCTGATCATCCGGCAGTTTGGCGAGCGCGTTGCGCAGGTCGAGCAGCTCCATGGGCGCCGTTGGGTTGTCGTTGGCGACCAGTGTGTTCTCGGCCATCTCCGCGTCGAGCGGGGCGGTGCGCCAGCTGCGGCGCTTTTCCGAATAGAACTGGTTGCGCAGGATCATGAAGGTCCACGCCTTGATGCTGGTGCCCGGCTCGAACGAGTCGCGGGCCTTCCATGCCTTGGCGAGCGCCTCCTGGGCAAGATCGTCGGCCTGGGCCTGGTCGTGGCAAAGGCTGCGCGCGAACGCCCTGAGGTGGGGGATCGTCGCGACGAGTTCGTCCTTGAAGTTCTCGCGGGTGACGCCGGTTGCCGCCGGGCGCTGTCCCGATGCCGCCTTCGCGGACGCGGGCTGAGGAGCGCGCTGGTCCGGCTTGGAGGTCGACTTGGAGATGTCTCTGGATGAATCAGCCATGCGGAGTGTCACCGTTCCGGCTGTGTTGGGGGTGCGCCCGGCGCGGAATCCTTCGGATCGACAGCGCCGTTCGGCCCGGACGGATCGCCTTGCCGCGCCTGCGCTTCTTCGAGGATCGCCATGAACTCGTCAGGGACGCTTTCCTCGACCACGTCAGTATAGATCTTGCGGAGCTTTCGCCCGATGGGATCCTGGCGCCTGCGGGCGACGCGTGCGTCGACCGGCCTACCGCCAGACTCCCCCCCGTTTCGTTCTCTTCCCATGTCCTGCTACAACTTCTGTTGGCCGTGCAGAGATCGCACATTGGGCTGAAAACGCCGACCTAGGGTGTAGGTTCCGCAATAAACTGAAAATAGCGGGAACCCGGGTTCCATGGCCGCGTTTCACCTGTCCGAGACTGCCAAAAACTGCGACGTGCGGGAGAATTCATGAGCCTTGTCCAGAAGTTGGGACCCCACCTTCCTTACCTGCGCCGCTATGCGCGAGCGCTGACAGGAAACCAGAAAAGTGGCGATTCATATGTGAAGGCCTCGCTTCAGGCCCTCGCAGCTGGAACGCATGAACTGGATGACCTGCCGCCGCGGGTCGCCCTTTACCGCCTGTTCCAGGCAATCTGGGGCGCGACGGGCGCCCGTCTGGAGACGGCCCCGGAAACCGGTGACACGGTCTCTGACCGTGTGCTGCGCATCCCCCCGCGCCACCGCCAGGCTTTCCTTCTCACAGCACTCGAGGGCTTCACGGTCGAAGAGTGCGCCGAGATCCTGGATGAGACGTCCGAAAGCGTTCGCGAACTCATCTCGCGGGCACAAACTGACATCGAGGCTGACCTCGCGACCGATGTGCTGATCATCGAAGACGAGCCGGTTATCGCCGCCGACATCGAGGCGCTGGTGCTAGACCTTGGTCACCGCGTCACCACCGTTGCGACTACACGAACCGAAGCTGTCGCCGCCGTGCGCGCGCGGCGCCCGGGCCTGGTGCTCGCCGACATTCAGCTGGCGGACGGATCTTCCGGCATTGATGCGGTGAACGACATCCTGCGCGGGCACGACGTGCCGGTGATCTTCATCACCGCCTTCCCGGAGCGCCTGCTGACCGGGGAGAAACCGGAGCCGGCCTTCCTGATCACCAAGCCCTTCCAGCCGGAGACAGTGAAAGCCGCCATCGGCCAGGCGCTGTTCTTCCACGTCGAACGGCCTGTCGCGGCCTGATCCAGCCTTACAGTTTCGCCTCAGAGTTGAAGTGGTGCGTCATCAGCGCACCGCTTTTTTCTTGGTTTACAGAATCCTAATGTGAGCCGGAACCGGCCAGCGTCATGCGCGTACTCCAGACAGAAGGGGCACGACATGAAGACAGTTATCCGGTCTATCAACTGCGCAGCGATGGCGTCGTCGATCGCCCTGCTCTCCCCGGTCATCTCCCAGGCCACGGCACAGACGCGGTCGGCCCAAGGCGGCCTTGCCAGCGTCCAGCCGATCGCCGCCTCAGCGACTGCCTGCGCCACTGGCCTCATCGAGATCGCGCCTGTTTCGTTCGACACGAAGGGACGGCCTGACGTCTGGGTTGTCGTTCACCGCGTGAACGGCGAGATCGTCGCCGCGGAGCGCGTGTCGCCTAGCGAAGTCGAAAAAGTGATCCGCGCACCGTGTGGCGCTGAGGCCTGGCGCGGCGTGCTGCTGGGTTGATCTACCTCGAAAATTGGAGCGCAAATGCGCACCAATGGCGCGCGCAAAATCACCTGTATTGCAGATGAATACCGTCGAGACGTCGGTAATGCCCGGCCTCAGATCGTGTCGGGAGAGACCTTCAGAGGCGTGGCCGGCTGTTGCGTCGAAGCTTCGCCGGCGGCGGGCGCGCTTTTGCGGAAGATAACTTCCACCTCGTTCATGCCCGGCGGGAAGACGTCACGCCCCGGGCGGGCGGCGACACGGATCGATCCCGGCGAAATGCCGCGCGAGACCAGATCGCGCGAGATGTCGTCAAGGCGCGCCAGAGCAAGAGCGACTGCGTGTTCGCCATCAATGTCGGTGTTGATGAGCGTGACGAGATCAATGCCCTCGGGCTGGCAGGCCGCAGCCTGGTCGGCCAGGCGAGAGACGAGTTGGCGGCCTTCGGACGTAAGCGTCGCCTCTCCAGAGGCGAAATAGACCGAGATAGAGCCACCCGGGCAGTGCGCCGTCTCGCGCGGCTCAACCTGCTGCGCGGCAACGCCGGGCGCTGTGGCGCAGGCCACGGCGATCACAGCAATTGCCCAGAGACGTTGCATGGTTAGCGGTCTTTCCAGCTGTCTTTCAATTCTTGATGCACGAGCGGCGCCGCATGGGAGGGCCACCATCGGGCCAACCGCCGCATCCGCATGGTTAGCGGACGCGGCGGCTGGCTATCAGGCTAGTTCGCGTCTTCGGCAGCGTCGTCGATGGCTTGACCGGCGGCGGTGACGTCTTCGCCCACGCCTTCAACGGTGTTGCATGCAGCCGCCGACGCGGCGAGCAGGAAGGCGATGGCTGCGAAAGCGGTCTTCATGTGATGTCTCCATGTCCCGTCGGCTAGGGCGCCGACCGCTTCCACAACGCCGGGCCCGAAACGAGGTTCCATCATGGGACACCCCTAAACCCGAAGCGCGGCGAGCCCTGTAGCGAGGACGGAACCGCAGCTGCAGGCAGGCGTTGGTCGCGGGTCAAAATTCTGGAGACAGGAGTCAGTGATGCTTGGTTGGGCGCTTACATTCTTCGTGCTCGCGGTCGTGGCCGCAATCTTCGGCTTCGGCGGAATTGCCGGCGCCTCGGCGTCGATCGCACAGATCCTCTTCGTGATCTTCCTGGTGTTGACGGTGCTGTCCTTCGTCGTGCGCGCCGTGCAGGGGCGATCGGTCTTGTAGGAACGAACTCTCCCTCGCCGGCGCGTCAGATCGTCTGCTGAAGGTCCTGCAGGATCGCATCGGCGCCATCAAGACGGATCAGGCCGCCGCGGGGACTGTCCAGATCGAGGATCGTATAGATCGTCAGAGACACGGCCGCCGCGAATATTGCGCCGTGTACTAAGCGGCGCTCGGCATGCTTGGCCATCGCCGCTCCGGCCAGGAAAGCGCTCAGTAGCGAGACACCGAACAACAGCACGAGAACCAGCTCGGGGATGTGCGTTCCCAGCGCGACCTTTCGTGTCGTGGTGATGTCGATCATCTCGTTGACGGCCGGAACGACGACTTCTGCCGCGTATTGCGCCTCGGGCCTTGAAACAGCTTCGATGGTGGCGCGCCAGATATCGCCCTGCGCCGCCTCGGCCGCGCCAAAGACGGCGCCGGGATCGCCGCCGCGATCAAGCGCGCGATAGGCTTCGACGCGATCCGCGAGATAGGCGTGGAAGAGATCGCGGATGGGCGCCTGGTCCTCTGCGGCGAGCAGATCGACGCGAAGGTAGGCCGTGCCGATCGCATTCGCCTCCTGCACGATCAGGTCGCGCCGCATGTTCAAACGGTCGACGGCGCCGGAAAAGGCAAAGCCCAGGAGCAGCCCCAGCAGCGCGAAGATCGCCGTGTCGAAGATGCCGGTTGATTCCCCGCCCTGCGCCGCCCTGTAGCTGCGCCCCGCACGGAAGCCCGCCTCCAGCAGGACGAGCATCCCGCCGAACAGGCTAATACACAGGACAACTGAGTGAAGAATTTCCATCCGCCCGCCGACCCCGCTGATGCTGATCAAGGCTAGCCGGATTTCACGACCGGGAAAATCCCGCCCGGAGGCATCCAGCCGGGCCATTTCCAGCACACGCCAAGCCCTGTTCCCAACCCCGCAGAAATGCGTATGGTGCGCGCCGCTGAGACAGGTCGGGCCTGTAGCTCAATGGTTAGAGCCGGCCGCTCATAACGGTCTGGTTGCAGGTTCGAGTCCTGCCGGGCCCACCACCTTTTCGAGCAGAAGTTGCGGGTCCAGCCTCGCGTTTAAGGTCGCACTTAGCCGCGCCTGGGCGCGGCTGTCAGGTTGGAGGAGTTCGGCTTGTCAGATGGGTTGAAGTGGGCCCGCCGCTTGCGCCTGGACCTCGCGTTCGAAATCCAGAAACTGGATTCAGGCGTTCGCACAGTTACCGACATGACGGCGAACGGACCTGTCGATGTGACCAGTCAGGTGCTGGCTGCGCAGCAGGAACGCTTCGAACAGCTGGAAGAAATGATCGCAGGGTTTGACCGGGACGCGCGCGCGGACTGAGCCGCAGCCAGTCTAGACGCCTAGCAGGCGGTCAAACTCGCGCTTCGAGACGCCATAGCATTCGCATGAGCGCTTCTTGAGGCCGACGCCGTCGAGGATCGCCACATTGCCTCGGCTGTAGTTGATGAGGCCGGCGCGCTGGAGACCGCCCGCGGCGATAGAGACACCGGGACGCTGGACGCCGAGCATCATGGCGAGGAATTCCTGGGTCAGCAGGAACTTGTCCGAATCCATGCGGTCGCGCGTCATCAGCAGCCAGCGGCAACAGCGTTGCTCCAGCGAGTGGAAATGGTTGCAGGCTGCCGACTGGGCCACCTGGTTGAATAGCGCGTGGACATATCGCAGCATCACAACCTGCATGGTGGGGCTGCGCGCAAGCTCCCGCTTGAAGAGCGAGGCCTTCATCCTCAAACCTGAGCCAGGAACCTGCACGTAGACTGCGGTTGGCGCCTGATCATCGCCGAGCACGATCGGCAATCCGACAATGCCCTCATTGCCGATCGTTCCGACTTCGGCTGCCTGGCCATTGGCCATCGTGTTCACCAGCGAGCCCACGCCTGCTTCAATGAAGTAGACAAAATCAACCGGTTTGTCGGCCCGATAGAGCGACTGCTTGTAGTCCAGAGGCAGACGCTCGAGATGGGGGCGCAGCGCTGCATTGTCGCGCGACGACAGGAGGGCCAGCAGCCGGTTGACCGGCGGCTCGGATGCCTTGGGTTTCGTCACGATGCGTGGTGCTCCTCCTTGATATGCCCAGGCGAAGGCAGGGACGTATCGATCTAAGCGGGTGACATCGGAAGGTGTTCCGCGGCGACCACCGCAGGATCAATTCCAAGAAGATTGCGATACTCGCTGACGACGACCGAATAACATTCGCAAGCTGCATTTTCGAGGCCGATGCGATCGATGATCGTGATGCGGCCATGCTGGTAGCGGATGACGCCGGCCTTCTGGAGCATTCCGGCGGCGATGCTGACGGTTGCGCGGCGCACGCCGAGCATCACGGCGATCAGGTCCTGTGTCAGGGAGAGTTCAGGCACGCCGCTGCGATCATGCGCGGCGAGAAGCCAGCGCGCCAACCGCTGGCTTACCTCATGGTGTGCGTTGCATGCAGCCGTCTGCGCAACCTGAACGTGGAAGGCGTGAATGTATTTGAGCAGGAGGTCTCGCAGGTGCGGCGCCTCGCCTATGGCCCTGTTCAGCGCCTCCACAGACATCCGGTGCGCGGCGCCCGCCGTCTGGCACATTGTCTCGCTGTAGGACGTCTTGGCGCCGAGGAGCACCGCGACGCCTGCCGCCCCCTCTGCGCCGATCAGTCCGATTTCGATGGGTGACCCGTCGGACAGGACCGCCATAGCGGAGATGAAACCGATTTCGGGGAAGTAGACTTGCTCGATCTTCGCGCCTGCCAGATGCAGCGTTTCGCCGAGGTGCAGATCAGTCCGGGTAAGGCTTCCTTCAATCAGAGCGAATTCCTGCGCCGGCAGCGCAGCGAGGATGCGGTTCCTGATCGTCTTCTGGTTCACTGGTGACAAGAAATGCTCCTCGTAACGGGACGGGAGCTCGCGCATCTCTCAGCCGATCACGCGCCATTCCGGAGCGATCGATTACGGCACCATACATGAAAGTTGTGTTCGGTACCATACATTCGTCGACAGTCTCAGGAAACGCCCGAGCCTCATGCTGAAGCCGCCGGTTCCGCGTTTGTATCAGCTCCAAGAGGGTCCCGTTGCGTTGACGGCGGCCTGTGCGCGGCATCAGGCAAAGACGCGTTTCGGAATGTGGGTGATACGGCAAGCCAGGTCGGCTTCGCCCGACGCGACGACGAAGTGATCGCCGGCGTCGACAACGCCGGTCGTGAACACCACGTCGCGCACATACATATGATGTTCGAGCGGCCGCGTGAGTTCGGGCGATGACTCAAGCAGGGCGGCGCTACCGGATTGGATTACGCGCGTAGGGTCATGCCGGTCCAGCAGTGACCAGTAGGTTCGGTAGATGCCCACTGACTCATTGGGCTCGACACCGTGCCAGAGCGAAAGCCAGCCGCGATCAGTCAGGACGGGCGGGGCTCCGCCGCCCATGCGCCCCGTCGCGACGGTTCCCGAATGCGGACGTAGGCCGGGATTGCGATGCGGCTTCCAGTGGAGCGCGTCGGGCGATGTTGCGAGATTGATCGAGGGCCCTGCCCGCCAGTCGCTGGCCATGGGATAAGCGAAATAGAGATCGCCGAGCGGCCGTGTCTGCGCCCAGTAATGTCCTTGGATCATGCCTTCGAAGATCAGCATGTCCTTGTTCTGGTGGTCGAGCACGATGTCCTCGAAGCGCCAGTCCAGTGCGTTGCTGGAGGAGTAGAGCGTAGTGCAGTGGCGTTCGGGGCTGACGGAACAGGTGGTCATCAGCCAGCGGTCCCCGACACGGCTGATGCGGGCGTCTTCGATACCGTAGCACTGGAAGCTGTGTTGCGGGGCAATGGCCTTGTCGTAGTGAAAAGCCATGATCTGCAAGCCGTCCGGGCTCAGCTCGATCGGCAGCAGCCATGACAGCGAGGTGAGCGCCAGGATCTTCCACCCGCCTCCCCGGATCAGGATCTGACGCGGGTCGGACGCATCTACACTTTCCAGCGGCCATGCATCCCGCGCGTATCGCCCTTCGTCCCAGCGGATTGCGTGAGCATGTCCGTTCTCGATTGGATGTCGCAGCGCCTCGGCGATGCGCACCACCATCAGCAGGTTGCCGTTGGGCAGCCGTGTCAGCGCGGGGTTGAAGGCTCCGAGAACGTAGGTGTCGGCGTCGAGACGCCCCGCCAGAGGAGAGCGTGCGAGATCAATGTCGTCGGGAACGAGCACCAGCCGGTCGACGGCAAATTTCACGCTCCTACTCCGCTGAGGAAGCGACTGGACCATCAATCCCGCTTCGGAACTGTACGGTACCGTACGCGTCAGACGCTTCCGCGAGTTTCCGATGCCCTTGCGCCAATGGCCGCATCCATGTTCGGGAACACCGATGCTGCTCCTGCGTTCGCACAGGGATCACTCCCACGAGGCAACCCTATATGCTGGACCTTGCAGGCCGCGATACCAACCGCATCGCAGTTGAACCTAACGACGCGCCTGTCGGTGAGTTTGTTCCAATTAGCGCTGCTCAGGGCCGCAACCAGAACACTGACATCGCTCGCGCCGCGATGATTGGGAACTACCCGCCGCGCCAGTGCGGCATCGCCACTTTCACCCGCGACTTCCTTGTCAGCCTTCAGGGCGCGTCTCCCCGGACTGAGTGGCAGGTCTGCGCGGTGACTGAGGACGAGGCGCATCATGCCTATCCTCCTGAAGTGACGCATGTACTTGCGCAGAATGACCCGCACACGTACATCGCGCTCGCCGACACGCTGAACAGCTCGGGCGCGCAGGTGGCCTTCATCCAGCATGAATTCGGCATTTTTGGCGGTCCGGCCGGCGACTACCTGCTGCTGCTGATGCGGCGCCTGAAGATGCCAATGGTCGTCACACTCCATACAGTGCTTGAGCGCCCGGACACCGATCAGCGGCGGGTTATGGAGGAGATCATCAGGCTCTCTGCGGCCGTCATTGTGATGGCGGAAAAGGGGGCTGAAATCCTTCACGCCGTTCACAAGGCCGGCCCGACGAAGGTGCACGTCATTCCGCACGGCGCCCCGGATCGTCCGCTCGCGCCGACGGAGGCGTTCAAGAGCACCCTGGGCTTCGCCGGCAAGAAGATCATCATGACGTTCGGCCTGCTCTCGACCAACAAGGGGCTGGACACTGTCGTGCGCGCGCTGCCCGAGATCCTGAAGCGTCATCCCGATGCGGTCTATGTCGTGGCCGGGGCGACCCATCCGCACGTTCTGGCGCGCGATGGAGAGTCATACCGGCAGGGCCTGATGGCGCTGGCGGATTCGCTCGATGTCAGCCACGCTTTGCACTTCGTGAACCGCTATGTTGACGATGCAGAATTGACCGACCTGCTTCAGGCGGCGGACGTTTATGTGACGCCCTATCTCTCGGAAGCCCAGATCACGTCGGGCACGTTGAGCTATGCGATCGCACTGGGCAAACCTGTCGTGTCGACGCCGTACTGGCATGCGACTGAGGCCCTTGCCGATGGCGTGGGCGTCATTTGCCCGTTCAATGATGCGGAGGCCTTTGGTCGCGAGCTCTCAGACATCCTTGGCAACGACGTCAGGCGGCAATCGCTGGCACGGAGGGCATGGCGTTCGGGCACGGCCGCGCGCTGGCCCAATGTGGGCGCGTCCGGCATTGCGCTCGCGCATGCAGCGCGCGGTGCCCACGTGGCCTCACCCGAGATATCCCTGCGTGCCCTCGCCCGCCCGCGCCTCGATGCGGTGAGACGGCTCTCTGATGATGTGGGCATACTTCAGCACTCCAAACACCGCATTCCCGATCGCGCGCATGGATACTGCGTCGACGACACGGCGCGCGCGCTTGCGCTCACTGCTTGCCTGACGCGGCACGAGATCGAGCCGGAACTGAGCTCAGCCCTGGCATGCAGGTTTGCAGCCTTCGTGAATCACGCATGGAATGGCGAGACTGGCCGTTTCCGCAATTTCATGGCGTGGGACCGCCGCTGGCTCGATGAGGGCGGCTGCGACGACTCCAATGGCCGCACCTTCGACGCGCTATGCCTGACAGCGGCTCACGGCGCCACACCCCACTTGCAGGAATGGGCGACGGATCTCGCGCGCCTGGCCTACCAGCACTCCCACGACTGGCGATCCCTGCGCGCCCGTGCGCATGTGATGCGCGGATGCATTGCCGCTGAGGGCATCGTTCTGGAACCGCGCGAGGTGCTTGACACACTGGCTCGCTCGTCAGCTGCGATAGTTGCCGCGCTTGAACACAACGATCCGTGGTTCGACAAGAACCTGTCCTACGAGAATGCGCGCCTGCCGGAGGCGTTGATCCTCGCGGGCGGGCGGCTCGATGATGACAAGCTCACGGCGATGGGTCTGGACAGGCTCGACTGGCTCATGCGGAAGCAGACCGCTCCCAGCGGCCACTTCCGTCCCATCGCAACCAGCAGCTTCGCGGTAAGCGATGCTGACCACTTCGTCTTCGACCAGCAGCCCCTCGAAGCCTGGGCGTCGATTGATGCGTGTGCAGCGGCATTCAGGCTGACTGAGGACGAACAATGGTTGCAGCGCGCGATCAGCGCCTTTGTGTGGTTCGCAGGCGAGAATGACCTCGGCCTGTCGCTTGTCACCACCGTAGATGGCGGATGTTATGACGGCCTCACGGCAACTGGCTGCAACCTGAACCAGGGCGCAGAGTCCGTTCTCAGCTACCAGATGGCGGCCGTCACCATGCGACAGCTTCTCAAGGTCGGTTGAGCACACAGTCCGATGCCGCACCCGAGGGACGAAAGTCCGATCCCGCTCGATCATCACGAGCTGCATCTCTACGCCGATCCATCGCGCGTGGTGCTGAAGCCGTTTGCGATTCCCACGATGCCGTTGACGAACGGCAGCATGTCGCGGGCAGAGCGCATCATACGCGCGGTGCTCGCGCTGTCAGACGAGGAGTGCGATGCAGAACTGGCTGAAGTGGATCGCGATTTCCACAATCGCCACTGGACAACCCACTCCATCTTCCTCGACCGCTTCGCGCAAATAAAGGGGAGCGTTCCCAATATCGGTTTCGTTTCCGAGAACCACGCGAAGCTGATCGGCGCATACTTTTCCCACGAGTATGCGTACGCCGCAGCGGCGATCATGAATCCCAGCATCGTGCCGCATCCCGATCAGACCGGCATGAAGCATGGAGCGGTGCGCTTCGTCATGTCGATCCGCACCGTGGGAGAGGGACACATATCCTCGATCGCGTTTCGAGAGGGCGTTGCTCTTCCGGACGGCGAGCTTCAGCTTTGGCCCGAACCTCCCTTTGCCATCACGGCCGCACCCATTGAACAAGACGACAGTACTGGCGCAGTTACCTTGCAGCGCCATGAGTACACATCGCTGTCGGGGACCGTGATTTTCCCGACCACGCCGGCGCAGAGCAACGGCGTTGAAGACCTTCGGCTCGTTCGCTTTGCGGAAGATGACGGAACGCAGACTTATCTTGGGACCTACACGGCCTATTCCGGTCGCGATATCGGTTGTGAATTGCTTCAGACGGATCGCTTCGCCGAATTCCGCATGACCCCGCTCCGCGGCGAGGCGGCGCGGCACAAGGGGCTTGCGCTGTTTCCGAGGCGCATTGGCGGGCAGTATGCGGCCATCGGCCGGCTGGATCAGGAGAGCCTGTACTTCCTATCGAGCGATGATCTGCTCACCTGGAATGCGGGGGAGAAGATCCTGCAGCCCCAGTATCCGTGGGAGCTGGTCCAGCTCGGCAATTGCGGCTCGCCTATCGAAGTCGAGGAGGGCTGGATCCTGCTTACGCATGGCGTGGGGGCGATGCGGCAGTACTCAATTGGCGCAGCGCTTCTTGACCTCAACGATCCATCGCAGGTTATCGGCCGTACCCGCCTGCCCTTTCTTCAGCCTCACGATGAAACGCGAGAGGGCTATGTGCCAAACGTCGTCTACACTTGTGGAGCGATGAAGGTCGGCGATCGGATTTCCATTCCCTATGGCGTGGCGGACAGCAGCGTCCGATGCGTCTCGGTCAAGATCGCCGATCTGGTTTCGGCGATGAGGTGATAAGGGTGCTGCGCAAAGCGCGGTAACGCGTTGGATTCGCTGACGTTTGAGACCCATGCCCAACGCATCAGACCGCAGCAGGAAAGTCGCGCGCAAACTTGGCGGCGCTTCAACAACGTCCAACGAGACGCCGGTCTCATCGGCCGAGGAACCGAATCCCGTTGACGACGGAACTGGGAATACGACGGCAACACGGCCATCCCCCGCAGGAGCTAAGTCACTCGCCGCGAGAGAGCCACCGCGCTCAACTGATCGCAAGCAGTCATCATCCTGAGTTAACTGCGCAAAGCGCTCGCAACGCATCCGCCGAGGCATGATCGCGATCTACCGTGTGGAACTGTCGTTTGCCGTACAGACGTCGCACCCGCGCAAGCCGATTGTCGCTGAGCAATTCACAGCTCGCGCAATGATCGGAACAGGGATGGTTGTCGCATCGCCGCGCAGCTCGAAGGCGGTGACCCCGAAAACCACTGATGCCCAGCCGTCCGCGCCATTCTACTGGCCAGCGGGCACCAGTTCGACGGCAAAGCCGCGGCAGACGCAGATCACCGATCTGCGCGAGCAGATCTGGTCATGGATGTTCGATAATGCGCTGCCGTTCTGGGCCGCGAATGGCGTTGATACCGTCAACGGCGGCTTCGTGGAGCAACTGACCCTTGATGGGCGTGATGCCGCAGCAACCTTCAAGCGAACACGGGTAACCGCACGGCAAGTCTATGTGTTTTCGCATGCCCGTCTGCTCGGATGGGACGACGCCGAGGGCGCGGCACGCAGCGGAATGGACTTCCTGATCAATCGTACATGGCAGGGAACCAACGGCGGCTTCGCCCGGACGGTCTTGCGCAACGGAGACGTGCTGGATCCGACGCTAGACCTCTATGATCACGCGTTCGTCCTCTTCGCATTCGCATGGCGACATCGCGCGGAAGGCGACAGCCTGTCCCGCGACTGGATGCATCGGACGCTGGACTTCATCGAGACCCGCTTCCGTCATCCGGGGGGAGATGGCTTCTGGCACGAGTTCCCGCCTGCCGGCTATCGGCTCCAGAACCCGCACATGCATCTCACGGAAGGCTGCCTGGCCGCCTTTGAGTCGACCGGAGAGGCGCGCTTTGCCGAGGCATCCCGGCGATTGGTGGCGTTGTTCCAGAACCACCTGTTCGATCGCGCGACGGGCACTTTGCGTGAGTATTACGACGACGCATGGCGGCCCGCTCCCGGGGAGAAAGGGCGACAAGTGGAGCCCGGCCATATGCTGGAATGGGCGTGGATCCTCAATCAGGCGCGGAAGCTGATCAACGTCGACACGGGCGACGACATTCGCGCGCTGGTCGCCTTCGCGGAGCAGCATGGCGTGGATCCCTTTTCGGGCGCGACTTACAACGCGGTTCGTGATGACGGCCTGCCGCTTGATCGCGGCTCGCGCATCTGGCCCAACACGGAACGGATCAAGGCGGCTATCGCGCTTCATGAGTCTGCCGGCGTCGATCCGTGGCCAGTGATCGCGCAATCCAGCCAGTTGTTGCTGTCGCGCTATCTTGGGCGGGAACCCGCCGGCACGTGGATGGACGCGTTTGACGCGGCGGGTCAGCAAACGGCGAAAGTTGTTCCCACTTCCTCGCTCTATCACCTTTTTATGGCGTTCACCGAAGTGCTGCGGATCTCGGCGCCGGAACAGGCTGCTCCTGTCGAGACGCCGGACACCAGGAACAGGCGCACCATTTGAACATGCTGGCGCTGACCATGCCTCGTGAGACCGCGCCCGGTCCGCTGGTCCGGAGGCGCATTGCGTTTGTAATCAACTCGTTGGGGCCTGGCGGCGCGGAGCGCGTGCTTGGCCAGGTCATGGAGATGGCGGCGCCGGAGAAGTGGGATTGTCACCTCGTCCTGCTCGACAGCGAGGATGAATGGAGGACGGCGCCGGACTTCGTGACAGTGCATCGGCTCGACTGCAAACGCGGGATGATTGCGAGCACGGATCATCTGCGGCGCACGCTTGCGGGGATACGCCCGCAGCTGGTGGTCAGTTTCCTGGTTCGCGCCAATGTCGCCGCGGTGATTGCCGCGCGTTCGCTTGGCATTCCGTGCGTGATCAGTGAGCGTTCACAGCTATCGACCCACCTGCAGAGCGAGCACAGCGGCCTGAAGCGCATGGCGGCGAAGGCCGCGCCGCGCCTCACCTACCCGCAGGCGGATCGCGTCATTGCCGTTTCCAACGGCGTGCGATCGGACCTTGTCGCGCGTTTCGGCGTTCGGCCCGCGCGGGTCCAAACGATCTACAACCCATATGACATCGAGAAAATCCGGCGCAGCGCGCTGGAGGCCCCGGAGTTTGATCTGCCTTCGCGTTTCCTGGTGAGCGCGGGGCGGCTGGTCAAGCGCAAGGGGTTTGATGACCTACTTGATGCCTATGCCGGGACGGCGCGTCGCCTGCCCCTCTGCATTCTCGGTGAAGGCGTGGAGCGCGATCGCCTTGCGGCGCGGATCGATGCTATGGGCCTTAGCGAGCATGTGAAGCTGCTGGGTTACGCGCGCAATCCATTTGCTATCATCAACCACGCCGAGATGTTTGTCTCGCCCTCGCACTGCGAAGGCTTTCCCAATGCAATCGCAGAGGCGATGGTGCTGGGCGTGCCCGTCGTCTCGACCGATTGCCCGTCGGGCCCAGCAGAGCTTCTCGACGAGGTGGAGAGCGTCGATTTCGACGGCGTTCATGCGGGAAAGCACGGGATGCTCGTACCCGTTGGACGGCCCACTCTGCTTGCCGACGCGATGCAAAGAATGAGCGTGCCGGGCATGCGAAAGCACTATTCCAGCATGGCTCGCCGGCGCATGGACAACTTTCGCATCGAGACGATCACAGCACAGTTCTGGGCGATGTTCGATGAGCTGGCTGCGACGCGGGCGAGCGCTGCTCGAGCACTTTGAGCGGCGCCTT
>Ga0075152_10001772_pt1 | contig 15573 bp, 2 predicted proteins | sample JI61114C2DNA_FD_70964 | JGI IMG/M metagenome (GOLD analysis project Ga0075152, IMG submission 70964) | Wastewater effluent complex algal communities from Wisconsin, to seasonally profile nutrient transformation and Carbon sequestration -... | ecosystem: Engineered > WWTP > Effluent > Algae...
GTTAATACTTCTGTATTCGCTCCTACTTCGCTGCATACAAACGCTGTCTGGCTTAATGCTAAACTTGCTACTCCGCATGCATCAGATGAACCATTGTCAACGGCTGTTGCTGTTGTGCTACCGTTGCCTGTATTATCTAACTGAACGGTTACGTTCTGACATACTGCTACCGGTGCTACATTATCTTCTACTGTTACTGTTGCAGTACATGTGGAACTATTATTATTTACATCTGTAACTGTTAATGTTACAGAGTTTGATCCAACTTCACTGCATATAAATGACGTCTGACTTAATGCTAAACCTGCAATTCCACAAGCATCATTTGAACCATTATCAACGGCCGTTGCTGTTGTAGTTGCGTGGCCAGTTGCGTCTAACTGAACTGTTACATTCTGACAGAGAGCTTCCGGAGCGACATTATCAACTACTGTAACTATTGCTGTGCATGTAGAGCTATTATAGTGGTTATCGGTAACAGTTAAAACAACTGTATTTTGGCCTACATTATCACATGTAAAATTAGTTTGACTCAATGATAAACCCGATAAGCAAACAACCATCGGACCATGTGGCGGACATTGTGGTAATAAACCACATGCATCTGTTGAACCATTATCTACGGCAACTGCTGTTGTATTTCCATAACCTGATGCATCTAACTGAACCATAACATTCTGACAGATTGCAACTGGTGCAACGTTATCTTCAACTGTCACGGTAGCTGAACAGGTTGCAGTATTTCCATTTACATCTGTAACTGTTAAGACTACTGTATTTGCTCCTACATTATCACAAATAAACGCAGTTTGGTCTAAAGCTAAGTTTGCAATTCCACATGCATCGGATGAACCGTTATTGATAGCTGTAGCTGCTGTGCTAATATGTCCTGTTGCATCTAACTGAACTGTGACGTCCTGACATATCGCAACCGGTGCAACATTGTCTTCTACTGTTACTGTTGTTATACAAGTGCTTGTATTGCCATTCACATCCGTTACTGTTAATACTTCTGTGTTAGGTCCAACTTCTGAACAAGCAAAGTTATACTGACTCAGAGATAAACTTGCCACACCGCATGCATCACTTGAACCATTATCAACGGCTGTTGCTGTTGTGCTGCCGTTGCCTGTGTTGTCCAGTTGTACTGTCACGTTCTGACAAATAGCAACCGGTGCTACTAAATCTCTTACAGTAACATTTGCTGCACATGTACTTGAATTACCATTTACATCTGTAACCGTTAAAACTACTGTATTTGTTACAGCAACATTGCTACAATTAAAGCTACTGTTATCGATTGATTTAGATGCAATACCGCATGCATCAGATGAACCATTATTTACCTGATTCGCAGTAATGCTTCCTGTTCCTGCTGCATTCAAGTCAACTGTTATCGGCTGGCAAATTGCAACAGGTGCAACTAAATCTCTTACGGTTACAGCTGAAGAACATGTTGAGCTATTTCCATTTACATCAGTAACTGTTAAAATTACTGTGTTTGCTCCAACATTAGCACAAGTAAAGTTACTGTTGTTTAATGTAGTTGTTGCGATTCCGCATGCATCAGAAGAACCATTATTTACCTGAGCGGCTGAAATACTTCCTGTACCTGCTGCGTTTAAGTCAACTGTTACCGGCTGACATATTGCTACAGGTGCAACCTGATCTCTTACAGTTACATTAGCAGTGCAAGTTGAACTGTTTCCGTTTACATCTGTAACCGTTAATAGAACTGGATTAGAAGTGCCTATACTGTGAATACCTAAACCAGATACATCATCCACAGAAAACTGATCCCATTCAGTACCCAATGTAATGAATGATGCACTTGCTGGTGAAGCTAGAGCAGGATTCACAGATACCCCATTAGTTATTGTTGATTTACGACGTAAGGTCTTATCGATAGTTGTATTTCCTCCGGAAGTCCATGCTGAACCTGGATCACCACCTATTCTTCCGAAAATATCTACAGCTGCATTCGTGCTTACTTTCCATAATACCATCGCGTCATTACCATTAAACTGTACAGTTGGCAGTACCGTTGTTGTACCGCTGTATGTAGATGCTGATGTATTTCTATAAACTATTGTACCACCGTTTGCTAATGTTCCTGATAAAACATCTGTGTTTGACGGAGAAGTTGCTCCGTTTGCATAGAATCGTATCTGATAGTTAGAAAGATTTACAGAAGCTCCTGTACCATTATATATCTCAATGTATTTATTATTACTACTGCCTTCTACATATTCTGAAATGAATAAGTCAGTGCTAACCGGAACCACAGGATTAACATTTGAACAATCAAATGTATTTGGTGATACACTTAAAGATGCTACACCACAAGCATCTGTACTTCCGTTGTTTATCTGAGCACCTGTTATAGAACCACTACCCGATGCATTCAACTGCACGGTTAAGTTCTGACAGTTTGCAACCGGTGCTGTATTATCTACAACCGTTACGATTGCGCTACATGTACTGGTATTAGCGTTTTTATCAGTCACCGTTAATATAACTGTATTTGCACTACCTACATTTGCACATGTAAAGCTGCTGTTATTTAACACTAAACTATTTGTAGTCGCAAGACCGCATGCATCATTCGAGCCATTGTTTACTGATGAGGCTGTTGTTGAACCTGTACCTGCTGCGTTTAATGTCACTGTAACATCTTTGCATATAGCAACAGGTGCAACCAAATCTCTAACTGTTATAGTTGCTGTACATGTTTTTGAATTGCCATTTAAATCAGTTACAGTTAATATTGCTGTATTAGCACCAACATTAGAACATGTATAATTTATAGGCGAAACACTCAATGTAACAGCCGTACAAACATCAGAACTTCCATTATTCACCTGGGCAGCTGTAATACTTCCTGTACCTGCAGCGCTTAAGTTCACCGTTACAGGTTGACATATTGCTGTCGGTGCAGATACATCTCTTACTGTAATATTTGCAGAACAAGTACTTGAATTACCATTCACATCTGTTACCGTTAAGATAACCGTATTTGCTCCAACATTTGCACAAGTAAAGCTGCTGTTATTTAATGAATAACCAGCGATAGTACAATTATCTGTTGAAACATTATTTACCTGTGTGGTTGTAATGCTAGCCGTTCCCGCTGCACTTAAGTCAACTGTTACTGCCTTACAGATTGCTATTGGTGCAGTTATATCTCTTACTGTTACAGTAGAAGAACATGTTGAGTTATTACCATTTACATCTGTAACCGTTAATACTACTGTATTAGCACCAACATTTGCACAAGTAAAATTGCTGATATTTATGGTTGTTGTGGCCACACCACATGCATCAGTAGAACCATTGTTCACCTGAGCTGCCGTAATATTTGCCGCTCCCGCTCCAGTTGCTGCACTTAAATCCACTGTCAGATTCTGACATACTGCTGTTGGTGCAACTAAATCTTTAACTGTAACATTTGCTGTACAGGTAGATGTATTGCCATTCACATCTGTAACCGTTAAGATAACCGGATTTAATGCAGGTACTGTTGTAATAACCGATGCCGGTGCAAATGTATGTGCATTTAAGCCACTAGTTACATCTATTGCAAACTGATCCCACTCTGATAGTAAAGTTGTAAATGCACCTGCACCTGTTCCGCTTGGATTTGTTGTTACACCACTCAAAATCGTAGCTTTACGTCTTAAGGTTTTATCTACTGTTGTGTTTGCCCCTGTAGTCCATGCAGTACCCGGGTCATTGCCAATTCTTCCGAATACATCGACATTACTGTTCGTTGATATTTTGAACAATGCAATCGCATCGTTACCATTAAAACTAAGTGCTGCATTTGATGTTCCTATTGCAGGAGATGCACTCGCATTTCTGTACACTATTGTTGCTCCATTTGCGAGTAATCCGCTCAATAAAACATCATTACCAGGTATGGATGCTCCATTTGCATATAAACGGAGTCTGTAGTCACCCAGATTTACAGCAGCACCTGTTCCGTTATATATTTCTAAGTATTTATTATTTCCGGAACCTTCAATATATTCTGATATAAACAAGTCTGTTGCATTTGGAGTTGTTGACACAGTACTTGATACATTTGTACAATTAAATGTATTTGGTGTTACTGACAAACTTGGTGTTCCACATGCATCAGAAGAACCGTTATTTACCTGCGCAGCTGTAATGCTTCCATTTCCAGTTGCATCTAAATTAACCGTTACAGCCTGACATACTGCGGTTGGTGGTGTAATATCGTTGACAGTAACTGTTGATGAACACGTACTTGAATTTCCGTTTACGTCTGTTACTGTTAAGATTACCGTATTTAGTCCGACATTGGCACACGTAAAGCTATTGTTATTGATAGCTATGGTTGCTACTCCGCAAGCATCAGAAGAACCATTATTCACCTGAGCTACTGTAATACTTGCTAAACCTGCCGCATTTAAATTCACTGTCAGGTTTTGACATACTGCAGTCGGTGGAGTTACATCTCTTACTGTGATAACAGCACTACATGTACTTGAATTACCATTAACATCTGTCACTGTTAAAACAACTGTATTTCCACTGCCAACATTTGAACAGCTGAAATTACTGTTATTTAATGTGGTACTTGCGATTCCGCAGGCATCACTTGAACCATTATTCACCTGAGCTGCAGCAATGCTAGCTGTTCCTGCTGCGTTCAAATCAACCGTTACTGGCTGACATAATGCAATCGGTGCAATCAAATCTTTTACAGTTACTATAGCATTACATTGAGACACGTTACCATTTACATCAGTTACTGTCAGTACTACGTTTTTATTACCAACCTCACTACAAACAAACGCTGTCTGACTTAATACCAAACTTGCAATACCGCATGCATCTGATGAACCGTAATTTACCAAAACTGCAGTTGTGCTGCCATTTCCTGTATTATCTAATTGTACTGTAACATTCTGACATACTGCTACTGGCGCTACTCCATCCACTACGGTTATTGTAGCTGTGCAAGTGCTTGTGTTACCATTAACATCTGTTACTGTTAATACTTCTGTATTTGCGCCTACCTCACTGCATAAAAATGATGTCTGACTTAATACCAAGCTTGCAATTCCGCATGCATCACTTGAACCATTATCTACAGCTATCGCAGTAGTACTTCCGTTTCCTGTATTATCCAACTGAACCGTCACATTCTGACATACAGCTGCCGGCGCCACATTGTCCTCTACTGATATAGTGGCGGTACACGTGCTGGTATTACCATTTACATCAGTCACGGTCAATACTTCTGTATTTGCACCTACCTCACTGCAAACGAAAGTTGTCTGACTTAATGATAGACTCTGAATACCACAGGCGTCAGATGAACCATTATCTACTGCTGTAGCTGTGGTACTTGCATTACCGGAATTATTTAACTGAATAGTTACATCCTGACAAACTGCAACCGGTACTATGTTATCTTGTACTGTTATTGTTGCAGAACATGTACTTTCATTACCATTTACATCTGTCACTGTCAACGTAACAATATTGCTTCCTACTTCACTGCAATTAAATACTGTCTTATTTAATAATATGTCGGCCACTCCGCATGCATCAGATGAACCATTATTAACTGCCGCTGCTGTTGTGCTACCCTGGCCTGTATTATCTAATTGAACTGTTAGATTCTGACATACTGCTACAGGTGCCACATTGTCTTCTACAGTTATTGTCGTTGTACAAGTGCTGGTATTTCCATTTACATCTGTTACTGTCAATACTTCTGTATTTGCACCGACTTCACTACAAACAAATGCTGTCTGACTTAATACTAAACTTGCTATTCCACATGCGTCAGATGAACCATTGTCAACTGCTGCTGCCGTTGTGCTGCCGTTGCCGTTATTATCTAACTGAACTGTCAAATCCTGACAGATTGCTACCGGTACTTCTGTGTCTGTAACGCTTACTGTAAATGAGCATACAGATGTGTTTCCAGACTGATCAGTTGCTGTAAACTCAACTGTTGAAGTTCCAACAGGGAATTGCGAGCCGGATATAATTCCGGCAGTTTGAAGTACAGAAGATACTGTACAATTATCTGTTGCTGTTGAAGTAAAAGTTGCTAACGCACCACACTGGCCTGCATCTGTATTTTTTATAATATTTGCAGGACATGTTATTGCCGGTGGTGTATTATCAATTACTGTTAAAGTAGGTAAACAAAAAGAGTTGTTACCACTTTGATCAGTTAAAATTACTGTCACTGCATTGCTTCCTAAGCTTGCGCATGTAAAATTACTTGCATTTACTATTCTTGAAACAATTGAACAGTTATCCGAACTTGCTCCGCTAAAATCCAAGCCTGTTACCGTTACCTGACCATTAGCATCCAGAGCAGCTGTAAAGTTGTTGCAAACTGCCACAGGAGCAATATTATCTAATACTGTCACTGTAGCATTACATATACTTGTATTATTATTATTGTCTGTTACTGTTAAAGTAACAGGATTTGCAGCACCTAAATTCGTACAGCTAAAACTACTGTTATTTAACACCAAAGATGATATTCCGCAGGCATCAGAAGAACCGTTATTTACCTGACTCGCAGTAACATTTACAGAGCCTGAAGCATCTAAGAACGTTGTCACATTCTGACATAATGCAACAGGTGTAATATCATCCACCACAGTAACTGTTGAAGTACATGTACCAATATTACCACTGTTATCTATTACAGAAAGGGTTATGGTATTTGCTCCGACATTACTGCAATCGAATACGTTATTATCTAAACTTTTGCTAATAATTACACAATTATCCGTAGAACCGTTTTCTATGTTTGATGCTGTTATAGATTTAAATCCGGAACTATTTAAATGAACCGTGATATCCTTACAAACAGCATTAGGTAATTCCTGATCAAAGACATATACAAAAGTCTGACAAGCAGATGTGTTTCCATGACTATCCGTAACAGTCCAGTCTACCAAGGTACCACCTTTTGAATATTGATCACTGGCATTTGAGGTTCCTGTTTTACTATTTACAATTGTAAGCGCTCCGCAATTATCTGTCGCAGACAATGTACCTACTGTTACATTTGCATAACAAACACCCGGTGAAGTTGGTCTTATTATATCTATAGGACACACAACAATTGATGGTGCTTCATGATCTTCCACTGTTATATTGAATGAACATGTTGCTGTATTTCCCGATGCATCTGTTACTTTGAATGTATTAGTTGTTGTACCTACTGCAAAATTTGAACCAGATGCCAATCCTGAAGTCTGAATTGTAGTTGAAGTACAATTGTCTGTGCCTAGTGGGGCTACATATGAAACACTTGCTGCGCAAATTCCGGCATCGGAATTTACAGTAATATCTGACGGACAAGAAATTGCCGGATTTTCATTATCAAGTACTGTTACTGAAAATGAACAAGAGGCTGTATTTCCACTCGCATCTGTTACCAAGAAACTATTAATAGTTGTTCCTACTGGAAAAACTGATCCACTTACCAAACCTGCTGTTTGAGTAATTATCTCTCCGGAACAATTATCTGATGAACTATTAGAAAAATTTATAGATGCACCACATATTCCATTATCATTATTAAGATTGACATTGCCATTACATGTTATTACTGGCGCTATATTATCCTGCACACTTACTGTTGCAGTACATGTACTTGTATTGTTATTATTATCTGTAACTGTCAATATTACTGTATTGGCACCTGTTTCAGCACAATTAAACAGATATTTATTTAATGATAAAGTTTGAATCCCACATGCATCAGTAGAGCCATTATCTACTGCAACTGCAGTAGTAGTGCCGTTACCTGTATTATCTAATTGAACCGTTATATTCTGACATATTGCAAGCGGAGAAACATTATCTTCAACCGTTACTCTTGCATTACATGTAGAAGCATTGGAATAATTATCTGTAACTGTCAAGGTTATCAGTTTATCACCAATATCTGCACAATTAAATGAGTTTATATTAATACCTAATGAAGCTATACCGCAATTATCCGTACTGTTATTATTTACATCTGATGCACTTATAACTGCGTTACCAGTGTTATCTAATTGTACTGTTATGCTTTTACAATTCGCATCAGGAGCTTCTTCATCAACAATGCTAACCTGAGATGTACAGGTACTACTGTTACCTGCTGCGTCAGTACCTGTTAATGTTACGGTAATTGGTGAACCAATATCCGAACAAGTGAATGTATTTGGCGATACAGTTAAGGATGCAAAACCGCAGTTATCAAAACTTCCGTTATCTAGATTACCTGAATTTATTGTTAATGTCGCTTTACCGATGGAGACAGTAACATTGGGTAAACATTCTGCAACGGGAGATACATTTGGAATGGTAACATCCTGAACGGTTACCGTAGCCGTACATGTGCTTGTATTATTATTTACATCTTTAACTGTTAAAGTTACAGTGTTTGTGCCCACATTTGCACAAGTAAATGTTGAAGGAGATACCGTATATGCAGAAATTCCACATACATCAGAACTACCATTGTTTATTTGAGCCCCAGTAATAGTTGCCATACCTCCGGGACTTGCATCTAAATCAACTATTAAATCTTGACACAATGCAACTGGTGCTATTTCATCCAAGACGCTTACCGTAGAAGTACAAGTTGAAGAATTACCATTAATATCCGTTTCTGTCAATGTCACAGTATTAGTTCCTACATTCAAACAAGTAAAATTGGTAGCACTCAAAGTTTTTGTTGAGATTCCACAATTATCACTCGCCGTATTTTCAACGTCTGCAACTGATAAAATTGCATTGCCCGTTGCATCAAGAGATAATATTGCCGATTTACATGTTAATAACGGAGCTATATTATCTCTGGTTATAGTGACTTCATCATATGAATCACCGCAAATAAATCCATTATCTAATGTCCATCTAAATACATTTGGACCAACACCAAGTCCACTTATGGTTGTTACTGCTTCAGTAGAATAATCTATACTTCCTGAACCTGATTGTAATGACCAGGAACCAGCTCCTACTGCTGGTAGATTTGCCGTAAGTGTTGCTGTCGTTCCACATACTAATTGATCTGTACCTGCGTTTGCAATCGTAAACTTGTCAATAGCCCAGGAATATGTGTTATAATCTGTAGAACCACATCCTGAGCCCGTTGCTGTTCTTCTGGTTCTGATGATAACTGTTTTACCACCTAAACCGGAAGTACTTACAGAAGAGCCTACCCCAGCATTAACCGTATAATTATTCCAGTTATTTCCACCATCTGTACTGATTTCAAATTCATCGGTAATAGTTCCACCACCACCACTTGCACCTGCAAAGTCAGCTGAAATATTTACACCTTCACAAATAACCGGCTGATTAGGAATTGGTGTTATATTATTTGCAAATGGTAATTCGTTTACAACAATTTGACCAAATACAGGAATACTCCAACCACAACAATTATGACGTTCCCTGTATCTTACAATGTAAGTTCCAACTGTATTTAGAATACCTGTTGTTAATACGGCTGATGAAGAAGAAAAAAGCGGAGACGAAGGAGAAGTTGTATATACCAACCATTCTCTCTCTGCTATATTACTTGGTTCAAAACTACTATTTACACCAAAAGATGCTGTTCCGCCTTTGCATATAGATATTGTAGCAGAATTAAAAACAGGTAAATTTCGAGTCGTATTAACTTTTAAATAATTTGCATACACTTCACCATTCACAAGTAAATCATATTTACCTGTAGATGCAGTTGTTACTTTTATATTATTAGATGAAGGGTCATAACTTTGCGTAGTCGGAGTGACATCATTCACTAATGATAATCCCGAGGGGAAAGACCATGTTCCAGCTACTTTTGATAAATCAATTTCAGAATTAGTACATGCTTTTCCCGGAATATTTGTTCGGGTGTAATTAATATTAACCGTTGTCGGATTTGGAATTACTGTAGAAGGGTCAGATGGAGTACCATCTACAACCATTTTAGCTGCCAATCCATTTGCACCATCACGACCACGTCCACCGTTTCCTCCTTTTCCGCCTGCTCCTCCTGTTCCTCCGCCATTTGAAGAACTGCATACACCTCCGTTACTTCCGCCACCGGCTCCAGCTGAACCGGCAGCCCCCGATGTGCCGACAGCACCTGTTCCGCCTGTTCCTTCAGTACCAGTTGAAACAATAACATTAGTTATATTTACACTAGTGTTTGAATTATATCTCCAAATACCAAAAGTACCGCCGGCACCGTAGCCACCAAAACCTCCAGCTCCTCCATTTCCACCATCGCCCCCTTTTCCACCAGGCTGCCCACCACATGCACCAAAAACACCATAGCTGGCACTACCGCCGCCGCCGCCGCCGCCGGCACCGCCGCCGCCAGCCTGTCCATCACTTGATTTTCCTGACGGAGTAAAATATGCTGCATTTACTAAAGTTGCTGTAGGTCTATCACCAGCGGTGAATCCGGTTCCGTTTGTGCCCGGAGTACCAACTCCGCCTGTTTGTGCACGGCAACCGCCACTACAACCATTTCCACCAGTACCACCAGGAGTACCACCGGCTGCTCCGCCTGATATCGCAGAACCAGCAGCACCATTAGCTCCCTTATTATTGCCTGAACCTGCTCCATTTCCTCCTGTTCCTTTTGCACCACCTCCAGTACCTGCGGTTCCTGGTGCTGTTCCGTTCAACCCATTACCTGCAGCACCACTTGTTATTTGGGATCTTATTATAGAGTAGCCAGATGAATTGTTTATCCAAACGGCGTAATTAGATTTTCCTCTCCCATTGGGATCCTGACCTGAAACATCTGTTGTTTTAATATTTATATCCTGTATAGTCCAGTTATTTACTGCATCAGATTTAATACCTATTCTGTGTGTCAAACCGGAAACAGTCTCTTCACCGGATAAGGTCAATAAGGTTACGTATGCAGAATTTTTTGTCCAGGAACGTGGCGATGAACCGGATACCTGAAATCCACCTTCAATTGTAATTCCCGATTTAAGTGTGACAATATTTGATTCCGGATAATCAGTAGCAGATGGAGTCAGCTTACCTTCAACTCTTATTTCCGTAAATGTACCAAGATTGTCTATAGCATATTTAAGTGTTCTATAAGGAGCATTTGAAGAACCCGCAGTTGGAACATCAGAACCAAAAGTAGAAACATATTTATAGTCACAACTAGGTGCAGTACAGAATAAATCTGCAACTGCATAATATGTTATTGTTACAGGGTTAGAATTTACATACAGTGAAGAGTTACTATACGCAGCTGTTTCTTCATTAGTTGCAACACATCTGTAATAAATTGTACCCACTGTTTGAGGTGGTGTATAGCTTGAGCTTAAAGCTCCGGATATATCCGTCCAAGTTGTACCATTTGGTGAAGACTGCCATTTTACAAAACGAGTTACCGGTAAGCCGCAAGACACCGTTGCAAAAGTAGTTTGTAAAGTAACAGGTGTACCAACACAAAGGCTTCTGGCACCACCACCCAAATTTACATTATCTGGTTGTTGAGAGATAGTAGGCGGTGCTATGTAATACCATTTGTATCTCCATTCTACTCTGTAATCACCTCCATCACAAACTCGTTGGCTTTGAAATGAATGCCAGTCATATGCAGAATAGTTTCCTAAACATCCAATATCAACGAGTGTTGAATAACCGCCACATACATTATCATTTCCATCACAAACAAGAAAAGTATTATCTAGTTCATATCCGTCGAATCTCATCTGCAACGAACCGGATAAAGGTACATTTGCACCCGAAACCCAACTTGTGTTTGTATGTCCGCGCCACCCACAGTTACCATTATCCTGATTTTTATTCCAATCATAATTTGTTCCATTTAAAACAATTCTGGAAAGCCAATACGGATCGGGTTGATCACCTAATCCAACACAGTCCGAACAGCCACCGTCACTAAAATACAAGTTTGTCCCTTGTACATCTACAGCAACCGTTTGTGCAAACATGTTAGAAATTGACAAGACTAAAAAGCCTAATAAAAATAAATACTTTTTCATATCAATACTTTTTGGTTGATTATTTATAAAAAACATTAAGAAACATTTGCAGGTATGTGACTCCTTAATATTTACAAAACTAAACATACTATTCATAGTAATATTTTATTAATTACTCTTTAATTAACATATTGCAATAAGCAAATGACATTTATTAAAAAATTAAATTCAATGGGATTTTTAAATTTCTAAGGAAAATTTCGATGTCATGAAGACAAAAATTTGCACAGACAGATAGTTTTGTGACAAAAAGCGCTTAAAGTAAATATAGTGTGCGCGCATAAAAAATTCCCCACACAATGTTAATTAAACTTTTCTTAAATTTTAAGTAAAATTAACAAATCGGAAATAATTTTAACATATGAAACCACATGCAATATATAAATAAGACAAACTAACTGTTTGTTTTTATACATTTTAAAAAATAATAATTTAATTAAAGTGATAACAAATGCTAATATTTTTGACGAAATTTAGATTATAAACAAAAGAATATTTTAACTTTTACTTAACAATAATCATCGGAAAAATTTAACATTGCAAAATAAGTAAAACACAAAAAAAGATGGTATAATTTTTGGGATTCATTAGTTTGTACTATATTATGAATCATATGAATAAGCAAATCTTTATTTTAATTTTTATATTTTTTGTATCGCACCTTGCATATCCTGAAAACAGTAAATCATTTTCAAACTGGAATAGTGCCGGTACGAATTACAGCGTTCCGGCTTCTGCTAAAAAAGTCTCTATTCTGGATTTTGGCGGCAAGGCAGACAATGCTACAGACAACTCAACTGCTTTACAAAATGCTGTAAAATCTTTGAACGGCATTCCCGGAATTATAGAAATTCCTGCAGGAAACTTTCTAATTAAAAAAACTATTTCTATTCCATCCAATATTTTAATTAAAGGACAAGGAAGTGATAAAACTATTTTGAATTTCAACTTGAACGGAAACGGTGATTTATTTTCCATACAGGGAAGCGTCACTAATAGCTCCTGTCCTGTTTTATCAGGCACTGTAAAAGGCAGCAGCAGTATAAAGCTAAGTAACCCTGCCGGTTTCGCTGTGGGTGATTATGTTTTAGTGAAACAATCTGCCAATACTTTACTGGAATCGAGCTGGGCTTACAGTTCATTTTTTCAGATAGTAAAAATCAGCAAGATAAACGGGAATGAAATTTCTTTCTCCTCCTCACTGCATTTAGATTTTCCTGCATCCAACAATCCTGTTTTACAGAAAATAAATCCTGTTCAAAATGCCGGTATTGAATCATTGAAAATAAAAAGAAGTGATGCTACTTCCGGACAAACTTCCAATATCTTTTTCAACTACGCTGTAAACTGTTGGTTAAAAGGTGTAGAACTGGAAAACTGTAATTATGCACATATTACTTTGCAAAGCTCAGCAAACACGACTGTTTCAGGCAACTTTCTGCACGATGCATTTGATTACGGCAGCGGCGGAAAAGGGTATGGTGTAGTCATGCAGTTTGGTGCCAGCGATAATTTCATTTTTGACAATATTGCCAAACATCTACGACATTCCTTTTTGTTGCAGGCAGCGGCAAATGGAAACGTAATCGCCTATAACTATTCTTATGATCCTTACTGGACGGAAGGCTGGTTTCCGGCAGCCTCTGCAGGCGATGTGGTCTTGCATGGAAACTATCCGTATTCAAATTTATTTGAAGGCAATATCTTTCAAAACCTAGTGATTGATAATTCGCATGGTATCAACGGCCCCGACAATACTTTCTTCAGAAACAGAATTGAAAGCTATGGCATCGTAATGAATGGAAATTCCGGTGACAACATGCATTTTATTGCCAATGAAATAACGGGCTCCGGTTTACTGAAAGGATTGTACAATATTGAAGGCAGTCATATGGAAATTGCCAACAATATTAAAGGCAGTTTACAAACCGGCAATGTTACAGAAACATCATTAATCAATAAAAATTATACTTCAAAAATTGGTACGCCAAATGCAGTTGGTTCCTGGAAAAATGATGCATTTGTACGAAATGGAAAAGCTGTAAAAACAATTGCAAGCAATACTGCAAAATCGGTTTCAGAAACTGTATCAAAAACAGAAACAACACCTGTGAAAACTAAAACACCAAAGAAACCAAAAAAGAAATGTTGTGTGAAGAAAAAGAAGAAATAATTACAATTTACTGCTTCTGTTTCTCAATAAATGATCGGCAATCACTAAGGCTGCCATGGCTTCCACAATCGGTACAGCACGTGGCAATACGCAAGGATCGTGTCGCCCGCGGCCGGTGACAGCCACTTCATTTCCATCCTTATCTACCGAATCCTGCGCCTGCATAATCGTGGCCACGGATTTAAAAGCAACATTAAAATAAATATCCATCCCGTTGCTGATACCGCCCTGCACACCGCCGGAATGATTGGTTTTCGTTTTTATAACGCCATGGTCATTGTAAAATGCGTCGTTTTGCTCACTGCCGCGCAATTCCGTTCCCGCAAATCCACTGCCGTATTCAAAGCCTTTTGCCGCATTGATACTCAGCATCGCTTTTCCTAAATCTGCATGCAGTTTATCAAACACCGGCTCTCCTAAACCTGCCGGAACACCTGTAATCACACAGCTTACCAGACCGCCGATGGTATCACCATCTTTTTTCACTTCTTTAATGAGCTCAATCATTTTATCCGCTGTTTCCACATCCGGACAACGCACGATATTCTCTTCTGTTTTAGATAAATCCAGTTCGGTGTATTCTTTTCCGATTTCAATCTTTCCTACTTTGGAAACATAGGCCTGCACTTTAATGCCGAAATGTGCCAACAGCTGTTTGGCAATAGCTGCAGCAGCTACACGGGCAGCGGTTTCTCTGGCCGAACTTCTGCCGCCGCCACGATAGTCGCGGGAACCGTATTTTACATCGTAGGTAAAATCTGCATGCGATGGTCGAAAGCTATCTTTGATATGTTCATAGTCTTTCGATTTCTGATCTTCATTACGGATAATAATTCCAATCGGAGTGCCTTGTGTAATGCCTTCAAAAATACCCGATAAAATTTCAAATTCATCCGCTTCTTTGCGCTGTGTGACGATATTGGATTGCCCTGGCTTTCTGCGATCTAATTCTGCCTGAATAAAAGCAGTATCAATTTTCAATCCTGCCGGGCAGCCGTCAATGATAACGCCTAATGCCACGCCGTGACTTTCACCAAAGGTGCTGATACGAAAAATTTCTCCGAATGAATTGCCTGCCATACAACGAAGATAAAAAATAAAAAACAAATGAATCTTTAACAGAATAAGAATTAATTAAATCTGGCATTTATTACACTAAATCTTCACTCATTCATTTACATCTTTTGCCTAACTTGCATACAAATTCATTTCTATGAAGAAACTGCTTTTCTTAATCTCGTTTATCATCTGTCTTCGTCTTTCATTTGCGCAAACCACAAAACCTGTTGCACAAAACGCACGTCCGAAATTAGTGGTCGGCGTAGTGATAGACCAAATGCGCTGGGATTTTCTGTATCGTTATTATGA
>Ga0075152_10001773_pt1 | contig 15572 bp, 8 predicted proteins | sample JI61114C2DNA_FD_70964 | JGI IMG/M metagenome (GOLD analysis project Ga0075152, IMG submission 70964) | Wastewater effluent complex algal communities from Wisconsin, to seasonally profile nutrient transformation and Carbon sequestration -... | ecosystem: Engineered > WWTP > Effluent > Algae...
CCGCGTGCCGCTGCTCATCGTCGCCCCCGGCACCGCAGACAAGGGCACCGTGGTGAAGACGCCCGTGAGCCACCTCGATCTCTATCCCACGCTCACCGAACTCGCCGGAGTCAAGGCGCCCGCGAATCTGCAAGGCCAGAGCCTTGTGCCCATGCTCAAGGATCCCAACGCCGCCGGTCGTGGCTGGGCGCTGACGCAGGTCGTGCGCGGCGGCAACTTCAACCGGCAGGGTGCCGCGCCAGCCCAAGGCGACAAAGGCACGCGCTTCTTCGGCTACAGCCTGCGCACCCCGCGGTGGCGCTACACCGAGTGGGATGAAGGCAAGGCCGGCCGCGAACTCTACGATCATGACAGTGATCCTGGCGAACTCACCAATCTCGCCGACAAAGCGGAGCATGCGGCCACGGTGGCCGAGTTGTCCGCGCAGGTTCGTGCAGCAGCGAAAGCGACCTTTCCCGCCGACGGCAAGACGCCTGAGATCATCAAGGAAGGTGGCATCTGGGCGCCGATGCTGACCGAGTAATCCATCACCGTTTGATCACCACCATGAAGCACCTCATCCTCCTGACGATCCTCGTTGCGTCATTCATCACACCGCATGCGTCATTTTCGGCTCCTCCGAACATCCTCTTCATTCTCGTGGACGACCAGTCCCCCTTCGATTTGAAGATCTACAATCCCGAGTCGCAGCTCGAAACGCCGAACCTCGACCGGCTCGCGGCGCAGGGGATGGTTTTTGATGGCGCGTATCACATGGGCTCCTTCAGCGGTGCGGTGTGCATGCCTTCACGGCACATGATCATGAGCGGGCGCACCGTCTGGCATCTGCCGCCCGCGCCTTGGGGGGCGAAGACCTGCCCTCCGGCGCTGGAGCAAAGCACCATCCCGGCGGTCTTTAATCGCGCCGGTTACGCCACCATGCGCACCTGCAAGATGGGTAACAGCTACGAGGCCGCGAACAAGCTCTTCACCGTGCGCAAGGATGCCACCAAGCGCGGCGGCACAGACGAGACCGGCAGCACCTGGCATGGCGACCGCGTGCTGGACTACCTCCGTGAACGCGAGAGCGCCAAGGACACGAAGCCCTTCCTCATCTACTACGGCTTCTCGCATCCGCATGACGAGCGCGATGGCCGCCCTGAGCTGCTGGCGAAATACGGCGCCACCAATCACACCGACGAAAACGCCCCGCCCGCAGTGAACAGCAAGCAGCCGCCGCTGCCCGCGAACTATCTTGCCGCGCATCCCTTTGACACCACACATGGCGACGTGCGCGACGAAGTGGCCGTCAGCGGCGTGTGGAAACGCCGTGATGCAGCCAGCATCCGCAATGAACTGGGCCGTGAGTTTGCTTGCAGTGAGAACATTGACATCCAGGTCGGTCGCGTCTTGAAGAAGCTCGAAGCCACTGGCGAACTCGCCAACACCTACATCATCTACACCTCCGACCACGGCATGTCGATTGGCCGCCACGGCCTCATGGGGAAACAGAATCTCTACCAGCACACCTGGCGCGTGCCCTTCATCGTCACAGGTCCCGGCATCCAGCCCGGCAGCCGCGTGGAGGGAAATATTTACCTGCTCGACGTGCTCGCCACACTGTGTGATCTCGCCAGCATCCCCGCACCGGAGCCGAACGAAGGCCTCAGCTTCAAGCCCGTGCTCGAAGGCAAAACCAAAACCGTTCGCGATGTCCTCTACGGTGCCTACAGCGGCGGCAGCAAGCCTGGCATGAGATGCGTGAAGCAGGGCGACTGGAAGCTCATCCAATACGAGGCACCCGACCGCAAGGTGAGCGAGACGCAGCTCTTCAATCTCGCCGCCAATCCTGATGAGTTCATCAAAGAGCACGGCAAGACCGCCACGATGCAGACGAACCTCGCCGCTGATCCCGCGCACGCCGCCAAGCTCGCGGAGATGCAGGCCCTGCTCCTCTCCGAGATGCGCCGCCTCGATGATCCTTACCGTTTTTCCAACCAACCGTCCGACAATCTCCCGCTGCCGCGCGCACCCGCAGCCAAGGCGGGCAAGCGCAAGAACAAAGCCAGGTAAGCCCTTGGGCCTTCCTCGGCTGCCACGGCAATACCTTCAGTGAAACTGGATTGCCTCGACGGCTGCATTGTTTAAATCTCACATGTGAGTGATTTCCTCGTCATCGACCAAGTCAGCAAAAGCTTCGGCAGCGTGCGTGCTGTGCATGGGGTGAGTCTGCGCATCGGGCGTGGGGAGGTCTTTTCACTGCTGGGCCCGAGCGGCTGCGGGAAGACGACGCTGCTGCGGATGCTGGCGGGCTTTGAGCAGCCGGAGAGCGGGTGCCTTTGGCTCGATGGGCAGGACATCACGGCGCTGCCGCCGGAGCAGCGGCCGGTGAACACGGTGTTTCAAAACTACGCGCTCTTTCCCCATCTGAGCGTGGGGGAGAACATCGCCTTCGGTTTGAAGATGGCGGGGCGTGGGAAGGTGGAGATCAAGGCCGCAGTGGAGCGGATGCTGGCGCTGACGCGGCTGGAGGATCAGGCCGACAAGCGGCCTGCGCAGCTCAGCGGCGGGCAGAAGCAGCGGGTGGCGATCGCGCGGGCGCTGGTGAATGAACCGCAGGTGCTGCTGCTGGATGAGCCGCTGGCGGCGCTGGATCTGAAGCTGCGCCAGCACATGCTGAGTGAGCTGAATGCGCTGCACCGGGAGGTGGGCACCACGTTTATTTATGTGACGCATGATCAGGGGGAGGCGCTGAGCCTGAGTCATCGCATCGCGGTGATGCATGAAGGCCGCGTGGAGCAGGTGGCGGCTCCGGTGGAGCTGTATGAAGCGCCGGCGAATGCCTTTGTGGCGGGGTTCATCGGAGATGCGAACTTCCTGCGCGGCACGGTGCAGGAGATGATGCCGGGCGGGTTTGTGCGCGTGCAGATCGAGGGGCTGGGACGCCCTGCCGTGATGGCGGGAATGGACCTAAAGCCCGACGATGTGGTGCGGGTGATGCTGCGCCCGGAGAACCTGCGCCTGACGGCCGGGCGGTCACCGGCGAGCGAGCGCGGCCATGTTTTCCAGGCGGTGGTGGAGGAGGCGATCTACTTCGGCACGCACGAGCGCCTGCGGCTGCGTGCGGGGATGCAGGTGCTGAATGTGCAGCGCGCCCGCACGACGGACATGCCGTTAGGCCAAGCCGGGTGGGTGAGCTTCCTGCCAGAGGCGGGGCGCGTGGTGGAGAAGGGGTGAGAGCGAAAGCTAGGGCAGCTTGAGAATACCAACACCCACCTGCGTGGCGGGAGCACCGGTGCGTAGCGCATTCACCTTTAACACCTGCGGGATCTGAGCGGCCTGATAATTCCGGCTGAGCAGTGCTGAAATGGCACCGCTGGTGATGGCGGCGGCCTGGGAGGTGCCGCTGCCGATGACGGTCTTGCCATTGTCATAACTGGAGATGATGCCAACGCCGGGTGCGGAGATGAAGAGATTGTCGCCGGAGTTCGAGAAATAGGCCTGGCGGCCCTGGGCATCCACGGCGGCGACACTGATGACATCGTCATAACCAGCGGGATAGGAGAGTGCGTCCGCCTGCTCATTGCCAGCAGCGCCGACGACGATGACCCCACGACTGATGGCATAGGCGACGGCATCCCGCAGCATCATGGCATCCGCTGCGGCACCGAGGCTGATGCTGATAACCTTGGCCCCGGAATCCACGGCATACAGGATGCCCTGCGCGACAAAGCCTGTATTGCCCATGCCGGTCGAGTCCGCCACGCGCACATCCAGGATCTCGGTGGCTGGGGCGACACCGCCGTTTTGCGCATCCTGTCCGGCAATGAGTGAAGCCATGGCCGTGCCGTGACCATGAAAAGGCTGGCCATCCTTCACGAAGTCGGTGTGGGTGATTTTGACGTTGGCGAGATCGGGATGATCCGTGACGCCCGTGTCGAGCACGGCGACCTTGACTCCAGCACCCCAGCGGCGGCGATCACCCGTGGCATTAATCATGTCGAGACCGCTGCTTTCAAAGGGGACGACACCGCCAGCGTTGTTTGGATCGGTCTGCGGCTCCTTTGGCAGACCGGGCACCCAGGCGAGGTAGTTCGGCGCGATGTTGTCGTAGTCCTTCGCATGATCGCGAAGCTCGGCGGCCATCTTGGCGGCATCCTTGTATCTCACCCGCGCCGTCTTGAGCCGTGCGTCGCTGTGAAGAATATCGATCCCCGCCAGCCCTGCCCGCGCACGAAAGGCAGCGAGTGCCTCCGGTGAATCAAAGCGCAGCATCAACTCACCGGGCACGACGGAAGAGGAGGCATTCAAGGCCGCCAGCTTGCTGAGCAGGTCATCCGCCGCAGCACTGACTGCCGCGATGGCTTCTGCGGCTTGATTTTCCTGAACCCGCTGATCAGGCGCTGCGGTGGCCTTCTTCTTCGGCATGGGCTGCACCTGCGTGGTGGGCACCTGAGGAACATCCGTGGTTTCCCAGGCCAGCCAGGACAGTGCGCCAAAAGAGATCAGGCAGAGCACCGCAGCGGTGGTGAGGATGATCTTGGGCCAGGAATTCATGAAGGTGTGAGACTACGACTCGCCCACGGTGTGCAGCGTTTCATCTTTTTCCTGCGAGTTGACACATCGGCGGATCACCCTCCAATAAAGGCCGCATGGTTCACATCTCCATTCAAGGCCTCACCAAGCGCTTCGGCGCGCAGACTGTGCTGCATGACGTGAGCCTGGAGATCGGTGAGGGGGAGCTGTTTTTCCTGCTGGGCCCGAGCGGCTGTGGGAAGACGACGCTGCTGCGCCACATCGCGGGATTTTATCAACCGGAGAGCGGCAGGATTCTCTTTGATCAGGATGATGTGACGCACCTGCCCGCGCACAAACGCGGCACGGGCATGATGTTTCAAAGCTATGCGCTGTGGCCGCACCTGAACGTGGCGCAAAACGTCGCCTTCGGCCTCGAAGAACGCGGCAGGCCGAAGAGCGAGATCGAGAAGCGTGTGGAGCAGGCACTGGAGCTGGTGCAGCTCGGCGGTCTCGGCGCACGGCGCATTTCCCAGCTCTCCGGCGGTCAGCAGCAGCGCGTGGCACTGGCACGTGCGCTGGTCATCCGCCCGCGCTGCCTGCTGCTGGATGAGCCGCTCTCCAATCTCGATGCGAAGCTGCGCCATGAGATGCGCAGTGAGATCCGCCGTATCTGCAAGGAGTTTGGCCTCACGGGCATCTACGTCACGCATGATCGCGATGAAGCGCTGAGCATGGCGGACCGGCTGGCCATCATGGAAGGCGGGCACCTGGCGCAGGTGGGCACACCGCAGGAAGTCTATCGTGCGCCTGCCTCGCGCATGGTGGCGGAGTTCATCGGCGAGACGAATTTCATCCCGGCCACGGTGCGCGGACCGAGCACTGAGGCGGGATTCTTTGAAGTGGAAACCAGCTTCGGAACGCTGCGCGCCCGCGCCAATCGTCCCGACTGGCTGCCAATCTCCAGCACGCAGGTCACCCTCTCAGTCCGGCCCGAGGCGCTGAACTTCGGGCATGTCATCGACTCGCCGAATCGTTTCCCAGGTCATATCACCGACACGACCTACCTCGGCTCGACCGTGCAATACGAGCTGCAAATCGCCAACGGCCCGCGCCTGAGGATCAGCGAAACCAACCCTCGCCAGATCCGCCAGCCCTCCACCGACGAGATCCGGCTGATGGCGGCGGCGGCGGATGTGGTGATGCTGCCGTCATGATTGGCGGCGGCTGAAAGTGATGAGCTTTACACCGAAAGTGATGCCGGACGACCCCGGCAGCTCGGTTTGCCCTCATTTGGCTGTCGAAATGGCATGGATGATAGCCTTGCTTAGTCAGCTTGTGGAAAAGCCGGTTGCCAGTGAATAACCACCCGCTAGAATCGGCGGCCCCATTTCTGGCACAACCAACCGCTTCGTTACTCCCTCGTGAATTCGCACTTCCTTCTCACCCAAGGCATTCCCACCTCCCTCGTCCTCGCCATTGTAGGACTGGCTTTTGCCCTGCTCCTGATCCGCGTGATCATGAAAAGCTCCCCCGGAAATGAAAAGATGGCCGAGATCGGCAATGCCATCCAGCTAGGTGCGAAGGCATACCTGAATCGCCAGATTCGTGCGATCAGCATCATCGCCTTCGTGATCTTCATCGCGGTCTGGTACACGCGTGGTGGCGTCTCAAGCATCGGCTTTGTCGTTGGTGCGGTCTGCTCGCTGCTTGCGGGTTACATCGGCATGAACGTGGCAGTGCGCGCGAACGTCCGCACGGCCTGGGCGGCCAGTGTGGGTGCGCATCCGGCTCTGAAGGTGGCCTTCAATGGCGGTGCGGTCACGGGTCTGCTCGTCGTCGTGCTCGGCCTGCTCTCTGTGGGCGTGTTCTTCCTCGTCGTTGGTAAAATGTCCGGCGACAAGGTGGCGATTGATTCCCTCATCGGCTTGGCGCTTGGCAGCTCGCTGATCTCCGTCTTCGCCCGTCTCGGCGGTGGCATTTATACCAAAGCAGCAGACGTGGGCGCTGACCTCGTCGGCAAGATCGAGCAGAACCTCAACGAAGACGATCCACGCAATCCGGCCACCATCGCCGACAACGTGGGCGACAACGTGGGTGACTGCGCAGGCATGGCCGCAGATGTCTTTGAAACCTATGCGGTGAGCCTCATCGGCGCTCTGCTCGTGGGTCATCTCACCGCTCCCGGCAATCATGAAGTGCTCGTCTATCCCTTTGTGCTCTGCGGTCTCGCCATCCTGGCATCCCTGCTCGGCATCGGCTGGGTGAACTTCATCAAGCTCAAGGCCACACCGGCCCTCGTCGGCGGCGTCGCCGTCTCCGGTCTGGCTGCTGCGGCTCTCTTTAAATGGGCCACGGACAGCATCTTCTCCGGCTCCATCGTCATGGCTGGCAAGACAATCACTCCAACAGACATCTTCTATTGCTCGCTCATCGGCCTCGCGCTCACCTTTGCCGTCGTGTGGATCACGAACTACTTCACCAGCACGGCCCACAATCCTGTACGCCGCATTGCCAAGGCTTCTGAAACCGGCCACGCCACGAACATCATCGCGGGTATCAGCGTCGGTCACCACGCCACCCTTCTTCCTGTGCTCAGCATCGCAGCTTCCATCTGGGCGAGCTGGGATCTCGGCGGTCTGTATGGCATCGCCATCGCCGTCGTCTCCATGCTCAGCCTGAGCGGCATCATCGTTTCCCTCGATGCCTTCGGCCCGATCACCGACAACGCGGGCGGCATCGCCGTCATGTCCGGCTTGCCTGAAGAAGTCCGCAAGATTACCGACGAACTCGATGCCGTGGGCAACACCATGAAGGCCGTGACCAAAGGTTACGCCATCGCCTCCGCCGGACTCGCCGCCATGGTCCTCTTCGGCAGTTATGTCGAGGAAGTGAAGGCCTTCCTCCACCTCGACAAACTCGTCTTCGACCTCATGAATCCGCAGGTCATCATCGGCATGTTCATCGGTGGTCTGCTGCCCTATCTTTTCACCGCCTTTGGCATGGATGCTGTGGGCAATGCCGCTGGCGCTGTCGTGCGTGAAGTCCGCCGCCAGATCGCTTTGAAGCCCGGCATCCTCACCGGCCAGGATGTTCCTGAATACGGCCAGTGCGTGGACATCGTGACGAAGGCCGCTCTCCGTCAGATGATCGTTCCCGCCCTGCTCCCCATCGTCTTCGTCATCGGCGTGGCCTTCCTGGGTAAAGAAGCCCTCGGCGGTCTGCTCATCGGCACCATCATCACCGGCCTCTTCGTCGGCATCGCCATGACCAGCTCCGGTGGAGCCTGGGACAACGCCAAAAAGTACGTCGAAGAAGGCAACCATGGAGGCAAAGGCAGCTTCGCCCACGCCGCAGCTGTCACTGGCGACACCGTCGGCGATCCATATAAAGACACCTCCGGCCCAGCGGTGAACCCGATGATCAAAGTGGTGAACGTGCTGGCGATCCTCGTGATCCCGCTCTTCTTCAAATAAGCTCCGAGGTTTTCAATTCAAGGCGCAGGCACTTCGGTGTCTGCGCCTTTTTTTGTTATTTTGAACTACGCCAGAACCCGAGCAAAGGACTGATTGCACCTATGTGGCATCTCCTGCATGATCAGGCACGAATGAACCCAGACGGTCATAATTCTGAGGCTGCCGGAACCATCTCCGGTGCATCCAAGCCCATGGATGTCGCCACGGGTTCATCGTCCTTCCAAGATGAGACCCATCGTGCCTGGGAATCGGTGCGGCGAACGCTGAAGGTGATCATGTTCACGGACATTCAGTCCTCGGTGCAGTTGCAGGAAAGCATCGGCACGACGCGCTACGCCGCGCTGCTGAAACGACACGATGAACTTTTCGCCCAGGCGATGGACGCCGTGGGAAGAGGCACCATCGTGAAGCACACAGGGGATGGTTTTCTCTCCGTCTTCAATCTGCCCAGTGATGCCGTGATGGTGGCGCTGCGCTTTCAGTGGCTGTTGCGAAAGGAGACCTGGCTGACCAATGCGACGATCTGTGCGCGGGTGGGCATCCATGAAGGTGAGATTTTGGCGATGCCCTCCGGCAATGATGGGCCTGGCATGGTGGGCGCAGCGGTGAATCTGGCAGCCCGGGTGATGTCTCTCGCCACGGGTGGGCAGATCCTGGTGACGCGGTCGGTCTTCGATGCCTCACGTCAGTTCGTGCGTGGCGTGCTGCATGTGGCGGATGATGAGGCACAACTCGGCTGGGAGGCACATGGCGCTTACTTGGTGAAGGGTATCGACTCACCCGTGGAGATCTTTGAAATCGGCGTGCGAGAGACAGCCCCATTCATCAAACCTGCAAGTGGGGCGGAAACAGTGCGCTCAGTTTCAGCGGAAGAAGAGACGACACTCGGATGGCGACCCGCGATGGCGATGGAGGTGCCGCTGCGACCAGGCTGGGAACTTGAAGCAAGGCTGGGGGAAGGCGGCTTTGGTGAGGTCTGGCTGGCACGGCACCGGAAGACACACGAGCATCGTGTGTTCAAGTTCTGCTTCGATGTACAACGACTGCGCTCCTTCAAACGTGAGCTGGCACTGTTTCGCCTGATCCGCGAGCGGCTCGGTGTTCGACATGACATCGCCTGCCTGCATGAAGTGCAGCTTGATGCAGCCCCCTTCTTTTTAGAAAGCGAGTACTGCGAAGGCGGTGTGCTGGATGAGTGGCTGATGGCTAGGCGTAGGGCGGACAAGCCTGTTCCGCTGATGGCAAGGCTGAAGATTCTGGCACAGGTGGCGAGGGCACTGGGGGCAGCCCATTCGCTGGGCATCATCCATAAAGATGTGAAGCCCTCGAACATCTTCATGGAGGTGGATGGTGAGGGGCATGTGCAGCCGAAGCTGGCGGACTTCGGCATCGGTGTGGTCGTGGATTGCGCAGTCTTCAAAGGCCTCGACATCGGCTTTTCCGAAGGCTTCACCCTGACGGCAGATGCAAGCCGTACGGGCACAAGGATGTACTCGGCACCCGAATACATGATCGGCAAGCCGCCCTCGGTACAGGGGGACGTCTATTCGCTCGGCGTGCTGCTTTATCAGATGATCATCGACAACTACGAGCGCCCGCTGGGTGTGGGCTGGCAGCGTGATGTGGATGATCCGCTGCTCATCGACGACATTGAGCGCTGCGTGGATGTGGAGCCGGAGCGCCGACTCAGCAGTGCTCTCGAACTGGCGGAGAGACTGGAGACACTGGAAGAACGGCGAGCAGAGAGGAAGCGCGAAATCGCCGAAGAGCGTGAGCGTGTGCGTCAGGCTGAAGAGCTGGAGATACACAAACGCCGTGTGCGTCTGGCGTGGACGGCCATTGCTTTCGCCGCATGCATCATCGGCGGTCTCACGGTCATTCTGCTTCAACTCTCTGAATCCAATCGTGCGGCACTCCAACACGCGGAGGAGATCGAAGCGGAGCGTCAGCGCGTGGTCACTCAGACGGAACTCGGGCGCGAGCGCCTGTATGTGGCGGACATGCTGGCAGTGACAGAGGAGGTGATTCGACGTCGCGCAGAGGGAGCGCGCGAACTGGTGAATGGCCAGCGACCTCTGACCGGCCAGCGCGATCTACGCGGCTGGGAGTGGTTCTTTGCCGACTCACTGCTGAACAATGGCGACATGTCCGCGAAGGTTTCCAACAAGCCCTTGCGGGCGCTGGCGATCAGTCCAGATGGCACCGAGGCAGCCACAGGAGGCGAGAGCGGTGAAGTTTCCATCTGGAGTACGCATTCGCTCACCCGGTTGCGGGCATGGCCTGGGGGAACGCTGGCCGTGCAGGCACTCGCCTGGTCAAAGCAAGGCGGGCTTTGCGTGGGATTGGCGAATGGCGAAATCGTACACATCGACAGTGCAAAGATGACGCCGCGAAGCCGCTGGCGGGCACATGTGGGCGGAGTCACCGCCATGCATGTCAGCAAGGCCGATGGCGCACTCATCTCAGGTGGTGAAGATGGCTCACTGCACTGGTGGAAGGATGGCAAGGCGACCCGCACCTGCCAGTGGCAGGGCCCTATCAGGGCGGTGGATGACAATGATGATGGCAAACAGATGGCCGTGATTCTGACAAACCCGGCAAGGCTCGTGCTTGGAGCAGCAGACCAGCTTCAAAAGATGGTCGAGAAGCCTCTGAACCGCATCGACTCGCCACTGGCATGGCGTCCACGCTCCAGCAATCTCGCGCTGGCGATGGATGATCTGCCGATGACGACCTGGAACCCCGCGGAGTCCATCCACGAATTCAGTATCGAGAAGGATCAGAGTCCAGGATCAGCCTCACTCGCATGGTCACCGGATGGGGAGATGGCGGCGATGGGTGGAGTGGATGGGAAGATCACGCTCATAGATGCGGTGCGCCGGATCGAGCCTCGACTGCCGGCGTATGGTCATCGAGGCCCGGTGACGAGCCTGCGCTGGCTAAACGGACGTGAGCGACTGCTTTCTGTCGGTGCCGATGGCACGCTGCGCGCGTGGGATGATCTGCGGCACTCGGCCCAGGCCTCCAGCATTGAACTGGGTGGTCAGCCCACGGATGTGGCTTTCCATCCGTTAGTGGATCAGATCGCCGTGCTCATGGCCGGGGACGAAGTGCGCCTGCTGGATGGCCACACCTGGCAGATCCTGTGGAGCCAGCCCATGCCGCAGGCGATGCCCGATGATGCGCTGCATCGTGGTGGGCAGCTCTCGTTCAGCCCGGATGGCGAATGGCTGGCCGCTGCCTGTCCCGGACGTGGCTGGGTGGCATGGCATCTCAAGAAGGGGCTTCGCCAGACGGAGGCCGAACAAACGAAGGTGCAAGGCGTGGAGTGGACGGAGGACAGTCAATCACTGATCATCCGCCATGAAGAAGGCTGGCGCTGCCTTCCACTGAATGCGGCTCCGGGCTCCTCCTTGATCGGGGGGAAAGGCCAACTCGCCTGGGCAGGTGGTGTCGGCTTGGATAAGATAGGCGTCGTGAGTTTGCTGGGCGATGGCTGGCATGTCCGCATCCACTCGACTGAGACAGGCGACATCATGCATGACACGGTTTTACCAGAAGCACTGGGCACACCGACCTGTGCGAGTGCTTTGATGGGAAAAAAACTCCTCGCCATCGGTTTCGACACGGGTCTCCTCGTTTGGCTGGAGGTGGACACGGGCAAGATGTCCCGACCTCCGCTTTCGCATGTCGGCCCCTTGCTCGCCATCGCCTGGCATCCTGAAGGTGGCCGCATCGTCTCTGCTGGGGCCGATGGCAGCGCACGCATTTTCAATATCAACCAGGTGGCACAGACTTGGTCCATCGAGACGATGCTGCCCGCAGACATCGTCGCCGCGAGTTGGAGCGCGGATGGCAGCAGGCTCATTGTCTCTGCGGGCTCCATCACACGCGTGCCGCACTTTGATGCCACACAGTCGATGCTTCGTGAGAAGCGCCTGCCCGTGATCAAGTCGGAGCTGAGCCGTCTCCAGCGTGCTCTGCGCAGCCTGGAAAGCAGCCCAGGCGAGGCCTTTTCCTGGCGTGAGGTCGGCTATGCCCTGGCCGAGATGCGCGCATCTGATGAGAGCTCCGAAGTCGAGCTGCTGGCAGCGGCCACAGCACTGGGGCTGCAGGGGCTCACCGCACCCGGTGAAAGCTACGCAGGTGATGCCTCCATGATCATTCGAGAATGGCGCGGCCATGTGATCCCCCTCGTGCTGCGCATCAGTCAGGCCTGTGTGCTGGAGCAGTGGCTGGAGGTGGCCGCACTCACTCGCGATGCTCCCCTCACAGCGTCCAGCGCGCCTTGGATACTGCTGCACCGAGCCCAGGCATTGGAGAAACTGAACCGACCTGCGGAGGCTGGAAAAGCCGGCATGGAGGCATGGTCAGCCTACCAAGCGGTGCTTTCACTTCCCGGGGAGAGCGTCGAACCCACGATCAGCAAACTGCTGCCACGCGCGGTCAATTTGAAACCCTGGGCGATGATCCGCAAGCGTGATGAGTGGACTGGTGGCAGCGGAAATACACTCACGGTTTTGCCTGACGTGCTGCAGCAGGCAGGATTCGCCTTTGAGTGCGGAGACTTCATCCAACTGGCAGGCAACACGCTGCGGCTGAGCAGTGGCCGCATGCTGCCCCGCGCCACGGGTTGGATTCAACTCGGCGGTCCGGCGCAACGTGTGACCTTTTTACTCGGTGCCTGCTCGATCCGTGAGAGTGGCTCATTCGCCGATCATGCCACAGCAAGCCTGTTTTTAAAAAGGCAGGGGGGCGGGGTGACAGTGGTGCCGCTCATCTACGGCCAGAACATCTGGGACTGCTGGAATCCGCCCGGCGGGCAGGTGGAGCGCGCACCAGACCAGGTCATCGCGTGGCTCGGCATCACAGACTACACGCGCGACCGCCAGCACGGACTGGCCTTCTTCCGTTTCGACTGGGAAGCGGCGGCCAAGACTGACCCTGTGACGGCCTTTTCCATCGTTTCTCACATGCGCGCACCTGCGCCAATGATCATGGCGGTCGAGGTGCTGCCTGCGACCAGCACGACAGGCCAATAAACCTACCAGCCTCATGCGTGCAGTCACCATCGCCAGCCCGGAGTTTGAGGAACTCGCCTTCGAAGCAGCGCATCGTTTCTGGCTGCACACGGGTATTGATGTGGATGTGCTGCGCTGCTCGGCGGAGATGAGTCATCGCGTGAAGCTGGAGGCTCTGCGCGATGCCGCAAAATCAGACTGGCGCTTCTTTTTCGATGCGGACTGCTGGCTCGTGCGACCATGTCATGAGCAGGTGCGCGCATTGCTCGGCCCGTGGATCGCAGGTGCGCCTATCCCTGGTGTGATGGCAGACTTTCAGGCACGCGAGTATGGCTTTGACCCACGCTGTCGTATCACGAGCGGCTTCATGGCCTTTGATCCCTCTTTGCCGAAATGGGATGCAGCTCTGCATCTGGCGCTGGACCTCCAAGCAGATGATCTGGAGCGCGACGAGGTGTATCTGAATGCGGCCCTGCATCATTTCCAAGTGCCTGTACGCGTGATCGATGGAGGCTGGAACTGGTATCTCAGTTATTCGTATGGCTATCAGCCGAGTGTCGTGTGGGCTGTTCATGCGGGGGGATGCCCCGTCGGAGAACGCTTCCAAAAACTGGAAGCTGCGGCGAGACAGGTGACGACTGATATGTGGGGGCTGGATGACTGCGAATTGAAATGGCTTGGGGAGATCACACGCATCATGGTCGATCGAGGCATGAGACAAGTCGTGGAATTTGGTCCTGGGCGCAGCACCAGCGCACTGCTCGCTGCTGGATGCTGCGTGACCTCCTGCGAAACGAACCCGCAATACTTCTGCGCCCTCCGTGCTGCGTATGACGGCGCTGACAATCTGTCTCTGCGCTTCACCAAGCACGAACCGTCCTTGAGCGGATTAAATGCCTCCGTGGACTGGGCTTTCGTCGATGGACCGCTTGGCAGCCTGCAAGTCGATGGCAAGGCGCGCTGGCATCAACTCGCCTGGAGCGCGGCACGCTGTGGATTCATCCTTCTCCATGATTCGAAGCGTGATGGTGAGCGACGCAGCATGAAGACTCTCCGGCAGGAAGGCTGGAACGTGATCCACATCGAAACACCACGCGGCTTCGCCATTTTGTGGCGCGGCTGTGAGGATTTGATCGAAGCGCTGAGACACCTCACATCTCCAGGATATTGAAGAGAGTCAGGTTCCGATCATGCAGATAAGCGGCGGCATAGACACTGAAGAGGAACTGCATTTTCACAGGCAACCCGGCTCCTGCGACGTGGACGATGGTGCTGTTCATGTATTGGCCGAAGAAGCAGAGGCCGCCGGGGCAAAATGGCAGTGCGACCTCATGCATGGGCCACTTCACCACACACCCTGTGCGGCTCCAGTCGAGGACGAGGCGATTAAAGGCGGACTGCTCGAAAAGGCAGTTACCCTCACGAAAGGGCGCGGGCTTTGACTCGATGGTCCGCCAGGTTTTCATCAGTTCACGCCAGCGTGAGGCGCGGACAGCCCAGGTGCCGCTGTTGACGCCTTCCATCTGAAGCGTCTCGCGCTCGTTCGGGGTGAGATAGCAGCCAAAGTAGCCAGACTGGATATGCGTCCAGGCTTCGGGAAGCACAGCGAGATCCCAGTCGCCGGAGAGGAGAGGATCGAGCGGCTTGATGACCACGGCGTCGCAATCGATGAAGGCGATTTTGTCATAGCCGACGGGATTGATGTACTTCGCCAGCGAGTGCTTGAATGACTGGGCATAGTATTGAAAGGAGTGATCACAGTCGGGAGCATCAGCCGCTTCAATCTTCACCTCCCGCACGCCAGCGCGCGGCACCATGTAAAGCGGGTGCGGTGAATTGTGAAACACGACGATGTCCCCGGTAAAGCCTGAACGCAGCAGTGAAGAGACAAGAAGCTTCGCCATATTGCGGTGCTCCATGGCCCCGGCTGGGTCAAGCGCGAGCGTATAGACAAGGTGACGTGGCATGAGCGGATGAAATCAGGTTTCCAAGATCTGGAGCAGCAGTGCCTGCGGATCGAAGAAGAAGGTGCTCATGTAGAGGCCGAACATGAAGCGCAGTTTTTCCTCCAGTTCCCGCGAACCAGCCAGATGCACGAGAGTGGCGGCGAAGTAGTCCTGTGGGCGCGGATCGTAGCCAAAGGGCGTGGCGAGGTCTTTACGGACAAGCGGGCGTTTTTTCAAACGTGTCTCGATGATGAGACGTGTGAGCGCGGCCTGATCGGCAAAGAACTTCTCCCGAGGCGACGGCCCCTCGGCGATACGCTCCCACTCAGCCGCCACTTTTTGAAACTGGGTGGCCTTCACGGCGAGGAAGCCGCCATTGATGCCCGGCTGCGCAAGATGCATGTGCTCATGCTCTGAGAGGAAGCAATTGAAGAAAGGCTCCCCTGCCCTGCTACCCGGCTCTGGATAATAGGCGATGTCCCAGCGCTCATCGAGCAGAGGGCTGACATCTCGAAGAGCGAGGCAGTCGGCATCCAGGAAAAGGACTTTGTCATAGCCGCTGACATCGAGCAGATGCCGTGCGCGGAACTTCCACATCTGCGCGTAGTGCCAGAATTCATCTCCATCCGGCCCGT
>Ga0075152_10001774_pt1 | contig 15554 bp, 15 predicted proteins | sample JI61114C2DNA_FD_70964 | JGI IMG/M metagenome (GOLD analysis project Ga0075152, IMG submission 70964) | Wastewater effluent complex algal communities from Wisconsin, to seasonally profile nutrient transformation and Carbon sequestration -... | ecosystem: Engineered > WWTP > Effluent > Algae...
GAAGAAATGAGTACCAAAAATCAAAATTAACAACAAATCAAAAAAATCTTTTATCTTTGAATTATTAACTAAATACTCTCTTAGCAAAAGTCCAATTTAGTTTGAAGACGTACATTCCTAGCTAGGTGATGAGTTAGATTCTTTTGAATGCCTACAATTTCAGCTACTTCTTTGATGTAGGCATTAAAGTTTTGATTTGAAATTACAGGTAATAATTTATTGTCTTTAAGTTTGCTATCCTTGTATTTATCCAAGATTTTGGTTGCATTTGGAAGCAAAGGAATTGCAATTTCTTTGTTAGTTTTGTCTCGAATCATCTTTATCCAATCAAAACCATCAAACCCTAACTCTATATGTCTAGCTTCTAATTTTGCCATTTCATTATAAGCTAATCCTGTGTAACAACAGAATACAAACATATCTTTAACTTGCTCTAATCTTCTAGAAGCAAATTTGTGTTCTTGTAATTCTTTCAGTTCTTTAGGAGTTAGATATATGACCTCTTTTTTTGGTTTAGGATTTTTATGTAGTAAGAATGGGTCTTTAAAGATATAATCATTTGCTAAAGCTAGTTTTATCATTTGTCTAAACCTTTGTATTGTCTTATAAATGGTATGCTGTTTAAACTGTTTTTCAGCTTTTAGGTAATATTCAAAGTCTGAAATGAAGATTGGTTTTAGGTCTTTTAGTAGATAATCTTTTTTGTGGAATTTATCCCAAATGAAAGCTTTTAGATGCTTTTGAGTTTGATAAAATTTAGCTACAGATACTTTTGTGGTTTCAATACCAATTAGCTTTTCTTGCTTTTTAATATGTAGGTCAAAAATATCCATTAATGACTTATCTACATTCAAAGTAACTCCAGCATATTGATTGTAAATATCTTCTACGCTAAAGTCCTTTTGTTGAACTTGTAGAAATAAAAAAGCCTGATTAATTTTCGATTTAATCAGACTTAGTTGTGTATTGATGTGGTTGTTTTCCTCATTTGGAGGTTTAGCTTTTTGAATTTTAGAATCCCAATAAATAGGATTTAAATATAATCCTGTAGAAAATGGTTTTCTTTTACCTAAATATGTAATTCTACATTCAATAGGACATTCCTCTCTCTTATTTATCTTGTTTTTCCTTAATAGAAAAAGTAGTGTGTGATTTGTCATAATGATGAGATTTTTAAATGGGTAACCTTGATAAAATGATGGGTAACCTAATGGGTAACCTATATATTATTTTGATAATATAGATTGATATGAAGTTTTTAAAAAAATGGGTAACCTATTAAAAAAGTGGGTAACCTAAAAGTATGCCTATTTAATACAAAATAGGTTACCCAAAACCTTTTTTGATTATTGAAGTGTAATGTAGAATAGGAGTAAAAACCTAGCAAAAACAAGGCATAAAAAAAACTCCAACATTTCTGTTGAAGTTTTTTGTGGGCGATGAGGGGTTCGAACCCCCGACCCCCTCGGTGTAAACGAGGTGCTCTGAACCAGCTGAGCTAATCGCCCCAATAAATTGCTTTACTATTACCGTATTGCGAGTGCAAATATACAAGGAATATTTGTTTCTGCAAGTGTTTTGAAGAAAAAATTACTTTTTTTCTATCTTTTCTAACAAGACTTTGTTAGTGTAATTTACCATTGTAATGGTAATTTCTTCATTATTAGCAGTTTTGCCTTCAATTACATAAATCTTACCTTTTTTATATGGTTCGTTACTTTTACCAAAATCTACATCACCATAGCGTAAACTTTCTTTAATATCTTCCATTGTAACCCATTTTTCAGATAAAGATTTCTTAGCAAGTGTATCAATATCTAACGATTTACTTCTTAAATCTTTTAAAACACGACAATTTGGTAAGTAGCAAAATTCTACACCTTTATCATTTGCTTTTGCTTTTAAAAACCAAATTACAAATATTGCTCCTAAAAATAATCCAAATAAGTAGTAGGCTAAGCGAAACTGAAACTTCATAATAGTATAATTTGTGCAAATTTAGTATAAATTATACACATAAACACGCAGATTTTGTAGTGATTTGAAGTAAATTTAAAAAACAATCAAGTTGATATCTCTGTATTCTAAATTGAACCAATCTGCAATGGCTTTATTGGTTAAAACTCCGTGATAGGAATAAATTCCGTGCTTTAAACCTCTGTTGCAACGAATAGCGGTTTCAATTCCTCCATCTTCTGCAATATGTAATAAGAAAGGAGAAATGATATTACTAATTGACATTGAAGCCGTTTTAGAATATCGAGAAGGAATATTTGGAACACAATAATGAATTACACCGTTTTTAATGAAGGTTGGTTTTTCGTGAGTAGTGACTTCTGAAGTTTCAAAACAACCACCTGTATCAATACTAACATCTACAATAACAGCTCCTTTTTTCATATGTTCTACCATAGTTTCAGTAACTACAATTGGAGCACGGTTTTTACCTTTCATAGCACCAATAGCAACATCACAACGACGCAAAGCTTTTAAAAGCGATTTTTCCTGTATAGTTGAAGTAAATATTCTTTGATTTAATGTGTTTTGTAAACGGCGTAATTTGGTAATCGAATTATCAAATACTTTTACGGTAGCACCTAATCCTAAAGCAGTTCGTGCGGCATATTCTGCAACAGTTCCAGCTCCAATGATAACTACTTTTGTTGGTGGAACTCCTGTAATATTTCCGAATAGCAAACCTTTTCCAATATTTTCACCAATCATTAACTCGGAAGCAATCAAAACAGAAGCCGTTCCTGCAATTTCGGATAAAGACTTAACTGCTGGATAAGAACCATCTTCGTCTTTTATGAATTCAAAAGCTAAAGCTGTAATTCTTTTGGCAGCTAAAGCTTCAAAATATTCTTTTTTCTGTGTTTTTAATTGAATTGCAGAAATAACGATGGTTTGCGGATTCATCATCTCTAGTTCGGCTAGAGTAGGTGGTTCCACTTTTAAAATCATTGGGCAACCCAATACTTTTTTGGTGTCTTGCGTAATTTCGGCACCTGCATCGCTGTATTCTTTGTCGGTATAACTTGAACATTCTCCAGAACCTGCTTCAATCATTACGCGATGTCCGTGAGAAACTAACGATGAAACCGCATCTGGTGTTAAGCAAATTCGACGTTCTTGGTAAGAGGTTTCTTTAGGAATTCCAATAAACAATTCGCTTTTATGTCTTGCCACTTCTAGCTTTTCTTCCTGTGGTAATAATTGTGATTTCGAAAATGGACTATAAATGGACATGTTGCGTTGTTTTTTGTGGTACCAATTTAGGAATATTTTTTAAAATAGAAAAGAATCTTTTAGTTCTTCAAGGTCAATTCTCTTTTTCCGTCCGCCATTACTTTTATTGAAATACTTGCGTGGTCTATTGGAATTAAATTGGGCGTTTTTTCTGGCCATTCGATAAAGCACCAATTGTCAGAATAAAAATATTCATCTAATCCCATGTCATAACCTTCTTCTTCTGAATTTAATCGATACAAATCGAAATGATATACGATTTCGCCTTCAAACGTGCGGTATTCATTCACTAAAGAAAATGTAGGGCTACTCGAATTATCTTTTACGCCTAATTCTTTCACTAATTCTTTAATTAAAGTAGTTTTTCCGGCGCCCATTTGTGCGTGAAATGTAATTACTTTTTTTAATGAAGGCGTGGCTAATATTTGCTTGGCAACGTTTGTGATTTCGTCTAATGAAAAAATTATCGTCATATAATTATTCTTATTTACTTAACGCTTTATCTCGGCTCTAAAACTAAAAACGGAATTACCATTTCTTCTAATGAAATTCCTCCGTGTTGATAGGTATTTCGGTAATAACTCACATAATGATTGTAGTTATTAACGTAAGCCAAAAATAAATCGTTTTTCGCAAAAATAAAAGAGCTACTCATGTTTAGAGCTGGTAAACCAATTTTTTTCGGATCTTTCACAGCATAAACGTCTTTGTCTTCGTAAGTTAAACTTCTTCCGGTTTTGTAGCGAAGATTTAAACTCGTATTTTTATCACCAATAACTTTCGACGGATTTTTACAATTGATTGTTCCATGGTCAGTAGTTATTATCAATCTAAAACCAAGTTGTTGTGCTTGTTGAATCATGTCTAAAAGTGGAGAATTCTTAAACCAACTCGCCGTCAAAGAACGATATGCTTTATCGTTTGAAGCTAATTCTTTTACCACATCCATTTCGGTTTTTGCGTGCGATAACATGTCTACGAAATTGTAAACAATAGTCGTTAAATCATTGTTTTTTAAAGATTTAAAGTTATCTGCTAATTTTTTTCCCGAAGTAAAATTGGTAATCTTATAATATTCTTGTTTGATGTTTAATCCTAAACGTTTTAGTTGTTCTGTTAAAAATTCGCCTTCATACAGATTTTTTCCACCTTCATCTGGATCGTTTTTCCAATACTGTGGAAATTTCTTTTCCATCTCCAAAGGTGTTAACCCAGAAAAAATCGCATTACGAGCATATTGTGTTGCCGTTGGAAGAATAGAGAAGTAGCTCACTTCTTTTTCTAATTTGTAGTGATTGTTTACCACACTTTCAAAAGCCTTCCATTGATCATAACGCAAGTTATCAATTACAACAAATAGAATAGGCTTGTCTTTTTTACGAATTTCAGGCGCTACTAATTCACCAAAAATTTCATGAGAAAGTACTGGTTTATCTGCTTTTGGTTGGAACCAATCTTCGTAATTACGCTCGATGAATTTACCAAATTGCATATTGGCTTCAGCTTTTTGACTTTCCAAAATTTCTACCATGCTTTGGTCTTCGATGTTTTCCAACTCTAATTCCCAGAACAATAGTTTTTTGTATAATTCCACCCAATCTTCATAGGTACGAACCATTGCCATATCCATAGCAATTTTTCGGAATTCTTTCTGATAATCCAAAGTTGTTTTCTCAGAAATTAAGCGCGAATGGTCTAAATTCTTCTTTAAACTCAATAAAATCTGATTTGGATTTACAGGTTTTATCAAATAATCGGCAATTTTAGAACCGATGGCTTCTTCCATGATATATTCTTCTTCACTTTTGGTAATCATAATCACCGGAACCGAAGATTTCTTTTCTTTTAATTCAGATAAAGTTTCCAAACCACTTAAACCCGGCATATTTTCATCTAAAAATACCACATCAAAATTGTTTTCGTCAAACAAATCAATAGCATCTTGCCCGTTATTACAGGTAGTTACATGATAATTCTTCTTTTCTAAAAAAAGGATATGTGGTTTTAATAAATCAATTTCATCATCAACCCAAAGGATTTTTATCTGGCTCATTTCTTCTTAATTTGTGTGCAAGTTAGTATTTATTAAACGACCATTGTATTAAATTTAGTATAAAATTTTAACTTATTTCCATAAAAAAATCCTGACAACATCAGGATTAAATTATCTTTTTAATAACTCTTAATTTATGGGTGTGTCGATTAACGTCTGCATTGTAGATTCCTAAATGGTCTAAACGGTCGATTCGTACTTTTCCAGAAGCATGAATTATATAATTATTTTCCATCATGATGCCTACGTGAATGATATTTCCTTCATCATTGTCAAAAAATGCTAAATCACCAGGCTCACTTTCTTCAATAAAACTCAAAGGTTCGCCTTGTGTAGCTTGTTGCGAAGCATCACGAAGTAAATGGTAACCGTTCAATTTGTAAATCATTTGGGTAAACCCAGAGCAATCAATTCCAAATGGTGATTTTCCACCCCATAAATAAGGTGCATTCAAATACATAAAAGCTGTTTTTACTAATTCTGATTTTGGTTTTTCACCACAAACTTTCAAGCCTTCAAAACTGTATTTACTTGTATTTATTTCTTCATTCTCTAAAAAGGACAAAGAAGCTCCTAAAGGAATTGGTGTTAATTGATTGTTTGGTGTTGTAATATATTCGATTAAATCAGCATTTAAAACACTTGGTGCTTCGTTTAAAAACAAATAATGTTCTTCTGTAATTGGCTGAAATTGTTTATTATCTATCCAACCAATATAACCATCATAGGCCAATTCAACTTGTGCCCATTTTGCGGTAAGCTCAATAATTTTAAAGTGTTCGCCAAAAAGCAACTGCGAAACTTGCTCACTTCTGTCGCTGGCTTCGGCTCTAATGGGTACAATGGCTAAATTACAAATTCCAAACATAGTTGGTCGAATAAAAAATGATGAATTAAGAATTTAATTACAAATGTAACTAAATTTCAAAATTCATCATTAGTAAAAGTTATAAATTATGCTCTTTCAATTACAATTGCCGAAGCACCACCACCACCATTACAGATAGCAGCCGCACCAATTTTAGCATTGTTTTGGTTTAAAACATTGATTAATGTAACGATAATTCTGGCTCCAGAACATCCAAGAGGATGTCCTAAAGATACTGCACCACCATTTACATTTATTTTAGAATTATCTAATCCTAAGATTTTTGCATTTGCTAATCCAACAACAGCGAAAGCTTCGTTGAATTCAAAGAAATCTACATCTGAAACAGATAAACCAGCTTTTTCTAATGCTTTTGGTAATGCTTTTGCAGGTGCAGTTGTAAACCATTTTGGCTCTTGAGCAGCATCTGCATATGATTTAATATATGCTAATGGAGTTAATCCTAAAGCTTGTGCTTTTTCTTCGCTCATTAAAACTAATGCTGCAGCTCCGTCATTAATAGTTGAAGCGTTTGCAGCCGTAACTGTTCCGTCTTTTGTGAAAACTGGAGCTAATGAAGGAATTTTGTCTAATTTAACGTTAGTATATTCTTCATCTTTAGTGACAACAATTGCATCACCTCTTCTTTGAGGAACTTCAACAGGAACAATTTCTGCATCAAATTTACCAGCTTCCCAAGCAGCAGCCGAACGTTCGTAAGACTGAATTGCGAAGTTATCTTGATCTTCTCTAGTGAAATTATATTCTGATGCACATAAATCGGCACAAACTCCCATTGCGTTGTTGTCATAAGCATCAGTAAGTCCGTCTTTTTGCATACCATCTACTAAAGAAGTTGGTCCAAATTTCACACCATTTCTTAAGTGTACATAATGAGGAATCAAACTCATGTTTTCCATACCACCAGCAACAACAATTTCTGCATCACCAGCCATGATAGCTTGAGCACCTTGCATAACTGCTTTCATACCACTAGCACAAACTTTATTTACAGTAGTACAAGCAACATTTTCAGATAAACCAGCATATAAAGCTGCTTGTCTTGCAGGAGCTTGACCATTTCCGGCTTGAACTACATTACCCATTAATACTTCGTCAACAAGATTTGGATCTAAATTAATTTTATTTAAAGCACCTTTAATAGCAGCTGCTCCTAATTTTGTAGCAGGTACACTTGATAAAGCTCCCATAAAACTTCCAATTGGAGTTCTTACGGCAGAAACTATAACTACTTTTTTGCTCATGATTGTGATTTTTAATTTGAATTGCGAATTTACTAATTTTATTCTAATTTGGATAAAGAAATTACCATAATTCTAACAAAAAGAGGAAGTGAAATTGATTTTTGATAATTTGGGAAAATGTACATAAATCAAAAAGGGGTTTTAGTTTTTAGAAAATGATATAAATTATAAGTTTTTTGAATAATGTTATTGTGTTGAATATAAGCACTTTTAAAATTTTTATTTGAAAATAAATAAAAAAAGTCTAATAATAGTTGTATATTAACGAATGAAAACATACATTTGCAACCGCAAAAAAGATAAGTTCTTGCAGAATTAAAGGAGAGGTGCCGGAGTGGTAACGGAGCAGATTGCTAATCTGTCGACGGGTAACCGTCGCCAGGGTTCGAGTCCCTGTCTCTCCGCTTTTTTTGTCTTCGGGGTGTAGCGTAGCCCGGTTATCGCGCCTGCTTTGGGAGCAGGAGGCCGCAGGTTCGAATCCTGCCACCCCGACAAAAATAAAATAGGTTGCGTAGCTCAGCTGGATAGAGCAACTCACTTCTAATGAGTAGGTCCCAGGTTCGAATCCTGGCGCGATCACAAAAAAGCCTTGCAAACGCAGGGCTTTTTTGTTTTTTATAGTTTCTTGATTATTTTTTGGAATTTAGGTATATTTGAGAATGTTTAAATGTTGAAAATAATTTAAATGAAAACTACGATTCAAATATTAGTATTTATGATTTCATTTTCAAATTTATTTGGACAAAAAAGTGATACTATTAAAATAGATGATAATACTAGTATTTATTGGGAAATACAACAGTTTGATACATCTAAACATACCTTTGAATATTGTTTAGAAAGTGGTTTAAAATATTTATGTAAAATTGACAAACAAGATTGGTTTGGTTCTGATAGAGGATTAGATTTTCCGAAAAATGAATTAAAAAAATTAGAATTAATTATAAACCAAACAAGAATTCCATTGGAAACTAGTCAAATGTTTAATCCAAATTTTTCTGGAACGCTTTTTGAATCACAATTCAAGCTAAAGAGATATAAAGATTATTTTATTCTTTTTGCATTTTTTTCTGATGGAGCGGGAAGTTATTCTGCTCACTGGAAAATTGAAAATGGGAAATCGGAAAGAATTGTTCTTTCTATTGAAGAAGAATTTTTTGAATGGCAATTGGAATAAAAGTTAATTTACTCCACACACTTTAAATATTCCATAAAATAACTCGCCGGATTTGATTTTGTTTTTAACGTTTCTGATTCTAATTCGGCTTTTAAAACATAATCTTTCATTTCTCCTGAAAATTGTATACGCATTAACGCTATTGGGCTATTTTTTAGCTCTTCGTAATTGGTTTTTGTAAAATAGTAAAATGCGTTTAAAATTCTAATGTTATTTTTAGTTGAAGCATCATAATTCAAATCGCTACATATTCCATCAAATGCATTGACTAAAGTGATGATTTTTCCATTATCTAATTGAATGAATACTTTTGAACTTTTACTTAAGCAATTGGTTGGTATAAAATCATTACTTTTTTGAAGCAGTTGCATATTTAAAATTGGAACATCATTTTCGTTCACAAGTGAAAAGAACAAGTAATCGCTAGAGCTTCCAAAAATTTTTTCATGCATCAATTTTTGAGGCAATACTTTTAACGAAGTAGAATCGGTTTTTTCTTCAATGTCATAGGCGCAATCTTTGGTTTGTGCTAAGGCAAATACAGGAATAAAAAGCAAAAGGGCAAGTATCTTGTTCATGGATTCTAAATTTTTGTGCAAAGTAAAACTATTTTTTCGTTTTTTAGGTTTGTGGTAAAAAAAGCAAACAATGTGCCACCATCACTAATTTTATATTTCTTTTTGATGTCTTCTACTTTTAAAGGAAAGTTTCGTGTAGTGACATTCATTTTTTGATTTTGAATATACTTTTTTAAGTCGTTTTTTTGAAACGGAATTTCTTGCGTAATTTCAAATCGTCTTCCTTGAAAATCTTTGATTTCATCAGCAGTATATAGATGCGAATGTTGGTGCAATTTATCCAATGCAAACAATTCAGAAACTGCTTCAAAACCACCTGATTTTAATAATGAAGCATTCGGTTCATAAAGATATTTTTTGGGTAAACTATAGGTTGCTTGATAGTTTTTTGAAAGTTCAATTGATGTAGAAACGATTTGCTGTTTCTCAAGATTAACCGCAATAATTTTCGGACTATCGTTAAATGATTTTTTGATTTCCCAAAGCAATTCTTTAACTTCATTTTCAACTGCAACAATATGAATAGAAGCAACGTTTTTTAATTCGTTTAAACCAGCTTGAATGTCTAAAATTGGCGCAGTTTTAATTAAAATAGTATCTGAAAATTGATAATAAAATTCTTGTAAATCAACAACATTTGGTAAACAATCGGCTAATAAAAATACTTTTCCTTTTGCATCATTTCGCCGAGATGGATCAATATAAATGCAATCAAAACGTTGATTTAATTGTTTTAAAATATCAGTACTATCACCAGAAATACAAGTTATATTTTCGGCTTTTAATTGTTTGAAATTATGCTGCACAATTTTTGATAATTCTGGATTAATTTCGCAATGGATAACCGATTCAAATTGTTGTGCAAAGTAATAATCATCAATACCAAATCCGCCAGTGCAATCGATTAAATTTTTGCCAGAAACCAACGAAGCTTTATACTTTGCTGTAAGTTCTGAAGAAGTTTGCTCAATTGAAATTTTTTCAGGATAAATGATATTTTTCGTTAAAAACCAAGTTGGTAATTTATCTTTTGCTTTCTTTTTGGAAACAATTTGATTGATGATTTCCGTATAATTGACTTCTGCGAAAGGATTTTTCTTTAACGCTAATTTTGTACTATCAGAACTTAAATTTTCTGCAATAAAATCTTGAATTTCAATATGTAAAAGTTGCTCAATATTCAAAACTACAAGTTTTTTGTAAGTGCTTTAATGATTTTGTTGTCTGGTAAAAATTCTTTTCCAATGACTTTTAATGAAGTATAAAATGGCACAGCTATAATCATTCCAGTGATTCCGAATAAAATACCAGCAATTAAAATTACTAAGAAAATTTCTAAAGGATGTGAATTCGTGCTTTTAGAAAAAATAAGTGGCGAACTAAAATTGTTGTCAATTACTTGTACTAAAGACATTCCGATTAACACATAAATTGCTGTTGGAAGTGTTTCGCTGGCAAAATCAGCACCAGAGCCAATTCCGCTAGTCATAATTAATAAACCGGCAACTACAGATGCAATTAGTGGACCAACATAAGGTACAATGTTAAAAATAGCGCACAATAAGGCAATTATAATAGCATTTTCTACACCAAAAATGATAAATACAATTAAGTATAAAAGCATGATAATAGTCAATTGTAGTAGTAAACCAAGGAAATAGCGCGATAACAAACGATTGATATCTTGCATAGAATTTAATACTTTTTCCTTTTGACTTTCGGGTAATAATCTTTTAAATTTTAGATATAAAACATCTTTTTCTTTTAAAAGAAAGAATGTAATAAAAAGCACTGAAGCAAATCCCATACTAAAATTTCCTAACGTGCTTAAAAAGCTATTTAAAAAGTTTGGAATAAACTCAAAAGTTGCAAATGAAGATAATTTACTACTTTGAATAAGTTGTTTGGTATTGATATTATATGAATCTAAAAAAACAGTGATATTTTCCAATAACAAATGATAATTTTTTTCCAAAGAACTAATATCTAAAAGCGATAAGTTTTCGCCTTGAGCCAATAACAGCGGCACAAAAAGTAATACAAATCCGGAAATTACGAGAAAAGCTAACAGCAAAGAGGTAATAACCGCTATTGTGTTTTTGAATTTGAGTTTTGTTTTTAAAAAAGTTACTAGAGGGTTTAATAGTAAAGAAATCACTATTGCAATGATGCAATAAACAATTACCGTTGCTATTTGGTATAGAAAAAATAATGCTAAGCAACTTGCAACTAATATGGCAACTGCTTTTACTATTCCGAGAGATATATCTTTTGAAGTCATTATTTTTGTTTTGGCTAAAATAAAAAAAACTCGCCAATAAATAGCGAGTTTCTTCAAATAAACAATTAATTAAAATTAAGGCTGTGCAAAAGAAAATCTTGCACCACCAGAAGCAAAAATGGATAACATTCTATTTTTTTGACCATTTGAAAACATGTACATACCAGCATCATCTGTGTAATCCATGTAATTCATTGTCATTTCGATTGGTGTTCCAGAACATGTTGAATAATGTGGAAATGCAGGAATACCATAATTTGCAGTATTGTGAGTAGGTGTATCTGATACTAAATCGCTTCCGCAAGTAGCATCTCCCCATATATGTCTTAAGTTCATCCAGTGACCAACTTCGTGAGTAGCAGTTCTTCCTTTGTTAAAAGGTGCAGTAGCTCTACCTGTTGTTCCTAGATATTTAGAATCGATTACAACTCCATCAGTTGCAGATGAACCGCCTGGAAATTGAGCATAACCTAAAATTCCACCACCAATTGTACAAACCCAAAGGTTTAGTTTAGTAGTTGGTGAAGTAGGTGCAATTCCTTTTGTACTTGTTTTTTTCATAGCATCATTAGTTCCCCATGAAGTTTTATTAACATATTTTCTATTAACAGCATCTAGTACAAAAGAGATTCCAACATTTGCTTTTACGCCAGAAAATGTCGTAGGAACTTGATTAAAATCGGAATTAGTTGCATTGAAGTCTTTGTTTAAAACGTCTATTTGTGATTGTATTTGTGCTAGAGAAATATTTTCAGCAGTTGTTTTGTATAAAACATTTACTACCACCGGAATTTGAATTTTTCCGTTCACCAATTTGCCTGTTCTTATTGCTTCAGTAGTAAATTTTTCAATTTGCTGCATGCGTTGTGCTAAGGAAGGATCTTGTCTAAGTTGCTCTTCTAAAACTTCATGTGAAGCACAACCTCTGTGATGATCGTGAGTTAATTGAGATTTTTCTTCAGTAGGTGTTGAAGTTTCATCGTTACTACATGAAAATAAAAACAATAAAGCAAATGCTGATAAAATGATTTTTTTCATAAAAAATAAAAATTAAGTTAGTTTTGGTTGTTTGAACAAATTACCAGCGGTATTAATTTTTATTTTCTTACAGTAAATCAAAGTTTCTGTAAAAAGGAATTCATCAATATTAAATCTGCTAAATGTTCATTTCAAAACTAAATAACTTTTGTAGAACTATTGCTACAGATTTTCTGTACATTTTAATATTTTTTTCCCAGTGTTTATTGATATTTTTAAAAATAAAATAGAAATTAATAAAAAAATAAATAATTAATTAGAGAATTCTTAGCGTGAAAAATCTAATTTTTAAAAACGTAGTTGATGATATTTGCACCCATTTTAAGTGCTTTTTCTCTTGTTGATTGAGGATTATTATGTACTTCTGTGTCTTCCCAGCCGTCACCTAAGTCTGTTTCATAAGTATAAAGCAGTACAATTCTACCTTCAATAAACACTCCAAAGGCTTGTGGTTTCTTGTTGTCGTGCTCATGAATTTTAGGTAATCCACTAGGAAATGAATAAGGTTCTTGAAAAATTTGATGATTTGAAGGAATTTCAGTCAACGGATTATCTGGAAATATTTTTTTGATTTCTTTTCTAATAAATTCGTCCATTCCATAATTATCATCTATGTGTAAAAATCCTCCAGAAGTAAGATAGTTTCTAAGATTTATAACATCATTTGCACTAAAAACCACATTTCCATGTCCAGTCATATGAACAAATGGATAAGTGAAAATTTCGGCACTTCCTACTTCAACTGTAGCTACTTTTGTGTTTATTGTGGTATTTATGTTTTGATTGCAAAATTTAACCAAATTAGGTAAAGATGTCGGATTTGCATACCAATCACCACCACCAGAATATTTGGCAACAGCAACTTCTTGGGCAAAGCCCAAATTCAATAGCAATATAAATCCAACTAATAGTTTATTCATTCAGTAATGCAATTGTATGGCAAGCAACTAATGCTGCGGTTTCTGTTCGTAATCTTGTGTTTCCCAAAGTTACAGGAATAAATTGATTAGCAATAGCTAAATTAATTTCTTTTGTAGAAAAATCACCTTCTGGACCAATTAAAATAGTCACTTTTTCATTTTTAGCAATTTCTTTTTGAAACGATTTTTTGTCGGTTTCTTCGCAATGCGCAATAAATTTTTGTACGTCGATATTTGATTTTACAAATTGCGAAAGCGAAATAGGTTCGTTTATTTTTGGTAAATAATAATGCAACGATTGCTTCATTGCGGCTTGAATTATTTTTTCAGCCCTATCAATTTTATATACTTTTCGTTCCGAATGATCGCAAATAATTGGTGTGATTTCGTGAATACCAATTTCGGTAGCTTTTTCTAAAAACCACTCTAATCGGTCGTTCATTTTGGTTGGAGCAACGGCAATGTGTGTGTAAAAAGTATCGGGTTGTTGAAAGGTTTCTTTTATGATTTTTACTTCACATTTTTTTTCCGAAGCAAGAATTATTTCTGATTCAAATAAATAACCTAATCCGTTTGTAATAAATATTTTATCACTTTCTTTTTTACGTAATACTTTAACTATATGTTTGCTTTCTTCTTTATCAAAAAAGAAGGTTGAATCACCATTTTTTATTTCAGAATTATAGAATAGTTGCATAGTTTTAAAATTCAATTCGTGCTTTAGAAACCACATCAGCATCGCTAAAGTTTTTCTCTAGAAAATTATAATAGCCTACAATTCCAATCATTGCAGCGTTATCTGTTGTGTATTCGAATTTAGGAATATACGTTTTCCAACCGTATTTTTTTTCAGCTTCTTTTAAGGTAGATCTAATTCCTGAATTTGCCGAAACACCACCACCAATTGCAATTTGCTTTATTCCCGTTTCTGAAACAGCCAATTTTAATTTGTCCATCAAAATTTCAATAATTGTATATTGAATAGAAGCACAAATATCTGCTTTGTTTTCTTCTACAAAATTTGGATTTATCGCAACATTTTTCTGAATAAAATACAAAATTTGGGTTTTTAAACCACTAAAACTAAAATTCAAATCCGGAACTTTTGGTTTGGTAAATGGAAACGCTTTTGGATTGCCTTCTTGTGCAAATTTATCAACTAAAGGTCCGCCAGGATAGGGAAGTCCTAAAATTTTTGCACTTTTATCAAATGCTTCACCAACGGCATCATCAGTTGTTTCTCCTATAATTTCCATTTCGAAAAAACTTTTCACTTTTACAATTTGCGTGTGACCGCCAGAAATAGTCAATGCAATAAACGGAAATGTTGGTTTTTCGTAACCTTCTTCTGAAATAAAATGTGCTAAAATATGGGCTTTCATATGATTAATAGCAATCAATGGAATGCCTAAAGCCATACTCATTGATTTTGCAAACGAACCTCCAACTAGTAGCGAACCCATTAATCCAGGACCTTGTGTAAAAGCTATGCAATCTAAATCTTCTTTTGTAATTCCTGCTTTTTTAATGGCAACATCTACTACAGGAACAATATTTTGTTGATGTGCTCTTGAAGCTAATTCAGGAACAACACCACCATATTCTTCATGAATAGCTTGTCGGGCTACAATATTTGATAGTACAACATCGTTACAAAGTATGGCTGCAGACGTGTCATCACACGAACTTTCAATAGCTAAAGTATATATTTTTTTGTCTAACATTTTAGGCACGAAATTTGAATTAAAGATATAGTAAAATATCTTACAAAAATCCTTATTTTTGTTGGGTTAAACCCAAATGAATTAAATTTAGGCAAATTTAAAACAAAAGAACGTATCAAAAAATTTAAAAAAATACTATTTCGTTCCTTAATTGGAATTTTGTTACTACTGCTCTTATTGAGTGTGCTTTTGTCGTTGCCTTCGGTTCAAACTTATTTAGGAAAATATGCCACTGATGAAATCAACAAATCTTTTGGTACAAATCTTTCTATTGGAACAGTTGCTATAACTCCTTTTGGAAGTGTGAAGCTTGGTGAGGTTTTAGTTTTGGATCATCACAAAGATACTTTGTTCTACATAAAAAAGTTAAATACTTCTATTTTAAGCTTTAAGAAAATTTA
>Ga0075152_10001775_pt1 | contig 15552 bp, 16 predicted proteins | sample JI61114C2DNA_FD_70964 | JGI IMG/M metagenome (GOLD analysis project Ga0075152, IMG submission 70964) | Wastewater effluent complex algal communities from Wisconsin, to seasonally profile nutrient transformation and Carbon sequestration -... | ecosystem: Engineered > WWTP > Effluent > Algae...
AGAACCCGTGGAACTGATCCTGATCGGCGAGCCGAAAAACTGGGACGATACGGCCACCCATGCGACACCTCTTGTTGAAAATTGTATAAAAAATCTGCAGCGGAATTTTCCAGGTATGCCGATCAAACGGGTGGATGAACGATACACTTCCAAAATGGCCAAAGATGCCATGCTGGAAATGGGTATGAAAAAGAAAGATAGAAGAAATAAAGCCCTGGTGGATGAAATTGCGGCGACGATTATGCTGCAGGAATACCTGAGAAGTCTTTAGTCATTAGTCGTTAGTGAATACGTAGTGGTTTATTCTGATCTTCTTACTTAGAAGATTTTGATATTTAACTATTGATCCTTTTTTGTGCTTTGTGTTTTGGTCCTTATTTGGTTCTTGGCGTCTTCGGTTCTTGGTACTTTTTTTGTAGTTTTGCCTATGATTTTACCCATCGTAGCATACGGCCACCCGGTACTGCGGAAAATAGCAACGGATATCGACAACAGTTACCCCCAGCTGGACAAACTGATTGTGGATATGTGGGAAACCATGTATGCCAGCAGTGGGGTGGGACTGGCTGCACCGCAGGTGAACCGGGATATCCGGCTCTTTGTGGTGGATACCGAGCAGATGTTTGCCGGAATGAATACTGATGAACAAAAGGAATATCCGGATGCCCCCGGACTCCGGTCCGTTTTTATCAATGCACATATTGTCGACCTGGATGGCGATGAATGGGCCTATAATGAAGGATGCCTCAGCATCCCCCGGATACGGGAGGATATCTACCGGCATGAAACGGTAACACTGGAATACCAGGATGAGCATTTTCAGGCTCATACGACCACATTCAGCGGACTGACGGCAAGGGTGATTCTGCACGAGTATGATCATATTGATGGCAAATTGTTTATCGATCATATCTCCACACTGAAACGTAAACTGATGAAGGGGAAGCTCAGTGATATTTCAAAAGGTAAAGTGAAAGTGGATTACAAGATGATGTTCCCCGGTTAATACATGAAAAAAGCCGGCTATTTCTTCTTCTTTTTATTCTGCCTCACGGCTGTGCAGGCACAGGAAGATTCCCTGGATAACGAACGGCTGGCCAAAATGGTGAGCCTCTCTGAAGTGATTATCCGGACCGATCTGAATGTGGCCCGGTTTATCAACCAGGTAAAAAACGACACCACTTTTTATAAAGCGTTCCGCAATCTCCATGTAATCGGGTTCACTTCCTGGAATGATATCCGTATTCGGGATAAAAAAGGGGTTACCCAGGCGGCGATGATGAGTAAGACACGCCAGCTGCGTGCGGCGGGTTGCAGGACAATGGAAGTACTGTCGGAATCCAGCAGCGGCGACTTTTACAATGATGATCACCAGTACAACTATTACACCGCTGAACTATATGCCGGATTATTTTTTACCAACGGGAAGATCTGTGGGGAGACCAATGTGGTGAAAGGCGTGGATTTCAGTCCGCGTGGCCAGAGTGGTATGGCCAAGCATAAACAGCAGCTTAAAATGCTGTTTTTTAATCCCGGGAAAAAAATTCCGGGCATTCCCTTTATCGGAGACAAGATTGATATTTTCGATCCGGACCGGGCGGAATTATATGATTTTACCATTGACTATGGCGATTATGAAGGACAGTCCTGCTACGTATTCACTATAAAAGCCAAAACCGATCTTGGCGGAAAGAAAGATAAAGTGGTTATTGATAATATGGTAACCTGGTTCAATACCCGGACCATGGAAGTAATGGCCCGTAATTATGATATGAGTTATAATGCCGGAGTCTATGATTTCGATGTTCACATGGAAGTGGAAATGACAAAAGTCGGGGAACTGCTGGTACCCAAACTGCTCCGCTATATCGGCAACTGGGATGTGGCGTTTAAGAAGAGGGAAAGGGGTGTGTTTACTGCGACACTTTTTGATTTTGTAAGAGAATAGGGAATATGGGTATACTATAGAAATATGCTGTACATGGGCATGGCCAGGTTTACGGACTCCTGACTCCCGACTACCGACTTGTACTATACTTCCTCCATTTCTCAATCACTCCTTCAATATCCGGCGGCATTGCCGATTCAAAATGCATTTCTTCCCCGGTTGTTGGATGGATAAAGCCCAGTGTTTTCGCATGCAGCGCCTGGCGCGGACAAAGGGCAAAGCAATTGTCGACAAATTGTTTGTACTTGGTATAAATAGTGCCTTTTACAATTTTATCTCCCCCGTAAAAATCATCGCTGAATAAGGGGTGCCCGATGTATTTCATGTGAACTCGGATCTGGTGGGTACGGCCGGTTTCAAGGATGCATTGCACCAGGGTTACATAGCCAAACCGTTCCATTACTTTATAGTGGGTGGTGGCATCCTTTCCATGATCTCCTTCCGGGTAGGCTTCAAAGAGTTTGCGGAAGCGTTGATGACGGCCCACGTGGGCGATTATGGTGCCGTTGTCCTGTTCCATATCTCCCCAGACAAGGGCTACATATTGTCTTTTCACACTATGGTCGAAAAATTGTTTGGCCAGCGCCCGCATCGATTTATCGGTTTTAGCCAGTACGAGGAGTCCGCTGGTATTTTTATCAATCCGGTGAACCAGTCCGAAACGGGGTAATACATCTTCAGAGAGACCGGGTTGCTGTTGCTGCAGGTAATAAGAAACCCCGTTAAGCAGGGTGCCGGTATAATTGCCGCTGCCGGGGTGTACCACCATTCCCGCGGGTTTATTCACCACCATCAGATCGGAATCCTCGTATACGATATTCAGGTCCATTTTTTCGGGGACCACATCGGTTTCCTCCGGGCTCATGTCGGAATAGATCACGACATGGTCCATTGGTTTTATTTTATAGTTGGGTTTCACGGCGGCACCATTCACCTGCACCATGCCGTGGTTCATGGCCTGCTGGAGCTTATTCCGGGTGGCCCCTTCGATCCGGTTGGCCAGGAATTTATCAATCCGCAGGGGTTCCTGCCCCTTATCAATGGTGATAGTGAACCTTTCATAAAGTTCATCACTGCTGTCATTTGCCTCCGGTAATAGGTTGTCGAGTTCATCCTGCATAGCCGGCAAAGGTAACGGATGGAAAATTGTTGGTAAATTTGCTTTTTAAACATGGAAAAGCAACGTGTCATCTACCGGGATCTTGGTCAAATGCCTTACCAGGAAGCCTGGGACCTGCAGGAATCGCTCCTGAAGGAAAATGTGCAGCGTAAATCGGGAGGCAGCGGGACGGAAACGGAACATTATCTGCTTTTTGTGGAGCATCCGCCCGTTTATACCCTCGGTAAAAGCGGAAATAAGGAGAATGTGTTGATGAGTGACGAAGAGTTACAGGCCAATCATATTGAATTCTTCCATACCAACCGTGGCGGGGATATTACTTTTCACGGACCGGATCAGCTCGTGGGTTATCCGATTCTGGACCTGGAGAAGTTTTATACGGATATCGGGAAATACCTCCGGAATATCGAAGAAGTGATCATCTGCACGTTAGCGGAATATGGAATCAGGGGAGATCGTTCCACCGGAGAAACAGGAGTCTGGATCGACCCTGACCTGCCGGGTCGTGAGCGGAAGATTTGTGCTATTGGTGTGCGTTGCAGCCGTTGGGTGACCATGCATGGCTTTGCCTTCAATGTAAATACGGAACTGGACTATTTTAGTAATATTATTCCCTGCGGTATTGTCAATAAACAGGTGACTTCGCTGCAGAAGGAACTTGGAAGGATCGTGGATATGGAAGAAGTCAAGATGAAAGTCCGGCAGAATTTTGAAAAGGTGTTCGCCGTGGAACTGCAATCAGAAATCACTCTCTAAAAAGAATTTGTGCTTCTCCAGCACTTTGCCGTCTTCCAGCAGTTCGAAGCGGAACCAACCTGCATGGAAAAAATTAGCTTTATCAATTTTAAAGGTTTTTACTTTCAGGTCTTTCAATTCGAACAGGAATGTATCGTCTTCTTCATAAAAGCGGATATTGTATTTCTTATTCCCGGCTTCCGGCAGACTGACTTTAACATAACCGTCTTTGTTGGTATACACATACAAAGAAGGGACATAAACCGGTGTTCTTTCTTTCAGGGTCACTCCGTTAGGTGCATTAATAGAGTCTCCGGTCTGGAACTTACTCAGCCGGATCGCAAACGGACTTACCCGGGTAATGGAATCGGCCTTGAGCAGTGAATCCACCAGGGCACTGTTATTTTTCAGTAGCCGCTGCAGGGAATCGGCGGAAATATTTTTAAGCTGTTCGGGGGTGATTGTGCCCTTTGTGCCTGATAAGCTATCTGCCGTTGGTCTTTTAGCCGCACTGAAAAGGTATCGACCTCCTTCAAGCATGATATATAAGCGGTAAAACATGCGCTCATTCGGCGCTTTATTATCCACGTATCCGTTTTGCGGTGTGGTAGGATCTGCCATGGTCAGGATGGTTTTATATCCCTTTACACTGTCATAAGAACGTTGAATACTCAATTGCCGGATATCAGCGTAGGGGTTTGTCCAGCTCACTACAATTCTGTTCTTGCCTGCATTTTTTACAGAGAAACGGGGGAGGGTATCCTGTGCCAAAGCCACATTACCGGCCAATAAGCCTGTCAGCAGGAAAACAAACCGGGTCAGTTGCTTCATACGTGTAAAACGAAAATGGGTCAGGGTTCTTTTCAGTGTATAGACAAAGATAACAATGTGATCCAGAATTTTCAGAATATTAACGTTCCCTTGCTGAGTGAGGAATTTCCCTGTAAACCGCCGCTGTGAATCAGGAGGATTTTACTGCCCGGCGGGAAGTGGTTTTCCAGTGCCAGCTGATGTACAGCTTTTACCAGTTTGCCCGTATACACAAAATCAGTAGGAATACCGGTTTGTCTGAAAAAATCATTCATAAAAGCCAGCAAGGCCGGGGTATGCCGGGCATAGCCGCCTTCGTGAAAATCATGGAGTATTTCGGGTTGCCTGTTTTTGTCAAGCAATAATTGTTTCGTGGCATCCCCGAGACTGAAATTGTTTTTCATCACACTGATGCCGGTGCAGGAAACAGTGGACGGGCAACGGTTCATAATGCCGGCCAGCATGGTACCGGTACCGGTAGCACAAAGAATATGCGTATAGTATTCCTGATTGCAATAGTCAAGCAGGGTGGCTGCGCCGTCTGCGCCGGTTTGGCCGTATCCGCCTTCTCCGGCAATCAGCAGGGATGAACGATCAATATCCGCAGGTATTTGTTTTTCTTTATAAGAGGCCCGGTTTGTAAATATCAGTTTCATTCCCCATCCTGTGGCATCCTGCAGGGTGGGGGAAAGTAATGCCGGTTTTTCTCCCCGGATAATGCCGATGGACTGCAACCCGTTCAGGGCACAGGCTGCGGCTGTGGCATGAATGTGATTGGACCATGCACCACCGAACGTAAGCAGGGTATGGATACCTGTGGTTTTTGCCTGCTCCAGGTAATACCGGAGCTTGAACCATTTGTTGCCTGAAATGACCGGATGAAGTTTGTCCAGCCTCAGCATATCCACCTGCAGTCCCCGGTCAGTGAAAACCATTAAAGGCAGATGATCAGTTGTAATATTTTCCGGATTAATATTCTGCATGAGGATTCATCTCTTTGCGAAATTAGTCTAATTTCGCAGCGTCTAAATTATCTATTATGAAACCTTCGTTGATTATTCTTGCAGCCGGTATGGCTTCCCGTTATGGCAGTATGAAACAGGTGGAAGGCTTTGGTCCTTCCGGTGAAACCATTATGGATTATTCCATTTATGATGCCATCCGGGCTGGTTTTGGAAAAGTGGTGTTTATTATCCGTAAGGAGTTTGCAGACAATTTTAAAACCATATTTGAGCCTAAGTTAAAAGGGAAGATTGAAACGGAATATGTATACCAGTCAATGGATTCCTTTACTGATGATTACCAGGCCGCCGCTGACCGGACCAAGCCCTGGGGCACGGCTCATGCGGTGCTTTGTGCAAAGGAAGTGGTGAAGGAACCTTTTGCGGTGATCAACGCCGATGATTTTTACGGCAGAAACGCGTTTGAGAACGCGGCTGCTTTTCTGAATACCGCCTGCAGTAATGAACGTTATGCGATTGTGGGTTATGACCTGACCCGTACTTTGTCTGACCATGGTACGGTGAACAGGGGCGTATGCGGACTGGATGCGGAGGGTAACCTGGCCACCATTACCGAACGGATTAATATCGGGAAGAAAGAAGGTAAAATTGTTTGTGAAGACGGGCTTGAACCGGCGGAGCTTTCTGTGGATACAAGGGTCTCTATGAATTTCTGGTGTTTTGATCCTTCCTTTTTTTCCTATACACAGCAATTATTTACTGAATTCCTGCAGGCACATGGCCAGGAACTCAAATCTGAATTTTTTATTCCTATTGTGGCGGATAAGTTTATACAGGAAGGAGGTAAAGTGGAGATTATACCCACTACCTCTTTATGGTTTGGTGTAACGTATAAGGAAGACGCGCCGTTTGTACAGGATAGCCTGAATAAACTGATTACGGCCGGGGAGTATCCCAATAAACTGTGGTAAACAGTTATCCCGGAAAAGAATAAGGGCTGTATCGGATGATACAGCCCTTTGTTTTTTCTATAGGGGTAAATTCGGTTAATTGACTTTTACCATGTATACGTAGTCTTCTACTTTTTCCACCTGTTGCTGGAAGTCCAGTCCGGCAATGGAAGAGCGGGAATTCAGTTTGATCCGTTGGTAGCTGCTGTCTTTTTTCAATTCTTCCAGTACCTTGTAAATATGTTTACCCTGGATGGCGAAAGAAAATCCTTCCGCATTTTTCTGACGTCCGTTCAGGATACCGATTACTTCACCTTTTTTATTCAGGATCGGGCTTCCGCTGTTCCCCTGGTTGGCGGTCAGTTCCAGTTGGCAACTGAGTGTATCTCCTTTATAACCTGTTTTTGAACTCAGGTAACCTTGTCCGTAAACCACCTCATTGCGGGGATAGCCAAGGGTGAAGATCGGCTCAGCCAGTTTGCCTTCTGAGCGGCTGATGGCATAGGGGATGGAATTATAAGGTTTGAAAGATTCGTCATCGATTTTCAGGATGGCGATATCTTTTTCGGTGTCGGCAAAAACCAGCCGGGCGGTATATTCACCCCGGTCATTTTGTACTGCAATATTCTTCGCCCCTTCCACTACGTGAAAGTTGGTGACCAGGTAGCCCTTGGTATCGATGATAAAGCCGGTACCACCGGTTGTATAAGTTATCGTATTATCAGAGCGGCTGATCTTGTTTTTTACATTGGTGATCTCTTTACCCTGTTCCTTGGTGGTATGCTCGATGCTGTTGATCTTGCCTTTCAGTTTTTCGAGTTCGCCGGTGGCTGTTTTCGGTGTAATTGTCCAGACCAGGGCGCTGATCGTCAGGGTAGTGATACCGGCAATAGAAGCGGCAATTGCAGCCACTCTTTTGTAGCGTTTCCAGAGATAGACCACTTTGGCTTTACCGGCCAGGCGGGCAGAGTTGATTTTTCCCTGTTCGGTCAGATCTGTATGCACTTCCTGTAAGGATGTGCGGAATTTTTTCCATTCCCCGAACCGGTTCATCTGCTGCAGGAAGAGTGTGTGTTCCACCACCAGCTGATCAATTTCCGCATTTGTCTTTCTCAGGTTCTCGAAATGCAAACGTTCGTCAGGATTCATCTCCCCACGGATATAGCGTTCAACCGCCTCCAGTACTTTTATATCACCCATTTCCGTTTTCGTTTTTATAATGCGCAAAAAATATTTTCTTCAATCTCATCAGGCACTTATACTTCTGGTTTTTTGCATTGTCCGAATTGGTATATCCAAAACTGGCCGCAATAACCTGCATGTTCTGTTTTTGTAAATAATACGCTTCCAGTAAACTTTTGCAGGGTTCTCCCAGGCTGCTGATGGCCTTATTCATCATTTCAAACTCAGCATCTCTTTTCTCATGTTCTTCCAGTTCATCATCAACGGATACGGTGGATTCCAGGTCTTCGATAGGAGGGGAATAGCGGTTTAAATGCTGTAATCTCTTGAGCCATAATCGCTTACAAACGGAATACAGGTATGTTTTGATCAGGCAGTTCAGCTCAAAAGTCCCGGAACGCACTTTCTCGTATAAGACGATCATGGCTTCCTGGAATATGTCTTTGGCATCATCTGCCGAACCGTTGTTGTTGATTATCAAGGATTGAACCATGTTATAGTTCTCCTTATAGATCGTTTCAACGGCTTTTTTGTCGTTTACGGCCAGTCCTTGCAGCAATTCCTTTTCGTTAATCTCTTGTTTCACATTCCCTTATTTAATACGGTTTTTTAAAAATAGTAACCCTTTGCCACCCTAAAAAAAATTTTTAAAAAAACCGGGTTACCTTTTCCCGTTTCCGGTATAAAAAGCGAAATATTTCATACAACACAAAAAAATCATTGAAAATGAAGAAATTCTTTGCAATTGCTTTCATCGCTGCTACAGTTGTAGCTTGTAACAACAGTTCTGAATCTAAAGAAGGTGCTGATTCTACAGCTATCAAAGATTCTATCGCTAAAGCTGCTGCTACTGCCGATTCACTGGCTAAAGCTGCTGCTGCCGATACAACTAAAGCTGCTGATACAACTGCAGTTGCTGATACTACTAAGAAGTAATTTTCTTAGCAGGCAAATCGCTAAAGGCCGTCCCGCACTACGGGGCGGCTTTTCTTTTTTCCGGCCCGGCCCGGTGATACGACCGGATACCCGGCATCCCGCCCTGAAAGCCTACCTTTGCGCTTTATTTATACTATATAATATTATCAAGTGAACAAATTTCAAGAACTGGGTATTGAGGAAGGATTGTTACAATCCATCGAAACCCTCGGATTTACCCAACCCACCCCGATCCAGGAAAAGGCCATTCCGGTCCTCCTGCAGGGTACCAAGGATTTTATCGGACTGGCCCAGACCGGTACTGGTAAGACGGCAGCATTTGGCCTGCCCCTGCTGCAGTTAATTAAGAAGGAAGATCGTTTCCCGCAGGCCCTGATTGTATGCCCCACCCGCGAACTCTGTCTCCAGATCACCAGTGACCTGGAAAAATTCAAAAATAAAAAAGCCCTGGTATCTGTTACCGCGGTCTATGGAGGGACCTCCATCAGTATGCAGATCCGCGACCTGAAACGGGGAACCCATATTGTGGTAGCCACTCCAGGCCGCCTGATCGACCTGATCGAACGGAAAGCCATCAACCTTGAGCAGATTCATTATGTGGTACTGGATGAGGCCGATGAGATGCTGAACATGGGATTCAAGGAGGACATCGAATTCATTCTTAAAAATACACCGAACCGTCAGAGCACCTGGTTGTTCAGTGCTACTATGCCGGCAGAAATCAGGCAGGTAAGCAAACGGTACATGGATCACCCTTTTGAGATTACCATCGGCAAAATGAATGAAGGGAATGCCAATATCGATCATCAGTATTATGCCACCCAGCACCATAACCGGTATGAAGTACTGAAAAGGATTATTGATTTCAACCCCGGTATTTACGGAATTGTATTTGCCCGTACCAAGGCCGATACACAGGATATTGCTGAACGACTGACCCGTGAAGGATATGATATTGATGCCATCCATGGTGACCTGACCCAGCAGCAACGGGATAAAGTAATGGGACTGTTCCGCGATAAAAGCGTAAAACTGCTGGTGGCAACGGATGTGGCAGCCCGTGGTATTGACGTGCAGGGCATCACCCACGTAATCAATTATGAGTTACCCGATGACGTTGAGGTATACACGCACCGAAGCGGCCGTACCGGTCGTGCCGGCAAAAGCGGCATTTCTGTTTCGATAGTCACACCGAAGGAATCCTACCGGCTGCGCCAGATCGAAAAGCTGGTAAAAACCAAAGTCCATAAAATGGATATCCCCAGCGGTAAGGATGTATGCCGTAAACAGTTTTTCTCCTTTATTGATAAAATGCTGGGTGCCGACATCAGTCATGGTGAATATGAAACCTATCTGCCCATCCTGCGCGAGAAGTTTGCGGCCGTGGAAAAAGAAGAAATTCTGCAGCGGGTGGCCGCACTGGAATTTGACCGTTTCCTTAAATACTATGAGAACGCGGCAGACCTGAATATGCGTGACGCCGGTAAGAAAGGAGAACGGGGGGAAAGAGGCGCTTCACGGTTTGAACCCAAAGACACTCAAGGTCGGAAGTTCGGCGGCGGTGGATCCTATCAACGACTGTTCGTAAATCTTGGCACCAAAGATGGTTTCTATAAAGCGAGTTTCCTGCAGTTTATCCTTGATATGAGTGATCTGAAAAAAGAGGTACTCGGGCGGATTGACATGAAAGAAATGAACAGCTGGGTGGAAATTGAAGCCGGTGCTGCTAAAAAAATGATAAAAGCGATTGATGGGAAAAATTACCGGGGGCGTAAAATCCGTATGAATGATGCGGAAAGCGGCGGACGTTCAAAATAATTTATTAATAGTTGTTGGTTATAACCGCTGCAAAACCTACATTTGTTTCATGACGACAATGAAATCATTTTTTGGCACTTATTTTTATTACTTCTTTTTTAGAGAGAGGCCGGGAATGCTTTTGTTGAAAACAAACTGAACAACTAAGAAACATCAACATAAAGAATCCCGGCCAAACGGCCGGGATTCTTGTTTTAAGAGGCCCTCCAAACCTCCCTTAAGGGAAGGCGTAGTGTCCTAAAGCGGAAATTGAAAAATAAAAATGAAACAATAAGAAGTGTATGAGTAAACGGATTTCCATACAGGGTTATGAAGGCAGCTTTCACCAGGTGGCGGCACAATTATTTTACGGAAATGAAGTGGAAGTGATTCCGTGTGATACCTTTCGTGAAGTGATCCGTATCGCTTCTGCTAAAAAGGAAAGTGAGGGCGGGGTAATGGCTATTGAGAATTCCATTGCCGGTAGTATCCTGCCAAATTATAACCTGTTACAGAAAAGCAACCTGAAGATCATTGGAGAGATCTATCTCCAGATCCGGCAAAATCTGCTGGTGAATCCAGGCGTGCAACTGGACGATATACGGGAAGTGCATTCGCATACGATGGCGCTTCAGCAGTGCTATGATTTTCTCGATAAATACAAATGGAAACTGGTGGAAACGGATGATACGGCCCTGAGTGCAAAAAACATTCATCAGCACAAGAGCAAACATGTGGCCGCGATTGCCAGCAAACTGGCCGCTGAACTGTATGAACTGGATGTGCTGGCGCCGAATATCCATACCATGAAGAATAACTACACCCGTTTTCTGATGCTGGAACGCGAAGAGACCGTATTGCCCGTGACGGATGCCGACAAAGCCTCCCTTACCTTTCACACGGACCACTCCAAAGGAAGCCTGGTAAAAGTGCTGTCCCGTATTGCCGACGGAGGAATCAATCTCAGCAAACTGCAGAGTTTCCCCATTCCCGGAACGGAGTTTAAATATGCCTTTCATGCAGATATGGAGTTTGATAACCGGGCGCAGTTTGACCAGGTGCTGAAGGAGATCGCTCCGTTGACTGAGGCGATGAAAGTATATGGGGTGTATAAAAGAGGACTTTGGAAATAGTTTTAATAAATGAAAATTGATAAGTGAACATTGAACATAGGACTACAAAGAAGATAAAACGCTCAATATTCAATGCACAATAATTGACAAATAGCATCATTATGAAAGTGGCAAAAAGACTGGAAGGTATCGGGGAGTATTATTTCTCGCAGAAATTGCGGGAAATTGAAGCGCTGAATAAGCAGGGGAAGAATATTATTAACCTGGGAATCGGGAGCCCGGATCTGCCACCTCACCCGGATGTGATCAGGGTGCTGCAGGAAGAAAGTGCAAAACCCAATGTACATGCATATCAGTCCTATAAAGGCTCAGCCATTCTCCGGAACGCAATCAGTGAATGGTATAACCGCTGGTACCAGGTCTCGTTAAACCCTGAAACAGACGTGCTCCCACTGATCGGGAGTAAAGAAGGGATCATGCATATCTGTATGACCTACCTGAACAAGGGAGATGAAGTGCTTTTGCCTGATCCGGGGTATCCTACATATACCAGTGCGGTAAAGCTGGCAGGCGGGAAACCCGTTTATTATACCCTCAAGGAAAAAAACGGATACGAACCGGATTTTGAAAAAATGGAGAAGAAGGGATTGGGAAAAGTAAAACTGCTGTTTGTGAATTATCCGCAAATGCCAACAGGTCAATTGCCCACCCTTGCCTTATTTGAGAAACTGGTGGACTTTGGAAAAAAACATGGGATATTGATTGTGCATGATAATCCATATTCATTTATCCTGAACGAAAAACCCATGAGCCTGCTATCGGTGGATGGAGCAATGGAAACAGCGTTGGAACTGAATTCACTCAGTAAGTCACACAATATGGCAGGCTGGCGTATCGGAATGCTCTGCGGGGCGAAAGACAGAATTGAAGAGATACTCCGGTTTAAAAGTAATATGGACAGCGGGATGTTTTTGCCTTTACAACTGGCTGCGGCCAAAGCCCTGTCATTGGGAAAAGAATGGCAGAATGAAGTGAATGCGGTGTACCTTTCACGGAAGCAAAAAGCGGTAACGTTGCTGGAACTTCTTGGTTGCCGTTTTTCCCTGCAGCAGGCCGGGATGTTTTTGTGGGCCAGGATTCCCGGCGGGTATAAAGACGGGTACGTGTTGAGTGATGAAGTGTTGTACGGGGCCAATGTGTTTATTACACCCGGCGGCATTTTCGGGAAGGGCGGAGAAAAATATGTGCGTGTCAGTTTATGCGCCCCGGTGGAAAAATTTGAAGAAGCCATTGCGCGGATTCAGCATTCAAAAATTCAAATGGGAAAATGATCATGGAACGTAAAAAAATAGCCATTGTGGGTGTAGGGCTGATCGGAGGATCACTCGCGATTCAGCTGCACGAGAAAAAACTGTCCTCCCGGCTGATCGGGGTGGATACCAATCCGTCTCATGCGGAAGAAGCCCTTTCACTCGAACTGGTGGATGAAATGATGTCGCTCGATGATGCCATTGCCGCGGCAGATGTGGTGGTTCTTTCCATTCCGGTGGATAACATGGTATCATTATTGCCGGGCCTGATGGACAAAATTGACCGGCAGATTGTACTGGATCTGGGGTCCACGAAATCACAGCTGGTGGATGTAATAAAGGATCATCCGAAGCGGGGACGGTTTTGTGCCACACACCCGATGTGGGGTACTGAATACAGCGGACCGGCCGCCGCGGTCAGGGGCGCCTACGAAAACAAGGCGGTGATTATATGCAACGCCGCAGAGACGGATCCCGATGTGCTGGAATGGGTGCGGCATATGTTTGGGAAAATCGGTATGCGGCAACTGGAAATGGAAGCACACGCACATGATCTCCATGCAGCCTATGTGAGCCATATTTCCCATATCACATCATTTGCGCTGGCCAATACTGTCCTGCAAAAGGAAAAAGAAGAGAATGCCATATTCGAACTGGCGTCTGCGGGTTTCGAGAGTACCGTCCGGCTGGCAAAAAGCAACCCGGCCATGTGGGTGCCTATTTTCATGCAGAACAAAATAAATGTCCTGGATGTGCTCAATGAACATATTGAACAGCTGAAGAAATTCCGTGACAGTATCCGGGATGGGAAAACGGATGAACTGAAAGGACTGATTGAAGAAGCCAATAAAATCAGAAGAATTATTAAATAACCAACATTCAATAAATAAAACGCTTCTGTGATATCCCGAGGGACCGGAGGCATTAATTTTGTAAAATGCAAACAACAGAACAGACACACAAAGAAACAGTACAGGCCGCCTGGAATAAGCGTCCCCTGATCATCAGCGGACCCTGTAGTGCTGAAACGGAAGAACAAGTGATGGCTACGGCTCAACGCCTGGCAGCCACCGGTAAAGTGGATATGCTTCGTGCAGGCATCTGGAAACCCCGTACTAAACCCGGTATGTTTGAAGGCGTGGGAGCCAAAGGTTTGCCCTGGCTGCAACAAGCTAAAAAATTAACCGGTCTTCCCACGACTGTGGAAGTGGCTACCGGTAAACAGGTACAGGATGCGCTGACATTTGATGTGGATGTATTATGGATTGGAGCAAGGACAACGGTGAATCCCTTCAGTGTACAGGAAGTGGCTGATGCCCTGCGTGGCGTGGATGTGCCGGTGATGATAAAAAATCCGATTAATCCTGACCTCGAATTATGGGGCGGGGCTGTGGAGCGTGTGGCCCGAGCCGGTGTAAAACAGATTGGCCTGATTCATCGTGGTTTCAGTTCCTATGGCAACTCCGAATTCCGGAATGCGCCCATGTGGCACCTCGCTATCGATATGAAGCTGAAATATCCCGGACTTCCCCTGATCAACGATCCCTCTCATATCTGTGGCCGCCGGGATATCCTGCTGGATGTGATGCAGCGGGCCATTGACCTCGACTATGACGGACTTATGATTGAAAGTCATATTGATCCTGATAATGCATGGAGTGATGCCAAGCAACAGGTAACACCTGAACAGCTGGCCGGCATGCTGGACAATATTATCTGGCGGAAAGAAGATGTGAATTCAGATGAGTACCATGCCGCCCTGGAAGCCCTGCGCCAGAAAATCAATCACCTGGATGATGAACTGATGCAGATCCTCGGACAACGGATGAAAATTGCCGAACAGATCGGTCAGTACAAGAAAGATAACAATATCACGATCCTGCAGACCGGCCGCTGGAATGAAATTATCGAACGGGCTTCGGTGAAAGGGGAGAAGATCGGTCTGAGTAAAGAATTTATCACCAAATACCTGGATGCGGTACATATGGAAAGTATCAATCACCAAAAGAAGGTGCTTGATAGCTGATAATGGACATTTAGAAATGAGCATTGAATATTGAACATTTCACTAGTGAAGAAATGAAAAAACAGATATTTAAATTCACAACGGCTTCCACTGAGTTTTATTTTGCCGGAGGATTCAGTCTTCTCCGTACGATTACAGATCCGAAAGCAACAGTTCTCATAACCGATGAACATGTCTATAAAGCACATGAGCGGCGGTTCAGGGGCTGGAATACCATCGTACTGAAATCCGGGGAGGATTATAAAGTACAGGCTACCGTGGATGCCGTGGTGGAAGCGCTGATTGAAATGGAGGCCGACCGGAAAACCACCCTTGTGGGAATCGGTGGCGGGGTGATTACAGACCTGACCGGTTATATAGCTTCGGTTTACATGCGGGGAATCAGGTTTGGTTTTTTGCCCACTTCCATACTTGCACTGGTAGATGCATCCATTGGCGGTAAAAACGGCATTGATGTGGGCCAGTATAAAAATATGGTCGGGGTGATACGTCAGCCTTCCTTTATCCTGCATGATATGGGATTGCTGAAATCGCTGCCCCGGCAGGAATGGGAGAATGGGTTTGCGGAAGTGATCAAGCATGCCTGTATCAGGGACGCGGCGATGTTTGCCGGTCTGGAGAAGAATAATCTGGATGCCTATCAGAAAAGCCGGAAGAAAATTTGTGAACTGGTGGAACGGAATGCCCTGATTAAAATCAAAGT
>Ga0075152_10001776_pt1 | contig 15552 bp, 15 predicted proteins | sample JI61114C2DNA_FD_70964 | JGI IMG/M metagenome (GOLD analysis project Ga0075152, IMG submission 70964) | Wastewater effluent complex algal communities from Wisconsin, to seasonally profile nutrient transformation and Carbon sequestration -... | ecosystem: Engineered > WWTP > Effluent > Algae...
AATCAGTAATCAGTAATCAGTAATCAGTAATCAGTAATCAGTAATCAGTAATCAGTAATCAGTAATCAGTAATCAGTAATCAGTAATCAGTAATCAGTAATCAGTAATCAGTAATCAAAAAGTGCAATATCATAGGATGAGTTCCATCTGTGCACAAATTTTAAGATTGTAACTGTAGGAACAGGTCGCGACTTGTCCTTACAGTTACAATCTTAAAATTTAATTAAAACTTAGATTTACAGCCATACACAAAGTTTAATCAAAGATTAAAGTCCCTATTTGATCTCTCTTGATGTATCTAATCAGCATTAAATGCTTTGAAAAGAACCATTTAAATTCGACAGAATAAATTAAATCGAATAGACTCTGATTTGAAATCATAAGTCAAACACAATAAACGCTAAAGATAAGCTTCAATAACACTTAAGAGGAATACCCACTAGCTAAAAGAAATTAAAAATGAAATTAGATCTTTACAAACTTAAAACTCTTGTTTCCAAGTCTGAGGATGTAAATATTTGAGGTTAAATCTAATACATTGATTGTTCTCCCTTCAGCATTAATTATCCCGCGACGTAGAATCTGACCATATAAAGAAATGATTTCATACTGAACATCTCCCGAAAACTTACCACCTATCGTCAAGGAACTATTTACAGGGTTTGGGAATATTTGTGGACTAAAATCATCCTTTCCATCTGGTCGAGATACGCTCGCAATTGATGAACAATGTAAATTCGTCACATATTTTGATGCTGAAACTGGCGGATCTAGCAGCAGTGGACAGTAGCATGGTTGACCTACTAGGAAATTCTTTAACCAAGCTATTGCAATTCTACCGACATCGCCATTGCCACCTTCGGGTGTGTTGGCCACAGAATGGTTGCCGTTTTTTATTTCAAATAATAACTTTGAAGTTGTCTGAGGTGTAAAATTATAATGGGCTGTGGCATGCATAGATGCTGGTGCTGTTGGATCCTTTTCTCCGCTAAAGATTAATGTCGGAACAGGATGATTAAAGGCAGTTTCTGTCAATTGTGTATTTTGCCAAGGCGCCAACGCCATCACCGCTTTAAGTGTGGTATCTAGTACAGCAGCCATTTGAGCTCCACCGCCACCCATCGACCAGCCACTGACGGCTATTTTGGTTGGATCTAAACTTCCATATAAAGGAGAAGATTCCCGAATATTTTCTTGCTTGATTGTCTCAGCTGCATCCAGCAATGCCAAGGCGCGTTGCTCCGGAAAATCTGAAAGTATATTCGTACCAATAGTCATAGTAACAATACCGTGCGAGGCAAGAAATGGACCCCATGCCTGAATAGAAGGTTCATATGACCAGAAACCGGGGACTATTACTATAGATGCAAATGGAGGCGTCGCATCCTCAGGATAATAAAGTGTAGCGCCATAATAATCAGGACCATCACGTAACCCATCTTTTTCAAGAATCTTTTTGACCTTATATGGTCCAGGATTGCTAATAGATGAAATCTTTAAAGAATCACAATCCTGAGCAATTGAAACTCCAACCCAGCTTATTAAAAAGAAAAGGACAAAGGAAAACCGTGGTAAATTAATAAATGGCATTAAAATTAAATTAAATATGTACTTGAAGGACGTTTATAAGACCAATGTAATATACGATACTAAATATAAAATGGCTGAAAAGGTTCATCCAAGGAAATTTCTAACAATCTATTTGTAATCTTTGATGACCTTCCAAACACCACCATCCAGCTGCTCAATTAAGCTAATTGAATTAAAGTACATTTCTTTTGGAAGTTTGTATTTTAAAATTTCGTTGAATATTTCGTCATTACAGGTTGAATTGCGTGGATGCATCAATGTTACGTGGGGCATTTTTCTTTGCGGATTATTAACCACACCTTTCAGCACTTTATTTCTCAATTCATGAAAGCTAAAATTATCAACATACCCTTCCAACATTATACCCCTTCCATCTGAGAATTTGATTACATTTCCAAAGGTAATAATGAACTTATTCTTGATTAAACAATCTAAATTTTCAATAATTCTATCAATTTCACCTATTTCATCTTCCCGGCATAGTGTCACATGGCAGTTGATCAATTCAAACTGAATTGGATTATAGCGCCTCCTTATCTCTTCAATAATTAAATTTTCCGGAGGCTCTACGAATAATGTAAGTTGCCTTCTATGAGCCATGACCCTCTATCCTGTGACGCTTGATTCTTCTATTCATAACGCTGAACCACATGGGCGGAAGCAAGGCTAGCATCATCATTCCTGCATAGCCTGTCGGCATTTGAGGGCTGTCATCGTGATGCCTAAGAATCTGATACTTTCGACTGGCTAGAAAATGATGATCCGAGTGTCTGGACAATTCGAACAATAGCAATCTACCTAACGGATGGTTAGAATTCCAGGAATGCATCGGTCTTGTTCTTTCAAAATAATCACCATTTTTCTGTCTGGTCAATCCATAATGCTCTATATAATTGACAGTCTCAAGCATTAATATCCCAAATAATGCTGCTGAAATGAAATATAATAAAACCGCCCATCCAAAAAACCAGAAAACACAAAAACAAAGAGATAACTGTATGATTTGAAAGCGTATCATTTCATTTTCAAATGTCAGTACTTTTTTATTTAATTTCTTTAGTCGTTTTGCTTCCAATCTCCATGCTGATAGGAAGCCATCAGTAATTGATCTAAAATAAAATGAATAGACATTCTCCCCATATCTGCTGGAGGCAGGATCTAATTCTGTTGCAACATTTTTATGATGACCTCTATTGTGCTCAATAAAAAAATGCATATATAAAGAACTTAATAATAGAGTTTTGGCAAGTAATTGTTCAAACCTATTACTTCTATGGCCTAATTCATGGGCTACATTTATACCTAATACTCCACATGAAATACCCATAGCGGTCGTCATTCCCAATTTCACATAAAATGGCGTATAGATGTTACCAATTTGATTTAAAAAATACCAAAGCAACAAGAACTGAAGAGGCACCATGATGTATAATAGATAGTCATACACTTTGTCTTCTTTCACCGCCATCTCCTCGATTTGATCCAAATTTCGTGCAGAGCCATCAGTAAAAAGTTCGATGGCTGGCACCAAAAAGAAGATAAAAAACAGCGCAAAGAAAGAAAAAATATTGTTTGCTGACAAAGAGCAAAAAACTACAAGTGGAACCACAAAAACAGGAAGATACTTTATAAAGTGTAATTTCATTACAGCCGGATTATTAATCGTAGGTAATTTACGTACAAATACGGAAATCGAGAAACAATAATTAACTGAAGTTTCGGTGTTGGTAATTGTTGACCAATAGGCCAAATATTTGAGAAATATTAAATCTTAAAAATACTCCCGGCTCTTTAAACACCGTTTACCTCTTGCTATCTCACCTTCTCACCTTCTCACCTTCTCACCTTCTCACCTCCTCACCTCCTCACCTCCCCACTTTTTCACATTTAAAACCAATAACTTTCAAAACATTTGAACTTTTTTCTCGATTTGTAATTTACTTAGTACCTTTGCGCGAAAATATTAAAAATCAAAATTTATACATGGAAGTTACAGATAAGCAATTGACTTACAAAGTAAAAGACATTTCATTAGCCTCTTGGGGTAGAAAAGAAATGGAACTGGCTGAAGCAGAAATGCCGGGTCTTATGTCCTTAAGAGAACAATACGGAAACAGCAAGCCACTTAAAGGTGCACGCGTAGCCGGTTGTCTTCACATGACGATCCAAACTGCTGTATTAATCGAAACGCTAACTGCTCTAGGAGCAGAAGTTAGCTGGAGTTCTTGCAATATCTTCTCAACACAGGACCATGCTGCTGCGGCAATCGCCGAGGCTGGTATCCCCGTATTTGCATGGAAAGGTATGAATGAGGAAGAATTTGACTGGTGCATCGAGCAGACATTGTTTGCATTTTCAGATGGCCAGCCATTGAATATGATCCTGGATGATGGTGGTGACCTTACCAATATGGTTTTGGACAGATATCCTGAACTGGCTGCTAACATCCGTGGTATCTCTGAAGAGACGACTACCGGTGTTCATAGATTATATGAAAGAGTAGAGAACGGTACTTTGCCGCTTCCTGCTATTAACATCAATGATTCAGTTACCAAGTCGAAATTTGACAACAAATACGGATGTAAAGAATCTTTAGTAGATGCGATCAGAAGAGCTACCGACCTTATGATGGCCGGCAAAGTAGCTGTAGTAGCCGGTTACGGTGACGTTGGAAAAGGTTCTGCTGCTTCACTTAAGGGTGCAGGTTGCAGAGTAATTGTTACGGAGATAGATCCAATATGTGCGCTTCAAGCTGCTATGGACGGATTTGCAGTTAAGAAAATGGCGAATGCTGTTTCTGAAGCGAACATCATCGTGACTGCTACCGGTAACAAAAACATCCTAACTGCCGAGCATTTCAAAGCTATGAAGGACAAAGCGGTAGTTTGTAACATCGGACACTTCGACAATGAGATCGACATGGCTTGGTTGAATGCAACTCACGGAGCCTCTAAAATAGAGATCAAACCTCAGGTAGATAAATACACGATCGACGGCAAAGATGTGATCATCCTTGCTGAAGGCCGCCTAGTCAACCTAGGTTGCGCTACAGGCCACCCATCTTTCGTAATGTCTAACTCATTTACCAATCAGGTTCTTGCTCAAATGGAACTTTGGGAAAATTCAGAAAAATACGAGAATAAAGTATACATGTTGCCTAAGCATTTGGACGAAATGGTTGCCAAATTGCACCTTGAAAAAATCGGTGTTGAATTGGAAGTACTTTCAAAGGATCAGGCAGATTATATCGGTGTAACGGTTGAAGGACCGTTTAAACCAGAGTATTACAGATACTAAACAGAAGTCAGAAATCAGAAATCAGAAGTCAGAAATGGCGAAGATTTTAAATTCTGACAACATTAATAAATATGCCGTCGGAGTGGAGAACTTTGACGGCATTTTTTGTTTAAGGAATAAAATATACAATTCATGCCGAGAGTAATATTGTCAAAGGAGCTTGTGAAGGAGATCACTAAAATGCCGGTCAAGGAAAAGGACAAGTTGCTGATGCGACTGATCCGTAAGGATGGGCTGCTGGCAGAGCAACTGGAGTTTCAATTGATTGAATTTGGCGAAACGACAGAAGAGCGCAGGAATATGATTTCCAATAAAATCGAGGATGAAGTAAACGGTGTCGAAGGCAGTTATCTCAATCAAGGCATTGTACTGATGCGGCTCCGTGACTATAGCGGTCAGATCACCCGACACTTAAAAGTCACCAAAGACAAGATCGGGGAAATAGAACTCACGCTCCAACTTTTCAACTCCTACCTGGATAGAGCTCAAGGAAAATTAATACGTAAAAGTTACTACGACCTCGTAACCCTCGGTACCTATGTCGTCAAGCGTGCCGAAAAACTCAAAAAACTTATTGCCGCACAGCACGAAGATTACTACCTGGAATTCAAAAGGGATTATTTACACTTGATTGAGATCATTAATGAAGTTACTGCCTTTGGACAGGTGGCAATTTATATCGGAGCGGATCTCACTTGGATAGAATGATCGGGTGATCGGGTGATCGGGTGATCGGGTGATGGCGGAGTAGCAGCTGGGAGATTTTGGCGGAGATGTGAGGATGATTAATGAGTAATGGGCAATGGGTAATGGCGCGAAGATTTCAATTTTCTTCTAACTTCAACTTTGCTACTTATAAAATCCGTGTAATCCTTTAATCCGTGTAATCCGTGATTCAGACAGATTAGTAATGGGTAATCGGCAATCAGTAATCGGTAATATTACGAAGATGGAAGGTTATTTATAACTCTAAAATTCCCTTTGTATGAAATCCGTGCAATCCGAGAAATCCCTTTAAATCATTGCCTTTGTTGGCAGGCAAGCGTGATTCAGACGAAAAATGAGTAATGGGTAATGGGTAATGGGTAATGGCGCAAAGATTGAAGATTATCTGTAACTCCAACACTCGCTTTTTAAGAATCCGTGTAATCTGAGCAATCCATTTAATCCCCACCTTTGTTGGCAGGCAAGCGTGATTCCGAAAAGAGAAGTTGGTCGATGATAAGGCCACCCCCCGCTTTGCGTACCCCTCAAGAGGGGAAGTTTTCCCGGTAATTTTTGGATTAGAATGGAAGAAATTAAATCTTTTAGTATTTCTAGTGAAAATTCTCTGAGGAAAAATTACTTCGTGCTAATATTGCTATAATTATTCACTGATCATTCTATGTTGTTAATTTCAATGATTGTCTGATCCTCAGATCAAGCTAAAATGCATGCTCTGATTATTCATTTTTCATCATTCATTATTCATTAAATTAAATCATGGGACTATATTTCTCCACAAATTGCTTCATCTCATCTACCATCATCGGTGAACCAAGTACTATCGTAGATCTCTGGTGTAGTTCAGATGGTTCTAAGTCTAGGATTCGTTTGAGGGAGGTAGTGATTGCTTTTCCGCCGCATTGTTCTACGATGAAAGCCATCGGGTTGCATTCGTATTGCATGCGTAGTTTGCCAAGTGGGTATTTGCGGGTGTTTGGATAAAGGAAAATACCGCCCTGGAATAAGATACGATGCACATCAGAAACCATAGAACCAATATATCTTAAGCCAAGGTTGTTGTCAGAACAATGGTCAATGTAACGTCTCATCTCAAGGTCAAACTTTAAGTAGTAACCTTGATTGACAGAATAGAATGCACCATTTTTAGGTATTTTGATGTCTCGGTGAGAGAGACAGAACTCACCTATGGAAGGATCGAGTGTAAAGCCGTTCACGCCTTTTCCTGTCGTATAAACTAAGATAGTCGAGGTGCCATAAAGTACATAGCCCGCTGCTACTTGCTCCGTTCCTTTTTGAAGGAAGTCCTGTAGATTACAATCCTGGTCTTCAGGACTAAGTCTTTTATAAATACTGAAAATCGTACCTACAGATACGTTTACATCGATATTTGACGAACCATCCAAAGGGTCGAAGAGCACCACATATTTTGCAGCTTTGTTTGCCAAAGATTTGAAAGGCATGATGTCATCCAATTCTTCTGAGCCAATACCACACACGTCACCACTATTTTTTAGACCATCAATGAGCTTTTCATTGGAGTATATATCTAATTTCTGTACAAGATCGCCGGATTCATTTTCAGAACCTTCCACTCCCAGGATATTTACTAATCCTGCTTTATTGACTTCACGGTTAATTATTTTGGCTGCCACACCAATATCTCTCAAAAGTCCTGTCAGTGCGCCTGAAGACTGGTCAAATTCCTGTTGGTGATGGATTATAAATTCGTCTAATGTAATGATCTTGTCCATAGTTATTTTTATACTTAGTGTAAATAATACACTTAATTTATAGAGATATAAGGCAAAACTATAATAATTTTTAAGAAAAAGGGAGGAAAAGTGAAAATAGGTGTTGGCTTTTGGCTTTTGGCTTTTGGCCATGCTGTGGAGGCCGGATGGGTATAGTTTTTTAAATAATAATTTTGGAGTTGGAGATAAAATTACGGTATTTATGAAGCGAGGCGCTATGCACCTCGCTTTAGTATGTCGCCCATTCAGGGCTTGAATTCACCGCTCCATATTTTCCCGTGATTAAAATCAAGGGCTATTGAACGCGAAGATTGAAGTTAAAATATTGGAGTTAAACAAAACCATTTAAAAAAACCTTTAAAAAGCATTGAATCTTCAAAATCGATACAATAAATATTCGAAGCCTACTGAGGGCTCTCTGTTCGCTGTTCGCAGTTCGCTTCTTTCTATTCACAAATTATTCATTATTCATTATACATCATTCATTCCCAAAAGCTCTATCTTCGCAACATGTCCTCTTCCTTAAAAAGTCTCGGCGCACTTAACAAGTATTTTACCAAATACAAATATCACATCCTGGGCGGTATTTTGTTTATTGCGATTTCTAATTATTTCAGGGTATTGCAGCCGCAATATTTTAGGGAGGCCATGGACATGATCATCGAGACAGTGCCGATGTACAGTTTGGTGAAAGGTGCTTCCAATGCGCACATCATGCAGGAATACATCGTGCTCAATCTCATCTGGTTCGGGTTATTTGTGATCGCACAGGCATTCGTAATGGGTATATTTATGTACTTCATGCGGCAAACCATCATCGTCATGTCACGCCTCGTGGAATACGACATGCGCAAGGAATTATACGCCCACGCCCAATATTTGGACACGACTTATTATAAGAAACATTCGACGGGCGACCTTATGGCGCGCATGACGGAAGATGTATCCCGGGTGCGACAATACCTGGGTCCGGCATTGTTGTATGGCATTAACCTCATATCGCTCTTCGTATTTGTGATCTATGCCATGTTTGACGTAAATCCCAAACTAGCCATTTATACCCTGATACCCCTACCCTTCTTATCTTGGAGCATCTTCAAGGTGAGCGAACAAATAAATGTAAGAAGTACTGTTATTCAGGCACAATTGTCGAGATTGAGTTCTATTGCTTTAGAGATATTCAGTGGCATTCGAGATGTGAAGAGTTATGCGCAGGAGCAACGAATGGGAGAATTCTTTGCCAAAGAAAGTGAGGACTATTTACAGAAAAATATAAAACGTATTAAAGTCGACTCCCTATTCTTCCCCATCATCCTCTTCGTCATCGGTATTTCCTCTGTATTGACATTATGGGTAGGCGGACAGCAAGTAATGGCGGGCGAAGTGACGCCTGGCAATATCGCTGAATTTTTCATTTACATCACTTTATTAACCTGGCCAATAACAGCCTTGGGTTGGACGGCATCCTTAGTCCAGCAGGCTGCAGCATCACAGACCAGGATCAATGAATTTATGGATTCGAAGATCAGTTTTGAGAATGGTGCACACTCTATGAATCGTATCAGCGATGACATCGAATTCAAAAATGTAACGCTGACTTATCCTGATACGGGCATCGTCGCCGTCAAAGATGTATCTTTCACCATTCCGAAGGGCAGCAAGACGGCTATCATTGGAGAGACGGCTTCCGGCAAAAGCACGATAGCTTATTTATTGATGCAGATGTACCGTCCAACTGCCGGCGAGATCCTGGTAGGTGACAAAAATATCTCAGAATACACCATCAAAAACTGGCGCGATCACATTGGTTATGTGCCACAGGATTCATTTTTATTTTCGGATAGTGTGAGCAATAATATTGGTTTTGGGTTAAAAGAAGATTATGTACAGGACGAGGTCGAACGTTATGCCGCTTATGCTTCCGTGCATGAAGACATCCTAAGTCTCCCAAAAACTTACGAAACCGTCGTCGGCGAGCGTGGTGTTACCCTCTCCGGCGGACAAAAACAACGCATCTCCATCGCCCGTTCACTCATTGGTGAACCTGATCTCCTCATCCTCGACAACAGTTTGTCTGCAGTAGATACCGACACTGAACTCAAAATCGCATCTTATCTGAACAGTTTCGACGAAGACAAGACCATGGTCATCATCACCCAGCGCATCAACAACATCTTCCAATACGACCAGATCATCACCATGTCGGAAGGTCGCGTCATTGAGCACGGAAGTCATGAAGAACTAATGGCGGCGAACGGTTATTATTGGGGATTGTGGAGGAAGATGAATGGGGAGGGGTAGGAAACCTTATAGTTTTTATAAATTCTAAACCGAAAGAAAAATTTCAATTTGTAAAAATTGTAACCTTCAAAGATCTTTTAGGATATATCAACTATTTCAAACCCGTTCTATCGAGTGATGAAACTTTGGAAGTTGCTGAATACTTATTGGAGTTGAATAATCACAAGATATATGATAAAAAAAGTAGAAAAAAAGGTGGTTTTTGGAATTCGTTGTTCGTTAAAAATCCTCCTATCCTGCAAAAGAATTCAAATCTTTGTTATTTTTGTCTTAAGTGGTTCAAAATCAATATCAATTCATATTTTGAATCAAATAAAAATAATATTCACAAAAACTTAATGATAAATGAAGACCCTATCGATTACACTTTTTCTTACATTAATTTCTTTGATTTCATTCGCCCAAGAAAACAAAGCCAATCAACAGCATCTGACATTTAAGGGTATTGCCATTGATGGGAGACTTAATGACTTTGTAGCGAAATTAAAAACGAATGGATTTACGTTCTTAGGAACAGAAGAAGGTATAACAATGCTTCAAGGAGATTTTGCCTCTTACAAAAACTGTCTTGTTGCAGTATCAACTTTAAAGCAAAAAGATCTTGTAAGTAAAATTTCAGTTATTTTTCAAGAGAAAAAAAACTGGGCTTCACTCTCAAATAATTATTTCTCCTTAAAAGAATTATTGATTGAAAAATACGGAGAGCCATCTGCAGTCGTAGAAGAGTTTCAAACTCGTATGCAACCGAATGACGATCAAATGAAAATGCTTTATGTTAATACTGATCAATGTAAATATTATACTTTTTTTGAAACTGAAAAGGGAGATATTGAACTTTCAATAACCAAAACAGGATCGGATGGATGCGTAATATTAAGATACTTTGATAAAATCAATGGTGAAACAATAAGGAAAGAGGCTATTAAGGATTTGTGAAAACCAATTATTTCATGTACTTACTTTCACTTTCGACAACTTTAAAGAAAATTGAAGTACAATATGCCAAACCTCCCAGACCATTTAGTATAATAAAATCAATGCTAATGAACAACCACCACAAAATCTCAAGTATCACATTTTCAATTTATATCCTTATATCTTTTTATGTATTTGGAGGAGGGATTGTAAACTCACTAGTCGCTTACAGAACATGGCGTCATGTAGGTGCAGAAGAATTTCCCAAATTTCATCATGTTGACAGTCAACTTATTATTCCACTATTTGTAATATTTTTCTTTTTATCTTTTATCCCTCAAGTACTATTATTTTGGTTTAGGCCTAGAGCTATTCCAAGGTGGATGGTATTATTGGCATTGACATTTAATTTGATAGTTTTAGTATCAACTATAACTGTTCAAATACCTATTCAAACAAAATTAGATCAGGCATTTTCTCTTGAATTAATAGATAAACTTATTTCAACTGATATGATATGGAGAAGAATTCCAATGTTTTTGTTGGCAATAATTAATTTCTCGATGTTATATAATGTGGTGAGTCGTTCTGACAAATAACAAATATTAAATTTAGTTTTTATAAATTTTAAAAAACATCGTTTTATTAAGCTAATTGACACCCCGGCTATCGCCACAACTCTATCAGAGCTGAAGTTCTAGACTTTATTTGAGCTTCTAATAATATTATTGAAAAACAACATTATTCCCTTAAGGTGCATTAAAAAATCTATATTCTTTTCAAGTACGTATTTAAAATATGTACAAAACAATTTTCTTTTTCCTCCTCCTACTTCCTCTAATATCATTTTCCCAGAGGATCAACAATCAGATCTCCTACAGAGACATGAACTCAGATGCTTATATGAGGCTGAGTTACGACAATGATTATTTTACCGGAACCGACAAATATTATACACAAGGAATAAATCTGGAAGTGGTAAGTAACAGTTTGAGAAAGAATCCATTGAATTTCTTGTTGCTTAGAAGGGATGATAAATATACAAAATACGGCATCGCAGTTGATCATTTTGGTTTTACGCCGACGAGTATAAGGAGCAGTGAGATTCTGCAGGGAGACAGACCTTTTGCCGGTAATCTGAGTCTAAAAAGCTTTAATGTAGTGTATGATGCCGAACGAAACAATATTTATACTTCCTCAATTACATTGGGAGTTATCGGCAGTCGGGCAGGCGGAGAATGGATGCAAACCACTATTCACGAAGCTATTGGCGATCAATTACCCATCGGCTGGCAATTCCAGATCGCTAATGATGTTATCATCAACTATGAAGTGGCAGTGGAAAAACGATTATACACTTATTACGACAGTTTCCTATTCAATGTATCTGCCGGGGCCAATGCAGGAACACTGAGTAATAAGGTACATGGTGGTTTCAATTTTAGATTGGGAAAGTTAAAACCGGAAATTATTAATGAAAAAACTAAAGGTTTGCAATTCTATATTTTCTGTGAAAGTCTGGTCAATGCGATCGGTTATGATGCGACGATGCAGGGAGGAGTATTCAATCGATCCAGCCCATATACCATTGCCGCCAAGGACATCAAAAGACTCACCTTTCAGCAAAATTTTGGTGTTGTGCTGAATTTCAGAAAAATATATTTGGAGTATTTTCAATCATTGCTAACGCCGGAATTTAGAGGTGAAAAGATGCATCGGTGGGGTGGGATTAAGATTGGTGTGAAACTTTGATGTTTGATGTTTGATGTTTGATGGTTGGGGTTTGGCTGTCGAAAATGGAGCTGAATGGCGCTTTTGCGCTTTAGCGCGTTGGCGTTTTTGCTTGTTACGTAAAAAAGTTTATTCTTGGGATCTGGTGCACTGACGGCTGGTTAACTGGTGTACTTTCTCCTAATGGTGCACTTTGCTTCTTTGCTAATCATACTCCATTATTTATCCTCATTTCTTCGTAAATGTCCGTTGTGGAAACTATGTTGAAAAGCATATAATTTTAAAGATAATCACGATTTTATATCCATTTACACATAATTCAAAGTAAATTGCATGAATCTATTTACCTGGATGTAACGGATTGCCTTCAGATTTAATAATAAAACAAAATGAACCTAAAAGACACAGCATATAAACAATGGCTTACCGAACTAAAAACTAAAATCCGTTCTACACAGATAAAGGCCGCCATTGCTGTAAATACTGAACTGATTCTATTTTATTGGGAACTGGGAAGGATGCTTTCGGAGAAACTGTCTCAAAGTAGCTGGGGTGATAAAGTTTTAGAAACTCTTTCTAAAGATTTACGTGATGAGTTTCCGGAAATGAAAGGGTTTTCGGTTTCCAATCTAAAAACTTGCAAATTATTTTTTGAATATTTTAGTTCACTGCTTGTGAACGAAAATGAAGACCTAAAATCATTAATTAGTTCACAGCTTGTGAACCAATTGCAAATAGCTGATAATCAATATAATGAATTTAATTATCAGTTTACTGACCGATTACAGGAAACCTTTATAAAAGATATAGTTGCAAAAATACCATGGGGGCACATTAAAGTAATTATTACGAAAATAAAAAAATTTCAAGATGCTATCTTTTATATTCAAAAAATAAAGGAAAATAACTGGAGCAGGGATGTATTGACATTACAAATAAAATCTAACCTTCACAATAGAAGAGGCGCATCCATCACCAATTTCAACAAGACGCTGCCTGAAGCCCTTTCAGACCTTGCTCAACAAACATTAAAAGATCCTTACATATTTGATTTCTTGCAATTGAGCGAAGGATACAAAGAAAAAGATATAGAAAACCAATTAGTGAGTCACATTACAAAATTTTTGATGGAGCTTGGTAAGGGTTTTGCTTTCGTGGGAAAACAATATCACTTAGAGATTGCCGATAACGATTATTATATAGACTTACTTTTTTACCACATCAAACTCAAATGTTATGTAGTAATTGAGTTGAAGAATACAAGATTCATACCGGAATACGCAGGTAAACTTAACTTTTATTTATCAGCAATTGATACGTTGATAAAACAAGAAGATGACAAACCAACGATTGGAATTCTATTATGCAGAGATAAAAATAATATTGAAGCTGAATTTGCACTGAGAGACATTAACAAACCAATGGGCGTAAGTGAATTTCAATTCACAGCTCACTTACCGGAAAATCTTAAAAGTAGTTTACCAACTATTGAAGAAATTGAAAACGAATTCAAAAATCTGGATCAATGAAACTTTGCAGAGATATCAGGTTAGAAAAAGTTTCTTAATTTTAACAATTAAATATATTTATAAGGTATAAAAAATGAACATTCCTCCGTACCCCACATTTCCCATCCTTCAAGGTCCATGCATGACTTTGCGTCAGATCAAAGAAGCAGACATGGCGGATGTATTGGAGATCTCATTTTACGATAGTAAACCTGCATCTACAATAGCTGGCGCGTGGGATATGCAACAAAAAATAGATCTGGACTATCAAAACGGTATATCTATTCATTGGGGTATTGCACATCCTGTGACTGACGAGATCATGGGCAGCCTTGGTTATTACAGAGGTTTTGAAAATGGTGTTGGGGAGATTGGCTGTGTGTTGCGGCCGAAATATCGTGGTCAAGGCATTATGAATTTGTCGATACAACTTATTGTAGGATTTGGATTGGATATCATGGGTTTGAATAAAATTTCAGCTACTACTTCATTAGAAAATAAACCGGCGCTGAAGTTGTTGGAGAAGTTGGAGTTTGTGAGGGGGGAAGAGAAGGAGGGGAAGGTGGAATATGGAATAGATGCTAGACACTAGATGCTAGACACTAGAGGTCAGAGGTCAGAGGTCAGAGGTCAGAAGATTTTTAGAAATTGCGGTAAATAATTGACTTATTCACCGCAAATATGCGGTGAATACGTTTTATTGCAGTCCAAATAGAAGGTATTTTGAGGCAAACAAGTGAAGGAGGGAGGAGTACTAATTATGAATTTGGAACAGATTCTAGACAAAAACAATGGGAAAGGGGTTTTAAATTGAATTATGTTGATGAAAATAAATAAAGAAGATTTGATTAGTTCAATTTGTTACACTGAATTGGTGTACGGAAGAATAAATAAAAAACTAAATCTATGCCTTTCAAATTCGGAAATCGAAGCATTAATTATTGATTTAATAATTGAAACAGATGATCGGAATTTTAAAAGAATAGGTAAGAATATATATGTGCTAAACTTTTACAATAAAATTAGCATCACAATTAATTCGAATACAAATAGAGTAATCACAGTAGATCGGATGAAAAATTAATAAGAATTGCATTTGGCCAATAAATACAACGTTGTATTTTCGTAATTGAAAACCATATTGATTAATATGCAAAGAAATTCAATCCTTGCCGCAAGACTCCGGGAGGTTTTACTAGACGGGCTCTGGATCGCAAACACTAATTATAAGTCACAAATCACGACAATTTCGTGGCAACAAGCTATACAGAAAGTTGGTGATCTGAATAGCATCGCTGCTTTGACCTTTCACATTAATTATTACCTGGATGGGCTGTTGAGAGCTTTGGAAAGTGGGGTATTGGACATTCACGATAAATTTAGTTTTGATATGCCTCCAATTAATTCTGAAGATGATTGGCTAAAATTAAGAAATGAATTTATTAAGAATGCCGAGTTGTTTGTTAATAAGGTCAAGGACATGGATGAAAGCATGACGGATGCACCATTTATTGATGAAAGATACGGAACTTATGAAAAAAATATAAACGGCGTTGTGGAGCATTGCTATTATCATTTGGGACAAGTGGTGATAATTAGGAAGATGTTGGGACATCAGTAATCAGTAATCAGTAATCAGTAATCAGTAATCAGTAATCAGTAATCAGTAATCAGTAATCAGTAATCAGTAATCAGTAATCAGTAATCAGTAATCAGTAATCAGTAATCAAAAG
>Ga0075152_10001777_pt1 | contig 15551 bp, 12 predicted proteins | sample JI61114C2DNA_FD_70964 | JGI IMG/M metagenome (GOLD analysis project Ga0075152, IMG submission 70964) | Wastewater effluent complex algal communities from Wisconsin, to seasonally profile nutrient transformation and Carbon sequestration -... | ecosystem: Engineered > WWTP > Effluent > Algae...
AGGGCGACCGGTGCGGCCTTTGAGGCGGCGTTGGTCGGCGGTGCCGCCGTGCTGGGCTGTGTCGCCGCGCGGGCCGCGCGCGGGCGTCCGGTCGTGCAGGCGGTCCTCACCGCCGCGGCGACCTGGACGGTGCTCGGCGGACGCTCGCTGGCCCGCGAGGCGTCCGCGATCGCGGAGAGGCTGGACGGCGACGACATTCCGGTCGCCCGACAGCGTATCCGCAGCCTGGTGAGCCGCGATCCCGAGACCCTGGACGCCGCCGGCCTCGCCCGCGCGGCGATGGAGTCCGTCGCCGAGAACACCTCGGACGCCGTCGTCGCCCCCCTGTTCTGGGGTGCGGTCGCAGGCATCCCGGGCCTGCTGGCCTACCGGGCGATCAATACGCTGGACGCGATGGTCGGCTACCACAACGAGCGATACGAACGCTTCGGCTGGGCGGCTGCGAGGCTGGACGACCTGGCCAACTGGGTGCCCGCGCGGCTGGCCGGGGGGCTCGCGATCGCGGCCGCGCCCCTGGTCGGCGGCGACCCGCGCACGGCGTGGCGGGCGGTCCGCGAGCAGTCGGGACGCCACCCCAGCCCCAACGGCGGAGTCGTCGAAGCCGCCTTCGCCGGAGCGCTGGGCGTCACGCTGGGCGGCCGCAACAGCTACGGCGGCATCGAGGAGGACCGCGGGGTCCTCGGCTACGGTCCGCCCCCAGTGGCGGCCGACCTGGGCCGCGCGAACCGGCTCGCGCTCGCAGTCTCCGTGGGATCCGTCCTGGTGGCGGCCGGGCTCGCCGCCGGGCGGCCGGGGCGGCGACGGTGAACGTCCTGCTGCTCGGTGGGACCGCCGAGGCTCGTCAGCTGGCGGAGGTTCTGACCGGCCGGGGCATCGCTGTGACCAGTTCGCTCGCCGGCGACGTGGCCGACCTCCGCCTCCCGCCCGGAGAGGTGCGGGTCGGCGGGTTCGGCGGAGCCCTCGGGCTCGCTGGATACCTGCGGCGAGCCGACATCACCGCGGTCGTGAACGCAACCCACCCCTTCGCCGCGCAGATCTCCGCCAATGCCGCCGAGGCCTGCGCGTGCGAAGGCATCCCCTTGCTGCGCCTTCTGCGCCCCGGGTGGTCCGCACATGCTGACGCGGCGTCCTGGCACTGGGTCGGCACGCTGGACGAAGCCCGCTCGGCGGCCCAACGGCTCGGTTCGCGCGTATTCCTGACGACCGGACGCCAGACCCTGTCGGTCTTCGCAGGCTGGACCGATCGCTACACCCTGGTCCGGGTCGTCGACCCGCCTGCTTTCGAGGTCCCGGCAACCTGGGAGGTCCTGCGTGCCCGCGGGCCCTTCTCGGTCGCGACCGAGGTCGACCTCATGGCTGGCCGCCGCATCGACGTCCTCGTCACCAAGGACTCCGGCGGACGCTTGACCGCCGCCAAGCTGGAGGCCGCCGCCCGGCTGGGTGTCCTGGTGGTGGCCCTGCGCCGTCCCGAGCAGCCGCGGGGTGTACCGGTGGTGGAGTCCGGGGAGGCTGCCGCCGCCTGGGTGCTCGGACACTGAGCTGCGCGGTCAGTGCCGCCGTAGCGCCGCCAGGGCGGCGACGAAGGCGTCCGCCACCCCCGGTTCCGGCACCCGGACGCGGGTCCAGTCCGGGCCGAGTCCGGGAAACGACTCGCAACGGCGAACGGCGAATCCGGCGTCCGCGAGCTGCGGCCAGACCGACGTGGTCCCGCACGGCGAGGTGTCGACCAGAACGAACGGGGCCACGCCCGGGACCGTGCCGAAGCCGGCGGCCTGCAAGGCCGCGACCAGGTGTCCCCTCCAGGTGGCGACCTCGCGGTAGCGGGCGGCAGCTGCCGCGCGGGCGTCCGGGCGGCTAACCGCGATCATCGCGGCGGCCGCGGGCGCCGAGATCGGCCAGGCCGGTTGCGCGCGGGCGAGCCGGGCGATCAGCGCGGGATCGCCGACGACATAGCCCACCCGCAGGCCGGCCAGCCCCCAGGTCTTCGACAGGGAACGGACGACCAGGCGCGCGGGCATAGTCGGCTCGATCAGGGATTCGCACCCGTCCGTGGCGTCCATGAACGCCTCGTCCACGACGAGCAGGCGTCCGGATCCGGCGGCGAGCAGGTCGTCGCGGCGGTGCAGCCAGCCGGTCGGGTTCGTGGGGTTCCCGACGAAGACGGCGTCGGCCCACGACGGCAGTTCACCACCAAGGGTCGGGACTTCCGCCCCCGCGGACACAGGCAGCAGCCAGCGCTGGACGGCGTGACCGGCGGACCGCAGCGCGGCTTCAGGCTCCGTGAACTGGGGGTGGACGACCAACGGATGGGTGGCTGTCAGCGTCCTGGCGATCAGCGCGAACGCGTCGGCGCCGCCCGCGGTGGGCAGCACCATCTCCTCCGGGACGCCGTGGGCCTCGGCGAGTGCCCGCCGGGCGACCGCCGCGTCAGGGTAGGCGCCGAGGGTCGAGACCGTGGCGGCGATCTCCGCCTCCAGCCTGGGCGGCGGCCCCGGCAGCATGACGTTCACGGCGAGGTCGACCAGGCCGGGTCGGACGTCGGAGTCGCCATGGTGATAGAGGTCGATGCCTGCGAGGGGCGCGTCCGACCGCCCCGACGGGGGCCGCGTGCTCGCGCCCGCACGCGCGATGAACCGGGACGCGGCTTCGGCGAAGCGTTGCGCGGAGGAGGGGTGACCTGCCCAGTGCACGTGCAGGTACGAGGCATGCAGGGTCGGCTCGCCCGCCCCTGCGGGATCGGCGCTGAATCCCTCGGGATTCTGCAGCCAGGTCCACGCCGCCCGGACGCCGTGGCGGGGCTCGGTGAGTGTGCGGTGGAACTCGTGCCCGTGGACGAGGTCCCCGGCCGCGGCCACGAGGGTGTCGTCGGGGGCCGTGGCCTCCCGATAGCCCAGCGTGAGCCGCGGCGTCATCCTCGCCGACGCGGGGAGAGCCCCGACCATGGGATGACCATCGAGGTGCCGGCCCAGGTAGAGCTGGCCGGCGCATTCCGCAACAGTGGGGAGTCCGTCGCCGATCGCCTCCGCCACCCGGCCGCGCAGGCGAGCGTTGCGGCTGAGTTCGACGGCGTGCACCTCGGGGAACCCTCCGCCGACGTACAGTCCGGCGAGGCCGGCCGGTAGGTCGGCGTCTGCGAGCGGGTCGATCTCGACGACGCGGCAGCCGGCCCCCATCAGCAGTTCGGCGGTCTCGGCGTACCTGAACGTGAACGCGCGCCCGGCCATCAGGCCGACCATCGGCTGGCCGCCGACCGGGGTCACGGCCCCCGCGGGATCCCAGGGGACGGCCTCCAGCGGTGGAGCACCGTCGGCCACTGCCAGGACGGCGTCCAGGTCGACGTGCCTGGCCATGTGCTCGGCCAGGGCGTCCACGGTCGTTGCCGACTCCCGGCGCTCTGCGGCGGGCACCAGGCCCAGGTGTCGGGATGGAGCGGTGATGGCCGGGTCCCTGGGCACCAGGCCGAGCACCGGGACGCCCGTGGCCTCGAACACGGAGGCCAGTTCCGCTCCGTGCCGGGCGCTCGACACCCGGTTGATGATCACGCCCGCGATCCGGACGCCGCGGTCGAAGCCCTGTAGGCCGAGGGCGGCGGCAGCAGCCGTCCGGGAGGAACCCGCGGCGTCCACGACCAGGACCACGGGGGAGCCGGTCAGTCGAGCGACGTGGGCTGTCGAACCAAAGCCGTCCCGACCCAACTGGCCGTCGAACAACCCCATCACGCCTTCGATCACCGCCACGTTTGCGGGAGCGGGGACGGTCGCGCCGTGCAGCAGCAGCCGGGGGACCAGTTCTTCGCTCGTCAGCACGACGTCGAGATTGCGTCCTGGTCGCCCCGTCGCGAGCGCGTGGTAGCCGGGGTCGATGAAGTCCGGGCCGACCTTGAACCCGGCGACGACCTGCCCGGACGCCCGCAGCGCCGCCATGAGGCCCGTCGCGATGGTGGTCTTGCCGGCCGAGGAGGCGGCCGCCGCGATCACCAGTCTGGGCAGGATCACCATTCGATGCCCGCCTGTCCCTTCTGGCCCATGTCGAAAGGGTGTTTGACCTTGGTCATCTCGGTCACCGTCGTGGCGATCTCGAGCAGTTCGGGCGGGGCGCCGCGACCGGTGACGACCACATGCTGGACGCCGGGCCGGTCGCGTAGCGCCGCGACTACCTCGGCGATATCCAGCCAGCCGTAGGTCAACGGATAGGTGAACTCGTCGAGCACATACAGGTCGTGCCCCTCGCCGGCAAGTCGGGCAGCGACCTCGGCCCAGGCCTCGCAGGCGAGTTCCGCCACGTCCGGCCCCACGTCGGGCTTGCGTGTCGAACTGCGTCCGGACCCAAGGGCGTGCCACTCGACCGGACCGCCCGCCCCCGTCCGGGCGTGTTCGGCACCCAACGCCTGCAGTGCGGCGCGCTCGCCGGTGGGCCAGCGTCCCGACTTCACGAACTGGAACACGGCGATCGACCAGCCCCGGTGCCAGGCGCGCAGAGCCAGCCCCATCGCGGCGGTCGTCTTGCCCTTACCGTCCCCGGTGTTCACGATCAGCGCGGGACGGAGCCGCCGCTCGCGCGTGGTCAACGCGGCGTCCGACTCCGGGACGGTCGTAGGGCTCACGAGGCCGATTGTGCCCCATGTGGCTATCGTGCTCGCCATGGACGCCGCATCCCACCGCCCGGCGCAGGTCACCGCCGGCCTGCCGGACGAAGCCTTCGTCACCGACGGGCTGCTCACCAAGCGGGTGTTGCGGGCCCACGCTTTGGCCGTCCTCGAGCCGGTGGGTGACGAACTGCTGTGGGATCTCGGCGCGGGGACCGGCTCGATCGGCATCGAGTGGTGCCTGCTGCATCCGGGCAACCGGGCGATCGCCGTGGAGCGCAACCCCGAGCGAGTCGCCCGCATTGAGCTGAACCGCGAGCGCTTCGGAGTCGCTGACCGGCTGAGAGTCGTGACGGGTGCCCTGGAGGTGGTCGTGCCGGATCTCCCGCGCCCAGCGGCGGTGTTCGTCGGCGGCGGGCTGTCGTCGGCGGTGCTCGGCTCGGCGTGGTCGGCGTTGCCCGTGTCCGGACGCCTCGTGGCGCATAGCGTCACTGCCGAGTCGGACATCGTCCTCTTGGACGCCTACCGTCGTTGGGGCGGCGAGTTGAGCCGCGTCTCGGTCGAGACCGCCGAGCCGATCGGGAACTACACCGGCTTCCGTCCCGCCCGAACCGTCACCATCTGGGCCATCACGAAGGACTGAGACAAAGTTCCGGCGCTGTGAGAGGATCCAGTCGCCGTCCGCACACGGAACCCGGTGAGAATCCGGGACGGGCCGGCCACTGTGAGCCTGATGGGTGACTCCTGACGGGCGAAGTCAGATACGCGTGCGGTCGACCGTCCCTTGGTCCATACCACCTGCAAGGGGAACTCTATGCACATTGCTGAAGGATTCCTGCCCGCCACCCACTGCATCGCCTGGTACGCCGTGTCGACGCCCTTCATCGTCCACGGCGCACGTCGCGTCATCGAAGAATCGAAAGAACACCCCGAATCCCGGCTTCTGCTGGCCGCCGCGGGTGCCTTCACGTTCGTCCTGTCGTCCATCAAGCTGCCGTCAGTCACGGGTAGCTCGTCGCATCCGACGGGGACCGGCCTGGGGGCGGTCCTGTTCAGACCGCCGGTGATGGCGTTCCTGGCCACGATCGTGCTGATCTTCCAGGCCCTGCTTCTCGCGCACGGCGGCATCACCACCTTGGGCGCGAACGTGTTCAGCATGGGCATCGCGGGGCCGTGGGTCGGCTACGGAGCCTGGCTGCTCGGCTCCCGCCTCGGCTGGCACCGCAACGTGAGCGTCTTCCTCGCCCTGGCGCTGGCGGATCTGTCGACCTACTGCGTGACCTCCGTCCAGTTGGGCCTGGCGTTCCCGGACCCGGTGTCCGGGTTCGCCGGTTCGGTCGCGAAGTTCCTGAGTGTGTTCGCCATCACGCAGATTCCCTTGGCGATCGCCGAGGGCATCCTCGGGGTGCTGGTGTTCCGGCTGCTCGCCGACGTCGCCCGTCCCGAACTGGTCAAGCTCGGCGTCCTGCCGGCGGCCAAGGCTGAGGCGGTGGCATGATGAAGAGGAAGACGCTGGTCACCCTGTCGTTGGTTGTCGCACTGGTCGCGATCTTCGTGATCAGCTTCGCTCTGGGGAGCCGCCATGGCGATAACCCCGAGGAGCGCTTCGGCGGCACCGACTCGATCGCCACGACGCAGATCCAGGAGTCGAACCCCGACTACAAGCCCTGGTTCAGTCCGTTCTTCGAGCCCGCCTCGGGCGAGATCGAGTCGGGCCTGTTCTCATTGCAGGCTGGGCTCGGCGGCAGCCTGCTGGGCTTCGCGATCGGGGCGCTTTGGGGACGCCGCCGTGCGGAGCAGGCGTTGGGCGTGCCCGCGGGTTCGGGTGGAACCGTGACGCCCAGTTCGCAGAACTCCTGATGGGTCACAGCCACGGACTGGCGCTGGACCACGCCGCGTGGTCCAGCCCTTGGCGGTCACGATCCGTGCGCGACAAGGGCGTGCTCTCGCTGGGGTTGCTGGTGGCGGCTGTCTCGCTGCCACCGGTCCCCGGGGGAGTGGCGGCCGCGCTGGTGAGCCTGGTCCTGCTCCTGGGCCCCATCCGGGTCGGCTGGCGACGCCTGGGGCGCATCATGTGGCTGCCGCTCCTATCGATCGCGATCGGGGGCGCCACCGTCGCGGTCAGTGTCAGTTGGGACGCGGGCCTGCGGCTCGAGATCACCCAAACAGGGCTGATCACTGCCCGAGACTTGACCGTCCGAGCGATCGCGGCCACCCTCGCGATGTTCACGCTGGCCTGCTCGACGCCGATGATCGACCTGTTCTCCGCACTGCGCCGGGCCCATGTGCCGGCGCCGCTGGTGGAGATCGCCTCGCTCATCTACCGGTTCGCGTTCGGGCTTCTCGAGAGCGCCGGCGCGATCCACGAGGCGCAAGAGGCCCGCTTGGGTTACGCGAACCGGAGGGCGGCCATGCGGTCGGCGTCCATGGGTGTCTCGCTGCTCTTCCTGCGGTCCTGGGATCGGGCACGACGTCTGGAGGACGGGCTTGCCGGCCGAGGCTACGAGGACACGCTGCAGACGCTGGATCCCGTCCGGGTCCGGTCGACGGCCTTCGTGGCCGGCGGCACCGCGCTGCTGACCGTCCTCATCGGAGGATCCATAGCTTGGGAGCTACTGCGATGAGTCATCGACAGTTGGCGGCATCCGGGTTGGAAGTCGCGTTCGGGCACCGGAGGGTGCTGCGCGGGGTCGACCTGGAGATTCCGGCCGGACGGCGACTCGCCCTGCTGGGTGCGAACGGGTCGGGCAAGACGACGTTGCTGCGCACGCTCGCCGGCACGGGTCGGCCAACCTGCGGGGAGGTTCTCGTCGATGGTAAGGCGGTCGATTACAGCCGGGCCGGGCTGCGCAAGCACCGGCAGGTGGTCCAACTGGTCGCCCAGAACCCGGACGATCAACTGTTCGCCGCGGACGTGTTCCGCGACGTGTCCTTCGGGCCGATGAACCTGGGTCTGCCCGAGGCGGAGGTCGCCGAACGGGTCGCCCGTGCACTGCAGGTGCTCTCTATCGAAGACCTCGCCGAGCGCCCCATCCACGAGTTGTCATATGGCCAACGCAAGCGGGTCGCGATCGCAGGGGCGTTGGCCATGCAGCCGTGCGCGATCTTGCTGGACGAGCCGACAGCCGGCCTCGACCCGCAGGGCGTCGACGAGATGGTCGCCGCGCTGGACGGCCTGCTCCGCGAGCACACCACGATCGTCCTGGCCACCCACGACGTCGACTTCGCCCTGTGGTGGGCGGACTCGATCGGGGTGCTGGTCGACGGATGCCTCCAGCACGGTGCCCCGGCCGAAGTCCTTTCGGACGCCGGCCTGGTGGCCTCCGCTCGGCTCCGGCAGCCCATGGTCCTGCAGGTGGCGGCCCGGCTGGGGCTGGCCTCCGGCCAGGTCCGCGACGTCAACAGCCTCGTGGATTCCGTCCGCACTGGGCTGGCCGGCGTCGGTTTTGTGGCCTGACGGTTGCCGAGCCAATGAACAGCGCGGCGACGTCAGCAACTCGTGACCCCGAACATTCCGGGGCGATCGCGGGGCTGGCGGCCGCTGCGCTGTTCGGCGCGGGCACGCCCATTGCCAAGCTGCTGCTCGGCCAGGTCGGGCCCTGGCCGCTGGCCGGGATTCTCTACACCGCGTCCGGGCTGGCTCTCTTCTGCTGGCGGCTGGTGCGGCGCGCGCCCCGGGTGACGCTGCCGCGCCAGCAGATCCTGCCGTTCGCGGGCGCGGTCCTTTTCGGCGGCATGCTCGGGCCGGTCTTCCTGATGCTGGGCCTGAACGCTATGCCCGCCTCGGGGGCGTCCCTCCTGGGCCAGCCGTTCGCTGTTGCTGCCGCCTGGTAGCCAACTCCACTTGCGCTGGCTTCTCGGTCGACCCAATCCCGGATGTGTTGCAGGATCTGCTCGTCTGTCCACCGCACCTTTGCGGGTCGCATTGAAGGGTGGAGGGCGGTCCGACGTCCCAGAGCGGCTCGCAGTCGCGTGACCGGCATTCCCAAGGCGAAAGCGCCGTCCTCGATCGGTTCTCCGGAGTGCTCGCGTGACCACCGGAGGGCATCGGCGCGAAGCGCGGTGGCCTTCTGCGCGTCTCGGCGGACTCGCTCCGCCGAGAGGCCAGTCGTTTCGGCGACGATCCTGCTGACAGTGCGCTGTGCGACGCCGACCTGTTCGGCGATTCGGCTGGTTGACTCGCCGGCGAGCCATGCGGTCACCACGCGGGCGCGAATCTGTGCCCGCTTGAACGCCGTCTCATCCACGAACCCGAGAGTGGCAGAACATCTGGGTAGTCGGCCAGCGTGGCCCAGGCCCGCAGGTTCCCTTTGTGAACCGCGACGGAGGCCCGCTGAACTTCCGCAGTTCAGCCGGCGACCTCGTGTCGGAACTCGTCGTAGGTTCCGACGAGGTAGTTGACCAGTGTCACCTGGAAGTCGGGGTTGGCGAAGAACAGGTCGAACAGCATGCCGTTCTTCTCGTGCCGGTCGACCAGGAGGTCCTTGATCTTCTGTTCGAGCACCATCCGGTACTGGCTGCGGTCGTTGTTCTGGGCCACGGCGCGCATGTCGTCGTCGTCCTTGACCACGACCCATTGCTGCTCGACCCAGACCTTGTCCGCGTCGCCGAGGTTGCCGCCGTACTTGTCGTTCATCGCCGAGATGAGCGCCGACAGCTTGTCCATCACCGGCTCGGCCTGCGGTCCCTTGCCCGCGCCCGGCAACGCCTCCCCCGGTTGGTCGGACGCGGTGAGGGCGATGGCGGCCTCCTGGGTGACGGCGATCCGCAGGTGGGTCAGCTGCACCGACTTGCTGAGCTGCGGCATCGGGTCGGTGTCGCCGGGCGGCAACTCGAGGAGCAGCAGGCGTCCATAGAGGAACAGGCGCTCCAGGTCGGCGTCAGTGAACGGCATGACCTGGGCGATGAACGCGTACGCCCGGCAGAAGTGGCGCAGCGTCGTCCGGAACGACTCCCGGGCGTCGGCGTCCAGCATCGCGAAGCGGCCCACGGCCGGGTCGAGGTTGCTGTAGATCTCCGGCTGACGGGACGAGTCCTCCGACAACAGGGCCGCGACACAGGCGTCCATCTCCTCGACCGACAGCACCTGCGCGGCCATCAGGTCGTGCTCCATTGTGTACAGCACGTTGGGCTCGGTCGGGGTGGCGAACGTCTCCTCGTAGAAGTCCGAGAAGGCCTTCTTGATCTCCTCGGCGGAGTTGGCGAAGTCGAGCACGAACGTGTCCTGCTTACCCGGGTGAGTCCGGTTGAGCCGCGACAGCGTCTGGACAGCCTTCACTCCAGCCAGCTTCTTGTCCACGTACATGGTGTGCAGCAACGGCTCGTCGAAACCGGTCTGGTACTTCTCGGCGACGACCAGCACCTGGTACTCGTCGCCGCGGAACTTCTTCGGAAGCTGCGTCTCGGAGAACCCGTTCATCCCCGCCTCGGTCCAGGTGACCCCGACGGCATCCGGATCCGGGACCGGCCCCGAGAACGCCACCAGAGTGCGCAGCGGATGAGTCCCCTTGTCGTAGCCCTTCCTCGCGATGTACGCGTCCAACGCCTGCTTGGTGCGGACCGCATGCAACCGCGACCGCGTCACCACCATCGCCTTGGCGCAGCCGTCGATCTTCTCACTCGTCTTCTGCAGGAAGTGCTCGACGATCACCTCAGCCTTCTGCTCCAACTGATACGGGTGCAACGACACGAACCGAGCCAGCGCAGCCTTCGCCTTCGACGCATTCATCTCCGGGTCGTTGCGCGGGTGCGCGTTCGCCAGCTTGTAGTACGTGCCGTACGTCGTGTAGTTCGCCAGCACGTCGAGGATGAATCCCTCCTCGACCGCCTGCCGCATCGAGTAGGTGTGGAACGGCCGCTTGAAGCCCTCGGCGTCCTCCTGCCCGAACGTGAGCAACGTCTTCGGCTTCGGGGTAGCGGTGAACGCGAAGAACGACAACGTCTTGTGCCTCCCCCGGTTCAGCGCGCTCGCGAGCACGACGGCGTCCGGATCGTCAGCCTCCTCCGCGAGAGCTTCGGACGCCTCCGCGTCCGCCAGCGCGTCTCCACTGCTGAGGACCGTCTTGAGCTGCTTGACCGCGTCGCCGGACGTCGACGAGTGCGCCTCGTCCACGATCACCGCGAACCGGCGACCCACCACACCGGACGCCTCGCCGTTCGCGGCCTCCTCGGCCGCCTTGGCGGCCACGACCGGGAACTTCTGCAGGGTTGTGATGATGATCCGCGCCGCGTTGCCCTCCAACGCGGCCTTCAGCTGGGCCGAGTCCTGGTCGATCCGCACGATGGTGCCGAGGGTGTGATCGAGGCCGGCGACCGTCTCCTGGAGCTGGCGGTCGAGGACCTTCCGGTCGGTGATGACCACCACCTTGTCGAACACCGGCTGGTCGTCCGGACCATGCAACCGCGACAGCTTGTGGGCCGTCCAGGCGATGGTGTTGGACTTGCCCGAGCCCGCCGAGTGTTGGACCAGACGGTCGACGCCCGCCCCGTCGGCGTACGTCGCCGCCAGCAGCTCCCGGACCGCGTGCCACTGATGGAAGCGGGGGAACAGGACGCCGCCGGCGTGCTGATGCACGAACGAGCCCAACAAGTCGAGCCACGCGTCGCGCTGCCACACCTGCTCCCACAGGTGCGCCGTCTGGTACGAGCCGGACGCCGCCGGCGGGTTCCCCGCCGCCCCCGGACGCCCGCCGCCGGCAGTTCCCTGGTTGAACGGCAGGAACACGGTGTCCTGCCCCGCCAGCCGCGTCGTCATCGCCACCCGGTGCGGATCAACCGCGAAATGAACCAGCGTGCGCTTCGCGAAGATCAGATCGTTCGGGTTCCGGTCGGAGCGGTACTGGCTCATCGCATGCTCGACCGTCTGGTGGGTCAGCGGGTTCTTCAGCTCCGCCGTCGCGACCGGGATGCCGTTGACCACCAACGTCACATCCAGAGAGTCGGCCGGATTCGACTCCGAGTGGTGGAGTTGCCGGACGACCGCAAGCCGGTTGGACGCGTACCGCGCCACCTGGGTGTCGTCGAGCCCACTGGCCGGCTTGAAGAAGCACAGCCGCACATGGACACCCGAGTCCTTCACTTGGTCGCGCAACACGCTGACCGTGCCCCGGCGATCCAGGGCGTCCGCGACCACCTTGATGAACTTCTGCCGGGCCATCGCCTCGCCCCCGTGCCGGGCGACGAGCTGAGCCCACGCCTTCGGCTGGGACGCCTGCACGAACGCGACCACCTCGTCCGGGAACAGGCCCAGCTTGCGGTCATAGGACGTCGGGACGACCTTGGCCCAGTCGTGGGCCAACAGGTGTGCCTCAATGTTGGCCTCGAACGCGGACTCGTGCGTGATCATGACTACCTCACTCCGGAATTCCACTACCAGTGGTCGTCATGCCTAACTCACCCGTCACCGCCGCGGTGATCAAGGACTGCTTGTACTCGCTCAACAGGTCGATAGACCTGGCAAGACCGACAAGCGCGGACCGCGCCCATTCCTGCGTAATGCGTAGCTCGGACAGAAGTTCGTCTTGAACCTGTGGTTCCGGGCAAGGGATCTTGAAGGAACGCAATTGCTCGTTCGTCAGGTGACTTATCGTTGCCTGCTCGTATTCGACGGCGAAGACGTTCATCGCAGTTGCGGCGCGAAGGCACTCCAGCAGCCAGTCAGGGCGACTCCTCCCTCGCGAACGAGCACGGTGTAGCGCCTTCTGGTACCCGAGCGGCTCGAGGCCACCGCACCAGATCGCGGCACGTCCCGGCTGGCCCCCCTCGCAGATCAACAGATCTCCGCGCTCGACCATGTAGCGAGGTCGCTCATCCGGAGCGATGTCCATTGACTTGAGGTCGTCGAGGTCAACCCGATCCCACTGAACGTTCGTGTTGCGCAGGTATGGGATCGCGTACAGACCGGTCTGCTGCTTCTCATCCAGCATCTTCCCGAGATCCACCTGAAACTCTGACGTCACTGATAGAAGCGCCCAATCTCTCGGAATCGTTCCAAGCCAGCTGACTCCACTAGGCCGCCGCTCACGAGAGCTAGATCCCCGGACAGTGTCGAATGAAGCGCGTAACGATGCAGCCCCTACCTGCTCCATCTGATCGCGGCGTGCAGCGATGATCCGGTCGATGCGGGCGACCCGGTCATCGAGGAAGTCCGCGATCCGCCGTTGTTCCTGCGCTTCCGGCACTGGGAGAGCGATGGAAACAAGGTCTGACGGATTGATGGCCGGGTAGCTCACGCCGGTGCTCCGGGCGACGACCTCAGCGACGAAGGGTTCGCTTCGGCATGCATAGGTCAGGAAACGACTCTCGATCTCCACCGGTTCGAGCACGGCGAAGCCGGTGCTCACAACCAATCGCTCACTGGTGACAGGGACACGCGTGATCGCTCGCAGGTAGGTGCGCACCGTCGAGACGACCGTGTCGCCAGCCGACGCCAACCTTCGAGCACGGCTGGGTGCTTCTCCGAAGGACACGTCTTCGTCCGGCAGTGAGAGTGCGCCATTCGAATCGACCTGAGAGATGTCGATGTACTTGAAGGTGTGCTCCGATGCGGTGTTCTCAGGCAGAACCCTCGTGTTGATCCTCGTCAGGTGTCGAAGCGGGACCGTCTTCACAGCCCCAAGCCCTTCATCCAATCCTGGATCTGCGTTTCAAGGTCCTTGATCTCGGCGGCGATCTCGGCGACTGGCCGCGGCGGCGTGTAGACGTAGAACTGGCGGGTGAAGGGGATTTCGAAGCCGACCTTGGTCTTGGTGTGGTCGATCCAGGCGTCGGGGACGTAGCGGTGGATCTCGTCGCGCAGGTGCGCCTCGGCGGAATCGACGAGTGCCTTCTGGCGTTCCTTGTCGCCGAGGGCGAGCCAGCCGGCGGGTATCGGCACGTTTTCCTGGTCGCGCAGCGCGGGGTCCGGCTCGACCTTTCCACCGCGCCCTTTCACGACCGGTGCGTTTGGGTCGGATACCGCGCAGGCGGCGATGAACTTCCGCTTGACGCCGACCGAGGTAAAAGGAAGGTCGGCGATGTCTGCTTCCAATGCCCGCTGCGTTGCGTAGGACCTCCCCATGAGGACGATGAAGTCGGCATACTCACCGCCGCTCATGATCAGGCTGGCTGCCTCGGCGTCCACCTCCCAACGCCGACGCAACGGGCGCTCGACAGTGATCCGCTGGAAGCCGAACGTCTCGTTGGTCAGCACCTTGACGCGCGGGTCTTCGGCGAACTCGCCTTGGGCGCCGCCGTAGAGCTGGGCGATCTGCCCGATGGCGTCCGGGGTGAGTTCCTTGCGCTTGTCGCCGAGGGACTTGCGCATCTTCGTCCCGAGCTCGCGGGCGTCGACGAGGCGCACCTGGCCGCGGTCAGCGTCCGCCTTGTCGTTGGTGAGGATCCAGACGTAGGTGGAGATGCCGGTGTTGTAGAACATCTGGTCGGGGAGGGCGACGATGCCTTCGAGCCAGTCGTTCTCGAGGATCCAGCGGCGGATCTCCGACTCACCGGACCCGGCCTGCCCCGAGAACAGCGGCGACCCGGACAGCACGATCGCCACCCGCGAGCCGGTCGGCTTCATCTTCGACAGCATGTGCTGCAGGAACAGCAGCGAGCCGTCCGAGACCCGCGGCAGCCCGGCACCGAAGCGGCCCTGGTGGCCGAGCTTCTCGTACTCGTCGCGGATCGGGGCGGCGTAGGCCTTCCAGTCGACCCCGTACGGCGGGTTCGCCAGGATGAAGTCGAACTTCTGGGTGCCGAACGCGTCCGAGGTGAGGGTGTTGCCGTTACGCATGCGGGCCGGGTCGATGTCCTGCATCATCAGGTCCGACTGGGCGATCGCCCACGTTTCGTCGTTGAGTTCCTGGCCGGACACGTTGACGATCGCCTTCGGGTTCAGGTCCTTGATGCGGTGCATCGCCCCCATCAACATGCCGCCCGTGCCGGCAGCCGGGTCGTACACCGTGCGCACCGGGATCGGGTTGGCTGCGAGTTCCGCCAACGCCGGGCCCGTCAGCAACAGGTCGACCATCAGTTGGATGACCTCGCGCGGGGTGTAGTGCTCCCCGGCGGTCTCGTTGCTCATCTCGGAGAACTTCCGCAGCAGTTCCTCGAAGATGTAGCCCATCGTCTCGTTGCTGACGAAGGTCGGCCGGAGGTCCAGGTCGGCGAAGTCGGCCAGGACGGCGTACAAGAGGCCGGCGCGGTCCAGGCGGACGATCTTGTCGTCGAGGTTGTACGCCTCCATGACGCGGTAGGCGTCACGCGACAGGCCTCGGATGTAGCGGGCCAGGTTGTCGGCCAGGAACTTGTCGTCGTTGAGCAGCGTCGAGAACGTCCACGGGGAGACGTTGTAGAAGCGGCCACCGGCGGCCTTCTTCAGGAGAGCGTCCTCACCCTCGCCGAGCGTGGTGAACGTCTTGGCGCGCGCGATCACGGCGTCCTTGGTGGGGGCCAGCACGGCGTCCATCCGACGCAGGACCAGCAGCGGCAACATCACCGAGCCGTACTCGTGCTGCTTGAAGGTGCCGCGCAGCTTGTCGGCCACCTTCCACACGAACGCAACCTTGTCCTGAAACCCCTGCGGCGCCATGCCCCCCCACTTCCTCGTCCCGCCACCCTAACGAGTTCGGGTCGGCCTCTCGGCGATGACCCGCGAGCGCACCCATCGCGTCTGGTGAAGCGGCGCCAGCCCTCCGGAGGGAAGGGCGGGCGCAGAACTTCGCGCGGAGTGTCCGTGGAAGGCCCCCTTGGTCACTTCTGGTAGGTGAAGGACGCCGTCGGCGTCCGTCGCACCTCAGCCTCGATCCGCCGAGGTAGTTCGCGTGCCGTGACAGCGAATGCTCCTGCGACAAGGAAGAATGGTGTTTACGAAGACGCCATTCTGACCCTCGATCCGCCGACTCACATTCTTGAGGGAGGGTTCCGACGTTTCTGGAGGTGGGTCGGGGTGATTTCGGTGTGGGTGCGCGGGAGGTCTGCCGGTCTG
>Ga0075152_10001778_pt1 | contig 15540 bp, 13 predicted proteins | sample JI61114C2DNA_FD_70964 | JGI IMG/M metagenome (GOLD analysis project Ga0075152, IMG submission 70964) | Wastewater effluent complex algal communities from Wisconsin, to seasonally profile nutrient transformation and Carbon sequestration -... | ecosystem: Engineered > WWTP > Effluent > Algae...
GCAGGCGGATAGTGCCTCGCCGCGTTCGCATAGTCGCGCACGAAGAACGGCGGCACTTTCATCGCCGAGGCGAGGTCGGCTTGTGATAGCCCCTGGCCGGCGTGCACGATCGCGAGTTTGGAGAAGTAGCTGCTGAGCAGCGCGGCCGTGAGGAAGAGCTTGTGCTCTTTATCGCTCGCCAGATGATGGGCGATGGTCTGCGCTTTCAGGTGGTCCTTCGCGCCGATCGCGTTCTGCAGCTCGAAGATGTTGTAGTCCTTGCTGATGCCCACGTTCCGCTCGATCAGCGCCGAGGTGATCGCCCCGTTCTCTTCTGTCACGATGCAGAGCTTCTCTACTTCGTTCGTGAGCTTGCCCAAGTCGCTGCCCAAGTGGTCGGCCAACAACTTGCTTTCCACCGGCCCGATCCTGCGTTTGTGGAATTTCACATACGCCTGGATCCATTCCGGCAGCTTATCCTCCTTCAACTTGTCGCTCACGAAGACCACCTGCTTCTTCGCCAGGTCTTTCAGCCAAGTCTTGCGTCCGTCGGCTTTCTTGTGCTTGTACAGGACCACCAGCACCGTGGTGGGGGTTGGATTCTTGAAATACGCTTCGAGCTTGTCGAACTGGTCGATGCGCCAGGTCTGTGCTTCCCGCAGGATCACCACCTGCCGCTCGGCCATCATCGGGTAGCGCAGGCATGTGTCCTTCACCTGGTCGGACGTGCAGTCCCGGCCGTAGAGGATACTCAGGTTGAAGTCGCGCTCGTGCTCTTCCAGCGCGGCCTTCTCGATCTCCTCGGCGATACGGTCGATGAAGTATCCTTCTTCACCGTGCAGGAAGTACACGGGCTTGAAGGACTTCCCGCGGACGTCCTTCACGATCTTCTTGAAGTCGTCGGTGGTGCTCATCTGGAGATGGACGGTAGGGAGCAATGTGCAGTTGGACCGCAGATGAACGGGGATGGACGCAGATGGACGCGGATGGCCACAAAAAATGCGCGACCCGATCTCCTATCGGCGTTCATCCCGTTCATCTTTTCCATCTGCGATTTCGCGCATGGTCGATCGTTCATCCTTCACTCGAAGCGCAGGTGCTTCACGCTGCGTCCTTGGTTGATGATGTCGCGCAGGCTCTCCACACCGATGCGCACATGGCGTTCCACGAATGTGCCGGTGACCTTCGCATCGCTCGCTGAGGTCTTCACGCCCCATGGCATCATCGGCTGATCGCTCACCAGTAACAGCGCTCCCGTGGGGATCTCGTTGGCGAAGCCCGTCATGAAGATCGTGGCCGTTTCCATGTCGATGCCCATGCACCGCATGCGCTGCAGTTTCTTCTTGAAGTCCTCATCGTGCTCCCACACGCGGCGGTTGGTGGTGTACACCGTGCCGCTCCAATAGTCCATCTCCATATCGCGGATCACGCCGCTCACGGCGCGGTGGATCATGAAGGAAGGGAGCGCCGGCACTTCGGCCGGGAAGTAGTCCAAGCTGGTCCCTTCACCGCGGATGGCCGCGATCGGCAGGATCAGGTCGCCCAGTTCATTCTTCTTCTTCAGCCCGCCGCACTTGCCCAAGAACAGCACGGCCTGCGGCTTGATCGCGCTGAGCAGGTCCATCACCGTGGCGGCGTTCGCACTGCCCATCCCGAAGTTGATCATGCACATGTCCTCGGCGATCGCCACCTGCATGGCCTTGTCGCGCGCGATCACCTTCGCGTCCGTCTGCTGAACGAACAGGTCCAGGTAGTTGCTGAAGTTCGTGAGCAGGATGTGCGGCTTGAACTCATCCAAGGCCACGCCCGTGTAGCGGGGCAGCCAGTTGTGTACGATCTCTTCCTTGCTGTTCATGCTGATACTTCTCGATTTTCACCGCAACGACGCCACGGCGCCACGGATGCGCAAGCTTCCTCTTCCCCGCCGGTTGACCAGTGGTTCGGATTTTCGTTGCGTCGTTGCGCCGTGGCGGTTCAATTTGTAGCGTGTTGCAACGGTTGAACCTCCCGGACCATGGCGTCAAACTTAGGCATGACGCCGATGGAGATCGGGTGTGGGACCCCCTGCGCAAGAAGTGGCTTGTCTGTACCCCGGAGGAGTGGGTGCGCCAGCACCTGCTGAACCACCTGGTCCACGACCTCGGCTGCCCGGCGTCATTGACCTCCCTCGAGCTCACGATCAGCTTGAACGGACTGACCAAGCGCGCGGACATCGTGGTTCATGACCGCGACGGAAAACCGCTGCTCCTCGTGGAATGCAAAGCCCCGCACGTGAAGGTGGACCAGAAGGTCTTCGAGCAGGCCGCCCGCTACAACCTCGTGTTCCGCGTGCCTTTCCTGATGGTCTCCAATGGCCTGCTGCATTACTGTTGCCGCGTGGATCACGCGACCGGGGCTGTTGATTTCTTGCCGAAAGTCTCCACTTACGAGGCGATGACAGGCGAAGACCACGCCTAATTTTGGTCGCCCCGACACCACGGTCGGTTCCACATCATGTTCCAACGTTCTTCGTTCGCGCTCCTCGTGGCGCTGTCCTCGTTCTTCCTTCAGGCCCAGGAGCGCTCGCTGATCGGTCTCCGACTGGGCCATTACCTGCGCTCGACCGATGCCGGGGAAATGGTGAACCTTTATCTGGAGGGCCCGACGGGTGAGGTTGGCCGTGCGGTGCGTGATCACGGAGGAACAGTGAAGATGAAGTTGCGGAACTGGTCCAGCGTGCGTATGCCCGCCGGGCGAGTTCATGAATTGGATAATGAGCCGGCCGTGAGGAGCATTCACGGCTTCGGGTACGGACAGACGCTCAACGACACCATGCGTGCAAAGACACGGATCGACGATGTGCAAGCCGGCCTGGCACCGCTCACTCGTGGATATGACGGTGAGGATGTGGTCATCGGGATCGTGGATACGGGCATGGACCTGAATCATCCGGATATGCACAACCCCGACAGTACGACACGGGTGCTCTACTACTGGGATCACCACCCCCAATCCGGGGGCACGATGCCCGCCGATTTCGGCTACGGCCAATTCTGGACGAAAGCGGATATCGACAACGGCGATTGCATCCTGACTTCCAATAGCAACGGGGGTGAAACCGATGCGGGCGGACACGGTACGACCGTTGCCGGGACTGCGGCGGGGAATGGTGGCCGGACTGGGAGGTTCGTCGGGGCGGCGCCCAAGGCCGACCTGGTCATCGTTTCGGCCTACACGAACAACAATCCCTGGTTCCTTTCGGAAGTGACCGATGGGGTGAAGTTCATCTTCGATCGCGCTGCGGAATTGGGCAAGCCGGCCGTGGTGAACCTGAGCCTCGGAACCTATCTCGGCAGCCATGATGGCTTGGATCCGTCCGCGTTGTTCATCGACAGCATGATCACCGCCAGCCACGGTCGCTCCGTGGTGAGCGCCGCGGGCAATAGCGGTTGCTTCCCCAACTATCAGTTGCGTATGGAGGTGGACACTGACACCTCGTTCGCCTGGATAAAGACCAACTCGGCCGCCAACAACGCGTTCGGCGGCGTGCCTACGGCTTACATCGACTTTTGGGCGGATACGGCGGCGATGAACGATATTTCATACAGCATCGGAGCCGACCGGGTGAACGGCGGATACGCCTTCCGTGGCCGGATACCCTTCCGCAACGTGCAAGGGACACTCAACAACCTGGTGGTGGACACGCTGTGGAGCACCGATGGCGACCAGCTCGCGGTGTGCAGCACCTTCGCCACCGTCCGGGGTGGCCAGTACAATCTCGAAATGCTCATCTCCGATCCCGATTCCGCCGGATACTATTGGCGCGTGATGATGACCGGCGACGGCCTGTGTGACGCATGGGATAACAACGGGTTCGGACTGAGCGAGATCGTGAACTCCCTTTCCACCCCACCGCCACCCACCGTAGGTGAGTATCCACCGATGGCGGACTATGTGTTCCCCACCATCGATCGGTGCATCGTGGATTCGTGGAACTGCTCGCCGAACGTGATCAGTGTGGCCAACTATCAGAATACCCAGCAATACACGGCGATCACAGGAGCGCAGGTGGACCTGGGAGGTGTGGAGGGAGAGATCGCCTTCTGCAGTGCGTACGGCCCGACACGAACGGGTCTGCAGAAACCGGACCTCGCAGCACCCGGCGATGTCACCTTCAGCGCGATCCCGCTCGGCTACATCCCGCTCTACCTCGCCAGTCCCACGGCGATCCTGGCGTTGGGTGCCGACACGATGCATGTGCGCGCCGGTGGTACCAGCATCGCTTCGCCGGCCGTGTCCGGCGCCGTGGCGCTCTACTTCCAACAATGCCCTTACGCGACGCAAGCACAGGTGAAGCAGGCGCTGAACGACGCGGCCTTCCCCGATGAGTTCACCAATGCTGGGCCCGTGAGCCGCTGGGGCGCCGGCAAGCTCGACGCGTTCACGCCCATGACGCTCAACGTCTTCGATGTCAACGTCAGCAGCAATGACATGCTTCTCTGCCCCGGCGACAGTTCGGAGGCGATGGGGCCGATGGGCTTCGAGGACTACCTCTGGAGCGACGGCAGCTCCGAGATGAATACCTGGTCCGAAGGAGAGCCGCTGGTGCTGACCGTATTGAACGATCTGGGTTGCCTCTCCAATAGCGATACCCTCTTCTTCACCGATCTGCCCGAGCCGACCACGCCGGTGATCGCTGACGCCGGTGGTATCCTCAGCACCACCCAGGCCGATGCGTACCAATGGTACCTGAACGGGGAGGAGGTCCCCGGGGCCACCGGGCAGTATTTCGCCGCAACGGAGAACGGGGACTATACCGTTATCATCACCGCTCCGAGCGGATGTACGGCGGAGTCCGATCCGTACACGCTGCTCAATGTCGGGATCGACGGGGCGGCCGCTTCGGGATTCCGCCTGTGGCCGGTGCCAGCGAGCGGGACCCTGTTCGCGACGGTGGAAGGCGGGTCTTCGTTGAACTATGACATCATCGATGTTGCCGGGAACGTGGTGAAGCGAGGTGCCTTGCGCCCGAACGGAACCAGCGTTCTGGACATCACAGCGCTTGCTGCCGGGGCATACACGCTGCGGACATCGAACGGTACGGATACCGCCCAACGGGCATTCGTGGTGAAGTGATCCCGCTGTCGGGTTGCGTACCGATGGGACTTCAACGCGGTTGTGGTCTTCTCGATGGTCGGGTGCCGGTCCGCTCGGGGACCATGGACATCCTTGAGGATCCATGGGACATGTCACGTCGGGGGCGGTCGAGCCGCTATGGCCGCTTTTCAGCGTGGCAACTCCAAGGAGGGTTCCGGGCAGCTCAGGACGCATGGTGGAACGAGGTCCGGTGATCTCCGGAAAGTCCTGCCACGCGCCCGGATCGCGGCCGGGCGCTCCTCCACGAACCGCGCATGCCAGATAGGATGGCTATTAGTCGGCCGTTCCGTGGAACGTCGATCGGTCACCGCGCGATGAGCGCCACGATCCACTGGTACAACACCGCGCCGGCCATGAAGATGAGCATCGGGACGTTGAAGGGCTCGCCCGCGACCAACGCCAGCCCGCATCCGAACACACCCACAAGGGCGAGCACGACCGCAGCGATCACGCGCATGTTGCGCCGGTTGTCTTTCGCGCCGCGCAGCATGCTCGCCAACGGGATCATCATCAACAGCCCGAAGAGGCCCGGTGCGATCCAGCGCTCATCATCCGTGATCACCAGCGTGATACCGCTGGCGATCGCGATCAGCATCGCCAAGCCGGTGAGCGTACTGGACAGTTTCTCCTGGCGGCTCAGCACGTAGCGCCCGAAGGTGTTGAAACGCAGGAGCAGGTTCGTGAGCGGCTCGATCACCCAGGTGCTCATGGCGAAGAGGGCGTATACGATGAGCAAGGGCCACACGAACACGTCGAGCACGGGTGCCTTATCGGCAAGTTCACGCAGCACCCGGCTCAGCACCCACGCACCGATGATGAAGAAGCGTTGGGTGCCCTCTTTCAGGTTGCTCACCCAGAACACGTATTTCAGCCACTGGCGGTAGATCCAGTACCGCGCCTTCAAGGCTTCCACCATGCCGCGTCGTGCGGTCTCCAGTCCGGGTTCGCGGCGCAGCGCCTCGCGGAAGTGCTCCATCGCCTTGGCGTGATCGCCACGGTGCAGCGCCGTCCAGCCCGTGTTGCTGTGCGTGTAAGGGTTCTCCGGGTCCAGTTCCAGTGCCTTGTCGATGCTCGCGCCCGCCTCGTCGTGCCGCTTCAGATGCGTGAGTTCCGCGCTGCGCACGTTCATGCAGCCCAAGTGTTCCGGATCCAGCGCGAGCCCCTGTTCCGCCGCTCGCAGCGCGCCTTCGTGCTCGTTGGCATGGTGCAGGACCAATGCGAGCAGTCCGTAGTTGTTCGCGTCACCGGGATCGAGCGCGATCGCTTGTTCAACGCTGTTGCGGGCTGAGGTCAGTTCGCCTTTGCCGAGGTAGGCTTTCGCCAGGTGGTAGTGCGCCGTGTCCAGGTCCGGTGCGGTGGCCACTGCCTGCTTGGCGACTTCGATCGCTTCCTTGTCCTTGTCCTGGATCGTGAGCGAATGGGAGAGGAGCAACAACGCGTGCAGATCATGCGGTGCCTGGGACAGATGCGCACGGAGTTCCTTCTCGGCTTCGGCCGGTCGGTTGTGTTCCAGCAGCAGGGCCGCCCGCCGCGTGCGTTGCTCGTCCATGCCGCTCACTTCACATATTTCAGGATCTCATCGTAGAGACCCGCATCGTTCGCGTAGAGCGCATAGTTCTTCGCGCTGTTGAACCACTCTCGTGTCGTTGGCTTCAGCCTGCCTGCCGCTTTCTTCAGGTCCTTGGTGGTGATCAGCTCCGGTTTGCCACTGCTGAACGCGTCACCGAGCTTTTCCTCAACGCACACATCGATCATCCCTTTCAGGTCCGCTCCGCTGAAACCGTCCGTGATCTTCGCGACCGCACCGGTATCGATGTCATCGGTTGGCATGCCGCGCAACATCAGGTCAAGGATCCGCTTGCGCCCTTCCTGGTCCGGTGGTGGAACGAAGATGATCCGATCGAAACGGCCCGGTCGGCGGAAAGCGGGATCCATGTGCCACGGCGCATTGGTCGCCCCCATGATGAGGATACCGTCGTTGGAGCTGCCTGTGCCATCCAGCTCACTGAGGAACTGGTTGATCAAGTGGCGGCCGCCGCTCTGCTTCATGTGGCTGCGGTTCGCTCCCAGCGCGTCGATCTCATCGAAAAAGAGCACGCACGGCGTGTTGTCCCGCGCCGCGTCGAAGATGCCCGCGAGGTTCTTCTCGCTGTTGCCGATCCACATGTCCAGCACGTCGCTGATGCCTACGCTTATGAAGCGCGCATCGATCTCGCCCGCCGTGGCCTTGGCGATGAAGGTCTTGCCACAGCCCGGAGGCCCGTAGAGCAGGATGCCGCCGCCCGCTTTCTTGTTGTACGCCTTGTACAGCTCCGGCTGCCGGAAAGGCATGATGATCTTCAGCGCGATCTCCTTCTTCACCGCGTCCATGCCGCCTACATCGGCGAACTTCTCCTCCGGCTTGATGAGCAAGCCGTCCAAAGCATCGTCATCTTCGTCATAGTCGCCTTGGCCTTCCTGCCCGCCCACACGGAAAAGCCCATCGAGCTCTTCATCCGCCATGCCTGGCGCTTTGGCGATCAGCTCCTGATAGACCTCTTGGGCTTTGCCGGTGGAGCCGTCCTTCACCAGCGCACGACTGTAAGCGAGCAGCAGTTCAGGATCGCGCGATCCACGGTCGTACAGCTCATCATAGATCACGATCGCTGCGCTCGGCCTGTCCGTGCGACGGAACACGGTGGCCAAGCCGAGCTTCGCTTTCAGGTCTGACGGGTTGCCGGCGAGCACGTGCTTATAGTGCGCCTCGGCATCGGGCCAGCGCTCGGCGTTCATGAGCAGGGCCGCCAGTTGCAGGCGGAGCGGAGCGTTGTCAGGGCTAAGTGTCAGCGCTTGCTCCAGCGCGGCGATCATTCCAGTGAGTTCCATGGCGATGGCGCAAAGGTCGTTCAGAGCGATCGCGTTACGTTGCGACGACCGGTCAAGCCGTCGGTGCCGGGCTATCGGGCGTCCAACTTGCGATGCACACGGAACCACAGGATGCTCGCGATCATCACAACGAAGGCGAGCCACGTCGCGTAGGGCTTCGTTGCCACCATCAGAACAACCACGAGTGCGACCAGGCCGGCCACGTAGCTCCACCGGATCCACTGCACCGGACTGGTGCGCTCCTTGAACCGGAACTGCAGCATCATGGAGCCCGACATCATCGCCGTGACACCCCAGATACTGTGCATGCCATGCACTATGGGGGAGATCGCGCTCCAAAGGGCACCGCCAACGACCAGCAGGCCCGAGGTCAATGTGATGCGCATCTCGGGCACCGGCAGCAGCTCACGCATCCGTCGGCGAAACAAGGAAGGCAACAGCAGCACGCAAGGCCAAGTCTCATGGAAGAAGGCGATCCCCACGACGTACATCATTCCAGCGAAGGCGATGAATGCCGGGGATCCGCGTGACATGAGCCAGCACATCATGGACACGATGCCGACCGTATAGAACGTGAAGGTCGGCCACATGCTCTCTTCATCGACGATACCACCTTCTTCCGCGAGCTGCTCCCGCTGGGCCAAGCGTTTGGCGAAACGCGACGAAGAAAGCAGCAGTCCGCGTCGCGCGAGCTTGTTGAACGGCGCCAAGGCGAGCACCTCACGGAATGCCCGCACGTGGTCCCCGGGTCGCTGATGCACGAGATCGCCCCATGCCTTCGTGGCCAGCGTGTTCGCATCGTACGGGTCCAGTCGCAATGCGGCATCCAAGGATTCTCCCGCTTTGAGGTGATACGCTCCCGCGCTGAGGATCCGCGCTTTGAACGTGAGCGCCCGACCGTGATCGGGTTCGATGCGAAGGGTCTCGTTCAAGCGATCGATCGCCTCTTTCCGCGAGCCTGTGGCATACAGGGCGGCCGCGCGTATGAAGTGCGCTTCCGGGTTGTGGGGGTCAATGGACAGGGCAGCGTCCGTGTGGGCGATCGCCTTCGCCGGCTGGTGCATGTTCAGCACGGCATTCGCGAGCAACACGTGGTACTCGGAATGCCCTGGTTCAATGGCCAGGGCCTCTTCCGCGGCGTGTTTCGCCTCCATTCCGCGATCCAGCGCCAGGTGACAGTGACCGATCATGTAGTGGGCTCTCGCGTCCTGTGGGTCGAGCGCCAACGCCGTCCTCAACTCGGCGATCGCGTCATCGAAGCGCAACGCTTCCATCAGCACTTGGGCCCGTATGTGCGCTCGCAAGTCCATCAGGCACGGATCGCTTCCCCACGTTTGCCGCTCTCCAGGGATCCGTTGAGTTTCATATCGCGAATGTCTCGACTGTGCCACACATCGCCCAAGAACGAGGAGGAAGACGACCTTCGCACACTATGGAACATGTCCCCTTCGTGCTTTCAGGTGGCGGTGCCCGTGGTGTGGCACATTTGGGCGTGTTGCAGGCCTTCGCGGAGGCCGGCATTTTCCCGTCGGCCATCAGCGGTACGAGCGCGGGCGCACTGATCGGTGCGTTCATCGCCGCAGGACTTTCCCCGTTGGATGCCACCGCGATCCTGCGTGAGGAGTGGCGATTGCACCGTACCCGCTGGAAAGTGCTGCGGGGTGAATTGTTGAGCCAGCGCCGCATCGGGGAATTCCTCGGCGCCTACCTGCCGGCCAAGTACTTCGAGGACCTGAAGATGCCGCTCTATGTGAGTGCGACCGATCTGGAGAAGGGGGGCCAGCGGATCTTCAGTTCCGGGGAGATCATCCCCCCCTTGCTGGCGGCATGCGCGGTACCGGTGATCTTTCCGCCGATGACCATCGATGGATCACCGTACGTGGACGGAGGACTCAGCAACAACCTGCCGATAGAGCCTTTCAATGACCGGCGCGCTGAGGTGATCGCCGTGTACGTGAACCCGCTGCCGCACTACACCGCACAGCGTTCGCTGCGCCGCACCTTGGATCGGACCTTCCACTTGAGCTTCAGGGAAATGGTGCTCCGTTCCGCCAAAGGCTGTCGCCTGTTCGTGGAGCCGCAGGCGCTTTCAACCTTCGGCATGTTCGACCTCAGCAGGGGTGCCGAGATCCAGCGGATCGGGTATGAGCACGCCAAGTCCGTACTTGCCAAGAGTAACTGATCATGGACCTCGTCAGGCGAACGATCGAGCGTTATGTCCGGCTCGGTGATGACGACTGGTCACGAATCGCCCCGTGCTGGTCCGAGTGCGCCTTCTCGAAGGGCGCGTTCATCGCGAAGGTCGGCCAGGTCGAGGATCGTTTCTATATCGTGGACAGCGGCGTGCAGCGCATGTCCTTTCCGTACGATGGAGAGGATATTTGCGTCGGATTCTCCTACGACGGCAGTTGGAGCGGCGCGTTCGATTCGTTCGTAAACCGACAGCCAGGACGTTTCGATGTGCGCGCCCTCACCGATAGTGTGTTGCTCGGCATCACGCACGCCGATCTGAACCGGCTGTACGATGAAGTGCCCGCGATGGAACGCTTCGGCCGCCTTATCCTGGAGGAACTGGTGGTCGGGCGTGCCACGCGCGAGATCGAACAGCTGAGCTTGACGGCTGAAGAGCGCTTCGATCGCCTCGTGAAGCGTAGCCCGAAGCTGCTTCAGCTCGTCCCACAGAAGGACATCGCCAGCTACCTGCGCATGACCCCGGAAACCCTCAGCCGACTGCGCGCCAAGCGTTCTTGACACAGGTCAAGTGGCCTTCGCCATGGTCACATCTTCCTTCGCGGTATGAGAACGACGGAACTCATCGATCAGCTCGATGCCACGTTGGAAGGACAGTTGCACCGCGCCCGTGCCGTACGCCAGCTCCCTGCGGAAGCTCTTCTCTACAGGCCGGTGCCGGAGAAATGGAACGCATTGGAGATCTTCGAGCATATGTGCCTGAGCAGCGGGATCTATTTGCGCGGCCTGGAGCGCGTGTTCAATGAGCGTGCGGAAAGCCTCCGCATCAACCCGGAATTCAACCCGGGACCATTGGGGGGCTATTTCACGAGGAGCATGCTGCCCGGACCCGATGGTACGATCAGCAACCGCATGAAGACCTTGCGCATGTTCGATCCGCCGCGCAATAGCGGTGCGTCGCAGGAGAGCATCGATAAGTTCATCGACCTGTGCGAACGCTTCCGGAAGCTTCTCGTTCGTGCCCGCCGAACGGACCTGAACCGGATGAGGGTGACAAGTTCCTTGGGGCCTATCGTGCGCTTCAAAGCCGGTGACGCGTTCCGCTTCCCGATCGCCCATCAGCAACGGCACTTCCTGCAACTGGAGCGCACGTTGCCCGCAGCGCCGGGTCCGGCTCAGCGCACCACGACCAGTCGCTGAGCGCCTTTCGCCATGCGCACCACGTAGCTGCCGGAAGCGAATCCGCTCACATCCAGAGGCTGGCCGGAACGCACTGTGCCGCTCCACACCACGCGCTGCGTCGCATCGATAATGGAGATCGGTCGCGGAGCCGGTTCGTCCCACACGACCAGAACGTGCGTGGTGGCCGGGTTGGGGTACAGCCGGAAACCCATGGTCGCGGCCGCTTCATCCGAACCGAGCACATCGTTGTTCGCTGCGAAGGTGGGTTGTTGGATCATGAAGGGGCCGGTGCCGTTCGGCACACGCGCATACCCTTGATCGGAGATCTGGTCCGTGAAGTCGACGTTGTCGACCAGAAGCGTCTCGGGGTCATAGAGCAGCACGCTCTCTCCCGATGAGCTCAGTTTGAAGTTCGCGTGCATCAGTCCTTGTGACTGGTCCTCATCGGCCCAAACGATCATGTAGTCGCCTGGGGCCATAACGGTGCCACCGGGGAACTGCCACTTGGTCGGCTCGAACGGCGTGTCCGTGAGGTACCAGCCTTCGAGGTCCACCGCGTTCGTGCCGCCATTGAAGAGCTCGATCCAGTCTTCGTACTGGTCATTCTCGTCCACAACGGTGGAACCATTGCTCGCCATGATCTCGTTGATCACCATGCCATCGATGGGTGATTCGGTCGGTGTCACCTGGTACACCCACACGTCGTGCTCCGCTCCTGCCGGCGAATAGGCCACGCTCCGCGCGGGGTTGTTCGACTCTGCTGCCACGTAATAACGGACCCACACGCCTCCGGGCTGGCCCGGAGCATCGGCTCCGTAGGTGCCGTCGCCCGATGCGCCATCGTTATGCGCACCGTCATCGAACATTTCCATGCTCGAGAATCGGCCCGGAAGCAGGTTGGTCCAGTGCAGCATCACGCGGTAGATCCCGTTCGTCGAGGTGATCGCCGCGCGAACATGCACGGACTCGTTCGCCAATGGCGCTGTATTCACCCCGGTCGACGATTCGTGTTCCACGCTGATGATGGTCGGGAAGGGCTGCGCCACCTCGCTGTTGTTGCTCAGGTTGTTGCGGCGGGTGGTGCAATTGTTGCCTAGCGCCGTGCAGCCGGATTGGTACTGGGCCCAGGTCATCAATTTGATGGGGTCGGCCTGCACCACCGTGTCGATCAGCGAGCGGTATTGTGCGATCAAGGCGGTCACTTCGGCGGTCTGCATCGAGGTGGACATGATGTGCCGCAGGTGTGCCAGGTAGCGCTGCCGCAGTTCGGGCACCTGCATCACCCGGTACAACAACGGGTAGTTGGCGTCATCCGCGTTGTAGAAGGGGCTCCAGTTCAGCGCCATGCTTCCCAGGATGCTGTTGCCGTCGATCTCCTGCGTCACCATCCGGTCCGCCTCGGGCTCATAGTAGAGGCTGTAGTCGCTCTTCCCCTTGTGGATGTAGCTGTCGTCATCAGCGAAGGCGTTTTCCGTGGCGAGGTGCCATAGCACGCGGTCGATGTCCATGTGCCGCTCAAGCGAATCCTTCAAGTCGGCGATGGGGGTGTTCTCCAGCTTGTCGCAGGTGCGCACGAGCATGTCCCAAGGCTGATCGATGTTCGAGTTCTTCAGCGTGTAGTATTCCTGATAGGTGGTGGTGTCCGCGCCCAAGTAGTTCAAGGCGGCCGTGCCATCGCCCCATTGACCTCCGCCGATCTGGCCGTCAGGGCGCTGCGCGCGCCAACGGGCCCCGTCATTGCTGAACCACCACTCCCTGATGAATTCGCCGTCCAGATCTTGCACGAGGTCGTAGTGGCCCCAGTTCGTATTGTTGATGTACACTTGGGCGAAGCAGGCTTTCGCCGCCGGGACATGTGGGCGGATGAGATGGTGATAGACCACGTCGCGCATCACGCTCGCATCTTGGAAACCGTTGTTCAGGTTGAAACTCTCGTATCCGCCGATGTCCTGCCCATCGACGAATTCACCCAGATTGATGTCGAAGCTGACCTTCTGCGAACCTGGTGGCAGCATGAAGTAGCTCGTCTCCCCCTTGATCTTCACGCCTACGGAATCATAGGTATCACCGTTGTATTCCAGTGTGGCCATCACCGGAATGTCGGTGTCGTAGCTCTGCTCCAGCAATGTCCAGTAGTTGCTCTGGGCGAACGTGAGCCGGATCACCTTGATCTCATCCTCCGAATAGAAGCCGCCTACCTCAAGGCCGCCAGCGACCAGTCGCCGGCCGTCGTCGCTGATCGCGTACTCGTCCGGCAGGTTCTGGGCGTTGAGCGGGAGGCTCAATAGGGCACAAACGGGCAGTAGACCGACAATGGTGTTGGGGTGGAAGTTCATGGAAGGGTAAAGTGAAGACACATGCGCGTAACGCTCAGTTGACGCAAGGATCACGAACAGGTTTGATCCGGCCATCAAAGGATCGACGGAACCGTCTTCCGAGACGATGAGAACGCGCGGATCAGAACGAAGGGCAGCCCATCGCCCGGAACCGACGCCTGCCGATATGCAGGAAGGGAAAGTACCCGGACACGTAAACGCGCACCTTGTTTTTCCGCGGAACGCGATCCGGTATGGCGGGGCATTCGTCCCAGGTCATTTTCGGGTTCACCGAATAGGAGCGCGGGCGTTCAGAGTTACGCGATTCGGATACCGGTGTACGAACTCCCTGTTCCGTGGCCGGAGCTTCCAGAGGTGCTTGCGCCTGTGATGCGCCCAAGCTGAGCGCGGCGATCATTGCGAACAAGCCACGTCGGGCATGACGGCCAAGGTCCTCAACAGGTATATGCCGCGGATCGATCTGGTGCTTTTCGAAGATCCCGCAGGTCTCCGGTTCCCGTTTGAACCAGGCGATGAGCTCCTCGCGGCTCCAGCCCGTGAAGTCGATCACCGGCTTCTGGCAGCTGTCGCAGAAACGACCACGATACGTCAAGGCCATGTCCTCCCAGCGTTCGGTGCATTCGAAGCGCATGCCGGGCGAGGGCCGTCGATAGGTGCCGCTGTGATCCATTGTGTTCGTTCAGAAGAAGCCCATGCGATAGGTCTCCCGCACGCTAACCCGATGCACGAACGGGAAGCGCCATGAAAGGTAGGTGACTTTCTTCGTTTTGGGCGGCGGCAGTGTCTCCAATGGCGGACAGGTCGAGCGCTCCAGCTTGGGGTTGCGCGCTTCTGCCGCGATCCGCGTGTTGAACCGCAGTTCGTTCTCGCGCGCCAGACTGTCCGCTTGTTCCGTGGCTTGCGCGGGTTCCTCGGACTGTGCTTGCGCGCCGCCAATGGCCAAGGCCGCGATCGCGGCGATGAAACCCCGACGTGCACCACGGCCGACTTCCCCCAATGGCACCAGTGATGGATCCAATTGCTGCACCGTGTACCGACCGCAACCCGCTGCGCCGGAACGGAACCAGGCCCGAAGTTCCTCCTTGCGCAAACCGGTGAAGTCGGTTACCGGCTTCTGGCAGGTTTCGCAGAAACGTCCACCTTGTGTCGGTGCCATTTCTTCCCACGTTCGGTCGCAGGCGTAGCGCAGCCTTCGCGGGTAGGTGTCGGAGCCTATCATGGTCGGTGCGCCTTCAGAAGACGTCCCTCGGGGTTATGGTTGCTTCATCGCCAGCCCGGTTTCACCAGGTCGAGCAGGACGATCATGGCTTGTTCCTGCCCCGGTCCGAGGGCTGTAGTGCGCACCGCATGCGCTTGGTACTTCGTGATGAAGAGCAGGTAGTAGTCTTTCCATTTTTCCACCTTGATCACCTTGTCCCAAGGCAGGTCCAAGTGGAACGTCTGCCCTGTGATGCGGCACGTCCGTACATCCATGTGGAACTCCAACTCCTCTTGGCTCCGGAAATTCCCTTCGTACTTCTTCCGCAGGGACATCGGCACGCGGATCAGGATGTACACCAGGATGCCCGAGAGCACCCCGATAACGATGAGGAAGGGAAGGAGGTCGTCCGCCGAGATCGCTTGAAAGGCCATGAAGACCAGAGCGATGCCGTAGATCACCAGCCGCATCGGCTGGAACACGAGCCGCCAGCTCAAGTGCTTGGATACGCGGACGAAATCCTCCAGCGGCAGTCGCATCTTGAAGATGATCGGTTCCATGCCGGCTTATCGGTACACGATCTCCCCGTTCACGATGGTCGCCTCCACCTTGACTTTCCGGAGTCCTTCTTCATCCGCCTTCAAGAGGTCACGG
>Ga0075152_10001781_pt1 | contig 15534 bp, 11 predicted proteins | sample JI61114C2DNA_FD_70964 | JGI IMG/M metagenome (GOLD analysis project Ga0075152, IMG submission 70964) | Wastewater effluent complex algal communities from Wisconsin, to seasonally profile nutrient transformation and Carbon sequestration -... | ecosystem: Engineered > WWTP > Effluent > Algae...
AGCAATCGAAGCCCATGCCTCAAACGCATGGGCTTCACGTTTTCCGGAAGCAGCTATCTAGAAGTGAAGTGGGCGAAAAAAACGGATCCACCCACTCTCATTTAACAATCAATCAAATGATCTTACAAAAATAGTCCGTAACAATAGGGCACGAATAGTCAAAGACTTAGAAGTGGCTAAAAAATCTTGTGGTCTGTAACGACCCACCAACTACTGATAGGCCATTTCGGCACGAAAAATGAAGTCAGTAACAATGCTGACTGCCAAGTAAGGCACCAAGTACCAGACCGACATCAAGCATCCAGATCCACGTGCGGAAGGCCGCCGGAACTCCACCACATTGAGAAATGTGAAGCCCAAAGGCGCAGATATCGAGGCGGCGTCACTCAGCCTCCAAGTCCCGATACCCACTCAGCAGACCTTCTTTTGTCGCTTTCGGACGATTCATTCTGACAACCTTTCCTGTGCCGGTCGCGCGCTCAAGTTCGGCCAACTTGGCTTCCGCCTGAAGTCGCTCCTCCCGATTCAATCCCGAGATCAGAAGCTTTTCCTCTTCTCGACGCGTAAACTCGTTGATGGCATCGCGGACGGGGGTCACTTTTTTACTCTGCTCGGAAGCCTTGAATTTTTGCAGACTCTCGAAATAGTGGTCACACCACAGATCACTGCGCCGGTATTTTTTCTGAACATCCTGGCTTTTCAATAACTCAACATCTTGACGAGAAGATAGGTAATCGGCCGAGGCGTAGGCGCGTACAACATCTTCAGGTTTGACGATATGCCTGCTAGCAAAACGTGCCTCAGAGTATGCCAGTGACAGCAGCTTTGCAGCAAAGTCATTTATTCCGTAGGTGTAGTTGTATAGCATCTCTCCGTGACTGGCTAACTTTATGCTGTTATCCGATGAGTAGATTTCTGGGGCCACATTAAGCTGGGCCAGCAGCGTCTTAATCCATTCAGGTGATCCGATTAACTCAGGGAAGATGAAGCGAACTCTCTCCAGCAGCCTTCTTCGTTCTTGCTGTGGCCGTTTATATAGCTTATTGAGCATCGTGAAATTGCTGCATGTAACCAATGGGCATCCTATCGTTGCTAGTCGCATCAATATCTTGCTGGCTTTTGCGCTTGCATTCTCGGACAGCGTCACGAACTGAAACTCATCAGCCAATAGAAGGGCGACTAAATTTGTAAAACAACGTTTGGCAGCGAGCATGATCAGATCATTCTCGCTGCCTGAGGCTTGGGGGAGGTAAGGCGTAAGCAATCCTTTGAGATCGCCGCCCGTTTTCATTTGCATCCGCCAGACCTTATCGACGCGATAAGTTGGCATTCCAGGGAGTGCTATACAAGCCGGTTCCATGTCTGTAAGAAAGCGGACGATTGCCTTTGATACGTGTGACTTTCCTACTCCACCCAAGCCACACAAGATCATGATGAAATTCGGATCAAATTCGATCTCACGCAGGTCTAGGGTATTGCAGCGTTGGACGTACGCCTCGTTTGATGAATACGTTCTTTCGATGTGTAGCAATATGATCTCAAACAACTCTTTGATCAATTCACGATGTTGGCCTGTCGGGATAAACAGTTCCCTTAAGGTGTTCCGGTACTTATCTTTTGCCGATAGAGTTGGCGACCTATGTAATCCCAACAATGGAACAGGAATCAACGTGATTCGCGAATCGATTGCCGCGTCGTCAATTGAGCGCTGGAAATGAGCGAGCCAATCAATACTCATGCGGCTTTTCTGCTCGGTTTTTTATAGGTAAATATCCCCTTTGCTGCCTGACCGAGCTGAGTGATTTTCGGTATTCGGCCTTGCCGGCGAGTATCTGTGCTCCACCGCATTCCGGTTGCCTCAAAAAATCGAGCGTTAGCTTCTACGGCAGCAGCATCGATACTTTGCCGGCTGGCCGAACCCATCGTTTTGTCATGTTCCTCTTGTTCATCAAGTTGCCGCTTGGTGATGGATTCCTCTGCAAAGGTCATTCGGTATGAGCCAGTGACTTTGAGCTTGAGCAATTGCCGGCCAATTTCCACCCATACGTATGTCAGGCACATGGACAGGTGGTATCCGTTGATCTCAATTTTTTGCCCGGGGGCCAAGCTGCGGATTGCATCTAACTCTCTAAATTCTCGAGAGGAATACTTCCTTGAGTTCAAAAATGCATAGCCATCACCAACCTCAAAGGTGGTTTTTGTTTGAAAACGCCGGACGGCACTTTCATAAGGAATTCTGATACCTTGATTTTTCCCTGCTGCATCCAGCGCCACCCACAATGAATATGGCGTGGTAACTTTCCCAAGCATTGCGGTTCGTCCCTGAGCCTGGGTTTTGACCTGACTGGTGTGATTGTCTCTGGCTGCACGGGCAATTTCGCGCTGAATCAACTGAACAACATTCAGTTTGCTGACAAGATAGTTGGGCTGCCCCTCCGTCTTGATGTCTCGCGGATGCCCACTTTCAACATCCGGCTTCGATTGACCTGAGTACGACTCTGCCAATTCTTTTACCGGAAATAGATCCACCAGACTCTTCACGATTGCGGCGATTGGTGCAGCACCGCGGTCAGAAATAATATGTGGGGCCAAGCCCTCGCATGGCCAAGGCAAAATTCCACCTTTCAAGCCGAACAAATCGGTGAACTCATCCTTGTTGATGGCAGCTGAAAAAAGCATCGAGCTATATGCCTCCGCGGTCTCATTTTCATACGAGAAGCCGACCCCGATGACGTTTTTACTGGCTTTGCAGACGGCCCTTGCCACACACAAACGAGGCTCGATCTCGCCCGAGATTGGTGAAATCGGACGCTCTTTCAAGTAGTAGGCATCAACTTCCATTTGCTCCAGCAAAGAACCAATTTCCTCTGAATAGCTGCCCACTGTTGCGGCCATCTTGGCCCGAACCCGAGCCTTGCCATAACAGGTCTCCTGAACAGCCCGAAGCCCGAATGCCTTTATGACTTGATGGCGAAACTTTCCATAGGTGTCAGGAAACGGCTTGTTTTCGGGGTGATACATTTCGAACCCATTGTTCGGCAGATCGCGTGCTCGACATCCCCAGTCTTCTTCCAGAGAGACTCTATAAATCCGCTTCATCGATATGCCCAGATCAGCACGTTTCAGAAAGGCAGCCTTAATTTCCTCGGCGAACATGTGGCTGGGATATCTTGGTGTGTTAGTCGCCGAGGCGGGCGGTCGACCATGATGACTCTCACCTTGTTCGCCATCCGTACGATCCCATTGACCTACCTTGGGATACTCTGGGTACAACGCCATCAAATCGAACCCATGACAAACGTACGCAAACAACCATTCAGCAATACGCGAGCGGTTTTGTTTTGGCGTGCACTCATTTGCATGTTTATTTAAGATCGAAAATAGACAAGGGGAATCAGCAATTTCATCCAGCCGTCCCAGCAATCCAGCAATATGGGAGTATCGTTCTTCACACCTTGAACGATTAGTTTTTGCTGGGTCGTCTCGTTCCAAGTCTATTTCATCAAGTGACGCACCATCCACCATGTATAGCCATGCCGGCAGAGTAGGAGGTTTTTTCACCGGTTGGATTTGCTGGCTGTCAATCGCTTGGGAATATCGCCTAGAGCCAACTCTGCGTTCTCGAATTCTCCTTCCTGACTTGCCGGGTTTCTCTTGCAAAAACTCGATGAGGATGACCTCTTCACTTTCGGCCGAGGTCTTGAAATATGAGTACTCCACTCCTTTCTCTAGAGATTCGAATCCCTCTGGCGCCGAAAAATAGTCGCCTGTTTTCATTTTCCAGCCCGCTTAAACAAGTGGGCATAGACCTCAAAAACGTCATCACGCTCACGAAAAAGCGGCTCGTCCTCCATGAATTTCCGAAAAAGGTCCACTCGCAAGCGACGCTGCCAAACCGCTCGATAGATGATTGTCTTCACGTCATATGCGCCAAAATTGAAATGCTTTGCGGCGCTTTGAGTAAGCTCGTAAAGAGTCAGCGTTCCATCAACCAGTTCGGCAACAAAATCGACGATTTCTTGGAAGAAATCCAATGCCCGCTGGTCGTGCAGCTCTCTATCGTGCAAATAGAATAGGTTGAGTAAATTGATGGACAACTCCTTATCGAAGATCCATTTCGTAACTCGGCGGGTAGGAATAAGGCCATCGGCGTAATAAACTTCCTCGATCTCATGCCTCTGAAGCTCCCGCTTTTCAGGCGGGGAGTTTTTTGCAAGGGGTTTTTTGCGGATCGATCGGTTTAAGAAATCCGAGTCCTTTTGCTTCACGGTCCAGTTAACACAGTAGGGCCCCGCTGAATCCTCGAGGAAAAGCAGGATATCTCCGACAAATGGCACAGGAGCCCATCTATTCGCCGAGGGATTCCAAACCTTAGGGTGCCTGTTTAAGCAACCGAGTGCATCTGCAACTTCTATGGTTCCCCTTAGGGTTGGCAAATTCAAGGCTGTCGCTTTGGGGTGCCCCGACAGTGGGTGCGCGCACGGCACAGGAGAAAGCATTTTTTGCTCGTGAACCTCAAAGCAGCGCGGATGGTGAAGAGCAATCAGTAGCGGAGAGCGCTCACCACGGGATTGACCAATGACGTCTCGTCCCTCCAGTTTTGCTGCTGCCAGTCCTGCTGGGCGGCTTATCGAAGGCTGTTCCATTCCGAGTGAGGATGCAGGCTGGTAATCAGCCCCCCATTTCGAATCGCCTCCTTGACGAGTCAGAATCCGCTCTAGCCTTCGTAGTTGCGCCAATTTATTTACACAAGCCATACGAGCGCCCTCCGAATGCGGTGGTCGCCCCTTGCGATCCATTATCAGGATCCAGCTGCATTTGTATCTCCTGGTGCGTGAATTCAAACCCTGTGGACGTTCCATCAGAGTCGCAACGTGGAGGCGTAACGCACCGCGTGGCACGACTTGACATCGTTGCCACAGAAGGAGAAGATGCAGCTAATCAAGCGCCAGCAAGACCGCACCCTCCAAAAAAGCCCTACACCTCGCCAAAGGTCTAGGGCTTTTGTGCTTTTATGCCTGAAAAATTTTATATCTAGGCTGTAGTCCCTCCATTTACCGCTGATTGATCATCCGCCTGGGGCTTGAGCCCAAGAGCAACCGCTGCATGATGCGCTTCCCCCCTAGCTCCGCGGGTGCGGCCTGCGAGTAGCGCATAGACAACCTCCCTGCTAAAACCGCGTGACTGTGCCCACTCAGAAATTGAAATGCCGTGGTCAAAAAACCACTGGCGCGCCTCGGTCGGTGTTCTAAGCGGAAAGTTTTGGTGACTTGGGCTCATAAGCTCAATGCATTTTTTTGCCTAATCTAGTATTATTAGTACGTATCGTCAACAAATATTCGGACCATGAGTAAAATTATCCGACCCTATGGATCAAGGCTTCGCAGTGAGCGAAATCGGCTGGGCATCACGCAAACGCAACTGGCATCTGCTGGTGGAATCTCAAAGCCGACCCAAGTTGCTTATGAGTCGGATACGTACGTTCCTGACCTGCAGTACCTTGAACGGATTTCCAGCGCCGACGTAGATAAAATTTTTGTTGTTACGGGCAAAACCACGAGTCAATTTGTCACGGAAAACTTCGACTGGAAGCTTCATCAAGAAGTCGTGGAGGTCGTAATGGAGTTGTCTGACGAGTTAGGTGTTCAATTACCTGCCGTTAAGTTGTCCGGCCTCGTTCGGATTCTTTATGAAAAACATGCTGCCGGAGAGGCGCTGCTGCCAGAGGTCGTTTCCCAATATCTGCGGCTAGTTGCCTGAGGTGCAAAATGGACTCTAACGAGAGAAAGAAGCAAATCAGGGCTGTCGCAACGGCGCTCATCAGCAACGATCAGGAAATTGCTCGCCTAAAAGCCTCCTCGCCGGACATGACTGAGAAAAACCGTCTTTTCGGACGGAACATGCTTAACTTGTCAGTACTGACAGCGATCCTTGGTCTGTACCTTAACGACTTTTGGTGGCAAATTATCTTCATTTTCTTCTCGCTGACGCTCGCTGCTATAGGCTTATGGCGATTGGAAAACCCAACAAAGAGACTATTCAAGGGACTATTCCGCTCCTAGAGCACAGAGCTGTTTAGTAAATGGAACCCGCAGTAGTCAGCGACTTATTCGACTGTGCTTTCTCACTGCCGCCAATTCTTGATGATGAGCTGTTTTACAGTTGGTGCGCTCGGTACCATCGGCTTAGCAGCAACATTAGTGCGCGTGAAACCAGCCGCCAACTATTTGGTCACCCATCCACTGCCTTACAGGCAGATTTTCCAACTCGACTTGATACGTTTGTCGCTCGCACACAGGGAGCCATAGGCGACCCTCTGGCTATCGTATTCCGCCACACGAAGTTCCCTGGCTTCGCTCCGTTCATAGAGACTGATCGTCGGCATCTAATTATTCAGTCCATGAGTGGACAAGGCAGCGATTTCATCAAGTCGATGCTAGGGATACAAACCTGCCGGATCGCTAACATTCATCCACTGCGGGCATGTCCGGAGTGTATTTCCCAAGAACTCAAGGTGCTTCGATTTGCGATATGGCACGTCAGCCACCAACTACCCGGCACCTTTCTATGCCATTACCATTCAACTCCACTCTGGACGTTGAGCAACGAACGGCGTAAGCAGCACTTGGGAAAGGCTTTCATTTTCCCAGAAACGGTCGACACGACAGACTGGATGCGCGCCACGCCCCTTACCGAGAGGCATCTAGATCTGCTCACCAGCCTCCTGCATTGGGGGCGAGGCACAATGGCAAGCGCCCCGTTATCAAGTCACTTTGACGGCGAAGTTCTGACAGACTCGTATCTTCTGCGCCTACATGAATTGGGGTTTATTGGCATAGACGGAAGAGTTCGCCTCAAGGAGTTATGCGGGGAATTCGCGGGCAGATACGCTTCGCTAGCAACCGTCCCTGGATTGGAGTTCGTGACCGGTTCAAAGCAGGATCTCATGTCCATGCTAGGGAGCCTGCTACACAACTCTAATGGCGTAGTACATCACCCTCTCAAACATCTGCTGCTTCTAGGGCTCATCTTTGATTCACCCGAGCAGTTTTTTGACCTCTACTCATCAGTAGCCTCTACACAAAGTACGGAGCGTCGAGCCTCACTGACAAGCTCGCTGCACGCATTACGCGAAGTCCTGCGACGTTTAGTGATTGATGAGCACCTCTCCGTCAACCAGGCCGCCCAGCACGCGGGCATATCAGTAACGCAAGCCATCAAGTATCTCGAGCAGACGGCAACAGAGTTTGAGCGGCGACCACGAATTGTGGGAACCGAAGTCGAGATAAAGTTGGTCTCGCTATTGAAGCTTGGTGAGGAGCGCGATCAGATTGAGCGTGCCATTGGTGTGAAGAGAAGCTTTATCCGGGCGTATCTGGCTGAACACTCCGAATTGCTAGCTACGTGGGAAGCGGCACGCCTAATTCGGAGACGAAATGAATATCGAGCAAGATTCCAAGCCGTACTTGATCGATACCCAGATTTGCCGATGAAGAAAATACGCAGGCTGCCGAACAATGGCTTCCAATGGCTATATAAGAACGATAGAGACTGGCTCTCTGAAAATCTCCCCAGCCTTTGGCGACGAGGGTAAAAAGCAATACGCCTATAGCCTTACGGAAGTTTCGACTAACCATTTCTTGATCGCGCCCGAGAGGTATACGACCAGAACTCGGCCAATTGGCCATTGGCCGCAAATCAGGCAGCAATCAGTCGGTTAGGTGGTTTTGCCCGAATTAGCGATGATCAGCACTATCGGAGTCTCAAAAAATACGCCCCAATAGGTCAACATGTCCATTCTCCACCAATGTTCTCCATTTGCTGCAGGACCAATTCCACAGCAGTCTCCTGCTGATCTGGCGGATATTTGTACTTGCGAAGAATTCGCTTAACCATAAGCCGCAGCTTCGCGCGAACACTCTCCCGAGCTGACCAATCAACCGTAATGTTCTGGCGCAAATTTTCGGTCAGCTCGTGTGCAATCTTCTTCAGCGTTTCATCCGATAGCTCGCGCACCGCTGACTCGTTATCAGCCAGCGCATCGTAGAAGCGAACCTCGTCGTCGTTCAGGCCCAGCTCTTCACCGCGATTCGCTGCAGCCCGGAATTTCTTGGCCATCTCAATCAGTTCTTCGATGACTTGTGCCGTTTCGATGGCGCGGTTCTGATAGCGCTTGATGACGTTGCTCAGCAGCTCAGAAAACTTTCGTTCCTGCACGACATTGCTGGCGAACTTGCTCTTGATCTCGCCTTCGAGCAGGCGCTCCAATAGCTCAACAGCAAGATTCCGCTCTGGCAGGTTGCGGACATCGGCCAGGAAGTCGTCATCGAGGATGCCAATGTTCGGCTTGTCGAGGCCAACCGCGTCGAAAACATCGACGACCTCTTCCGAAACCACCGCCGAACCGATGATCTGGCGGATGGCCAGTTCCTTTTCTTCGTCGCTGCGCTTCTTCTGGCTAAGGTCGCGCTTGGTCAGGATGACCTTCACGGCTTGATGGAAAGCCACCTCCTCGCGTACCGCCTTGGCTTCATCCAGCGTACAGCACAGCGTAAAGGCTTTGCTCATTGCCAACGCCGTATCGGCGAAACGCTTCTTGCCATCTTTCAGACCCAGCACGTGGTTGGCAGCTCCAGCCAGCCGTTTGTGGCCAGCGCACAGGAAATCGCTGTAATCGAAGCCATGCAGCAGCCCACGCAGGATGTCGAGTTTTTCTTCCAGCACGGCATAGGCTTCGGCGGCATCGACCGTTGGCCGGCCACGTCCGTTGCTGTTGGTGTATTCCCGCAAGGCGCTTTTCAGTTCGTTGGCGATACCGATGTAGTCCACCACCAAGCCGCCCTGCTTGTCCTTGAACACCCGATTGACCCGCGCAATGGCCTGCATCAGGTTGTGGCCCTTCATCGGCTTGTCGACGTAGAGCGTATGGACGCAGGGCGCGTCGAAGCCGGTCAGCCACATGTCGCGCACAATCACCAGGCGCAACGGGTCTGCCGGGTCTTTAAAGCGCTTCTCCAACCGTTTCTTGACCTGGCCGCTGTAGATGTGCGGCCTGAGCAGTGCCTTGTCGCTGGCCGAGCCGGTCATCACGATCTTGATCGCGCCCTTTTCCGGGTCGGCATCGTGCCATTCGGGGCGCAGCTTGACGATCTCGTTGTAGAGATGGACGCAGATCTCGCGGCTCATGGCGACGACCATCGCCTTGCCGCGCTGCGCCTGGTTGCGTTCCTCGAAGTGGGCGACCAGATCGCCGGCCACGCTGGCGATGCGCGGCTCGGCGCCAACCACCTTTTCCAGCGCTGCCCATTTGCTCTTCAGTTGTGCCTTCTGACTGTCTTCCTCGTCCTCGGCCAGTTCGTCGACCTCGTCGTCAATCTGCGGCAAATCTTCCTGTTTCAGCGACAGCTTGGCCAGGCGGGACTCGAAGTAGATGGCGACCGTCGCGCCGTCTTCCTTGGCCTGCTGCATGTCGTAGACGTGGATGTAATCGCCGAACACGGCGCGGGTGTCGCGGTCCTCCGACGATACCGGCGTGCCGGTAAAGGCGACGAAAGTGGCATTGGGCAGCGCATCGCGCAAATGCTGCGCGTAGCCCACCTGATACCGCGCCCCATACTCGGCCGGCGGTTCTGCAACTAGCAGCTGATGGTCATCATTGGTGGCCACGTTATTTCCCGGTAACGCGATCATATAACGTCCAATTGGCGCCCTGATGGTCTTCAGCTTGGCTTCAAAACCGTATTGCGTCCGGTGCGCTTCGTCGGCAATCACCACGATATTGGAGCGCTCGGAGAGCACCGGGAAGCTGTCCTCATCCTCGCCCGGCATAAATTTCTGGATGGTGGCGAAGACAATCCCGCCGGATGGCCGGTTGCCCAGCTTGGCGCGCAAGTCCTGCCGGGTATTGGCCTGCACCGGCTGCTCGCGCAACAAATCCTGCGCCAGCGAAAACACCCCGAACAACTGCCCATCCAGATCATTGCGGTCGGTGATGACGACGATGGTCGGGTTCTCCATCGCCGTTTCCTGCATCACCCGCGCGGCAAAGCAGGTCATGGTGATGCTCTTGCCGCTGCCCTGCGTATGCCAGACCACGCCGCCCTTGTGCGTTCCGCCGGGACGTGAAGCCGTCACCACCTGGTTGATCGCCGCCCGCACCGCATGGAACTGGTGATAGCCGGCAATTTTCTTGGCAAGAGCGCCGTCATCCTCGAACAGCACAAAGAAGCGCAGGTAATCGAGTAACTGTGCCGGCGCCAGGACGCCACGAATCAGCGTTTCCAACTCGTTGAACTGGCCCAGCGGGTCGAGCGTCAGGCCATCAATCGTCCGCCACTGCATGAAACGCTCTGCATTGCTGGAAAGCGAGCCCAGCCGCGCCTCGCTGCCGTCCGAAATGACCAGCAACTCGTTGTACTGAAACACATCGGGGATCTGTTCCTTGTAGGTCTGAATCTGGTCGTAGGCTTTCCAGATATCGGCCTTCTCGTCGGCCGGATTCTTCAGCTCCAGCAGCACCAGCGGCAGGCCATTGACGAACAGGATCACGTCCGGCCGGCGCGTATGGTGCGGCCCTTTGATGGAGAACTGATTGACCGCCAGCCAGCGGTTCTTGGCCGGGTTGCTCCAGTCGATCAGGCGAACGAAATCACCACGTGTTTCGCCCTCCTTCTGGTATTCCACCGGCACGCCGCCAACCAACATTTTGTGGAAATGGCGATTGGCCGAAAGCAAGGCCGGGATGCCAAGATCAAGCACCTGCTTGAGCGCATCTTCCTTGGCGGCGGTCGGGATGTCCGGGTTCAGGCGATGAATCGCCTCGCGCAAGCGAAAGGGCAATAGCACCTGCAGGTAATCCGCGCGCTCCGGGTGCTCGCCATCTGGCGCAATGTCCGGGCCAAACAGTGTCTCGTAGCCTGCCTCTACCAGCCAGCCCAGTGCTTCCTGTTCGAGTTGGTCTTCGGTCATCTCAACTACCCAGCAGAATGCGGTTCAACGCCACATTAATGTAGTAGTTGCTGCGCCCGATCTTGTTCTTCTGCACGAAGCCGCCGGCAGCCAGCGCATCCAGGTACTTGCTGGCGGTCAGGCGCGAGACACCGATGTCGCGTTCAATGAACTCGATCTTGGTATAGGGGTGCATGAACAGATTGTTGATCAGATCCTGGCTGTAGAACTTGTAGTCAGCGCGGATACGGTGCTTGTAGTCGAACAACGCATCTTTGATCGCATGGATCGTCCGAATCGTCTGCCCGGAGGTCTGCTCCACGGCTTCGAGCATGTACAGCACCCATTCCTCCCAGGCACCGGCATCGCGCACCGCCTGCAACAGGCGGTAGTAATCCGTCTTGGTACGCACGATGTGGCGCGAAAGGTAGAGCACCGGCACATCGAGCAGCCCTTCCTTGACCAGATAGAGCACGTTCAGGATGCGTCCGGTACGGCCGTTGCCGTCGTAGAAAGGGTGAATGCTCTCGAATTGGTGGTGAATCAGCGCCATCCGGATCAGAGGGTCGACCGCGAAACGCTCGCCGTCGTTGATGAAGCGCTCCAGGTCGCTCATCAGCGCGACGATTTCGGCAGGGTCTTGCGGCGGGGTATAGACCGTTTCCCCTGCCCCGGTTTTCAGCGCCGTGCCCGGCAGCTTGCGAAAACCTGCGTTGTTGCGCTCCAGCTCTGCCTGAATGTCGACAATGTGGTTTGCGGTAATCAGTCCCGTGTCGCGGACTTGCCGATAGCCCAGATGCAGCGCCTGCCGGTAGCGCAACACCTCCTTGGCCGCCGGATTGGCAAAAGCCTCCGGCAAAACGTCATCCTTGAACAACTCGTCGTGGGTCGTGACGATGTTCTCGATTTCCGAACTGTCCTTGGCCTCCTGCAAGCCCAGAGTGTTGATCAGGATGCCCTGGTTCGGGATCGAAGCCGCAACCCCCTTCAGCTCAGCCAGTGCTCGGCTGGCGCTGGCCAGGCGTTTCAGGATGGCCGGCGTATCGAAGCGGGCGGCATTCAGCATCTCGAGGGATGGCAAGGCAGTCATGGCAACAAGCTCGCGCAAGGTCTTGTGTATAGGAAAACGGCTTCTCCATGCACGTCGACCGGGACATGTTTAAGGAATCGACATTTTTATACATATCCAGCAGGACGTGTATAAAAATCGTCATTTTTTATGCACGTCCTGAGCGGGCATTAAAGCCCGCTTTAATAGCGGATTACGCGACTGAACTTGCCTCCGGCAGGCGCAACTGGCCGGAGATCAGGCGGGGGAGCAGGATGTCGCGGAGGGTGGCGAGGGTTTGGGCTTGTTGCCGATTAGCAACCACACTCTTGTGCAGCGCACTAACTGTTTCCGAAAACTGCGACAAAATTTCAAACGGCGGCAGAACTAGCTTTATAGAGCGCAAGTGACTTACTGGGCGCGCAATTGAAGGAACACCTACTTGAGAAGTGTTGGCTAGCAGCAATTGCTGACCAATTGGCGATTTAAAGAAATACGTAATCCACTCAGGCAGCATCCTCCGTCGATCACATCTAAGGAAAAATTGGCTTTGTGAGACAACGAATTGGTCATAGCACAATCCCTCAGGAACAAGTGCCACCTGCCCAAGAGTGCCTCGATGCGTGATAACGACATCTCCTGCTTTGACGCAGGAGTTCTTTAGTTTTTCGGCGTGTGATGGCGTGATGAAATTGAAATCCAGATCGGTGAGCAACGTATCTTGAACATTACGCCCGTTGAGTACAGGTACCCCTTGCGATACAAACGTAGAGACTTTGATATTTGAGCCAAAGGGCCCCATTCCAACTTTTTCTGCGATTTCCTCGATGTTGCTAATTGACCACCCTTTCGGGATCAAGCCGAGTTTCGACTCCTCGAAACTATCGGGGAAGAGCGCGGCGGTGGCTTCGTCCATGCAATCTGGGGCGCGGCCTTGTTGTTTGGCGTGGATGGGGTCGAAATCCATAAACCACGATTTGAACAGCGCCTGCGCGATGGCTTCGAGCGTGGCATTGGTTTCGCGCAGGAGGGTGATGCGGTCGTCGAGGGCTCCGACGAACTCGGCAATCGTGCACCTTTCACGTTCCGGCGGCAGCGGAATCGGTAGGGCGCGCAAGTCTTTCAGGTTGATCGTTGTTTGAACTGTCGTATTGGCGCGACTCCCCAGCAGATGCTGAGATAGCGGCGATCGAAGACACAGAGCGATCCATTCGGGGGCAATGTGTTGTAGCGGGTCGATTACCGCCACTGCACGCGCGACATTGAACCCAGCAAAGCGTTTCGGAACAACGGCAACTTGTCCAACAGACCCGACGATTGTGAGCAAGACTTCGCCACCTTTGAGCCTCGTTCGGCTGTACTTGGCCTCAATTTCAGGTGCAATGTACATAACATCCGAAAGATCAATCCGCGTATCTCGGAAGTTATTGACCCGGATGATCGGTTTACCTTCGCTCAGAGCAGCACCCGGTTGAACGACGCCGTAAGTTACCGAGTTTTTCTGGCAACAACTGTCCAAGGGCAAATAAGACCACTCACCTGGCAACGTGGGTAGATCAAAACTCATACCCCAGCCCCCCCAGTTTCTGCCGGATCAAGGTATCAAGCTCCGCCCCTTTCGCCATCTGCTCGCCCAGCTTCTCGGTGAGCTTCTGCATCTTGTCGGCAAAGGCTTCGTCGTCGTCCTCGACCTCTTCGGCGCCAACGTAGCGGCCCGGCGTCAGGACATGGCCGTGTTCGGCGATTTCGGCCAGCTTGACGCTGCGGCAGTAGCCGGGGATGTCGGCGTAGATTTCATTATTGGCCGTTTTTTCCGGTTGACCGCGCCAGGCGGCGACGGTGCCGGCGATACGGGCGATGACCTCGTCGGTCAGTTCCGACTGCACCCGGCTGATCATGCTGCCGAGCTTGCGCGCGTCGATGAACAGCACTTCGCCATGGCGGGTTTGCTTCTGCCGGGTGAGGAACCACAGACAGGCGGGGATCTGGGTGTTGAAGAAGAGTTGGCCAGGCAAGGCGATCATCACTTCAACCACGTCGGCATCGACCATGGCGCGGCGGATGTCGCCTTCGCTGTTCTGGCTGGAACTCATCGAGCCGTTGGCGAGCACGATGCCGGCGCGGCCGCTGGGCTTGAGGTGGTAGTGCATGTGCTGCAGCCAAGCGTAGTTGGCGTTGCCGGCTGGCGGCTGGCCGTACTCCCAGCGCGGATCGCCGGTCAGGCTGCCATGCCACCAGTCGCTGATATTGAACGGCGGATTGGCGAGGATGAAGTCTGCACGTAGATCCGGGTGCTGGTTGCGGGTGAAGGTGTCGCCGGGTTCGCGACCGAGATTGAAGTCGATGCCGCGAATGGCCAGGTTCATGGCGGCAAGGCGCCAGGTGGTCGGGTTGGATTCCTGACCGTAGATGGAAACGTCGCCGATCTTGCTGCCGTGCGCCTCGATGAATTTCTCGGATTGCACGAACATGCCGCCGGAGCCGCAGCAGGGGTCATAGACCTTGCCGTGGTGTGGGGCGAGGACGGCGACCAGCGTTTTGACGATGCTGGCCGGCGTATAGAACTGGCCGCCCTTCTTGCCTTCGGCGCTAGCGAACTGACCGAGGAAGTATTCATAGACCTGACCGAGCACGTCCCGCGCCTTGCCGGGGTCGTCGCCGAAACCGATGGTGGACACCAGATCAACCAGCTCGCCGAGCTTGCCATCCGGCAACTGGGCGCGGCCGTAGCGCTTGTCGAGGATGCCCTTGAGCTTGGGGTTCTCAACCTCGATGATGGTCAGCGCGTCATCGATGCGCTTGCCGATGTCCGGCTGCTTGGCAGCGGCGCGGATGGCTTCCCAACGTGCCGACTCCGGCACCCAGAAGACATTGACCTCGCGGTAGTAGTCGCGGTCTTCCAGTTCGGCGGCGAGCAGTTCATCGTCGCAATCGTGCAGGAAATAATCATCGGACTCATCGGCAAAGCGCCGGGTCAGTTCTGCGCGGCGGGCAGCGAAGGTGTCGGAAACGTATTTGACGAAGATCAGGCCAAGGACCAGGTGCTTGTATTCGGCTGCATCCATGTTGGCGCGCAGCTTGTCGGCAGTGGCCCAGAGAGTCTTCTTGATGTCATCCAGCATTGAGAGGGCTTTGTCGTTGAGGCGAGTAGGCCGGCATTATGAATTGGCGCTGCTCAAACCGCCAATCTCCACTCCAAAACCTTCAACCCCGCTTAACGTAAAAAAAGGAGCATCCAGTAGTACCGGTATTTTTTCAGAAACACACCAGCGTTGCCAATTGGCGTCAGCATGAGACCGGATCTCGGCAAAACGGTCGTTGGCCTGATTCGCTCAATCGGGCAGTAATCCGCCGCTTACCTGCCGTTCAGCCCTGAGAGGTCGGGAACGGCAGCTTTCCTTTACGGCAAATGCGTACTCCGTGCCCATAACCGCCTGATGTCAAACAAAAACCTTCCGGCGGTTTAGTGATTAGAAAGCTGCCGCTCAGCGTCATCAACTGTCGCCCCTTAATCCGCGATAGCTATGGGTGAAGATTAC
>Ga0075152_10001785_pt1 | contig 15513 bp, 17 predicted proteins | sample JI61114C2DNA_FD_70964 | JGI IMG/M metagenome (GOLD analysis project Ga0075152, IMG submission 70964) | Wastewater effluent complex algal communities from Wisconsin, to seasonally profile nutrient transformation and Carbon sequestration -... | ecosystem: Engineered > WWTP > Effluent > Algae...
AGTTTCCACTTCACGATTTCGCGGGTGCCGGGCATGGCGGCTTTCGAGGCGGGTGATATACGCTTCCGTGGGCGGCAAGACTGCACGCGGAGAGCGGACATGACCTACAATTTCAAAGGCAAGACCGCCGTCGTCACCGGCGCCAGCCGGGGCATTGGCGAGGCGATTGCGCGCACGCTGGCAAATGACGGCGCGAAAGTCGCGCTGGTCGCCCGCTCGGCCGACAAGCTGAAGGCGTTGGCCGCCAGCCTGCCCAACGGCGCCGTCGCTATCGAGGCCGACATGTCCTCGCTCGACGGATGGAAATCCGCGGCTGCGAATGCGCTCGCGGTGCTCGGCGAGATCGATATCCTCGTCAACAATGCTGGCGTCAGCGCGGCGCAAGCTATGGGTAAGGTGACTGGAGACGGCCTCGACGAAACCTTCAACGTCAACGTGCGCAACCTCATCCTGCTCACCGACGCGCTCTCCGCTTCGCTGATCAAGCAGAAGGGCGCGATCGTGAATATCTCGTCCGTCTCGTCTTTCTCCGGCGCGCTGGGGCAGATCGCCTATGCCGCCTCCAAGGGTGCGGTAAACTCCTTCACGCGCAACGCATCCATCGATTTTGGGCGCGCTGGCGTGCGCGTGAATGCGGTGGCGCCCGGCGTGATCGACGATGGCATGTGGTCGACTGCGTTCTCGAAGGGCCTCGACCGCGACAAGACGCTGGAGCGCATGGGGCGGCTTGTCCCGCTGGAAAAGCGCTGGGGCACGGCGCAGGAGATCGCCGATGCGGTGGCGTTCCTCGCGTCTGACAAGGCGGCCTACATCACGGGACAGGTTCTGCGCGTTGATGGCGGGATGATCGTCTGATGGCCGACAAGATCATCCCTGCGTCTCCCTCCGCCGAGGACTATGCCAAGGCCGCCGCGAATTCGCCGGACGACGGCGCGTGGTTTGCGCGCAACGAGCCGTTTGCGCTGTTCGCTGAATGGCTGGAGGACGCGAAGAAGAAGGAGCCGAACGACGCCAACGCCATGGCGCTCGCCACGGCTGATGAACACGGTGCGCCCGATGTGCGCATGGTGTTGCTGAAGGATGTTTCGGGCGACGGATTTGTCTTCTATTCCAACGCGGAGAGCCGCAAGGGGCAGCAACTTGCAGCCAACGCCCAGGCCGCACTGTGCTTCCACTGGAAGTCGCTGCGGCGGCAGGTGAGGGTGTCGGGAAAGGTCGAGCCGGCCACAGAGGCGGAGGCGGACGCCTATTTTGCCTCGCGTGCGAAGGACAGCCAGATCGGCGCGTGGGCGTCCGATCAGTCGCGCCCGATGGAGGGGCGGTTCGAACTGGAGAAGCGCATCGCGCAGGCCGCCATGAAGTATGGCATCGGGAAGACGCCGCGTCCGCCGCACTGGCGCGGCTGGCGCATCGTGCCGACGCGCATCGAGTTCTGGCGCGACAGGCCGTTCCGCCTGCACGACCGGCTGGAGTTCACGCGCTCCGGCGGCGGCCAGCCATGGACGACACAAAGGCTTTACCCCTGAGACGGCAGCCTGCCGTTGGCGCGGGCGCCAGCGCTGTGGCAGTCTGATTCGGCAAGCGAGTCAGCGGCGCGAGACCGCAGGGAGAGACGGCCATGGACATCCTGAAGCGGGTGGTTCTCGCAATCGCTTTGTCGGCCTGTTCCGAAGGCGCCATCGCTCAGGAAGCCACCCACAAGGAGCCGTGGTGGGACAGCCCGTGGGGCGAGGCTGATCGCCTCGGCAACGTCAACAACCTGACGCCTGAGGGCGTGAAGCGCGCCAGCGATCTCGTGCGCACGGGCAAGGTCTACACACTGGGCGTGCCCACGGCGCCGGAGTCGGCGGCGTATGGCACGCGCAAGTATACGGTTGAGCGCACACCGGGTCCGAACGCCGACTATACGTCCAACGGGTCGCAACGCGTCACGTCGTTTGACGAGCGCGTCGTTTCCTCAATGGGCATCGGCACGCAGATCGATGGTTTTGGGCATCTCGGCGTTGATCACCATTACTACAACGGCGTCACCGGCAAGGAAGTCGCAACCACGCGGGCGCTGCAGACGGCAGACATCCCGCCGATTGTCACGCGCGGCGTGCTGATCGACATGACGAAGCATTATGGCAAGCCATTCCTCGAGATCGGCGACAATTACGGACGCGCCGAGATCGAAGCCGCGATGGCCGCGCAGGGCGTGAGCGTGGGCAAGGGCGATGTCGTGCTGTTCCACACCGGATGGATGGCCGCGAAGATGGTGGCGGAGAAGGACGTCTATCGTTCCAGCGAGCCCGGCATCACTGAGGATGGCGCGATCTTCCTCGCGGACCTCGGCGTTGTCGCGATTGGTTCGGATACCGTTGCGCTCGAGGCCCTGCCGTCGCCGCCGGGGAAGACCTTCATCGTGCACCAGACCCTGCTGGCCAAGCGCGGCGTGCACGTTCTGGAGACCATCGACACGAACCAACTCGCCGCCGATGGCGTGCGTGAGTTCATGTTCGTGCTCGGCATCCCGCGCTTTGTCGGCACGGTACAGATGGTGATCAACCCCGTCGCGATCAGCTGACCAGCCGGCGGCGGATTACTCCGCCGCCTTCAATGTCGGCGTCTCCGGCGTCCATTTGAGGCGCGGCGAGCGCGCCGCGCGCGTCTCGTCGAGGCGGCGGGCGGGCGCGAGGTGGGGCGCAGTCTTCAGCGACGGATCCTTCTGCACCGCGCGGCGCGCGATGGAGGCGAGGGCGTCGCAGAAGCGGTCGAGCTCGGCTTTGGACTCCGTCTCGGTCGGCTCGATCAGCATCGCACCGTGGACGACGAGCGGGAAGTACATCGTCATCGGGTGATAGCCCTCGTCGATGAGGCCCTTGGCGATGTCGATGGTCTCGACGCCCGTGTCCTTCAGGAAAGCATCCGAGAACAGCGCCTCGTGCATGCAGTATCCCTCGAACGCCGGAGACATCAGCGGCTTCAGGCGGGCCAGGATGTAGTTGGCGTTCAGTACGGCGTCTTCGGCGACCTGTTTCAGGCCGTCAGCGCCGTGGCTGAGGATGTAGGCGAGGGCGCGGGTGAACATGCCCATCTGGCCATGGAAGGCGCACATGCGGCCGAACGAATTCGGCGCCTCGTCATGGTGCTCCACGAAGCGCAGGCCGTCGGCGGTCTTCGTGATGAAGGGCACGGGCGCGTAAGGCGCCAGCGCGGCGGAGAGGACCGTGGGGCCGGAGCCCGGACCGCCGCCGCCGTGGGGCGTGGAGAAGGTCTTGTGCAGGTTGATGTGCATCGCATCGACGCCGAGATCACCCGGGCGCACGCGGCCGACGATGGCGTTGAAGTTCGCGCCGTCGCAATAGAAGTAGCCGCCGGCGGCATGGATCAGGTCGGCGATCGCCTTGATGTCGCGTTCGAACAGGCCGCAGGTGTTGGGGTTGGTCAGCATGATGCCGGCGACGTCGGATGAATCAACCAGCTTGGATTTGAGGTCTTCGAGATCCACGCGGCCATCGGCGGCGGCGTTGATTTCGTCGATGATGAAACCGCACTGGGCGGCGGTGGCCGGGTTGGTGCCGTGGGCAGAGACGGGCACCAGCACGCGCTTGCGCTTTTCGCCTTCGCCGCGCGCGATCAGGGCGGCGCGGATGGCCAACATGCCGGCGAGTTCGCCATGGGCGCCGGCTTTGGGCGTCATCGCGACGGCGGGCATGTTGGTGAGCTTCATCAGCCAGTCGGCCAGTTCCTCGATGACTTCCAGCGCGCCCTGCACGGTGGACTGCGGCTGCATCGGGTGCACGTCGGCAAAGCCCGGAAGGCGTGCGACCTTCTCATTCAGGCGCGGGTTGTGCTTCATCGTGCACGAGCCGAGCGGGAACAGGCCAAGATCGATGGCGTAGTTCTTCTGGCTGAGGCGAACGTAGTGGCGCACGGCTTCCGGCTCGGTGAGGCCGGGCAGACCCGAGGACGCGGCGCGCGTGACGCCGCCAAGACGGCTCTTCGTGCCTTTGGGCTTCGGCAGATCAACGCCGGTCTTGTCCGTCGAGCCGATCTCGAAGATCAGGCCTTCTGCCTGCAGCAGGCCCTTGGAGCCGGAGACGGTGACGTCTGTTCCTGATCCGCCATTGGCAGTGATCGAGGTGGGGCGGCCAGTGGAGTTCATGGTCATTAGAGCACCTGCGCGAGAGCAGCGGCGTAAGCCTTGATGTCGGATTGCGTGCAGCACTCGGTGGCTGCAGCGACGATGACGTTGTCGAAGCCGGCGCCCGGGAAGAGGCGCGAAGCGCGGACGCCGCCGATGACGTCTTGCTTCTCGAGGGCGGCGAGAACCTGGTCGGCGGGCTTCGTCGTTTCGAACGCGATCTCGTTGAAGTAGCGGGTGGTGAGGACCTTCACACCTTTCACAGCGGCGAGAGCGTCGGCCAGGTCACATGCCGCTTCGTGGTTTAGCGTCGCCAGCTGCGTGAGACCCTTGTCGCCCAGCAGGGTCATGTGCGCCGTGAAGGCCAGCATGCAGAGGCCGCTGTTCGTGCAGATGTTGGACGTGGCCTTGTCGCGGCGGATATGCTGCTCGCGCGTCGAGAGCGTCAGCACGAAGCCGCGCTTGCCATCGGCGTCCACTGTCTCGCCACACAGGCGGCCGGGCATCTGGCGCATGAATTTGGACTTGCAGGTGAACAGCCCGACATACGGCCCGCCAAAGCCGAGCGGAACGCCGATCGACTGGCCTTCGCCAACTGCAATGTCAGCGCCCATCTCTCCCGGCGTCTTCATCAGGCCGAGCGAGACGATCTCCGTGAACACGGTCACCAGCAGCGCGCCATTGGCGTGGGCAGCGTCGCCCACCGGCGTTAGGTCCGTCGCCGTACCGAACACATTGGGCGTCTGGCCGATGACGCAGGCGACCGTGTCATCGACGGCCTTGGACAGTTCGAGCTCGCCATCCACGGCAGGAGCCAGCTGGATGACTTTGATCCCCGCCGCTTCGCACAGCGTGCGCGTGGTGTCGGCGTAGTGGGGGTGAAGGCCGCCGGACATGACGACGGTGTTCCGCTTCGTAACGCGGCAGGCCATCACGGCGGCTTCGGCGCAGGCGGTCGAGCCATCGTACATCGAGGCGTTGGCGACTTCCATGTCGGTAAGGGCCGCGACCTGTGTCTGGAATTCGAACATCGACTGCAGCGTGCCCTGCGCGATTTCGGGCTGGTAGGGCGTGTAGGTGGTGAGGAATTCGGAGCGTTGGATGATGTGATCCACGCTTGCCGGAATGTGGTGCTTGTAGGCGCCGCAGCCGACGAAGAACGGGCCATCCGAGGCGGCGCGGTTCTTCTTCGACAGCTTCGTCATGTGGCGCTCCACCTCCAGTTCGCCCTGGAAGTTCGGCAGGCCCGGCACCGGGCCTTCCAGCCGAGCGGAGGCCGGCACGTCGGTATAGAAATCGTCCACCGACTTTGCGCCGATGGTCTTCGTCATCTCCGCGCGGTCATCCGCGGTGAGGGGGAGGTAGCGCATTGTCTATGCTTCCTTGATCATCTCGGCTGCGAGTTGCCTCGCTGCGTGGTCGTTCGAATGTGTAAAGCCGTTGAGTACGCCGGCGCGGTCGGCTTCGGATCTGTTTTGCGACAGTTTGCGTATGCCTTCGATGGCGTCGATCTTCAGGCGTACGCCCGTGATCGCGTTCAGCATCTTCGCGACATAGTCATCCGGCGCATCGCTCACCTTCCATGGCACAGCGGCGGGCTGTTCCATCATGTCGGTGATGCGGCCCACTTGTGCGAGCAGGGCGTCGGCGTCGTTGAAAGTCTCGACGGCGCCGGTCACATGCACGGCTATGTAGTTCCATGTCGGCACCACTTTGCCGTGTTCGCGCTTCGACAGGTAAAGCGAGGGAGTCACGTAAGCGTCCGCGCCGGCAAAGATCGCCAGCGCGCGAACGGGACGGGCGGCCACAGCGGCCAGGGGATTGTTGCGCGCGACGTGCCCTTCAAGCGTGACGGGCGTGCCCGCCATGTCACGGTTGACGATCATCGGGATGTGCGCCGCCATCGGCCCATCTTCGCCGGAAACGACCAACGTTGCGAAATGGCGCGCCTCAATGAAGGCGGCCATCGCGTCGCTGTCGTCCATGCGGAAGGCGGGCGCGGCGTGCATCTCAAATCACTGCGTGGCGCAGAATGCGTCGTAGGCGGCCTTGTCCATCAGCCCGTAAAGCTGGCCCTTGTCAGAGAGCTTGATCTTCACGAACCAGCCGGCGCCTTCCGGATCTTCGTTGACCTTGGCGGGCTCGTCCACGATGGCGGTGTTCGCTTCCGTGACTTCGCCGGTCACGGGCGCATAGACGTCCGAGGCGGCTTTCACCGACTCGACTACGGCCATGTCGGCGTCCTTCTTCACGGCCTTGCCAGCGTCGGGCAGGTCAACGAATACGACATCGCCCAGCTTCTCGGCGGCGAATTTCGTGATGCCCACGGTGCCCACGTCGCCATCGACGCTGATCCATTCGTGCTCGTTCGTATAATACGTCGTCATGAGATTCCCCTCTCGGTATTCACGTTAGCGTTTGTATCTGGCCGGAACGAAAGGCAGCGTGGCGATCTCCGCCTCCAGCGCCTTGCCGCGCACCAGTAGTTTCACCGGCGTGCCCGCCTTGGCGTAGGTCGTATCGACATAGCCCTGCGCGACGGGGCCGTTCACCGTGGGGCCGAAGCCGCCCGAGGTGATCACGCCAATCGTCTCGCCGTCGGTATTCTGGACTTCCGTGCCCTCGCGTGCGGGCGCGCGGCCCAGCGGCTTGATACCGACGCGCTTCGACGGCACGCCGCCTTTCAGTTCGCCGAGAATGCGCTGTGCGCCTGGGAAGTCGCCGCGTTCGCGCCGCACCTTGGAGATCATCCAGGAGAGCGAAGCGGCCACAGGCGTCTTGGTCTCATCGAGGTCATGGCCATAGAGGCAGAGGCCCGCCTCCAGCCGCAGCGAATCCCGCGCGCCAAGGCCGATAGGCTTCACGCGATGATCTTCCAGCAGGCGATTGGCGAAAGCGTCTGCGTGTTCGGCCGGGATCAGCATCTCGAAGCCATCCTCGCCGGTATAGCCACAGCGCGTTATCAGGACGCGGCCATAGTCAGTGTGTTCAAGCCGCAGGAAGTTCATGAAGGTGAGGGCGACGGCTTGCGGGAAGATGCCCTCGATCACCTGTTCGGCTTTCGGTCCCTGAAGGGCGATCAGCGCGCGATCATCTGCACGGCGCAGTTCGGCCTGGCCTTCGGCAGCCTTTGCGATCAGCGTGAAATCGTTCTCTTTCGTCCCCGCGTTGACGACTATGTAGAGCATGCCCGCCCGCGCCGGGTCTGCCGGGCGGCCGATCATCAGGTCGTCGATGATGCCGCCATTCTCGTTCAGCAGGACGGTGAGTTGGACCTTGCCTGGCGCCAGGGCCGCGATGTCGGACGGAACCAGTTTTTCCACCAGCGCCGAGACCTTGCGGTGAGCGTCGTCACCGCCGCCAAGCTGGGGCAGGGACAGGAAGCTCGGCCCCATGTGGGAGACGTCGAAGAGGCCGGCGTTGGTTCGGGTCCAGTTATGCTCGGCCATGATGCCGTCGGCGTACTGGATCGGCATGTCGTAGCCGCCGAATTCGGCCATGCGCGCGCCAAGCCGCGTGTGCAGCCCGTGCAGCGGTGTTTTCTTCAGGGGACCAACAGACGCTTCCGACATGACCACTCCGACAGCTGCGCAGCATCGCCAATGCGATCCGCGCCCCCGCTGTCGGATGTGCCTGAGAGATTCACGCTTCCTTTGAAGCGCTTACTCCGTCGGCGGCGGGTCTAACCCGCGCTTTCCAGCGATGTCGTCACTCCCGCGGCCCTTTTTGCCTGAGCGTTTCCGGGGCGGTTGCGCCTTCGGCGGCAGCCATTAGTCCAAGGCCTGGCTGCTCTCTCCCGCGGGGATCGAACGACTTGTCCGGCTGGATGCGCCTCACGGCGGAACCAGACGTCGGGGCCATGTGGCGCAAACGCGGGCGGGGCGTCAATGGCGGGCATGTGACGCACCGAAACGATCCACATGGATCGGTAGATTTGTGGGCAGGCCTCGCGGAACTTGTCCGGAGACGGCTCAGTTCGCGGTCATCCCGCCATCGACCACTATTTCCGAGCCGGTCATGAAGGCTGACGTATCCCCCGCGAGGAACAACACTGCGTTGGCGATGTCCGTGTCGCGGCCGATGCGGCCCAGGGGGTGGCGCCTCGCCATGCGGGCGCGTTCGGCTTCCATAGTTGTTCCGGAAACTTTGGAGATCGTGCCGATGGCCCCGTCCATCATCGGGGTGTCGATGATGCCTGGGTGAATCGAGTTTACGCGAATCTTCAGTTTGAGATCGGCGCACTCCATGGCCGCGCCCTTCGTCATCAGACGCACGGCGCCTTTCGAGGCGTTGTAAGCGAACGTGTTGGCGGATCCGACCAGCCCGGCGACTGAGGAAATATTGATGATCGAGCCGCCGCCATCCCACTGTTGCGAGCGCTCTGCGATCGGAGGCATGGCATGCTTGATGCCGAGGAACACGCCGTCGACGTTCACCGCCTGCATGCGCTTGAAGTCTTCCAGCGTCGTCATCGAAATGGGGCGCACCCAGAACACGCCCGCATTGTTCACCAGGATGTCGAGCCCGCCATAGGTGGACTTTGCAAAAGCGACAGCTGCTGCCCAGTCCGCCTCGCTGGTCACGTCGTGCTTGATGTAGGCGCCGCCGATCGCGGCGGCGACTTCCGTTCCATCACCAATGTCGGTGACGATCACCTTCGCGCCGGCTCCGGCAAGCGCTCGTGCTGCCGCCGCGCCAAGTCCGCGCGCGCCGCCGGTTACCAGAGCAACGCGGCCTTCAAGATTCGTCATGAGTGTTTCCTAGAGGGTCTTCAGCCAGTCGAGCAGCAGCTTGTTCGTCTCTGCCGGCTTCTCCTGCTGGTTCCAGTGGCCGGCGCCGGGGATCATGTGAAAGCCGCGCAGGTCGGCGAAGTGGTCGCGCATCCTCACTTCGGGATCGCGGCCGAACATGCGGATACCCACATCCTTGTCGCCCGCCATGAACAGGGCAGGCTGGGTGATCTTCGTTCCGGCAAGGCGCGAGGCCGCTGCGAAGTCGCGATGGAAATTGCGGTAGCGGTTCAGCGGCCCACGGAATCCCGAGCCCTCGAATTCTTTCACGAGATAGTCGATGTCCTTGTCGTTCAGCCATGCCGGGAATTTTTCCGGATCGCTCATGCCCAGCAGGAACGGTTCGCCGTGCTTCTTGCCGAAGGGCCAGCCTCCCTCGGGTGCGTCGCCCGACCAGGAGAAATAGATGCGCCGGATGGTGTCGCGCACGTCAGCCTCGAACTCGGCTTCGGCGACGCCCTCGTCCTGAAAATAGACCATGTAGAAGAACAGGCCGTTCTCGGTGAACATCTTGCGCGCCACGTCGATCATCGGCGCCGAGCCGTGGCCCATGTGCGGGATCGACATGCCGCATACGGCGGTGAAGCGCTGAGGATCGGCCCAGGCCGTGTTCCAGACGATCGGCGCGCCCCAGTCGTGACCAACCAGTATCGCTTTGCCGCCGCCCAGCGCGTCGGCCACCGCCTGGTTGTCTGCGATCATGCTGGCCATGTCGTAGGCTTCGACGGGGTGGGGCTTCGACGAGCCGCCGTATCCGCGCACGTCAATCGCCGCTGCGGTGAATCCGGCGGCCGCCACCGGTCCCAGCTGGTGTCGCCAGGAATACCAGCTCTCCGGAAAGCCGTGGACCATCAGGACCAGCGGCCCCGTCCCCTCCACGGCCACGCGGATGCTACAGTCGCCGGACTGGACGTGGCGAAACTCATGGGCCATATATCAGGCTCCTTACGGCGACCGTGTGTATCGGTTGCGCTTCGAGGACTACGCCGGGCCAGTACCACAGGCCGGGGCCGTCTTCATCCTTAACCAAGCTGGCGCGTGGGCCAAGGCGAAAGCGCTTGTCCCGGAGCGAGTCAGCAAAAAGGCTGCGCATCGCTTTACGGTAGGGAAATCCTATTCCGGTAACGCTTTGCGAGATGACCCGCCGGGCCAGCAAAGGGCCACGGCGGGCGCAAGGAGGGAATTTCATGCTCCTCACCATGATGAAGGGCAAACTGCATCGCGCCGCCGTCACACAGTGCGACCTTCACTATGAAGGCTCGTGCTCCATCGACATCGACCTGCTTGAAGCGGCCAATATCCTGCCGCACGAGCGCGTGGATATCTGGAACATCACCAACGGCGCGCGCATCTCCACCTACGCCATCGAGGCGCCGCGCGGATCGAAGACTATCGGCATCAACGGCGCGGCCGCGCGTTATTTCCAGACGGCTGATCGCGTGATCATCGCCGCCTTCGCGCAGATGGACGAGACCGAAGCGAAGCAGTGGGCGCCGTCTGTCGTTCGCCTGAACGACAAGAACGAAGTCGTCACCGGCATCGCGTAACAGAATCTACGAGGCTTCCTCCCCAGAAGCAGAAACGCCGCCCGCGATGAACGGACGGCGTTTCCAGTTTCAGAAGTCGCGCACGCCTACTTCGTCAGTTCGAACACGATGCTCACGGTCTGCTCGAGCGAGACTTCGCCGGCTGCGATCGGAGTTTCCGGCGCGCCGCCGCTGTCCTGCATGCGCATCGCCATCATCGGCACGGGCTGCGGGTAGTAGTCCTGCTCGCTGATCGTCACGATCCGCTTCACCTTGTAACCGAGCGCCTGGGCATAGAGATCGGCGCGAGCGGCTGCGTCTTTGACGGCTGCGATACGGGCTTCATCCTGGAACTTCTCCGGCTCGTCGATCGAGAAGGAGACCCCGTTGATCGTGTTGCCGCCACCCTTCACCACGGCGTCCAGCGTCTTGCCCAGCGTGTCGAGCTTGCGGACCTTGATGGTGATCTGGTTGCTGGCCTGATAGCCAGTAAGGCGCGGACGCGCGTTGTTGGGATATTCGTAGACAGCGTTCAGCGAGATATTGCCCGTCTGCATGTCGCGATCAGCGACGCCAGCGGCTTTCACAGCGGCGAACACGCCGGCCATCTGGGCGGCTTGCTGCTGCATCGCTTCGGAGGCGGTCTTGGCCTCGATAGTCACGCCAACGCTGATGATGGCGATATCCGGGGCATGGGCGACCGAACCCTTGCCGGTGAGCGTGATCGTGGTCTCTGGCTGGATCGAGCTCATCGGCGGCATTTGCATCATGTGGGGTCCGTTCATGGGGGCAGGCGGCTGTGCCATCGCCATCGGCGCTGCAGCGCAGCCGGCCATCGCGGTGGCGGCAATCAAGGCGGGGGCAAGGCGTTTCATCGGTTTGACCTTTCCGGGTCTCTGTCTGGTCCAGCTGAGGGGAGAGTGTCGCGGACCTAGGGGCAAATTCTCTGTCAAAATGGGGCGCGCCTGTGGCGAGGCAAGCGCCAACTGGCGGCGCGCCATGGCGGGCTGGCGGCATTCGGGCCGTGTTGCGCGAAGGTCGCGGGCCATCAGTTCGCCATCAGGGCGTTGACGCCAAAATATCCGCAGACGATCAAAAGCGAGATCAGCATCACGCGCCCGAGGTCGCGCTCAAGCCGCATATCGCGCTCGCGGCGCAGGCGGCCGATCGGCCCCTCCAGCACCGGCGTTGTCTCGATGTAGTGGTCGGACCTGAAGGGAGTCAGCGGGCTCGCGATCAGCTTGGCCAGGATCGCGCCCATCACCAGTATGCCGACCAGGAACCAGGCCATGATGAAGGAGGCGATGCTCCACACGCCAGCGTGCCAGGCATCCTTCTTGCCGCCCGGCGCCTCGAGCGCCAGCGTCATCATGCCCATGCCGGCGAACGAGAGGATGTGAATGTCGATCAGTGGCGGCGGAGGGACCATGAAAGGCCGGATGGGCGCATGGATCACGTCCGATAGGCTTCTCGACAGAGCGCGATAACCGGTGATCAGCTGCTCAATGTCCGGCGACATGGGTATGCCCCACTGGCGGTGAATCAGGCTGATCAGCGGCGGCACGCTGAGGACGATGCCCAGCAGATACAGCAGGCTGCGGCCTTGCTTCACGGGTGCGGCGGTCGTCGTCATGCGAGGGAGGCTATCAGCCCGGACGCATGGTAGAGAAGTGGGGGGCGGCAGAACCCCCAGGCCGATCATTGGTCTGATGCGGGCGCGCGGGCGGCGCTTGGCGGACTACAGCAGCGAGGCGCTCGCCAGCACCAGCAGCGCGCTGCCGATGATGAGCCACATTGAGGTGCTTTTTACTTTCTGCAGGGCGGGCCTGGGCGTCATTGTGGCCGGTCCTCTTTCTGAGGTGAGGCCGACCTTGCGACGCGGCGCCACCCCGAGTCGGTACGGAACACGACACTTTGAGTGCCGGACGCAACAATTTGCACGCGGTCAGGCTTTCGAGCGCGCCGCGGTCCTCGCTTTCCAATGGCTGGCCAGCCGTCGCGCGCCCCCGACGCCGAAGCGAAGCAGATAGGGGGCCGTCATCAGCCTGTGCTTGGCCGCGAAGGCGGCGTCCTGCTCGATGAGATAACGCACCGCGAGCACCGGCACGGGAGACTGCATTGGCCGGAAGGCGGGATTCCACAGGCCGTGCGTCCCCGAGCCTGGGTGGAAGAACGCAATCATGCGTGACCTCAGCAGTGTGTAGTACTTGTGGCGTGCGTACACGCGATCCAGCATGGCGATACCGTCGGCGCTCGCGCAGTGCGGAAATCCGATGGCGATGGTTCGTAACCGCTCCTTGCCCGGTGGAGCGGGAATCCGCTTCAGGTCATCGAAGCTGCTGCGAATATGAGCGAACACTGACGCCTCATCCTTCGGGCCCGCCAGGCTGATGCCGAGGCGAACCGTGTCGAGCCTCGTGGCCTGTTTGACGAAAGGACACACTGAGCCGGTTCGGCCGAGATCGGCGTGGTCCTGCATCGCGTAGTCTTTCAGCCAGCCAGCCAGCACGGACAGCACGCTGCCGGAGGACTCCGTGGATTGTGACTCGGCGTAGGTGAACAACTGGCCCGTCATCTTGTTTCCAATGCCTCACGCGACCCGGAAGTGGCGGTCACGCCGCGCCGGCCGGGCGATGCCGGTGACGCATCGGAGCGCCTGCCACACGCGGCTACTGCCGTTCACGTATGGCCGCACGACCGGCTGGAGACCGAACTTGGCTAGAAATGAACCCACCGCCGGCGTGACATACCCGTCCAGATCGATGACGCGGCCCAGGCGATGCGCCGTCTTCATCGCCTCGAAGGTGAGCAGGCTGCTTGCGCCAACATGGTTCTGCACGCGGTCGCGCGCGAGCAGCCACGTGTAGAGCGTCGTGCTGTCCCATAGCAGGATCATCGCAGCACAGTCCGTCGGCCCATCCGAGCGGGCGAACAGTATCTCGACCTGGCCGCGCGAAAGGGCGGCGGCGAATATCCGTTCTAGCGTCTCGTAGTCGACGTGCGTGCCCGTCCCGTAGGATCCGCGATGCAAGCGGATGAACCGGTCGAGATCGGTGCTGCGTTCGATCGTGCACTCGCGCTGGGCCTTGTTGATCGCCCGCCGCGCTTCCTGATGCATCTGGGGCAGCATCGTGTCGGGTCCATCGCCCGGCTTGGAGCGGAAGGTGTACATGTGAGTGACCGCCAGGTTGGCGTGCACGAAGCCCTGCACGCTGGCGCATCCGGGTTCCAGCGTGCGCTCGAAGCGATCGTATCGCGGCAGTTTCTGGACGAGCTCGGATACAATCGTGTGGCTCAGTATGTCGCGCGTCGCAGCTTTTGCCGGTGGCGGGTAAAGGCGCGGACTCATGCTGCGCGTGAGATGCGGCATGGCGATGTATGTCAGGCCCCAGCGGCGCCGGACATGAAACGCCATGTCGCCAACGACGACGCCGTCCCATTCAACCCTCGCGCGATCCCACGCGCCGGGGGCCGAAGCATCCAGCCACCAGTCCTCGTCAAAGATCGACACAGCCGCCGGTGCTGCACGTTGCGACTTTGCTGACGCGGTCCGCGACGTCTGCGCGTCTGTCGGGGGCAGGGCGTCGGACAATGTTTCCTTTCTCATCTGCTGAGCCCCCCGGCCGCAGGTTCCGTCAGTTCGTGCGCGGCACAGTCTTGCGATACTGTAATGAAGTAGATCGCGCGCATCATCGGGACAGGTCTGGACCGGCGCTAAAGTGGAAAAGATCGATTGTCGCTACGTTGCGAAACTCGCCGAGTTGCCGATGCGGCGTTTCGCGAGTGTGGTGGGCGCCGCAGGTTTGCTCTCGACACCTAGCGCGTCCGCCATCAGATCGCGTCGCACCATGATGCAGTCGATCTCGATGAGGGCCGGGAAGTGCCCCGCATTGTTGGGAACGAACGCGCTGAGATCGAAGCCCAGCGACTGGTAGAACGTGATCGCCTCCCGAAAGTCGGCCGCGTCCTGATAGATGCGACGGATCGAGAGTTCGCTCTGGAACCCGACGAAGTTGGAAAGTACAGCGCCGGCGCCACGTAGCACGGCGGGATCAAACCCCTGCGTATCCATCTTCAGGAACGCACGCTTGAAGCCGTATTGCGTCTGCAGGCGCGGGAACATGTTCGCCAGGGTTTCAGATTGCACAGTGATGGATCGCACCGGCTGGTTCATGGCCGCGAACCGGCCGACCTCGTCATTGCGTGGCGTCGACAGCGAACTGAACTCCGACCCCGCCATCACATTGAACACGCGCGGCTCAGCGGTGTCGGCAAGGGCCAGTTCCTCGACCGTCCACAACGGATCGTGCTGCGCCCTTCGCCGGATCTGGGCCGCGGCTTCCGGGATCGGCTCGAATGAGATGATCCTGCCTTTGAAGCCGGCTTTGCGCCGCAGCATCGTGGCGTACTGGCCCGTGTTGGCGCCGACGTCGAAAACGCAGTCGACGTCAAAATGCGACAACAGGCGCCTCAGTTGGCTCTGTTCCGGCAAAAGGTGCAGTCGCCGTTTATCGACGAGGCGCAGCGAAAGGAGCTTCTGAAATGCGGCAGAGAGAGAGCGCGCCATGTGTGCTTTCCTATTTCTGCAGCGTGACAGACGGATCGGGGCCGGGCTGCGCCGGTGCGATGGTCGAGAACAGCCTGCGGATCGTCTTGAGGTCGTCGCGCAGCCGACCGCGAAGGATCCAGGCCGTCAGCCCATATCCGATCAGGACCTCGCTGACGGCCAGCGCGATCTCTGCCCATGGCGACAGCGGCAGCACAGCCTTGGCCGCAAGGTGCGCCAGCATCAGGCCGCCCGCGACGAGCAGGGGCGCGGATATCGCCACGAAATACTCGCGGATGCTCGCGTTGATCGGCCGGAGGAACAGCTGAAGCGTGCGGGGCAGGTAGGCGAGGAACACGACAGCGTACCCGATGGCGACCGCCGTCAGGTTGATCATGGCCAGCAGCGGCGCGGTGGCGACCCAGATGAGCGTGAACTCAAGCGTCAGGCGAAGGCGGAGGTCGGTTCTACCTGTCGCCATCAACAACGCGCCGTTGAGCGCCGTGACAGCTTGCAGCGCGCCGA
>Ga0075152_10001787_pt1 | contig 15509 bp, 12 predicted proteins | sample JI61114C2DNA_FD_70964 | JGI IMG/M metagenome (GOLD analysis project Ga0075152, IMG submission 70964) | Wastewater effluent complex algal communities from Wisconsin, to seasonally profile nutrient transformation and Carbon sequestration -... | ecosystem: Engineered > WWTP > Effluent > Algae...
GGGCGCGGTTCTTGGACAGCTCCAGGTTGTGGTCGGCCGTGCCGGTGGAGTCGGTGTGTCCCTGGACGCCGATCTTCGCCTTGTCGTAGTACTTCAGCAGCGTCGCCACCTTGGTGAGCGTGGCCTGGGCGTCGGGTTTGAGGTCGAACTTGTCCACGTCGAACAGCACGGTCTCCGGCAGCGTCAGGACGAGCCCGTCGGGGGTCTGCTTGGCGCCGAGGTCCTTCAGCGAGCGCTCGGCGGCCTCGGCGGCCCCGGGATCCACGTCCGGCGCGCTGGCCGTCTGGGACGCCAGTCCGACGCCCTTGATCGCCGACTTGATCCGCCCGAACTGGGTGAGCGTCGTGACGGGGAGCTTCGAGGTGTTGAACGCCGTGTAGCTCCACAGCTTCTCGGTCTTGTCGCCGGCCGTCCTCTGCGCCGTCGGGGTCGGGGTCGGGCCGGCCGTGACCACGGGGGCGGGGGCGGACTTCTCGAGCTGACCGAGCGTAGCGCCGCCGGCGGGAGGGTTCGCGTCCGGCGCCACGGGGATCGTGAGGGTGCCGGACATCAACTCGTCGTTGTACGTCCAGCCCAAGGCGATCGTGAAGGACGTGACGTCGGCGGGCGTGGCTCGGGTGAAGACGAGGGTGGTGTCGAGGCTGCCGCCGACCGGCACGACGAGCTTCGCGGACGCCGGCTCCTGGAGCGGGTGCACGACCCCGCTGGGCTCGACGAGGGCGGCCTTGTCCCAGGCGTTGAGATCAAACTCGCGCGTGCCGCCCTTGGCGATCAGGTGCACCTGCGTGTGGTCCGAGAGCACGTCGACCCGGTCGACGGTGACGGTCGTGCCGTACTTGGGCGCGGTCATGGTGAGGTTCGCCGTCTGGGACGGGCGCGTCAGGCTACCGGCCACCGCCTGGGCCGGTGAGTCCGCGTGGATCGGCAAGGTGACGTCGACGATCGACTCTTTGGAGTCCGTCCTGAGGATCAGCTTCAGCGCCGTGGCGTCCGGCTTCAGTTCGCCGAGGAAGCGGAGCGTGCCCCTGGCGCGACCCTTGAACGAGTCGGTATCGCCGACCAGGGGATGCTTGGTTCCGTCGGCCTCCTGAAGTGCGCACTGCCCGGCGTAGGGGCACACGTCCGTTGAGTAGTCGTACCCCGACTCGTACACCGCGCTCGCGGAGTAGGTGACGTCGGTGAACAGGCCCTCGCTGCGGACCGTCTCGAGGACCAGGTCGGTGTGGTCGTTGTCGCGAATCGGCACGGGCGCCAGGCCGACCTGCCGGAGCTTGGCGGGCAGGTAGGCGACCGCGCCGTCCTTCGCCGGGACGGGGACGGTGACCGTGGTCGCGTCGTCCAGCTTCACGGTGAGGCTGGTGACGGCCGCGTCCGGGAGGGGGACGTCCAGCGTCACGGCGGCGCCGGTCAATCCCTCGAGCCGACGGTCGGACGACTTGGCCTCCGTGATCTTGATCCCCGTGTTGGTGGTGATCGCCCAGTCGGAGCCGTAGTCCCCGGAGTTGAACGTCTTCGGGTTCTTGTCGCCGTTGCCCACGGTGAAGTCCAGGCCGACGCTCAGACCGGATCGTCGCACCTGGTCGAGGCGCAACGACAGCTGCCGGTCGAAGTTCATCGCCGACGGCGCGGGGTCGGGGGAGATGGTGGGTCCGGCGGGGGCGCCGGGCAGGCCGGGAAGGTTGATGCCGCCGCCGGGGGCGGAACAGCCGGCCAGGACGAGGGCGGCGAGAACGCAGGCGGACAGACGGCGGACGTGTGGGCGCATCGGGGGTGCTCCTGATTCGGGGTGTGACGCGGGGGTGTACCGGGGTGGCAGAACGCTAACACGCCTGGTGGGCGGGCTGACGGAAGTCCCAGCCCACAGCCGTATTGGAACGTTCAACTTGCTGATAGCGTAGACGCTGATCGTCCGCCCGCAGGGTCCCTTGGAGCCGCCACATGCACAACGTCGAAGATGCCGGTTGGATCGTCGCCCAGACCGCCCATGACGAGCGCGACCGGGCCCACATGGAGACCGTCTTCACCATCGGCAACGGCAACTTCTGCACGCGCGGCAGCGCCGAGGAGGGGCACCCGGCCGACAGCCGCGCCACCTTCATGCACCGCGTCTGGGACGACATGCCCGTCAGCGTCACCGAGCTCGCCAACCTCCCGGTCTGGACGGGCCTCGACCTGTGGGTCGACGGCGCCCGCGTCCGCTGCCTCGCCGCCTGCACCGACTACTCCCGCACCCTCGACCTGCGCGACGGCGTCCTGCGCCGGGAGTTCGTCTGGCACTCGGACGCCGCCGGCGTCCGCTTCGCGTTCGAGCGGTTCATCGAGCTCAGCGACCCGCACTCGGCGCTCGTGCGGCTGACCGCCGAGGCCGTGGACGCCGACGTGACCCTCCGCGTCCGCACCGGCCTCGACGCCCACGTCGAGAACACCGGGCTGCTCCACCTGAACGTCTCCGGCCAGTCCTCGGACGCCGCCGGCGCGACCCTGCTCGTCGAGACCCGGGCGACCCACACCAAGGTCGGCCTGGCCGCCCGCGTCACGGTCGACGGCGCCCTCACGTCCGTCTGCGCGACCGACGCCGACGGCGCCCCGGCGACCGAGCACACGCTGACACTGACCCGCGGCGTCCCCGTCACGATCACGAAGTACGTCGCGATCGTCCCCGACCTGGACGCCGACGCGCCGCTCGCCGCCGCCACCGCTCGCGCCGCCGAGTTGGCCGACGCGGGCTGGGACGCCGTCCTGGCCCGCCACCGCGCGGCCTGGGCGGACGTGTGGGACGGCTGCGACATCCAGATCGACGGCGACCCCGAGGCCCAGCTCGCGGTGCGCTACAACATGTTCCAGTTGCTGATCGCGGCGCCGCGATACACCGACAACGCGTCCATCGGGGCGAAGACGCTGTCGGGCTTCGGCTACCGGCATCACGCCTTCTGGGACACCGAGTCGTTCATGCTCCCGATGTTCAGCTACACGCATCCCGAGCTGGCCCGCCACATGCTGATGTACCGCTGGCACGGCCTCGCCGGGGCGCGCGCGAAGGCGGCCGGCAACGGCTTCGTGGGCGCGCAGTTCCCGTGGGAGGCGGCGTCCGACGGCTCGGAGGTCACCCCGACCTGGGTGACGCACTACGCCGACCGCACCAAGCTGGTGCGGATCTGGACGGGCGACATCGAGCTGCACATCACGGCCGACATCGCGATGGGCGTCCTCGACTACTGGCGGATCACCGGCGACGACGCGTTCCTGCGCGACTTCGGCGCCGAGATCGTGCTCGACGGGGCCTCGTTCTGGGCGAGCGCCGCGCGGTTCGAGGACGACGGCCACTACCACTACCGCGACGTCATCGGGCCGGACGAGTACCACGAGCACGTCGACGACAACGCCTACACCAACTACCTGGCCGCGTGGCACCTGAAGGCGGCCGCGTGCGTGCTGGCGTGGCTGCGGACGCACGCGCCCGAGAAGGCGGCCGAGCTGACGGCGTCCCTGGGCATCGACGACGCGATGACGGCGCTGTGGGCAGCGGTCGCGGGCCTGCTGCTGCTGCCGCTCGACGAGGCGTCCGGGCTGATCGAGCAGTTCGAGGGCTACTTCGAGCGCACGGACGCCGACCCGGTGCTGATGCGGGACCCGGCCCGGACCACGTCGATCCAGCAGCTGTACGGCATCGACGAGACCAACGACACCCAGGTGCTGAAGCAGCCGGACGTGCTGATGCTGCAGTACCTGCTGCCGGAGCAGTTCACCGAGGAGCAGTTGCGCGCCAACTACGCCTACTACGACCCGCGCACCGACCACGAGCACGGGTCGAGCCTGGGGCCGTCCATCTCGGCGGTGATGGCGTGCCGGGCGGGCCACCCGGAGCTGGGGTACGAGCACTTCCTGCGCGCGGCGCGCGCCGACCTGCTGGACGTGCGGCACAACGCGGGCGACGGCATCCACGGGGCGTCGGCGGGCGGGCTGTGGCAGGCGACCGTGTTCGGCTTCGCGGGGCTCGTCGTCACCGAGGACGGGTACACGACCACCCCGATGCTGCCCGCGTCCTGGACGCGGCTGGCGTTCACGTTCAGCCACCGCGGCGTCCGGCGGCGCGTGGTGGTCGAACGCTGACGCGCGTCCGATGCGAATGTGAATCGAAACCCACCCGCGGGGACCTTGTGGCAGGCTCCGTGAGGTGTCAGCGTGAACCAACAGATGCGCCGTACTTTCGGCGTCCCCCAGTGAGAAAGGACCGAGCGTGGTCTCGATCAACGACATCCAAGTCATCCGTGCGGCGGCGGCCTACTGCCTGGACGGGAACAAGGTCGGCCGCATCGGCGACGTCTACGTCGACGACCTGACCAACGAGCCGGCGTGGGTGACGATCACCGCCGGCTTCTTCGGCACCAAGACCCTCTTCGCCCCCCTCGCCGGGGCGACCCTCGACGGTGACCGCCTGATCCTCGGCTACACCCGCGACGTCATCGCCGACGCCCCGGCCATCGCCGACAGCGGCCACATCAGCGACACCGAGCAGCAGGCGCTGATCGACTACTTCACCCGTCACCAGCCGGGCGTCGAGGCCCCCGAGGTGGCGGTTCCCGAGCCCGTGGTGGACGCCGCCGCCGCAGCCCCCGTCGTGGACGCCGTCGCCGAGGTGCCCGCCGTCGCCGAGGTGCCCGCCGTGGACGCCGTCGAGGCCCCCGCCGTGGACGCCGTCGACGCCCCGGACGCCCCCGCGTTCGACCTCATGGCCCACCTGCGCGACGGCCTCGACCACGCGTCGGGCGCCCTCGCGGGCGCCGGTGCCGCCGGGGTCGCCCTCGCCGCGGGCCTCGCCGATCGCCTGCGCGACGGACTGGACGAGGCCGCGGGTGCGCTCTCCGGCGCCCAAGCCCCGGACGCCGTCGCGGAGCCCGTGGACGCCGTCGAAGCCCCCGCCGTGGACGCCGTCGAGCCCGAGGCCGAGCCGGTTGCGGACGCCGTCGAGGCGGTTGCGGACGCCGTCGCGCCCGAGACGCACGCCGTCGAGGGCCTGGCCGCCGCGGCCGCGGCGGTTCCCGTCGCGTCGTGGGTGTCCGACGAGGCGCGTTCGGCCGAGTGGGACGCCGAGGAGACCGGCGAGCCCGTCGTGGCCGCCGAGCCCGTTGTGGAAGCCGAGCCTGTCGCGGAGGCCGCAGCGCCGGTGGCTGAGGCCGCCGAGCCGGTGGCTGAGGCTGAGGCTCCCGCCGAAGCTGAGGCCGAGGCGCCGGTGGAGCCGCCGTCGGCGTGGGGCTTCGAGCCCCCCGCGGCCGTGGAGGCGGCCGCGCCGGTCGTCGCCGCCGGGGCCGTCGCAGCCGCGGCGTCCTCGTGGTGGGCGGGCGACGAGCCGACGTCCGTCGACGGCCCCGACGTCGAGCTGACCGCGTCCGAGGCGGCCGAACAGGCCGAGGACTGGGCGAACGAGGGCGGCGCCCTCGAGGGGGCCGCCGCGTTGGCCGTCCCCGTCGTGGCCCCGGTTGACGCGTCGGTCGACGAGGCCCCGGTCGAGGAGGCGCCCGCCGAGCCCGTCGCGGAGGCGTCCGCCGAGGCCGCCCTCGCGGACGAACTGCACGTGCCGGTCGAGGGGGTCGCCGCGGCGCCCGCCGAGGGCGACCGGACGGCCCAGGAGGCGCTCAGCGGGCAGTTCCGGATGTACCACGGCCAGACCCGCGAGACGATCTACCGGGACGCCGCCGGCAACATCCTCTACTCGATCATCGACACCTACGAGGAGATCTTCGGCACCCAGGGCTGATTCGCCCACCGTGGCGTGATTCGCCTACCCCGGGGGGTCGGCGTTTCGCGCGGAGATCGGCGAATCGCAGAGCACAAGCAGCGAAACGGGCCGGGAGGGTGATCCTCCCGGCCCGTTCGCTGTGGCGCCGAGCCCCTCCGCCAGTCGGTCGCAGGCGGGCAAGCAGGGGCTGTCGGGCGCCTGTCCGGGGGCGGGCTAGTCCTTCACGGCGCCCGAGGTGGTGTTCATGATGTGCTTCTGGAACAGGAAGAACAGGACGGCCACCGGGATCGTCATCAGCGCCGCCGCGCCCAGCTTGATGGGGAACTGGTTGCCGCCCGACAGCCCGCCGGACGCCAACTGCCCGACCCCCTTCGTGAGCGTGAACAGGTTCGTGCTCTGGGCCGACACGATGAAGTGGCTGTACTCGTTCCACGACCCCTGGAAGCTCAGGATGACCAGGGTGATCAGCGCCGGGCGGGCCATGGGCAGGACGATCGACCAGAACGTCCGGAACGTGCCGGCGCCGTCGATCCGGGCCGCCTCCTCCACCGCCACCGGGATGGAGTCGAAGAAGTTCTTCATGATGAAGACGCCCGCGGCGTCCACGAGCAGCGGCAGGATCATGCCCGCGTAGCTGTCGTAGATGCCCAGCTGGTTGATCACCAGGAACTTCGGGATCAGCAGGATCACGCCGGGCACGCTCATCACGGCGAGCAGCGCGAGGAAGACCGCGCGGCGTCCGGGGAAGCGCAGCCGCGACAGGGCGTAGCCGGCGAGGCTGTTGAAGAAGACGCGTCCGGCGGTGACGACGACGGTCACGATCAGCGAGTTGACGATCCAGAGGGTGTAGTCGGAGCGCGTGAAGAGCTTCTCGTACGCCTCGGTCGTGGCCGGGTTCGGGACGAGGCTCATCGCGTTGTTCGTCGAGTCGACCTCGGTCTTGAACGAGGTCACCACCTGGATCACGAACGGGAAGATGTAGATCAGCGCGATCAGGCAGAGGACGCCGAACACCGCCCAGGTGCGGACGGGTGCGTGCCGACGGCCGGGTCCGGCGGGGGCGGCGGTCATCAGGCGGCCCCCCGCGACGACTCGGCCTCGCGCTTCTCGCGCGCGAGGTGGCGCGCGGCGGCGTCCAACTTGCGCTCCTGGCGGGTGGACGCCGTGGCGTCCGCGTTGCCGAGGATGAACCGCTGCAGGATCGACATGGCGACGATGATCCCGAACAGGACGAACGCGATCGCGGCGCCGCGTCCCCACGCGAGGTCGACGAACGCGCTCTGGTAGGACAGGAACGCCGGCGTCACCGTGGTCTTGGCCGGGTCGCCCTTCGAGCCGATCGCGATCTGGTCGAAGACCTGCCACGTGCCGATCAGGCCGAGCGTGACGACGGTGTAGATCGTGGGACGCAACATCGGGGCGGTGACGTAGCGGAACCGCTGCCAGGCCGTCGCGCCGTCGATCATGGCGGCCTCCTCGGTCTCGTCGCCGATCGCCTGCAGCGCCGCGATGAACAGCAGCATGAACGTGCCGGAGGTGGTGAAGATCGCCATCAGGATGAACGCGACCATCGCCACCGACGGGCCCTGGATCCACTGCCACGTCGAGATGCCGAACAGGCCCGGCTGGGCGAGGGCGCCGGTCTCGGACATGCCCAGCTTCGTCCAGAGCATCCCGAGGACGCCGGCGGGCTCGTTGAACCAGTTGGGGCCCTTGATGGACGCCGCCGCGAGCGCCTTGTTGATGACGCCGGAGGTGTTGAACAGGAACAGCCACAGGACGGTGATCGCCACCGAGCTGGTGACGGACGGGAAGTAGAACGCCGTCCGGAAGAAGCCCTTCGCCTTCAGCGCCTTCCGCGTGACCATCACCGCGAGGAACAGCGAGATGATCGTCTGCAGCGGCACGACGAAAAGCACGTAGTAGAGGTTGTTGCGGATCGCCAGGCCGAAGTTCTGGCCGGTGAGGCCGCGTCCGCCGAGGATCGCCTCGTAGTTCTTCGCCCCCACGAAGTTGACCCCGGACGCCAGCGGGCTGCCGTTGCCGCTCCAGTCGGACACGCTCACCCAGACCGCCATCAGGATCGGGACGAGCATGAACACGCCCAGGATCACGATGACCGGGGCCACGAAGAGCCAGCCGGCGAGGCCCTGCCTGTTGGCAGAGCCTCGCCGGGTGCTGGTTGGTTGAGCCATCAACGCGGACGGGTCGCGACTAGCCCTTGAGGGCGGCGTCGAGGTTGGTCTGCGCCGCGTCGAGGATGGCCTTGGGGTCGGCGGTCTTCAGGCCGGGGAGCTTGCTGTTCAGGTCGTCGATGACGGCCTTGGTGCCCGGCTGGGCCGGCAGCGACTGCGCGTACGCCGCGCCGTTGACGAACGGCACGAGGTTCGGGTTGTCGGTCTTGAACTGGTCGGCGGCGGACTGGATCGACGGGATGACGCCGAACGCCTTGCCGAAGGCCAGCTGCTGGTCCTTCGCGGTGAGGAAGTTGACCAGGTCGACCGCGCCGGCGGTGTTCTTGGACTTCGCGGCGACGCCCCAGCAGTTCGAGAACACGAGGGTGCCCTTGGCCTTGCCGGCGGGCAGTTCGACGCCCTTCCAGCCGACGCCCACATAGTCCTTGCTCATCGCGCCGGAGATCCAGTTGCCCTCGATCACCATGGCGGCCAGCTTCTTGCCGAAGGCCTCGCCGCCCCAGCCCGCGCCGAGATCCTTGGAGTTCTTCGCGACTCCCTCGGTCTCGAGCTTCTTGGCGAAGGTCAGCGCGTCGATGTTGGCCTGGCTGTTCGCGGTGGCCGCACCGGAGGCGTCCACGAGGCCGCCGCCGGCCTCGGCCATCAGCGCGCCGAGGCGCGCGATCTCGGGGCCGTAGGTCAGGCCGACGACGCCGCCGGTGGTGAGCTTCTTGGCCACGGCCTCGAGCTGGAGCCAGGTGGTGGGGATGTCGGCGTCCGTGAGGCCCGCCGCCTTCCACATGTCGGTGTTGATGACGAGGCCGAGGGTGGAGAAGTCCTTGGGGGCGCAGACGAGCTGGCCCTTGTAGGAGAACGCCTGCACCAGCGACGGATAGAAGTCGGCCTTGTTGGTCATCTGGGCGCTGTAGTCGTACAGGTTGCCGGCCTTGGCGTACGCGGCGAACTGGTCGCCGACGTACATGATGTCGGCCGGGCTGCCGGACGCGAAGCCCTGGGCGATCTGCTGGCCCAGGTCGGACGCCACCTGGACCTCGGCCGGGGTGCCCGACTTGGTCGACCAGGCGGCGACGGCGGTCTTGACGGCGGTGGTCTCGGCCTCGCCCGAGGAGCCGATCAGCACGGTGATCTTGCTCTTCGTGGCGGCCGCGGTGGACGGCGCGGCCGACGTGGTCGAGGTGAAGCCGGAGCCGCAGGCTACGAGGCTCAGGGACGAGAGCAACGCGACGGCCGCGATGCCTGCCTTGGTCGGACGGTTCATGCATTTCCCTTCATATGGTGCTGGTCGCGCACTCGTCTTGCTGTGTGGAGATTCGGGGCGGCTCAGTCGCCGTGGCGGTGGTGGATGATGAGCTGCGGGTCGAGGATCTGCTGGAAGTCGGCCGGGTCGGCGTCCTTCTTGCTCAGCAGCGCCAGGAGGGTCGAGACGCAGAAGCGGGCGGCGTCCTCGACGGGTTGGGCGCACGAGGACAGGCCCAGCGCGCGGGCGACGGGCGTGTCGTCGAAGCCGACGACGGGGATGAAGTCGTCCGCCGGGTCCTCGAAGACGGGGTAGGCGCCGAGGGCCAGGGAGTCGCTCGCGCAGACGACGGCGGTCGCGCCGCGGGCCTTGAGCTCGCGGGCGGCGTGGGCGCCGGAGGTGACGCCGTCGATGTCGACCTGGACGTTGAGGGACGCCGGGTCGTCCACGACGCCGGCCATCGCCTCGGCCCAGCCGGAGCGGCGGTCGTCGCCGGTGCCGGACCCGGTCGTCCAGCCGATGAAGCCGATGTCGCGGTGGCCGCGCTCGATCAAAGCGCGGGTGGCGTCCCGGGTGCCGGACGCGCCGCCGACGTCCACCCAGGAGTGCTCGCCGGGAAGGGCGCCCCAGGGGCGTCCGAAGGCGACGAACGGGCAGCCGAGGTCGAGGAGGCGGCCGGGACGCGTGTCGCCCACGGTCGTGCCGGTCAGGACGCACGCGTCGATGCCGTTGTTGGAGTGCATGGCCTCCAGCTCGCGGAACTCGCTGGCGTCGTCGCGCCCGGTGAACAGGACGATGCGGTAGCCGCGGTCCTGGGCGGCGTCGGTGAGGGCGTGTAGGAAGCGGTCCATGACGGTGCCGTTGATCTCGTCCGTCCGCTGGTGGACGCGCAGGGCGATGTTCATCGAGCGGCTGCTGCGCAGGGCGCGTCCCAGGGCCGAGGGTCGGTAGCCGGACGCGTCGATCGCGTGCTGGACACGTTCGCGGGTCTCGGGCTTCACGACGTGGGGTGCGTTGATCACATTGGAGACGGTTTGTCGCGAAACGCCGAGTTCACGGGCCAGGCTCACCAGGGTCGGCTTCGAGTTCGTGCTCATGCTCCAGCCTCTCCCATCCCGGCAGCGCCCACATGATTTGAACGTTCAAGCTCGTCAATGATGCGCCCTTGTATGGTGTGTGGTCAAGGCGCGAGGCTTGGCTGGATGAGATTCCGTGGGTGGGCTCGCGCGGGCCGGTCCGGGAGGCGTCCAACACGGCAGATCGCGAGTGAGCGTTCACTCACTCGCCTTCGGAGCGTGCACAGACGCCACGGGGTCGAGTCGCGAATTTCCGTGTCGGCCGTGGCCGAACGGGAGCCCTCGCGTGGACTACATCTCGTCGAACGGCTCGTAGCCCTCGGGGTCGGTGGTGGTGGGGGCCAGGTGGGTGGCGCGGAGGTGGCGCGTCCAGACGAACCAGGCGGCCAGGAACAGCACCAGCGACCCGATGGCGAGCGTGACGAGCGAGCCGCCGAGCAACGGGGCCAGCACGCCGGCGATCACCGCGTTCACCAGCAGGCCGGAGAACCCCTGAACGGACGCCGCCGCGCCGCGGTCGTCCGGGAACAGGTCGAGCATCGCCAGGTTCAGGATCGGGAACGTCATCGCCATGCCGAACGTCATGATCGGGATGGCCAGGACGGCCCAGGGCAGCGTCCGCGTCCCGGGGTTCAACGCGATGACCAGGTTGATCAGCAGCCCCACGGTGCCGATGGCGTAGCCGTAGGAGGCGAGGCGGCGTCCCGGGAGGTGCGCGAGGCGTCCGGACGTCCACGAGCCGGTGATCATGCCCACGACGATGGGGACGAACAGCTTCCAGAAGTCCTGCTCGCCGCCGCCGAGGAGGCCCATCACCATGGGGGCGCCGCTGATGTAGACGAACGTCGCGCCGAAGTGCAGGGCGCCGTTGACGGCGAGGCGGCGTCCGTTGGTGTGGCGCCAGACGCGTCCCAGGCCGGCGAGCACGGGACCCGCCCGGAAGGGACGCCTCTTGTCCGGGGTGATGGGCTCGGGCAGCAGGAACGTGGCCGCGATCATCAGGGCCGCCCAGGCGACGAGGAACCAGAAGATCGCGCGCCAGTTCGACCAGCCGAGGATCCAGCCGCCGACGATCGGCGCCGCGGCCGGCGCGAGGCCGAAGATCATCGAGACCTGGGCCATCATCCGCTGGGCCTTCTGACCTTCGAAGTAGTCGCGGACGAGGGCGCGTCCGATGATCTGGGACGCCCCCGCCCCGGCCCCCTGCAACCCCCGCATGACAAGCAGAAACGGCAGGCTGGGCGCGAGCGCGCAGCCGACGGACGCGAGCAGGTAGACGACCAGGCCGGCGACGATCACGGGACGCCGCCCGCGGGCGTCCGAGAGGGGGCCGTGGAACAGGCTGAACGCGGCGTACACGATCAGGTAGACGCTCACGAGCTGCTGCAGCGCGACCGGGGACGCCGCCAGCTCGGCCCCCATCTGCTTGAACGCGGGGAAGACCGTGTCCGTCGAGAACGGCCCGAACATGCCCAGCCCGGCGAGGATCGTCACGATGATCGGGTCGGCGGGGCGTTTGCGCATGCGCCCAGTCTGGCCCTCTTGCGCGGGTCGCCTCGCCGCAGTTCGCGTGTTGGCGGTTGCCGTTAGGCTTTGTCCTCATGCGACGAGAACTGGCGGCGGCCGTGGTGGCGGGGCTCTGCCTTGCCGGCTGCGCGGTGGCCCCCGTGGGCCACGGGCCGGACGCGTCCGGCGCGACGGTGCTCCCGACGGGCACGGGGACGGCGTCCCCCACCCCCGCGACGAGCCCGACGGTGACCGTCGGCCCCGCGCCTACGGCGTCCGCGTCGACGCCGAGCGCCGGCCCTACGACGAAGCCGACGGCGTCCGCCCCGGTGGACACGCCGTTCACCGTAAACGGCATCGTCCTGGTGAACAAGCAGCATCCGCTGACGAAGGCGTACGTTCCGGCGTCCGTGGGCAACACCAACGGCCTCAGCGCCGAGCTGAACGCCGCGCTCAAGAGGCTCTTCGCGGACGCCGCCGCCCACGGCTACACGCTCCACGTGCGCAGCGGCTACCGCAGCTACTCCGCCCAGGCGGGCAGCTACGCACAGGCGCTGGCGACCTACGACGCGGCGACGGCCAACATGTACTTCGCGAAGCCGGGTATGAGCGAGCACCAGACGGGACTGGCCGCGGACCTCACCAACGCGGCCGGCGACCGGGGGGACGCGTTCAAGGCGGGTCCCGAGGCGGTGTACCTGGCCCAGCACGCCACCGACTTCGGCCTGATCATCCGCTACCCCAAGGGCGGCACCGCGATCACGGGCTACGGCTGGGAGCCCTGGCACGTCCGCTACGTCGGGACGACCGTGGCGGCGGCCTTCGCGGCCCATCCGGGCCTGACGTTGGAGGAGTACCTCGGCCAGGCCTGATCTCCCCATTGTTAGGGACGCTGACGCCCGACCTTGCCGCGGCCCCGGGAACGGCGGTCAACCGCCGTGACCAAGCGTATGAACGAGCTCGTGGCCGATGTTTAGGTAGTCCTTGCCGAACCCGCAACTCACATTCCGGACGGCGTCCAGACAGTCGTTCAACTCCGCGATGACGGCTCGCGCACTGGGGTCGTCAAACGTGGCCAACAGCGACCTCGCGCTGTCGATGAAGCCCTCCGACTTGTTCAAGAAGGAGATGATTACCTGGGCAACTTCCGTCAGCTCGTTCGTTCGACGGATGGCCTCTTCGAAGTTGTCCATGTCAGTTCGGATCGGGGTCGGGGACCTCGACGGTGATGTCGATGTCCAAGGCAAGTTGTCGCGCCCGGCCAAGCGCCGCATACGCCTGCGCTGTGCAGTCGGTGATTGACTGCGCCCTCGACCTGAGTTGGTCACCTAGGCGGGTTGAGCTCAGCTCGGCCATGGTCGCGGAGAAGAGCTCTCCCGCCTTGTCCACCATGCATGAGATGTCGTGGTATGCGAAGGACATGTTGTCCATCGCATCTCGGCGAGTCTTCTGCTTCTGCGGGTCGACGACGCGCACGGTGGCTACTTCGTGAGGTCGTTGACGAAGGTCTTGACCTGAGACTCCAGCTCCTGGAGGCGCTGGATGGAATCCTGAAGCGCCTGGATACTGCCTTGGACCTGTTGAGCTGCGGCTTCACCGGACCGCGAACCTTGGGCCACGGCGACCAGCCGGCTGTGATGGTTGCGCATATCACCGGTGCTGGCACTCATGCGATCCTTGACACCCTTTGCGGCGTCTGCAATGCGATAGGCCGCCGTAACGACCTCTTGTACTGATGCCATGGCCCAACCCCTAAATATTCTGCACTCGGTCGAGTGCGTCTCGCGCCTGTGAAAGTTGCTGCATCGCCTTCTTCAAGGACTCTTCGACTTGCTTGAGCGAGTTCAGCATGGCCGTATCGTGCCCGCGTCCGCTACCGCGCAACTCAGTCCTGATCATGTCGATGTTGCTTCTGTTCGACGACAGAAAATCGTTGATCATCCGGTAGTGATTGTCGCAAGTCGTGCGGAGCGCCCTTACTTCTGCGATGAGTGACTGGAGTGACACCCTTTCTCCTTTCTCAATTTGGAATCAACTCATAGGGAATGATTGTTTGGGCCGAGTTCATAAACGCTTGGTCCCACAGCGTGCCCCGATTGTCGGAAGGCTTCCAGTCCAAAAGTGGGTCCGCCATCAACTGACGTGTCGACTGCGTGTCCAGCCGGAGCGCAAGCCGGACGTCGAAATGCGAGTCGCCGTTGTACCCGACGTGGGTTCTGAAGGTCTCGTACTTGGCCCACCATCCGATCAGATGCATCCCCTGGACCGGACCTTCTTGGCACAGGGACTGGAATGACAGCGGCATCTCGCGTTGGCGATCCAGACCCAGGCCGATGACGTAGGTACGCATGCCGTCCGGTGACGGGCCGGCTGTGGTCAGGCGATCAAGAAGCTCTTCGAGCTCCTCCTTCGTCACCACCTCTGCCCTGGAATTGTGGACGCCGTCCAGTGCAGCCCGCCAGTTCTCCCGACGCTGGAGCCAGGCCTGCTCGGCTGCCTGCAGATCCACGAACACGAACTGCTTCGGCACGTTGGGCGCTGACTCTGCTAGCGACAACGAGATGTTCCAGAGTTCTTCAACCACTGGGCCACCTCCCACGACGACCACGTTCCTCGCGACGTCGCAGGGGAAGTCGATATGGATGGGTCCGCCGCCTACGTCCATCCCGTTTCCGACCAGGGCCTTTGGCACGTCCGTTCCACCAGTGGCGATCCGCGAGATGTCCTGACGATAGGAGCGCTGAACCCCCCCCGCGAACACGAACGGGCGCGGCATCCGTCCGTTGCCGTTTCTCCACCATTGGTGCCGCAAGGGGGCGAGGACCCTCTCGTCGGCGAACGCCACGTTGACCTTGCGGTTGGCATCCGGACTGCCGTAATCGAGGTTGACGATCGCCTCTCGTGACCGCAGGTGAGCGGCTGCGTCGTTCTTGACACCCAGGGTGGCGTGCGACTCGGAGAGGGAGTTCTTCAAGGCGATCCTGATCGGCACCTGGCCGAAGAGGCCCTCCCCGGATGAGCCCATTAGGGAGGTGTTTCCGCCGATGGTCTGTGACGCCAAGACGACGTGGAGGCCGCACGCGCGGAATAGTCGCACTGCCTTGATCAAGTAACCGGCGATGGCGTCGGAGATCCGATCGGAATCCGAGAACATCATTTGGAACTCGTCCACGATTAACAGCACGCGCGGCATTACCTTGCCTAGGTGCCGGTACTCGCGGAGGCTGACGACGCCGTTCTCCTTGAAGGTCCTCATTCGGTCCTTGTAAACGCGGAACAGGTGCTCAAATACGTTGAGCGCGAAAAGTCTGTCCGCCTCGAGACCGAGGACGCGGGCGTGCGGAAGGAAGCTCCCCTCGGGCCCGTACGCGAGTGCTTGAAGGGTGACTCCCTCCTTGAAGTCGAGCAGGTACAACTCGAGCTCGTCTGGGCTGTAACGCTGACAAAGGCTGTGCACCATGACGGAGATCAAGTTGGACTTGCCTTGTCCGACCGCGCCCGTAATCAGGATGTTGTGGCGCTGATTCAACTCATCCCCGACGGTGATCTCTACCGGCCCCAATCCAAAACGACCCAGGCAGAAGGTAAGACCGTCAGCGCTGCTCCGACTCGCAGCAGTGTCCATGTCCTGAACCTCGGCCATGGCGATCGGAGCTAACTCTTGCTTGCTGAGGACGTGCGCCACTGCTGCAGCGCTCCGCTGCAACTCCAGCGCTGAAGAACGGCGCCACCCGGGGGCCGCCTGATCCTCGATGGAG
>Ga0075152_10001788_pt1 | contig 15504 bp, 12 predicted proteins | sample JI61114C2DNA_FD_70964 | JGI IMG/M metagenome (GOLD analysis project Ga0075152, IMG submission 70964) | Wastewater effluent complex algal communities from Wisconsin, to seasonally profile nutrient transformation and Carbon sequestration -... | ecosystem: Engineered > WWTP > Effluent > Algae...
GTGGCCAGTATTTTATATTTCTTGCACCCAACTTGGTTTCCGCCTTTCAATACAGCAATTCTCAACGGATTTAATTTTCTGTTTAAAGACAAAAAGAAGTTGGGCAGTTGGACAGAATATTTGAAAATTAGAGAAACATTAATAGAAACCAACAGCAAACATAAATCTGAATTATCAAATGATTTAGGAGCGATTGCAGGATTATGTTTTGAAATTGGGACACAAAAAATGATTATTGGTAACGATGAATATTTAAGCGAAGAAGAACGCAATAAATTTGAAAAAAACATCTTAAAACGCCAAAAAGAAATCCAGGAAGAAAAATTAGCAGAAAACCTTCATAACGAAATGCAATACCATTTATTAAAAATTGGGATTTCATTAGGCTTTGATGTAACACCAGCGAGTAACGACAAAAGCAAATCGTTTGACGGACAAAGTTTTTCATTTATTTCTCTTAATAAGTTCCCAGAATTACCAACAGACAAAGACACTCAAAATACAATCAAATTAATTGATGTGTTATGGTTTCAAAAAGGGACAAACAAAATTATTGGAGCATTTGAAGTCGAAAAAAGTACCAGTATCTATTCGGGAATATTACGATTATCTGATTTGTATTTTAGTATCTCTAATGGAGAAGAAGTCTTTTATATCATTATTCCGGACAGTCGGGAAAAAGATGTCATTCAACAACTCAACCGACCAGTTATAAAAAACTCAAAAATGAATATCAAATACATTCTGTTTTCAGAATTGAGAAGTCAATGTGATGCGATTTGCAAATTTGGCTCAGATTATTCAATAATGGAAAAAATTGCAAAATCAATTTAAAAATGAAACTAACAAATAACATTGACAAATTAGGTACAGGCGGTCTGTTCTTTACAGCACTATTTTCGCCTTGCTGTTTTCCTCTTTTTGCATTCGGGGCATCAACATTTGGATTGGGTAGTTTTGAGTTGTTTGGCGGATGGACTATGTGGATATTTCTGGCAATGGTTTTAATTTCTATTGTAGGTTTAATCATTTCTTATCGCAAACATCATAGTGTTTATCCTTTATTGATAGCGGTACCATCAGTTCTATTAATTTATTACGGATACTATTTTAACAGCACCCCTTATTTTACTTACATAGGTATGTTTGGGGTATTGATCGCAACTGGAGTAAATTATTACAGAAATAAATTGTATGGTACTTGTAGCACTTGCACAATCTACAATGGTAAGTCAGTAGAACTAAAATCAACTTTAACTTGCCCAAATTGTGGGCATCAAAAATACGAAATAATGCCTACCGATGCTTGTCAATTCTTTTATGAATGCGAGAATTGTAAGGTCATATTAAAACCCAAACAAGGTGATTGTTGTGTTTATTGTAGTTACGGTACTGTAAAATGTCCATCAATACAGGCTGGTGAAAGTTGTTGTTAATATCAATCTAAATAAACTGAATGAATATTAAATACATTCTGTTTTCAGAATTAAGAGCCAATTGCGATGCGATTTGCAAATTTGGAACAGATCATTTTATTATGGAAAAAATCGCAAAATCAATCTAAAAATGAAACTAAAATTAGCCCTTTCAATAACTTTATAGGCTAATCTTTTTCAATTAATTTACATACAAAAATTGAACGCCAAAATCAACCAACTTCTCTCCAACCTCAACGAACAACTGAATTTTATTGATTTAGAAATTACTGACCCCATAAAACACGCTGAAAAAGCAATAGAAATGATTGTCAAATCATTAGGGAATTTGAAAGTAATAATTATAAAAACCAATTTTAGAACCCAAACCGAAGAAATACTTTTTTTCAAAGAAGTTAAGCCCCAATTTTTTTCAAAATTAATATTTCATACAAAAGTGCTAAAAATTGAAACCAAACGACCAAAAGGAACAGACAGATCTCAAAGAAAATATTTACTAAACGAATTAGATAAATTAAATCATTATTTCGATAATAATTTGGAGTTTTATCAATATTACAGAACAGGAGCAATTTTCCTTGATGAAAAATATTTTTTAAGAGGAAAATATGATATTAGGTTATCATTAGATACTTTTTTCTTCACTTCAGACCAAGAATTTAATACAAGTCACGATTTTAAAGTATCAAAAATATTAGCCAACGATTTGCTTGAAATATATCTAAAAGAACAGCTGACAATATTAGACAGAAAAGAAACAATGACAACTAAAACACAAGCACTACCAAAAGTAAAACTCACTTGGACAGATAGTAAATCTGCATTAATTGAAACGATATATGCCCTTTATTATCAAGGTAGCTTCAATAATGGTACTGCTGATATAAAAGACATAGCAAATTATTTTGAAGCAGTTTTCAATATCGATTTAGGTGATGTTTACAGAAGTTGGTATTCCATCAGAGGCAGAAAAACAGAAGAAACAACATATTTAGATGGTTTAACAAGAATACTAAAGAAGAAAATTGATCAAGAAAATAATAAGTCAAAATAGTAGTACCAAGTTCATACCAAGTTGGCATAACGACAAAATAAATTAAACATCTAAAATGTTGAAAATCATTATTTAAAACTAAACAGTGTTTTAAATATTTAGAAATTAGAAAAGATATTTGATTTAAAACAGTTCAATTCTTTTTCGAGCTGGTATTTTATTAAAACCAAACACAATTTTTATCTGTTTTAACCATAAAAAACAGTAATTAACAAAAAATCGTTACCAAGTTGATACCAACTTGGCAAACAAAATAAATCAATTAATTCAATTTTGTACCATAACAATTAAAACATCAGTTATGGCAATCGAAGTTATCACTCGCGAAGATTTAAACGAATTCCGTACACTTCTTCTTTCCGATTTAAACACAATGTTTAATTCAAAACCGCAACAGCAAAAACAATGGCTCAAATCCAACGAAGTCAGAAAGCTGTTAAACATTTCTTCCGGCACTTTACAAAATCTACGTGTAAACGGTACACTAACCTATACCAAAATTGGAGGAATTCTGTATTACTCCAGTAATGATTTAGAGAAAGTTATAGAAACTAACAAAGTCGAAGCAACACCTAACCTATTCAATCGTAAATAACCTCAAAGATGAATTATATAAAACATCTAACAGGATTTTTCGAGAAAGTGGCTATTGACAAAACACTCAATCCAACACACGTAAGTTTGTATGTAGCATTGTTCCAGTTCTGGAATTGCAATCGGTTCAAAAATCCAATCAGTATATCTCGTGATGAGGTAATGAGAATAAGCAAAATAAGTTCCAAAGCCACTTATCATAAGTGTTTGAAAAACTTACATTCTCTAGGATATATCAACTATGAGCCATCCTATAATCCATTCAAAGGAAGCCACGTCTACCTATTCAATTTTTCTGATGATTTGAAGCCAATTCCCAAAAATGAAAAAACAACAATACCAAAAAATGAACCTGTTTTTGAACTAGTCAATGAACAAGTAGTGAACAAGCCCTGTACTAGTAGTGGGACTGGTAGTGAACAAGCTCTAGTATCTTATATAAACAATACAAACATACCAAACATTTTAAACGATTTAAAGATTGTAAACTTGGATGAGCAAGCAAAAAAAATTGAAAACGATGATGGTTTTTTAAAAAGCGAGACCGTAGAGCAAAAAGAAAAAAGTTCCGCCAAAAAAGAAAAAGAGCTTTTTGTCACTTCGAGCGCAGTCGAGAAGCCAACAATAGAAAATGTGAAAACTTATTTTCTCAGACAGAACTTTCCGGAACTCGAAGCCATTAAATTTTTCAATTATTTTTCCAGCAACGGTTGGTTAGTCGGTGGCAAAACTCCGATGGTCGATTGGCAAGCAGCAGCACAAAATTGGATATTAAACGCACCTAAATTCATTTCAAATGAACAATCCAACAGAGCAAAACACCTCAACACAGGAACAGACAAAGATTATTCAGAGCCATTATAGCTACACGGAAATAATTGCTTGGCTGGAGAAAAAAGGTATCGAATTATACGGAAATCATTTCAAAATCCTTGAAAGTGATTACCCAATTATTTATAAACTCATTGCTTATTTTCTAAAAGATGAAGCAACTTGTTTTCAATACAACATCAACCTCAACAAAGGAATATTAATTTCTGGCCCGGTCGGCTGTGGCAAAACATCATTAATGAATTTAATGAAACACTTGGCGACAACCGAGCATAAATTTTTCGTAAAACCGTGTCGAGACATAAGCTTTGAATTTATCCAGGACGGCTACGAAATAATCCACAAATACAGCAAAGGCAAACTCTATCAATCAGAACCCAAAACAATATGCTTTGACGATTTAGGAACAGAAAACAACCTGAAATATTACGGAAACGAATGTAACGTAATGGCAGAAATTCTATTAAGTCGCTATGATATTTTTACAAGTAAAAAAATCCAAACGCATATAACTACAAACCTTTCGGCTACTGAAATTGAGAATGTTTATGGGAATCGGGTTAGAAGTAGAATGCGAGAAATGTTCAATCTGATTGCCTACGACAAAACCATAAAAGATAAAAGATAAACGATAAACGATGAACCACATAACCAACTTCTGGAACCATTTCAAACAAAACAATTTTGTTTTCTTGCTCTTAAACGAAATTCCAAAAGAAGAACTAATAAAGCACTTCACAGAATTAAACAACCTCTTACGCCTATTCAACAAAGATTTAGATCTCATAATCAAAAACGGTAAAGATAAATCCGAATTAATCATCACCGCCAACGGCAATCCTTACCTTTTCAAAGAAGTAGAACTACTAGTACATTATGCTCCAGTCGTAGAACGTTGGAAAATAACTGCATTTCTTCAACCTGAAACAAACCTAACAAAATACCAACAAGGAAAAGATAAACCACTTGAATATTACGGGATTAGCCTACGAATTAGTGATATGTATTTCGCATCGATAGAAAACCTAGAAAAACAAACCGATTTAGGGATTAGAATATACCTCAAAAACTACATAATTCACAAAGAAAACCCAAGACTTCGAGAAGCAGTTTACACCCACATAGAACACCTTATTGGCGAAAAATCATTTGCAAATGATGTTGCTTTTATTGAGATTGATCAATTAACTAGTAAAATAAATGATATTGAATTGCTAGACTTGTATAATTTAGCGGATTATGTGATTTTTTTCAAAAATCAGAAATAATTTATCGCTTAAAAAATATTAATGATAGGCATTTTAGATTTGAAAAATAAGTAAATTGAAAATAGTATTTCCCTTAACAATTTATTCTGTAAATTTCCGCTTTTTAAAATTCAATCGCTTTTGAGCATCTAATTGGTCGAATTTGCTATTAATTTCCACAATTTATGAATAATAAATATGATTTTTATATCGACGAAAGTTGTCATTTAGAAAATGATAATATTCCGGTTATGTGCATTGGTTACATAAAAGTACCAATGACCGATTATGTTGAATTACAAAAAAAATTCAATCAAATACTAGCAAAGCACAATCAAAAATCAGAGTTAAAATGGAATAAATTTTCAAATGCAAGAACTGCATTATACAAAGAATTAGTAGATTATTTCTTTCGCTCATCATTACAATTTCGTTGTGTTTTAGTCAAATACAAAGAGCGTCTAAATCATACCGATTTTAACCAAGGCTCGCACGACAATTTCTATTATAAAATGACCTATTATTTATTACGCCCAAATAATAGTAATGGCGATGAATACAGGGTTTTTATAGACATTCAAAATACGCGTGGTAGAGAAAAACTAAAAAAAATAAATGAAGTTTTTGACAATGAATACAAAGGCAAAAGCCCATTCAAACAATTCCAACATTTACATTCTCACGATAATAATTTCTTTCAATTAGCCGATTTTTTTATTGGAGCAATTACTTATAAAACAAGAGTAGTAATGAAGAATATCGAGAATCCAACTCCTAACAGAATGGATTTTATTCAATATTTAGAAACTAAATCAGGTTTTAATCTCGAAGAAGGAACAGAGCCGTGGGAAACCAAATTCAATATTTTTGATCACCAACCCAAAATAAAACTATAATGGATTTATTTAATTTGGATGATCACATACCTAATTTAGGAATTGACCCATCAGCTGAACATTTAGAAGAACTATTTCGATTATTCAAAGCCGATTTTATTGACAACGTTTTTTATTTTGATGGTTGCAAAGTAAAAATAGATATAGCAAATTCAAAAGAAGATGGTTTTGAAACCTATCCACACACTTTTGTAAAAATCATTACAAGAGGAGATAAAGGCAAAAGATGTTTTGACAAAAAAAGAGCCAACAAAATTCATTGGATAAAACCAATACTTGAAAATAAAGATACGGATGATGTTACTTGTTTCCAGTTCTTAGAAGCAGATGGTAGAATCAGGGACTATTTTTGGTTCAAAGAAGGAAACTTTCTAGTAGTAATGGAAAAAATCACTCCAGACTATATGATAATTTCTTGTTTTCATATTGATGATGCAAGAAACCAAAAATACTACGAAGACAAATATACAAAGAGGGTAAAATAAAAAAAGCCACAGGCTACGGTGCTGTGGCGTACGTTTTCACGAACCAGGTCCTTTTCCCTAGGGAAATGACTTTGCAAATATACATCGTCTTAAACCAAAAAACAAATTTTCTATCAAAAACGTGTTTTTGGCTAATTTCCAGTTGTATTTTCATAAATATTTATAACAATAAATATACCTAAAAGAAAATCAATTAACCAGTCCATTATTTCATTCAGCTGCACAAAACTTTCATTTAGTCCAAGTATTCCTAAACTCAAGTCTTTGTTTGCTTCATTTCGCTAATTTCTATAAAAATAGAATACTCTTGCAATAATAGTATTTCATCCTAAAGCATTAATCGGCAAATTAATGAATTATTATGTATTGACAATTAAATAAAATACCTATTTTTACAGCCGTGAAAATGCTAAACTTCATATTATCAATTATTATTCTAATACTTTCCTGTATGCCTTGCGCAGATATGAAGCAGGATGTGTCGTATAATAAAGTAACAATCAACAAGGAATCAAGCCATACTCACAACAAGGATGCCTGTTCACCTTTATGCGTTTGCAACTGTTGCGGGTGCCAAGGTTTCGCTTATAATACTATTTATGTATATAATTTAGTTTCTGTTAAAACGATAATTGACAAAAAATCACCTGAATACAAATCTATTTTAACTTCCAGTTTCTTCGGAAGCATTTGGCAACCGCCACAAATTAATGCTTAATTTTTTTGATTAATGTTGGTTAAATAAAGTACGATTAATGACTTGCGCATTAATCACGCTATTGTTTTCCATTAATCACTTTACCGTATTTGACAAATTCAAATAACGGGAGTAATAAATTAAGTATTAAATAATAATCCTAAAAATAGTGTTAGACAAAATCATTCATTTTAGTATAAATAATAAATTCATCATTGGTTTGATGACTTTATTTCTCATCATTTGGGGAGTTTGGAGTGCATCCAAATTACCCATCGATGCCGTACCAGACATAACAAACAATCAAGTACAAATCATTACGCTATGTCCAACCTTGGCTGGGCAAGAAGTAGAACAGTTAGTCACTTTTCCAATAGAACAAAGTATTGCAAATCTTCCCGATTTAGAAGAAACCCGTAGCATTTCTCGCTTTGGTTTGTCGGTAATAACTGTTGTTTTTGACGATGATGTAAATATTTATTTTGCACGACAATTAATTAGTGAACGGCTAAAAGAAGCAACCGACCAAATTCCTCAAGGTATTGGCACACCCGAATTAGGTCCCGTAAGTACAGGTCTTGGCGAAGTGTATCAATACATTTTACATCCAAAAAAAGGAAGTGAAAATAAATATTCAGCAATGGATTTGCGTTCTATGCAAGATTGGATTGTTGCAAGACAACTCAACGGAACTCCCGGAATTGCTGAAATAAATAGTTTTGGAGGTAAATTAAAACAATATGAAGTTGGTGTGAACCCAAATCGTTTAAAAGCAATGGGAGTAACTATTCCTGATATTTTCAATGCCTTGGAAAAAAACAATCAAAACACTGGTGGTGCTTATATTGACAAAAAACCAAGTGCTTACTTTATTCGTGGTGTTGGTTTGGTAACTTCGTTGGAAGATGTAAAAAACATCGTGGTAAAAAGCAATCCCAACAGCGTCCCCATTTTTATAAAAGATGTTGCCGATGTAAAGTTTGGTAGTGCTGTTCGCTATGGTGCAATGACTTTTAATGGAAAAGTGGATGCGGTTGGTGGCATTGTGATGATGCTAAAAGGGGCAAATAGTAACGAGGTGGTTCAAAGGGTTAAAGATAAAATGGTTATCATACAAAAATCATTGCCCGATGATGTAGTAGTAGAACCCTTTATAGACCGAAGTACCTTTGTAAAACGTGCTATTTCTACTGTTGAAAAGAACTTGGTTGAAGGAGCTTTAATCGTCATTTTTGTGTTGGTTTTGTTCCTCGGAAACCTTCGTGCAGGACTTATTGTCGCTTCTGCAATACCTCTTTCAATGCTTTTTGCCTTGGCATTAATGAGAATATTTGGAGTGAGCGCAAACCTAATGAGCCTCGGTGCAATAGATTTTGGATTGATTGTGGATGGTGCCGTAATTATCGTCGAAGCTTCATTGTATTTTCTGGAACACAATAAAAGCAAAAAAAGACTCACCCAACTCGAAATGGATCTGGCGGTTGAAAACAGTGCCAAGAAAATGATGAGCAGTGCTGCCTTTGGACAAATCATCATTATGATTGTGTACTTCCCAATTTTATCATTGGTAGGAATCGAAGGAAAAATGTTTGGCCCAATGGCAAAAACAGTTTCGTTTGCCATTATCGGTGCTATGATACTTTCGTTAACATACATTCCAATGATGAGTGCCTTGTTTTTGCCAAAACACATCAGTCACAAGAAAACATTTTCGGATAAAATGATGGATTTCTTGTACGGCAAATACGAACCTCTTTTAGAAAAAGTAATTGCCATAAAATACAAAGTCGTAGGTCTTACTGTTGCTTTATTGTTGATTACCGTTTTTATTTTTACCAAAATGGGTGGAGAGTTTATCCCCAATTTAGCCGAAGGAGATTATGCATTTGAGTTTAAAATGCCGTTGGAAACATCCTTGTCTCAAAGTATTGAGACCTCTATGCAGGGTGCAAGAATTGCCAAAGAATTTGAGGAAGTAAAAATGGTAGTGGGCAAAACGGGTGCTGGAGAAGTACCTACTGACCCAATGCCTCCCGGAGCCACGGATATGATGATTATCCTGAAACCGCAAGACGAATGGAAATCTGGCAGAACTTATGATGAATTAGGCGATGCGTTAGAAGAAAAATTAAGCGTGATTCCTGGAGTTTTTGTAGAAAAAAGCCAACCCATTCAAATGCGTTTTAATGAACTAATGACGGGTATTAAACAAGATGTGGCCATAAAAATATTTGGAGAAAACCTGGACAGCCTTTCTGTATATGCCAAAAAAGTAGAAAATGTAATCGTAAAAGTAAAAGGGGTTTCATCGCCGCAGGTAGAACAAGTGGATGGTTTGCCACAAATTAACATTGAATACGATCGTTTACGAATTGCCAATTATGGACTCAATGTAGAAGATATAAACAGTATTGTGAGTACTGCTTTTGCAGGAAAAGCAGCGGGTGTAGTTTACGAAAACGAACGAAAGTTTGATTTAGTGGTAAGGTTAGACAGTACGTCAAGAAGAAGTATCGACGATGTAAATAATTTATTGATACCAACACCTTCTGGTAATCAAATACCATTATCACAAGTGGCAAAAGTTGATTTTAAATTAGGTCCTGCGCAAATCAGTAGAGAAGCTGGAAAACGTAGAATTGTTATTGGTTTCAATATACAAGATAGAGATGTACAAAGCGTGGTTAAAGAAATTCAAGATAAGTTAGCTATAAAAGTAAAATTGCCATCGGGTTATTATTTTACCTATGGAGGAACATTTGAGAACTTACAAAAAGCTTCCAACCGTTTGATGATTGCAGTGCCAATTTCTCTTTTGCTGATTTTTATGCTTTTGTATTTTACGTTCAATTCAATGAAACAAGCTGGTTTAATTTTCACGGCAATTCCAATGAGTGCCATTGGTGGTGTATTTGCTTTACTGCTTCGTGGAATGCCTTTTAGTATTTCGGCAGGGATTGGTTTTATTGCATTGTTTGGAGTAGCGGTATTGAACGGAATTGTATTAATCGGCACATTCAACCAACTCGAAAAAGAAGGTTGGGATGATGTCATAAAACGGGTAATCGAAGGAACAAAAATAAGATTACGACCAGTTTTAATGACGGCTACCGTAGCATCGTTAGGATTTTTACCGATGGCAATGTCACATAGTGCTGGTGCCGAAGTACAAAAACCATTGGCTACCGTAGTAATTGGCGGATTAATCTCGGCAACATTCTTGACCTTGTTCGTATTGCCTTTGCTTTACATTATTTTCAACACAAAACTAAAATTAAAAAGAAAACCAAGAGTGAAATCAATTACAACTATTTTAGTTATTGGATTATTATTTTCATTCAATAATGGTCAAGCACAATCCCGAAAAAGTATCGATGAAGTTTTGAAATTGGGCTTAAAAGACAATTTGCAATACAACATCAATCAATCGCAAATCGCAAAAAACCGGTTCCTGATAAAAGGAAACAAGGAATTTCCCAAAACGGGAATATTTGTGGAAAATGAAGATTTGCAACCTACTGATAAAACGGGTGTTTTAAAAATTGGGTTACAACAAAGTTTCTATATGCCCCAAGTAAACCAAGCCAAGAAAAATTACTATCGGGAACAAACAAAATATTTCGAATACAACAAGGAAGTAATCAATACCGAATTGAAAAAAAATATCCGTTCCGTATATTATCAATTGTGGTATTTACAGGACAAGACAGCTTTGTATCAGCGATTAGACAGTATTTATGTTGGCTTGTTAAAAACCACGATCCTAAAAGTGAAAACGGGAGAAAGTGCCGGTATCGAAAAAATTTCAGCAAACGTAAAGTTAAAAGAAATTCAAACCAATATCATCCAGCTTCAAAAAGAAATGTTGGTGCAACAACAGGCATTAATGCAATTGCTCAATAGTTCTGAAGCCATTCTACCGCTTGCTGAACCCTTGGTAAAATTGGAATATGGGTTGCAAAACACATCAGAAAACCATCCTAATCTTCTTTTATTGCAACAAAATGTTGAAATTGCCAATAGTGAAATTGCCATCCAAAAAAGCAATCGCTTACCAGAATTTACAGGTAGGTTTTTTTCGCAGAAATTATATGGCATTGAGAACCCATATAGTGGTTTTTCAATAGCGACTTCATTCCCTGTTTTCGGAACTGGAGCCAACAGCAATAAAATAAAAGCAGCCAAAATAGAAAAAGAAATGCAGGAACAACAGTTGCAATACCAAACACAAATACTAAAATCTTCTTTGGCACAAAGGCAAACCGAAGTAGAAAAAAGCGTGTCGGGTTTACAATTTTATGAAACTTCTGGTTTGCAACAGGCTGACGAAATCATAAAAGCCGCCAATCAATCCTATCGAGCCGGAGAAATTAGTTACGCCGATTTTTCATTGTATTTGAGCCAAGCCATTGAGATACGAAAAAATTATTTAGACAATCTAAATGCCTACAATCAAGCGATTATTGAATTCAATTATTTCACAAATAAATAAATTAAAAAAAATGAAATCTTTAAAAATAAAATATATGAAATCCCTTTTGCTAATAATCTCTTGCCTCTTGCTGATTTCCTGCGGAAGTAAGGAAAATAAATCCCAGGAAGAGGAACAAAAAATCACAACCGAAGAACCAGAACAAACAATAGCTTCACTCACAGCCGAACAAATAAAAACGGTAGATATTCAATACGGAACAATCGAGCAAAAACAATTAACCGCTACACTCAAAGCCAATGGTGCCTTGAGAGTTCCTAATAACAACAAAGCCAATGCCACTTCAATGTATGGCGGCGTGGTCAAAAGTATCAACGTCCAACTTGGAGATTTTGTAAAAAAAGGACAAGTAATTGCCACAATTGCTAACCCACAATTCATTCAATTGCAGGAAGAATATTTGAGTACTTCCAGTAAAATAATCTTTGCCGAACAAGAATTAGCAAGACAAAAAGAACTCAATGCAGGAAACGCAGGAGCATTAAAAAACTACCAAAATGCCGATGCAGAACTAAAATCAATTAGAACGCGTAGAGCCTCTTTACAACAACAAATCCAGTTAATGGGTATCAATCCAAATAGCTTGAACAATAGTAATTTACGCTCTGCTTTGTCCGTTACTAGTCCTATAACTGGCACCATAAGCAATGTGTTTTCTAAAATTGGAAGTTATGTTGATGTGTCTTCACCTGTTGCCGAAATTGTGGATAACTCGCAATTGCATTTGGATTTGAATATTTTCGAAAAAGATTTACCTATGCTAAAAGTGGGGCAAATTATACATTTTAGAATTACGAATAATTCAGGTCAAGATTACAATGCTAGAGTATATTCAATAGGTGCAGCCTTTGAGAATGACAGTAAAAGTATCCCTGTGCACGCCACCGTTCAAGGTAATAAATCGGGACTAATAGACGGAATGAATATCACTGCGATTGTAAGTTTAAATAATGTTACTACCGATGCTGTTCCAACCGATGCCATTGTAAGTGCAGATGGCAAAGAATATATTTTTGTGGTAACCGATAAAAAAGCGGAAGAAGAACCACAAGAAGAAGAAAACAAATCCGAAGAACCAAAAACCAAGGAGACTACAACAAATTTTGAAAAAATAGAAGTCGCAATAGGCGTTTCTAATATGGGTTATACAGCTATAACATTGGTAAAAGACATTCCTGTAAATGCAAAAATTGTAACAAAAGGTGCATTTTTTGTAAATGCAAAATTAACCAACAAGGGAGAAGAATAAAGAGTAATCAACCCATTGGTGTAATTATTATAAATAGCAGTTCACTAAAATTTTAAAAACTAATTACCCTAATGGGTTAATAAATCTAAAAAATGAAACACCAACACAAATATGATGCAAACGGCAATCAGCTTTGTTGCACATTAGAAGAAAAAATAAATCACAAAACCGACAAAAAAACAGGATGTTGTAGAACTGATAATGAACCAGAAAAGCATTCTGATGACGATGGACACGACCATTCAGGCGAAGACCAAACCATATTCCAAATGTTTTTGCCAGCAATAATAAGTTTCGTTTTATTAATGGTTGCCATTGGTTTTGATAATTATTTTACACAATCTTGGTTCACGGGTTGGACACGTATTATTTGGTACTGCGTTGCTTATATTCCAGTAGGTTTCCCAGTAGCAAAAGAAGCTTTCGAAAGTATACGTAAAAACGAAATATTTTCAGAATTTTTGCTAATGTGTATGGCTACTATTGGAGCGTTTGCCATTGGCGAATATCCTGAAGGAGTTGCTGTAATGCTATTTTATGCCGTTGGTGAAGTATTCCAAACATTAGCAGTTCAAAGAGCAAAAAGCAACATTAAATTATTATTGGATCAAAGACCAGATACCGCTACAGTAATCAAAGATGGAAATACTCTTGATAAAAAAGCATCCGAAATTACCATTGGTGAAATCATTCAATTAAAACCTGGAGAGAAATTAGCTCTGGACGGAAAATTGCTTTCAGACAGTGCCTCTTTAAATACAGCTGCTCTAACTGGTGAAAGCAAACCAGACACTAAGCAAAAAGGAGAAACCGTTCTTGCGGGAATGATTAACCTGAATACTGTTGTTCAAGTAGAAGTAACAACGGCTTACACTGACAGCAAGCTGTCAAAAATCCTTGAAATGGTGCAGGAAGCCACAGCTAAAAAAGCACCAACGGAACTATTCATTCGAAAATTCGCAAAAATATATACGCCAATAGTTGTGTTTTTGGCAATCGGAATTTGTTTAGTTCCAATGCTGTTTGTCGAAAATTATGTATTTAGAGACTGGTTATACAGAGCATTAGTTTTCTTGGTTATTTCCTGTCCTTGTGCGTTAGTAATTTCAATTCCTTTAGGATATTTTGGTGGAATTGGTTCAGCCAGTAAAAACGGAATATTATTTAAGGGTTCTAGTTTTCTGGATATAATGGCATCCATTCAAGTAGTCGTTATGGATAAAACAGGAACGCTGACCAAGGGGGTTTTTAAGGTTCAAAAAGTAGTAGCCGTTGATGTTCCTGAAGCTGATCTAGTAAAATATACATCGGCACTCGAAACCAAATCAACCCATCCCGTGGGAACTGCTATTATTGAATATGCCAAAGGTGCTGAAAAAAATGTAACCGTTACCGATGTGGAAGAAATCGCAGGACACGGACTAAAAGGGAAAGTAGATGGAAATGAAATCTTGGCAGGAAATGTAAAACTGATGCAGAAATTCAGCATCAGTTACGATGCAGAAATTGACAATACACCATTTACAATAATCGTTATTGCTATCAATAAAAAATATGCAGGTTACTTTCTAATTGCTGATGAAATCAAGGAAGATGCCAAACAAGCTATCGAAAGTTTGCATAAAATAAACATCAAAACCGTAATGCTTTCCGGCGATAAACAAGCCGTTGTTGATGCTGTTGCTAAAGAATTGAATATCGACCAAGCATATGGTGATTTACTGCCTGAGCACAAAGTAGAAAAAGTCGAGGAATTAAAATCTCAAAACTTAAAAATTGCTTTTGTTGGGGATGGAGTAAACGATGCGCCAGTAGTTGCCCTAGCTGATGCAGGAATTGCAATGGGTGGTTTAGGAAGTGATGCAACAATTGAAACAGCCGACATCGTAATTCAAAACGACCAACCTTATAAAATATATACAGCCATAAATATTGGTAGAAAAACAAAACAGATCGTCTGGCAAAATATTAGCTTGGCATTTACCGTAAAAGCAATTGTTTTGGTACTCGGTGCAGGAGGATTAGCCACAATGTGGGAAGCCGTTTTTGCCGATGTGGGTGTGGCATTGTTGGCAATTTTAAATGCGGTTAGAATACAACAAACGAAGTTTTAAAGTTAATTATATATTTTAGAAAAGACGTTTGTTTTAAAAGGCAGATGTCTTTTTTTTTTCTTAATCATTATCTCATTCAGCTGCACAAAACTTTCATTTAGTCCAAGTATTCCTAAACTCAAGTCTTTGTTTGCTTCATTTCACTAATTACATTTATCATAACGAGAACATTCTTTTTCGTTCACTGGTGAAAGAACGTTTTACATTTCAGTTGCCACTCCTTTGCCAACGCTCCAAAAAAAATTACTGTCACGGTTTTTGAGACAAAAACACGTACACTGCGTGACTCGCGCCAGTAATTTTTTTCCCCAAGCTGTGTTACATAATTGAGTATTATAGTTCATTACAAAGCTTTTATATTGTTTTTTTGGTTTTTGCAATGAAGCTATAATATCATTTATGTAAAACA
>Ga0075152_10001789_pt1 | contig 15497 bp, 14 predicted proteins | sample JI61114C2DNA_FD_70964 | JGI IMG/M metagenome (GOLD analysis project Ga0075152, IMG submission 70964) | Wastewater effluent complex algal communities from Wisconsin, to seasonally profile nutrient transformation and Carbon sequestration -... | ecosystem: Engineered > WWTP > Effluent > Algae...
ATTTTGTTGATGCATACAGCCTGTTGCTCAGGTGATTTTGCCATGCTGAGTTACTTCGATTTTCATACAGGCAAGACCGTTGTTACGTATGATGACAAAGAGAATAAAGTTTCCTATTTTTATAGTAAGTGAGGATTGGCCAATTTAAATGTCTTTGATGTATTTGTTTTTGAATTGATATAATAAATGCTCAACTTTAATAAGCGCTTTGGAATTTTTACTATGTAGCTTTCTAAAAGAACTCATCACAATGACAAAGCAACTCACCTTATTTTTTTTATTTCTTGTCTTGGGTGCGGAACTGTTTTCTCAAACAAAAAATGAGAAACTATCCGGCATTATGAAACAATACCACGAATTTAATATGTTCGATGGTGCAGTGTTGGTTGCCGAAAACGGAAAAGTTATTTATAAAGATGCATTTGGTTTGGCCAACCGGGAATGGAATATTCCCAACAGCACCGATACGAAATTCATGATCGGCTCTGTGTCGAAACCCATAACCGCCTTCCTGGTTTTATTGCAAGTGCAAAAAGGCCTGCTCGATCTGAATAAAACGCTCTCCAGCTATTTGCCCGAATTCAGGAATAAGCCAGCAGCGAATGTAACCATCAAACATTTGTTGAGTCATATATCGGGGATGCCTAATTATGATGTGATCAAAGATTTTTTTCCGGCAGTAAGCCGTCGGTCTTTTACCAGGGAAGAGTATCTCAAAGTGTATATCGATTCAGCACTTTCCTTTGAACCCGGCACACGCTATGCTTATAGCAGCTGGGGTTATTTTACATTAGGATATCTCGTTGAAAAAATAACCGGTAAGTCTTATGCAGATCTGATGAAGGAGGAAATTTTCATTCCTTTAAAAATGGAGCATTCTGGTTCCTATCATCACATGCAGGTTGTACCCAGCCGGGCTACCGGTTATGATTATAGTTTTGGCGGATTTACCAGTTCTGATTTCAGGGACCAGTCAAATACAATGGGCACCGGTGACCTGTATTCAACCGTGGAAGATATGTTTGCGTTTCACCTGGCGATCGCAAATAACAAATTGCTCAACAAACAACTCACCAACGAGATGCTTTCGCCCGGCATGCCGCCTGCTAAGTATGGATATGGATGGTTCAATCAAAATTTTAAGTATACCCCAACCGATAGTGTTACAGCAAACTATCACCTGGGCATGACCGAAGGTTTTATATCCTTTGCGCTCCGGGTGCCTTCTACCAATAGTTTTGTGGTGATCCTTTGCAATAGCTCGCCAACCGATTTTTTCGGCATCATCAAAAACCTTCTCAAAGTGTTGTATGATAAGCCTGTTGTATTAAAACAGCCAGTTCATAAAAAAATGGAAACCAACATTGCCCAGTTGGGAGCATTGAAAGCAGTAGCAGAGTATCAGAAAATGAAAGCTGATACAGCGAATTTTTATATTGACTGGATATCAATGAATTTTTTAGCAGAGCAGTTGCTGACCCTGAAACGATATGAGGATGCAAGGATTATCGGGGACAATAATGCCGCTGAATTCCCTCAAAGAGACCTGGTCATGCTTACCGTGGGAAATATATACCTTGCCTTGAACAAGAAAGAGGAAGCAATAAAATATTACCAGAAAGCACTGCAGCTAAATCCAGGATACGTTGAAGCACAAACGAGGCTCAGAGAATTGAATATTAAATAACAGATTGTGTTATTATAGAAAACTTAAATTTTATACTGTTAATGATCAAGGAACTAAATTCGAGTTTACAGTAGTACAAAAGTTTAATCAGGGCTCCCTCCCGAAAAAAGGATGTAATTTTTTTCGAGGCTCCTTTTTTGTTACTTTTTTGCCTGCCCCGACGAGCAAAGCGGAACTCGGGGGAGAAGCAAAAAAGTAAAATGATAAAAGAGTTTCAAAGAAAAGTGATGTTTTTTAGATTAATTAATAGTACTACAGATTTTTTAATAAATCATTTCCTATCTATTATTTAATTGATTGTATCCATCAACGGTAGTATAAAATTTAAAGTATAAAAAAGGTGACCCGAAACGAGCCACCTTTTTATCAGTATCTATAGATCATATAGATCACCCGAGGTCGAAACGATCAAGGTTCATCACCTTGTTCCAGGCTGCTATAAAATCACGCACGAATTTTTCTTTTGAATCATCGCAGGCATACATTTCAGCAATGGCACGCAATTCAGAGTTTGATCCGAAAATGAGATCAACCCTGGTGGCGGTCCATTTCAATTCACCTGTTTTGCGATCGCGGCCTTCAAACTGGTCGCCATTATCCGCCACAGGCTTCCAGGTTGTACTATAATCTACCAGGTTTACAAAGAAATCGTTGCTGAGCTTACCGGGTTGTTTTGTGAAAACACCATGTTGGGTTTGTCCGAAATTGGTATCAAGTACCCGTAGTCCGCCAACAAGTACCGTCATCTCAGGTGCGGTTAGGGTTAACAGTTGCGCTTTGTCGACCAGCATTTCTTCTGCTGATGCGGTAGATCTTTTTTTGGTATAATTTCGGAATCCATCCGCCATTGGCTCCAGCACGGCAAATGAATCAACATCTGTTTGATCAGGTGTAGCATCCGTTCTGCCAGGTGTAAAAGGAACTTTCACGGTTACGCCTGCCTGCTGAGCTGCCTGTTCAACGCCTGCACAGCCACCCAAAACAATGAGGTCGGCCAGGGAAACCTGTTTGCCATCATTTTGCGCACCATTAAATCTTGATTGGATGCCTTCCAGTATATTCAGCACATTGGTTAACTGGGCTGGATTATTCACTTCCCAGAATTTCTGTGGAGCAAGCCTGATGCGGGCTCCATTGGCGCCACCACGTTTATCAGAACCACGGAAAGTAGAGGCCGATCCCCAGGCTGTAGATACCAGTTGCGACACTGTTAATCCACTTCCAAGGATCATGCTTTTCAGTGCCGTGATATCTGCTTCATTGATCAACGGATGATTTACAGCCGGAACAGGATCCTGCCAGATTAAATCCTCTGAAGGAACTTCCGGCCCCAGGTAACGTACCTTCGGTCCCATATCACGATGCGTTAGTTTGAACCAGGCTTTTGCAAATGCATCAGCAAACTGGTCAGGATTTTCAAAGAAATGCCTGGATATTTTTTCATACGCAGGGTCTTCTCTTAAAGCAATATCTGAAGTTAACATGAACGGTGCATGGCGTATTGATGGATCATGTGCATCGGGTACCAACCCCGCACCTGCATCGCCTTTGGGTTTCCATTGATGTGCGCCTGCGGGGCTCTTGGTGAGTTCCCATTCGTAACCAAACAGGTTTTCAAAATAATTATTACTCCATTTGGTAGGAGTGGTGGTCCAGGCTCCTTCCAATCCACTCGTGATTGTGTGTGCACCTGCACCACTTCCAAAGCTGTTCTTCCAACCAAGACCTTGTTCTTCAATACCGGCTGCTGCTGGTTCCCTGGCTACATATTTGGTTGGATCTGCAGCGCCATGGGTCTTACCAAATGTATGTCCGCCTGCGATCAATGCCACCGTTTCTTCATCATTCATGGCCATACGTGCAAAAGTTTCTCTTATGTCGCGGGCCGATGCAAGCGGGTCAGGGTTACCGTTAGGTCCTTCCGGGTTAACGTAGATCAATCCCATTTGCACGGCGCCCAGTGGATTTTCAAGGTCGCGATCTCCTGAATAACGTTTGTCACCCAGCCATTCTGTTTCAGAACCCCAGTAAATATCTTCCTGTGGTTCCCATACATCTGCCCGTCCACCCGCAAATCCAAATGTTTTAAATTCCATCGATTCAAGCGCACAATTACCTGCCAGGATCATAAGATCTGCCCATGAAAGTTTGCGGCCATATTTTTGTTTAATGGGCCAAAGTAGTAAACGGGCTTTGTCGAGGTTTGCATTGTCGGGCCAGCTGTTCAATGGGGCAAATCGTTGTGTGCCCGAACCTGCACCACCACGGCCATCGGCGATGCGGTAGGTGCCTGCACTATGCCATGCCATGCGGATAAAAAATGGGCCATAGTGGCCATAGTCGGCCGGCCACCAATCCTGCGAATCGGTCATCAAAGCAAAGATGTCGTTCTTTACAGCCGCCAGGTCAAGTGTCTTGAATTCCCTGGCATAATCAAACTCCGCTTCCATTGGATTTGAAAGGGAAGAGTGTTGTCGAAGAATACTTAAATTTAATAGGTTGGGCCACCAGTCACGGTTGCTGGTGCCACCGCCTGCACTGCGTTTTAGCATTCCACCAGTAAATGGACACTTACTTTCACCATTCGTATTGTACGCTGTGGTGCCCTGGGTTGCATTACTTTCCATATATATAATAATTGTATTGTTTTCGGGATGAAATTATGACATTTTCGGTTACCTAAACATGACGCCAATCAATATCTTGCCATTCAAAAAAATTATTTCTTTTTTAGTAAATACCCTGTTCTTTTTTACAGGAATGTTCCTGCTAAACACTCTTTTCTGAAGATTGTTTGATCAAACGGGATTGGTTTTTAATAATTATTTCGCCAGGCCGAACTTCCTTGATGAGTATACGCTGTACCTTTTTACAACAACACATATCTTTTCAACATTCATCATTATTTTAAAAGAGGATGGATAAACGCAGTTTGTACTGCGACGATCAATCCAGGTTGTTTTTGGTCAAATACGACAAAATAAAATGTATATATTCATATACTTTTCTATCTTGATTTATTAAACAACATACAATGCCGATTACCAAAAAAAAGGAGCGACTGAAAAGGATTGTGGGGGTATCAGGGCTAGCGCTTTCTATCGTTAGTTTTACGATAGGTGCCGGTATTTTCGCACTGCCGGCGATGGTGGGTATAGCCCTTGGACCGTTTGCCGTATTTGGTTATGTATTCTGTGGCATCATGCTGGCATCCATCATGCTTTGCTATGCAGAAATCGGAAGTCGCATTACAACCGAAGGCGGCAGCTATGCTTATGTGGAAGCGGCTTTTGGTGATTTTGCCGGGTTTGTTGTGAATTGGATCTTTGTGTTTGGTTGGAGTATCCTCGGAGACGCCGCCCTGCTGAATATCGTGGCCGATTCATTGGCGGTGATCTTTCCTTCGCTTTCTGATCCCTGGATGCGTGCTTTGTTGTTTTTAGTGCTCATCGGCTTCATGGTCATCATCAATATCATGAGTGCAAAGCAGGGAGTCATATTCGTAAAGTTTATCACAGTGTTGAAATTATTGCCACTCATTGCGATCATCCTTTTTGGCTTTGGTAATATTCAACCTGGGAATCTTCATTGGGAACATATACCCAGCGTTAAAACGTTTGGAAATACCGCATTGGTTTTGTTTTTTGCTTTTGCAGGTTTTGAATCAGCCCTTGGCGTAAGTGGGGAGATCAAAGACCCGAAGCGTACCGTGCCTTTTGGGATCATGTTGGGAGGATTGCTCGTCTTGATACTCTATTTACTACTGCAGGCAGTAACGCAGGGCGTTTTGGGAGAAGGGATGGCTGCTGTAAAAGATGCACCGTTGGCGGCAGTTGCTGAAAAGATTGTAGGAAAAGCAGGGGGTACAATTTTATTGATCACTGCAGCTGTATCCTGCTTTGGCGCAGTATTCGGTGATGTACTGAATACGCCCCGGGTACTTTTTGCGGGCGCCAATGATGGGCTCTTCCCAAAATTCCTGGGCAGGGTACATTCCAAATACGTTACGCCCTATTTGGCCATCCTGGTTTTTGGTATCCTGATCTTTATATTTTCCGTCTCTGGTGGTTTCAAGCAATTGGCCATACTCGCCAGCGCTGCTATACTGCTGGTATACCTCTCCGTGATACTGGCCACGATCAAATTGAGAATGACAAAACAGGAAACATCTGAAAAAACATTCAGGATCCCGGGAGGGTTGATCATTCCGGTCATTGGAATAGCAAGCATTGTATGGTTATTAACCGGGCTGAGTAAATGGGAGATTCTGTCAACAGTCATTTTTATCGCAGCGATCATTCTCATGTATGGTATCATGAAGTGGTTTAAAAAGAAAGAGAAGAATGTGGGGTTGGCAGAGATTTCTTAGATATGTTATACATCATAACAGTAATGCATGATCGAAAATTTTTAATTTTCAGGTAACTTAAATATTTATGTTCAGATATATTTTGTTGATGACTTTATTATGCCAGGCCATCTCTGTTCAGGCTCAGCAAGACATCCGGAACTATATTACAGAGAATGCGGGCCAGGTAACTTCCATTCACCCGGATTCTGTTGATTTTAATGACCTGGAATCCATTGGAAAGGCCATTGGCAATGCAAGAGTGGTTATGCTGGGAGAAGGAGATCATGGTGATGCGGCCACTTTTACAGCAAAAACCAGGTTGATCAGGTACCTGCATGAAAAGAAAGGATTTAATGTGCTGGCCATGGAAAGTGATTTTTTTGGATTGAACAGGGGGTGGGACCAGGTTCATAAAACACCTGAAGCTGTGATCACATTTCTGAAGAAGAATGTAACCAGTGTATGGAGTTTCTGCGATGGGTGTCAGGATCTGTTTAAAAAATTGGTCCCGCAAAGTTTTGCTACCGGTAACCCCATTCAAATGACCGGGTTTGATAACCAACTGGCTTTAAATTATTCTTCTAAAAACCTTACCCATCAACTGGATAGTGTGATGAGGGCCCTGCAATTGCCGGTAACCCAACAAAGCGACTATGCCAAAGGGTTATTACCCGTCATAGACTCACTAACCTGGTTTCTGATCGTGACCAAGCCTGCCATTTTTTACGACAATGCATCATCGTTACTCTCGAAAGTTAAAGGAGAGATTGCTGCAGTAGCCGGGGATAGCAGCTTTTGGACCATGGTGGTTGAAAACCTGGTTCACTTGGCAAATGAATTAAAATACCTTCCAACTGATGAAAGTAAATATCGCAATGAACGGGATCAGCAAATGGCGAGGAACCTGGCCTGGATCTGTAAGGTGAAATATCCTTCAGAAAAGATCATTGTATGGGCACAGAATTTTCATTTATCGAAAAATAGCGGGCACTATCCTGCCAGGGCATTCAATAAATTCATTTCGATGGGAACGGCTTTTACGAATGATACGGTATTGGGCAAACAGACATACATCATTGGTTTTACATCTGCAGAAGGGCTTTCTGGCAGGGTTGGCATGAAGCCTTATGAAGTGGAAATCCCGCCAAAGAAAAGCTTTGAAAAATGGATCCCCGACAATTATTCATATGCGTTTGTTGATTTCAAAAAATTCAACGACTTGCAAACCGGGAGTCTCCCGGAATTTAATATGAATGGATCCGTATTTTACATCCATAAAAAGCAATCGTTAAAATGGACGAGGATCTTTGATGGTGTTTTTTATATAAAGACCATGTATCCATGCAGAATGGCTAAGTAATATTCGATGGCTTTTGATGAAGAGAAAATAATTGGGAGTGTGGCGATGAATTGGCAAGTTAACCACAGAGGGCACAGTATTTTTCACAGAGTCATAAATATTCTTGCGTATCATCCTGTGAATGCTTTGAAAAACGTTCATTCTTATTTATTTTATGCCATTTATTAAATTAAAAGCTCTGTGAACCTCTGTGAATGCCTCCTTTAACTCCGTGGTTTAACATTACATTTCAAATTAGAAAATCCTGTGAAAAACTCCTTACACTCCTCAATTTCAAAATATCCTTTATTTTAAAAGCCCAACACATTATTTTTACAAACAAATTGATCTGATGAAACAAATAACCATAATACTATTTTGCATCTTGTGTATTTTTTCTTCCTGTGGAAATAATGAAAATAATAAACTCATCGTTGGCCATTGGAAAGGCGCCGAATGGCTGATCAATGGAAATCCATCGAATCGCAATGCAGCAGAAACCCAATTCACTTTCGATGCCAATGGGGATTATACTTTCATCTCACCGAATGTACTGGAAAAGGGAACTTACAACGTAGAGAATGAAATGTTGTTCACCAAGCCAAAAGATCAGCAGGAAATCATGGTGCGTATCACGAAGCTTACAAAAGACAGCCTTATATTCGATATGAACCGTGGCGGCCAACCCGAAACGTTATTATTGCTTCGCATTCCCTGATGATTGAATGGAATGCTGGTTTTTATTCTAGCTGCATCTGTACTGGAAAGGCATACAAGTCAACCAAAATTCTTTGAATTATTTTCCTCAACTTTAGGTTGGAAAATCATGTTCAACTGAATTTTTTATGGCATTTAAAAAATACATCAACATATTCCTGTTACTGGCATTCCAGTTGGGTTACCTGGAGTGGGGTAAAAATGGACATCTATTCATGTTCCAGGCTGAATGGGAAATCATCTTAAAATCCAGGACGAGCTGGATGGCCGCCTTGCATCCCTTCATCATTGTTCCGTTGAGTGGCGTGATCATGATCCTGATTACCCTCTTCCAAAAAAAGCCAGGCAGAACCTTAAGCCTGGTGGGCCTGGGCTGCATGAGTTTGATCATGCTGATGTTACTCTTCATCGGGTTCATGGTGCCCAACTTTAAAATGATCCTTTCAGTCATTCCATTTTTCATCGCTGGCTTCTTTTTGTTGAGGGCTCATTGGAAAAAGGAAGAGGTGCTTGCTGACTAAGAATTTCTATTTTCAATATCCCCTTTGTTTTATTTGTATCCAATTTCGCAGCCGACCTGATTGTTAATGCACTTCTGTAATACTTTGGTTGGGGTGATTCCTATTATATCCAGTTAAAAAAATATTAAGTTTACGTATGACATTCGAAATATTTACAACAGCGAGATTACAATTGCGCAGGATTTCTGCAGCTGATTTTAAGGATATTTTTCAAAACGATTCAAAGCCGGCGATCATGCAGCTATTGGGATTGCAAACAGAGGCCGAATATGAAAAAGAATTAGATAAGTTCCAGCAAGGTCATTCCATGTATAACAAGAGCCTGCTGACTTTTCAGCTCATCGATCCGCAAACCAACCAGGTATTGGGCAATGCTGGTTTTCACAACTGGAGCTTCGATCATAAAAGAGCAGAGATCGGCTACTCGCTAAAATCCGATGAATATAAAGGCAAAGGCCTGATGTCTGAAGTGGTACCCTTCATCATTCACTATGGTTTTACTGAGATGAATCTTCAGCGAATTGAGGCAATGGTTGGTCCAAATAATATTCCATCATTGCGACTGATGGAGAAAAATCATTTCACCCGCGAAGGGCTCCTACGTAAGCATTACTATGTTGATGATCATTGGGAAGATTCCGTGGTCTTTTCCTTATTGAAAGAGGAGTATGATCAAACCAACTCTTAACCGCTTCCAAAAAATAACTGTTCAATATTCCTTCATTGTCTGCTATGTAGTATGAAATAAAATTTTTATATTTCATATTGTTTCAAACCAAAACAAATGAATATGAAAAGGAGTTTATCTTTCTTGCTGATCTTGTCTGTAATTGGATGGATCTCCTGTACAGAAAAAAAGCAAGCTTCTGTAAACGATAGTCCGAATTCAACTGATTCCTTGCAGGAAGATCCCATTAAACAAGGCGAACACCTGGTTTCGATCATGGGTTGTAACGATTGCCATTCGCCTAAAAAAATGGGTGCCAATGGTCCCGAGATCATTCCAGAACTAATGCTGTCAGGTTATCCTTCCGACAGGCCGGTAGCCCGGTTCGACAGTAATCTCGTTAAAACCGGGTTCTCCGTATTTTATCCTGATCTCACCGCTGCCGCTGGTCCATGGGGCGTGAGTTTTGCAGGCAATCTTACGCCGGATGAAACAGGTATCGGAACCTGGACGGAAGATCAGTTCCGTAAAGCCCTCACAGAAGGAAAATTAAAAGGACAGGATGGTGGCCGTCCATTGTTACCTCCCATGCCATGGATGAATTATAAAAGCCTTTCTGAAAAAGAGGTCAGTCATATTTTTGCCTACCTGAAAAGCATCAGGCCTGTAAAGAATATGGTGCCCAAACCGGTTGCACCCGGAGCCTGGTAGTCAATAGCGGGTATTCATGACCGGTATTGTTACATATCAAGTTGATAAAACAGCCATGAACGCAATTTCAGGATGATGACGAAATAGGAATCTGAGATGGATAACAGAACACACACGATAGAAACCTGGGATAAGGTTGCCGACCTGTATCAAAGCAAGTTCATGGATCTTGATGCATATGACCATGGATATGATTCATTTTGTAAACTGCTTAAGCCCCAGGGAGCTACTGTATTCGAGATCGGTTGCGGTCCGGGTAACATCACCCGGCAGTTACTTACCCGGCGGCCGGATATTAAGATCACCGCTACCGATGCAGCACCTTCAATGGTGCAGCTTACAAAGGTCAATAACCCATCAGCAACCTGCCTGGTGATGGATAGTAAGGATATTCTCAATATTACACCCGGTTTTCAGGGCATTGTTTGTGGCTTTTGTATGCCTTATCTTTCTATGGAGGAATCTGCAAAGCTTGTATCAGATTGTTTCCAGCTACTACACAAAGATGGCATATTCTATCTTAGTTTTATTGAAGGAGATTATGATAAATCAGGTTTTGAAACCAGTAGCTGCGGGAGGTATCACATGTTTGTCTATTACCATAGCGAAAACTTTATTCGCGAATGTTTTAAGGATAATGGTTTTGAAGTAATGCACTTCGAAAGACTGGTATTCGAACGACCCGGCAAACCTCCTTCAATTGAATTGATATGGATAGCACAGAAAAAATAAAGGCCTTTTATTTTTAAAATGGCAAAATTGAGCCCGAAAAGGATTGATATGAAAAAGGTATTGATCACATTCATATTTATTTACCCGTGGATCATTGCGATCGCCCAGCTACCCATCAACCAGGCATACCAACTCATCAAAGAAAAAAGCATTCACCGCGGTGAAGCCGACTGGCAAAAAGTGGATGCAGCATTTACCGAAAAACTCTCCGCTGTAAAATCAGCAAAGGATTCCATCAACAGCCTTGTACATGTTTTTGAGTTGATGCACGATTATCACAGCCAGGTGATTTATAACCAGAACATATATGCGAACTATCCCGATTTTCCAGATAGTGTCTTCCAAAAATTACGTCCGTTGGTTGTGCGGGCACAGCAGGAGAGTGGGAAGATACGAACCCAACTGCTGGATGCTGAAATAATCTATATCCAGGTTCCTGGCATCCAGGCCCAGGGTGAAGAAGTAAATGAAATGGCACAGGCTTTATCAGATAGTATCTGCCAGTACCGGCAACTTCACATCAAAGGTTGTATTATCGATTTGCGTATGAATATGGGCGGTCAGCTGGCTGTGATGCTGGCTGGTCTGCAACCCTTGCTGGGCAATGGATACCTGGGAGGTGGGGTAGACCTGAATCATAAAGAAACCAAAAGACTCGAACTACAGGCGGGCAACTTCCAGGTCAATCAAAAACCAATGACCTCGATCCGGCACCTTTGCAACGATTCATTCGGGCACCTACCCGTTGCCGTTTTAATTGGCCCGGTTACGGCCAGTTCGGGTAGTATCACAGCCATTGCATTCAGGCACCGTCCCAATACGGTATTTATCGGCGAGCCTACTGCAGATGGATATTCGACCGGTAATGATTATTTTTATGTTGCCGATAACCTGTTGCTCAATCTGTCAACCGAATTTAGCCAGGACCGGGAAGGGGTTATTTATAAACATTCTGTGCATCCGGATGATTTGATAGAGGGAAAAGATGAATTCATCAACCTGGATAAGGATGCAAAAGTACGGGCTGCCATTCAATGGCTTAAAAAGGCGACTACCCGGTAACGTAAGTAACTAAACTTTAATCAAGCAGATCAATAAAAGAAATGAAAGCTACAAAATCATCCATTCCTCCAGGGGTTGACCAATATATCGGATCTTTTCCCGAAGCTACCCGTTTGAAGCTGGAACAACTTCGGAATCTCATCCGTAGCATTGCACCGGAAGCAACAGAACAGATCAGTTACCAAATGCCGGCCTATGCACTACATGGACCCATGGTATATTTCGCCGGGTACAAAAACCATATTGGCTTTTACCCTTGCGCATCGGGTATTGAAGTGTTTAAAGATGAATTTACTGCATATAAATGGTCAAAAGGTGCCGTTCAATTCCCGCTCGATAAACCATTGCCGGTTACCCTGATCAAAAAGATCGTGACTTACCGCAAAAAGGAAAACCTGCAGAAAGCTTTGCAAAAAGGTAAATCGAAGTCATAATTAAAATAACCTGTTAGCAATTACAAATACTTTGAAAGGCAACCGGGAGGGTTGCCTTTATTATGTGTAAATATTCTATATCTGTTGAAATCTACTTTGTCATTTTACGACCCGATCAATTACCCATCACAAATTTTCTGCCGCTGTTGATCTTTTCGATACCTGCTGACGTAATGGATATAACCAGGGTGTCTTCCAGGCTGGTGACAATCAATCCTTCAATTTCCAATAAACGCAGGTGTTGTTGTATAACACCCCATTCCTGGAATTGACGTAAAATGATCTCCCTGGGTCGGCATTTGTAGGTCTCCGGTTTAGGGTCTTCCTTAGTGATATTATATAAAGTAAGTAGTGTTTTATAATGGGCTTCCATGCGATAAATATATTTTAAATTGATGGAATGAGATCGAAAATTTATTGACAAGTTTTTAAAATGTTGGGGAGAATTTCTGCCGGTAGGCATTTATCTCAACCATCGGGTCTAAATAGAAAACTTTCTACAAACAAACCCCCAAATTAAGTTCAAATTGTCGCCAATACAGGCTGCTTTTCAATCCAGGCAAGATTAATCCTGCCTTTTTTCCAATTCATATCGCAAATATAGCTGATATCTGTCATTTGTTTACCGCCGAACCTGCACCTACTTTGTAGATCATGATTTTTGCAAACTGTGGGTAATATATAATAAGGGGAAATGCGTTTGAAGGTGTTTGCAGTCAAGTATTTAATCTGAATCTATGACGATTAAATTATTTGGCCGTCAGGTCTGATTAAGGGGTCGATCATTCTCCTGCTTTTGATTTCAACCATCATCATTTATTATTTATTGGAATCACGCCTGGTACAGGAAAGCACTCAACAGCTTTCCAAAACGCGGGACGTCATGTATAGATCAGAAAAGCTCCTGTCATTACTCACCGATGCTGAAACAGGAGTCCGGGCTTACCTGCTGACAGGAAATGAATCCTATAAGAATTCTTTTTATAGGTCTAAAGATGAATTGCCCGGCGTTGAAGTAATGAATTTCCTGTTCGCTAAGGAAAATATTCCACGGTAGAGGATATCAGGCATGCACCTAAACTGGTTTGCTCGATAATCACATGCCAAAATAGTAGGCATTTAAGTATTGAATAAATTGAAATCTGATAGTCGTACAAAAAAACTCCGGTTGTCATATTAACCACTTCAAAGGAAAATCCCGATATCTTCGAATGTTATCGGTTGGGTGTAAATACCTACATTATTAAACCCGTAAATTTTGACCATTTTGACATAGCCATTAATAATCTCGGGTTATACTGGATGTTGCTGAACCTGGAGCCCGTAAAGTAACGGTCAAGGGTAGTGGACTTAATAGTAAATACTATGGATTATTAATTTAACTCTGCATCCACAAAATACATGTCTATCTCACCGATATTCTTTGCAGAGATTTTTCCACGATAGGTGCAGGCAAACCGGTGATTGACCAATTCATACGTAGCGGCAGAAATATTGATCTTGCCTGGTTCTCCATTGCTTTCCATCCGGCTGGCAATATTCACCGTCCCACCCCAGATATCATAAGCATATTTTTTCTTACCTACCACGCCGGCAACCAATGGGCCAGTATGTATGCCAATGCGCATATCCCATGCCGGTAGGTTTTTTTCAATCCTTTCCTGGTTTCGTTGATGAACAAATTGCTGGATGTCCATACTGGCCTTGATAATATTGTAAAGATGACCATCATCCGGCGTCGGAATACCACCGGCACACATATACGAATCCCCGATGGTCTTGATCTTCTCCAGGTTGTATTTTTCGATGATCAGGTCAAAGGCAACAAAACACTCATTCAGTTCGGTAACCACATCCTGTGGCGACAAAGCATCTGCCAGTTTCGAAAAACTCTTGAAATCGGTAAACAATACCGATGCTCTTTCGTAATACCGGGGCGTGGCATTGCCGGTCTTCTGTAATTCCTGGGCAACTTCCTGTGGCAGGATATTTAATATAAGACTTTCAATTTCGGCATTCTGCCGGTCGAGTAATGTATTTACCTTGATCTTATTGCGGTAGTTCCTGTACAGGATGATGGCAATGATCAATGCGATGATCATACCCGCGATCAGTATGTTCTTTGCTACGTTTTGTCGTTTCAGTTCAAGGTCCTGCACCACTTTATCCTTGGTAAGCAGGTCTACCTGGGCCTGTTTTTTCTGTATGTCGAAATTGAATTGCAATCCCGACATCTTTTTATCAGTATCAATATTATACAATGAATCCTTGATGCCTGTAAGCAACGTTTGGTAGGTAAAAGCATGTTCATAATCCGATAACTGCGCATAGGCTTTGGCCAGCCCGGAATAGGTGTTTTTCAGTTCGCTGTTGGCAATGCTGATGCCCAATGCAATGGGCTCGGCCTGTTTATAAAAACGAATGGCTTCCGCAGCTTTGCCCTGCAGGCTGTAGGTATCACCCAGGCTGTTGAGCGATTGTGCCATGTCAATATTGGCATCCAGTTTTTTTGCATATTCAAAAGCACGTTGATGATATTGTATGGCCGTTCCGAATTGCCCACGTTTCTGGTACACCCTCCCGATGTAATTCAGGGCCAGCGGGTAATTTTCGGTTCCTTCAAAATCTTTAAGCGATTCTTTAAAGTAGGGAAGGGCCAGGCTGTCTTCATTGCGCAGGAAATAAATTTCGCCAATATTTGCATTGGTCGTACCCAGGATGCCATTGTCGCCAAATGATTTGGCCAGTTGAAGTGCTTTAAAATAGTAATCGAGTGCTTTATTATGAGTGGCCGGTTTATTCGAGTACACGGCACCGATATTAAGTAAGGTGGTGGCGATTCGCAGTGAATCAGTTGTCTGTTCTGCCAGGTTGAGTGCCTTCAGGTATAATTCCAACGCCTTGGCATTATCGGCCTGGTTAAAGTAAACGGTTCCTTCGTTACTCAGAATATTGGCCTGCCCCGCCTTGTCGCCCAGCGAATCGAAAATGGCCAGCGAATGTTCATAATTTTCAATGGCTTCTACATACTTACCCTGCATCACATATACAAGTCCGAGTCCTTTAAATGCATATGCCCGTCCCCGGTTATAATGAATTTTTTCCGAAAGCTCCTTGGCCAGTTGAGCATAACGAATGGCTTCAGTGGGGCTGGTGCCCAGGTATTCTCTGTTCAATGCCAATAGCGCATTCACTTTTACCGAGTCTTCCTTTCCATTATTCACCAGTTTCAATAAACTATCCGTCGCCGACTGTTGGCAGTATGCTGTTGTAGCT
>Ga0075152_10001790_pt1 | contig 15485 bp, 11 predicted proteins | sample JI61114C2DNA_FD_70964 | JGI IMG/M metagenome (GOLD analysis project Ga0075152, IMG submission 70964) | Wastewater effluent complex algal communities from Wisconsin, to seasonally profile nutrient transformation and Carbon sequestration -... | ecosystem: Engineered > WWTP > Effluent > Algae...
TTGGCGAGCACGATCGTGATCGCCGCCGTCAGCGTCGTCTTGCCGTGGTCAACGTGGCCAATCGTGCCAACGTTCACGTGCGGTTTCGTACGCGCGAATTTTTCCTTACCCATCTTATCCTACTCCGTAGCTTCGTTCAGCGGGGGTTGGCCGCCAGTTTGGGCTTCATCAGCCGCTGAGTTTTTCAATCACTTCTTTCGCGACAGCGCTCGGCACCGCCTCGTAATGGTCGAACTGCATCGTGTAGTTCGCCCGGCCCTGCGTCGAAGAGCGCAGGTTGTTAACGTATCCAAACATGTTGGCAAGCGGCACCATCGCGTTGATGACGGTCGCGTTGCCGCGCATTTCCTGGCCGAGGATCATGCCACGGCGGGAGTTCAGGTCGCCGATGACCGTGCCGACGTAATCTTCCGGCGACACGACTTCGACCTTCATCACCGGCTCGAGCAGTTTCATCTGCACTTTTTCGGCAGCTTCGCGGAAAGCCGCGCGCGCCGCGATCTCGAACGCCAGCACGCTGGAGTCGACATCGTGGTACGAGCCGTCGATCAGGCTGACCTTGAAGTCGATGACCGGGAAGCCGACGAGCGGACCCGAGTTCATGACCGACTTGATGCCCTTCTCGACGCCCGGGATGAATTCCTTCGGAATCACGCCGCCGACGATTTCGTTCTCGAACACAAAGCCCGAGCCCGGCGGCAGCGGTTCGAACACCAGCGTCACCTTGGCGAACTGGCCCGTGCCGCCCGTCTGCTTCTTGTGCGTGTAATCGATCTCGGCGCGACGGCCGAGCGTTTCACGGTAGGCAACCTGCGGCGCGCCGATGTTGGCTTCGACCTTGTACGTGCGGCGCAGGATGTCGACTTTGATGTCGAGGTGAAGTTCGCCCATGCCCTTCAGGCGCGTCTGGCCCGACTCGAAGTCGGTCGAAACGCGGAAGGACGGATCTTCAGCGGCCAGACGCTGCAGCGCGAGCGCCAGCTTCTCCTGGTCGGCCTTGGTTTTCGGCTCGATAGCGATCTCGATGACCGGCTCGGGGAATTCCATCTTCTCGAGGATGACCGGGTGGGCCGGGTCGCACAGCGTGTCGCCCGTGGTCGATTCCTTGAGCGCCGCCACCGCGACGATGTCGCCGGCGAAGGCTTCCTTGATGTCTTTACGATCGTTCGCGTGCATCTCGAGCATGCGGCCGATGCGCTCTTTCTTCTCCTTGGTGGAGTTCAGGAGCGTGGTGCCCGAGTTCAGCGTGCCCGAATAGATGCGGCAGAACGTGATCGAACCGACGAACGGGTCGTCCATGATCTTGAAAGCGAGCATCGACAGCGGAGCATCGTCCGTCTGCGGACGTTCGATTTCCGAATCGTCCTTCGGGTCGATGCCCTTGACGGCCGGCACGTCGAGCGGCGACGGCAGGTAGTCGACAACGGCGTCGAGCAGGGGCTGCACGCCCTTGTTCTTGAAGGCCGAGCCGCACAGAACCGGGTAGAACGCGCCCGTGAGCACAGCCTTGCGGATCAGGCGCTTGATCGTGGCGGTGTCCGGCTCCTTGCCTTCGAAGAAGGCGGCCATGACGTCGTCATCGAGTTCGGCGACAGCTTCGATCAGCTTGCCGCGATATTCCTGGGCTTGTTCGACCATGTCGTCCGGGATCGCGACGATGTCGTACTTCGCGCCGAGCGATTCATCGTGCCACACGATGCCGCGCATCTCGACGAGATCGACCACGCCCTTGAACGTGTTCTCGATGCCGATCGGGAGCTGCAGCGGAACCGGCTTCACGCCGAGACGCTTCACGAGGTCGTTGACGCAGTTGTAGAAGTCCGCGCCGATCTTATCCATCTTGTTCGCAAAGACGATCCGCGGAACGTTGTACTTGTCGGCCTGGCGCCAGACGGTTTCCGTCTGCGGCTCAACGCCCTGGTTGCCGTCCAGCACCGCAACAGCGCCGTCGAGAACGCGGAGCGAGCGCTCGACTTCGATCGTGAAGTCGACGTGTCCGGGGGTGTCGATGATGTTCAGGCGTTTGTCCTGCCAGAAGCAGGTCGTCGCGGCGGACGTGATCGTGATGCCGCGCTCTTGTTCCTGTTCCATCCAGTCCATCGTGGCAGCGCCATCGTGGACTTCGCCGATCTTGTGCGACTTGCCCGAATAGAACAGGACGCGCTCGGTCGTGGTGGTCTTGCCGGCGTCGATGTGCGCCATGATCCCGAAGTTTCGGTAGTCTTCGAGTTTATGCGTGCGAGGCATGGGGAGCCCTCTGAATTCGTTGTGCGGCGGACCGCTGGATTACCAGCGATAGTGCGAGAAGGCGCGGTTGGCTTCGGCCATCCGGTGCGTGTCTTCGCGCTTCTTCACTGCCGTGCCACGGCCGTGGGCCGCGTCGAGCATCTCGGCGGCGAGACGCTCTTCCATCGTGTTCTCCGAACGCGCACGCGCGGCGATGATCAGCCAGCGAATGGCGAGAGCCTGACGGCGCTCGGGACGAACCTCGACCGGAACCTGGTAGGTGGCGCCGCCGACGCGACGCGACCGGACTTCCACCGACGGGGCGACGTTGCCCAGCGCTTCGTGGAACAGCTCGGTCGCCGGACGCTTGGACTTCTGCGCAACGGTTTCCAGGGCGCCGTAGACGATCTTCTCGGCGACAGCTTTTTTGCCCTGGTACATCACCTGGTTCATGAAGCGGGTGATGACCTGATCGCCGTACTGGGCGTCGGGAAGGACCTGGCGTTTTTCTGCGCGGTGACGACGGGACATGTCTCTTGAACCTTACTTAGGACGCTTGACGCCGTAGTGCGAACGACGCTGCTTGCGATCCTTGACGCCCTGGGTGTCCAGCACGCCGCGGAGGATGTGGTAACGGACGCCGGGCAAATCCTTCACGCGGCCGCCGCGGATCAGAACCACGGAGTGCTCTTGAAGGTTGTGGCCTTCGCCGGGGATGTAGCAGACCGCCTCGTACTGCGTGGTGAGGCGAACCTTCGCGACTTTCCGGAGCGCCGAGTTCGGCTTCTTCGGGGTCGTCGTGTAAACGCGCGTGCAGACGCCGCGACGCTGCGGACATGCCTTCAGCGCCGGAACCTTGTTCCGTTTGGGCTTGTCGTGCCGCGGTTTGCGGATCAGCTGCTGGATCGTAGGCATCTACCCTCGCTCGTCACACCGTTTTCGCCGGGCTTTTGGCAGCCAAATCGGCGTGTCTTGCTGCAAAAACATATGCCGCGACAAGCCATTAGCCTGCCCCGGCGGGAACTCAATCGGAGGCTTTCGCTCTCTTAAAACACACTGCCTTAACCGCGTTTGGATCGGAATCCACGGCCGGTCCGGCAATGTGAGCCGGGGCTATACTGGCCTCCCCCAGCGGGGTCAAGTGCGGCAAGAGGTTGAATCTGAGCCTTCCTGCGCACGTTTGAGCCGGTCACCCGGGGCGTTCTATTTCCCGTCGCTGGCTGATTCTGCGGCGAAGGTTTCCAGCTGGCGGTCGAAGGTCCGGACGGCCAGTTCGACCGTCTGGGCCGACCGGCGGAAGAAGTCCTCAGGAATCGCCGCAAAATCATCGCTTGGCTGGTGATAGTCGGGGTGATCCTCGACCCCGAAATAGACCCACGGCTTGCCGATCTGATGGAAAGCCATGTGGTCCGACTGGGTGGTCCAGTCGTCCTTCCCCTGCGCGGGATTATCATGGCCGAGCTTCAAGGTTACCGGCGCGGCGGCCACGATCTCCTGGAGATAAGGCTTCAGCGCCGGGAATCGGAACCCGCCAGCCGCATAAAGCTCGTTCTTGTCGCTGCGACTCACCATGTCGAGGTTCACGGCCAGGATCGTCCGGTCCAGCAGCGGCTTGAACGCCGGATCGGCCACCATGGCGCGCGCCCCGCTGAGGCCGCCCTCCTCCCCGTCAACCAGCGCCAGGATCACATCATGCAGCGGCGCCTCCCGCTTCAGGGACGCGGCGATCGCCAGCAACGCGGCCACGCCCGACGCATTGTCATCCGCGCCATTGAAAATCTGCCCGCCCTGAACGCCGACATGGTCATAGTGTGCCATCAGAACCAGCGCCCGATGCGATCCGCCGGTTCCGTTGATCACGCCCAGCAGGTTCACCCCTGTGACCGCCTTCCCGCCCCGCGACGTCTCGAACGGCTGTTCCACCGCCCCGCCGAGCGCCGGCGCAATGCCGAGTTCCGCCAGCCGCCCGACGAGGTAGGCCCGCGCCTTCGCCCCGCCATCCGATCCGACAAGCCGCCCCTGCATGTCGTCAGCCGACAGGATGCGGACATCGTCCATGAGCCTGTCAGCCGGCGCGCTTACCTCCGGTGCAGTCGGCGCGGGTGGAGCGGCAACCGCCGGCGCTAGTGGGGGCGCGCAGGCCGCAAAGGCGCCCGCAAGGAACATCGCCGACAGAAGACCGCGTGAAGCCATCATGCAACCCACTCCAGATCAGACGACCCCGCTCGCATCCTACACGCACCCGCGCCGAAAACGACAGCGGCGGCGGATCCGAAGATCCGCCGCCGCCAGTGTTTGTCCGATCAGGACGCTTGCCCGCCTATTCGGCCGGCGGCAGCGCCGGAAGGGGTTGGTTGACCTTGCGCTGTTCCTTGAGACGAACGTCGCGGTCGCCGGCGAGCTTGCGATACTTGCGCAGCGCGCCGCCGGTGCCGGCCGGGATGAGACGGCCGACGATGACGTTCTCCTTGAGGCCTTCGAGCGGATCGACCTTGCCCTGGATCGCCGCTTCCGTGAGGACGCGGGTGGTTTCCTGGAACGAGGCGGCCGAGAAGAAGGAGCGGGTCTGCAGCGAGGCCTTGGTGATGCCCAGCAGGACACGTGCGCCCTTGGCGGGCTCGCGTCCTGCCTTGATCGCGGCCGCGTTGGCTTCTTCGAACTCGAGCGAGTCGACAGCTTCACCCGCGAGCAGCGTGGTCGAGCCGCCTTCCGAGATCTCCACCTTCTTCAGCATCTGGCTGACGATGACTTCGATGTGCTTGTCGTCGATCGGCACGCCCTGCAGGCGGTAGACCTTCTGGATCTCGTTGACGAGATAGTCGGCCAGCGCCTCAACGCCGAGGATGGTGAGAATGTCCTGCGGCGCGGGGTTGCCCTCGAGCAGGTATTCGCCCTTCTTCAGGATGTCGCCTTCCTGCACCATCAAGTGCTTGGTCTTCGGCACCAGGTATTCCTGCGGCTCCGCACCTTCTTCGAGCGGGACGAGGCGCACGCGGCGCTTGTTCTTGTAGTCGCGACCGAATTCCACCTTGCCGGTGATCTCCGCGATGATCGCGTGATCCTTCGGACGGCGGGCTTCGAACAGCTCGGCCACGCGCGGCAGACCGCCCGTGATGTCGCGGGTCGTCGCGCCGCCGGTCTGGACACGCGCGAGCGTGTCGCCAGGACGGACATCGTCGCCTTCGGCAACCGACAGGATGGCGTCGATCGGCAGGAAGTAGCGAGCCTGGACGCCGCCGGCGTGCTTGATCGGCGCGCCATTGTCGTCGACCAGCACGATGCTGGGCTTGAGCTCGACCTTCTTCGAACCCGAGCGGCCGTCGATCACCACCTTGTTGGCGATGCCCGTGGCTTCGTCGGTTTCGTCGCGGGTGGTGACACCCTCGATCAGGTCTTCGTACTTCACCTTGCCGGCGAGGTCGGTGACGATCGGGGTCGCGAACGGATCCCAGTCGGCCACGCGCTCGCCGCGCTTCACCTTGTCGCCGTCGCCGTAGCGCAGGCGGCAGCCGTAAACCGGCTTGAACGTCTGACGGATACGGCCATCAGCGTCGATCAGCTTCACTTCCATCGAACGGCCGTTGACCACATACGTGCCATCGTCGCGTTTCACGACAGAGCCGTTCTCGAAGCGGACTTCGGAGTCGAACGCTGCTTCCAGCGAGCTTTCCGTCGTCACCTGGGCGGCACCGCCGATGTGGAAGGTACGCATCGTCAGCTGCGTGCCCGGTTCGCCGATGGACTGGGCGGCGATGACGCCGACAGCTTCACCAACGTTGACGCGCGTTCCGCGCGCCAGGTCACGCCCGTAGCAGGAGGCGCAGGTTCCGGCGCGGCTCTCGCACGTCAGCACCGAACGGACCAGGATCTTGTCGACCCCGCCCTTGTCGATGGCGAGCGCGACTTCCTCGTCGATATAGGTGTTGGCCGGGCAGATGATCGCGCCCGTGTTCGGGTGCTTCACATCTTCCGCGGTCGTGCGGCCGAGCGTGCGGTCGGCGAGCGAGACGATGACGTCCGCGCCTTCCATGACGGCTCCGAGCGTGATGCCCTTGTCCGTACCGCAGTCTTCTTCCGTGATGATGCAATCCTGCGCCACGTCGACAAGACGACGCGTGAGGTAGCCCGAGTTCGCGGTCTTGAGCGCCGTGTCGGCGAGGCCCTTACGTGCGCCGTGCGTCGAGTTGAAGTACTCGAGAACGGTGAGGCCTTCCTTGAAGTTCGACACGATCGGCGTCTCGATGATCTCACCCGACGGCTTGGCCATCAGGCCGCGCATGCCGGCGAGCTGCTTCATCTGGTTCTTCGAACCACGAGCGCCCGAGTGGGCCATCATGAAGACCGAGTTGAGATCGCCCGAAGTGGAGCCGGCGGCGTCCATCATGGCGTCGGCAACCTTGTCCGTACATGCGGACCAGGCGTCAACGACCTTGTTGAACTTCTCGCCGCGCGTGATGAGGCCGTCGGCGTATTGCCGCTCGTACTCGTTCACCAGCTTGCGGGTGTCGGCGACCAGTTTGTCCTTCGACTTCGGAATGACCATGTCATCCTTGCCGAACGAGATGCCGGCGCGCGCAGCTTCCTTGAAGCCGAGAGCCATGATGCGATCGCAGAAGATGACCGTCGCCTTCTGACCGCAGTTCCGGTAGACGATGTCGATCAGCTTGCCGACGGCCTTCTTGGTCATGAGCTCGTTGGTGACCATCGGGTCCATGCCTTCTTCGCGCGGCAGGCAGTCGGCGATCATCATGCGGCCCGGCGTGGTCGAGAACACCTTCGCGATGTCCTTGCCGTTCGCATCCTTGGTGATGAAGCGCGCCTTCACGCGAGCGTGCAGCGAGACCTTGCCGGCCTGCAGGGCGTGCTCGATCTCCGCGAGGTCGGAGAAGATCATCCCCTCGCCCTTCTCCTTCTCCCGTTCGATCGAGAGATAGTAGAGGCCGAGAACGATATCCTGCGACGGCACGATGATCGGGCGGCCGTTGGCGGGCGAGAGGATGTTGTTGGTCGACATCATCAGCACGCGCGCTTCCAGCTGGGCTTCCATGCTCAGCGGAACGTGCACGGCCATCTGGTCGCCGTCGAAGTCAGCGTTGAACGCGGCGCAAACCAGCGGGTGCAGCTGGATGGCCTTGCCCTCGATCAGCTTCGGCTCGAACGCCTGGATGCCCAGGCGGTGCAGCGTCGGCGCGCGGTTGAGCAGCACGGGGTGTTCGCGGATCACCTCTTCGAGGATGTCCCACACTTCCGGCTTCTCTTTCTCGACCAGCTTCTTGGCGGCTTTCACCGTACCGGCGAGACCCTTGGCATCGAGACGCGCGTAGATGAACGGCTTGAACAGTTCGAGCGCCATCTTCTTCGGCAGGCCGCACTGGTGGAGTTTCAGCTCCGGACCGACGACGATGACCGAACGGCCCGAATAGTCGACGCGCTTGCCGAGCAGGTTCTGGCGGAACCGGCCCTGCTTGCCCTTCAGCATGTCGGACAGCGATTTCAGCGGGCGCTTGTTGGTGCCCGTGATGACGCGGCCACGGCGGCCGTTGTCGAACAGCGCGTCCACCGACTCCTGCAGCATCCGCTTCTCGTTGCGGATGATGATGTCCGGCGCGCGAAGTTCCATCAGGCGCTTCAGGCGGTTGTTACGGTTGATCACGCGGCGATAGAGATCGTTGAGATCCGACGTCGCGAAGCGGCCGCCATCCAGCGGCACCAGCGGACGCAGATCCGGCGGGATCACGGGCACGATCGTCAGAACCATCCACTCCGGGCGGCAGCCCGAGGTGATGAAGCTCTCGATGAGCTTCAGGCGCTTGGCGATCTTCTTGGGCTTCAGTTCGCCCGTGGCTTCGGCCAGTTCGACGCGCAGGCGCTCGGCCTCGGCGTCGAGGTCGATGCCTTTCAGCAGCTCACGCACAGCTTCGGCGCCGATGTGGGCGGTGAACGAGTCCTCGCCCATCTGCTCGGCGTTCTGCATGTACTCCTCTTCGGTGAGGAGCTGCTTTTCCTTCAGCGGCGTCAGGCCCGGCTCGGTGACGATGTAGCTCTCGAAATAGAGCACGCGCTCCACGTCCTTGAGCGCCATGTCGAGCATCAGCGAGATGCGCGAAGGCAGCGACTTGAGGAACCAGATGTGAGCGACCGGCGCGGCCAGCTCGATGTGGCCCATGCGCTCGCGCCGCACGCGCGCCAGCGTCACTTCAACGCCGCACTTCTCGCAGGTCACGCCGCGATACTTGATGCGCTTGTATTTGCCGCACAGGCACTCGTAATCCTTGATCGGCCCGAAGATGCGGGCGCAGAACAGGCCGTCGCGCTCAGGCTTGAACGTGCGGTAGTTGATCGTCTCCGGTTTCTTGATCTCGCCGGACGACCACTTCCGGATCTCTTCCGGGCTGGCGATCGCGATGCGGATCGACTCGAAGGTCGGAACCGGTGCGTTGGGGCTGAACAGGTTGGTGACTTCCTGGCTCATCCTATAGTCTCCCTTTTGGGGTGACCGGGGGCCGAAGCCCCCGGATATTCAATTGCGAAAAGGCGCGAACGCAGACCGGATCCGGGTCTAGGTCGGCGCGTCCTCCGCGGCAGTCTCGACTTCGGCTTCCTGCAGTTCGACGTTGAGGCCAAGCGAGCGCATTTCCTTGACCAGCACGTTGAACGATTCCGGAATGCCGGCCTCGAAGTTGTCGTCCCCGCGGACGATAGCTTCGTAGACCTTGGCGCGGCCGGCGGTGTCGTCCGACTTCACGGTCAGCATTTCCTGCAGCGTGTAGGCGGCGCCGTACGCTTCGAGCGCCCACACCTCCATCTCGCCGAAACGCTGTCCGCCGAACTGCGCCTTGCCGCCCAGCGGCTGCTGGGTGACGAGCGAGTACGGGCCGGTCGAGCGGGCGTGGATCTTCTCGTCCACAAGGTGGTGGAGCTTGAGAAGGTACTTGTAGCCCACCGTGACCTTGCGGGTGAAACGTTCGCCCGTGCGGCCGTCATGCAGGTAAACCTGGCCCGACGTGTCGAGGCCAGCTTTCGTCAGCATGACCGCGATGTCGTCCTCGTCGGCTCCATCGAACACCGGCGTCGCAATCGGAACGCCCTTGGTCAGGTTCGATGCGAGCTCTTCGAGTTCGTCCATCGACTTCGGCAGTTCCTCTTCCTCGCCATACGCATCGCGCAGGGCTTTGACGAGCGGCTTGCCGTCCTTCGAGTGACGATACTCCTTGAGCGCCGCGTCGATCATCTTGCCGATGCCTGCGCAGGCCCAACCCATGTGGGTCTCGAGGATCTGTCCGACGTTCATGCGCGAAGGCACGCCCAGCGGGTTCAGAACGATGTCGACCGGCGTGCCGTCTTCCAGGTACGGCATGTCTTCGAGCGGGTTGATCTTGGAGATCACGCCCTTGTTGCCGTGACGGCCGGCCATCTTGTCGCCCGGCTGCAGCTTGCGCTTCACCGCGACGAACACCTTGACGACCTTCATCACGCCCGGCGGCAGATCATCGCCGCGTTGGACTTTTTCGATCTTGTCGGCAATGCGCGCCTCGATCAGGCCAACCGAGTCCTCGTAGGACCCGCGCAGCGCCTTCACCTGGGCGTCGACCGCATCATCATCGACGCCGATCTTCCAGAGGTCGGCCGGAGCCTGCTCTGCGAAGAACTCTTCGGTGATGTCGGTCTTCTTGCCGCCGCGAGCGACAGCCTTCTGGCCGACCAGCAGGCCCTTGAGACGGCTGAGCGCATCGCGCTCGATGATCGCCATCTCGTCGGCTTTGTCGGTCATCAGCTGTTCGATCTGCTCGCGCTCGATCTGGAGCGCGCGCTGATCCTTGTCGACGCCGTGACGGTTGAAGACGCGGACTTCCACGACCGTGCCGGTCGCGCCCGGAGGCATGCGCAGCGAGGTGTCGCGAACGTCGGAAGCCTTCTCGCCGAAGATGGCGCGAAGCAGCTTCTCTTCCGGCGTCATCGGGCTCTCGCCCTTCGGCGTCACCTTGCCGACCAGGATGTCCCCGGCCTGCACTTCGGCGCCGACGGCGACGATGCCCGCTTCGTCGAGGTTGCGCAGGGCTTCCTCGCCGACGTTCGGGATATCGCGCGTGATCTCTTCCGGCCCGAGCTTGGTGTCACGGGCGGCGATCTCGAACTCCTCGATGTGGATCGACGTGAACACGTCGTCCTTCACGATGCGCTCGGAGATCAGGATCGAGTCTTCGAAGTTGTAGCCATTCCACGGCATGAACGCGACGAGCACGTTCCGGCCGAGCGCCAGTTCGCCCAGATCGGTCGAGGGACCGTCAGCGATGATGTCGCCCTTCGTCACCTTGTCGCCGACCTTCACGATCGGGCGCTGGTTGATGCACGAGTTCTGGTTCGAACGCTGGTACTTGGACAGGCGATAGATATCGACGCCCGACTTCGAGTTATCGAGGTCGTCCGTCGCACGCACGACGATACGTGTCGCGTCCACCTGCTCGATGATGCCGCCGCGCTTGGCGGCAACCGCAGCGCGGCTGTCACGAGCGACGATGGCTTCAAGGCCGGTGCCGACCAGCGGGGCTTCCGTCTGGATCAGCGGCACGGCCTGACGCTGCATGTTCGAACCCATCAGCGCGCGGTTGGCGTCGTCGTTCTCGAGGAACGGGATCAGCGCCGCGGCAACGGAGACGACCTGCTTGGGCGACACGTCGATGTATTCGATGCCTTCACGAGCGACGAGCATGGCGTCGCGCGCCGGACCGACGCGGGCGTTGACGAAGTCGTTCGTCAGCATGCCCTTGTTGTCCATCTTCGCGTTCGCCTGGGCGATCGCGTAGCGCTGCTCTTCCATGGCCGAGAGGTACTTCACCTCAGCCGTGAGTTTGCCGTCCTTCACCTTCCGGTACGGGCTCTCGATGAAGCCGTACTTGTTGATGCGGGCGTGCGTGGCCAGCGAGTTGATGAGGCCGATGTTCGGACCTTCCGGCGTTTCGATCGGGCAGATCCGGCCGTAGTGGGTCGGGTGCACGTCGCGCACTTCGAAGCCCGCGCGCTCGCGCGTCAGACCGCCCGGTCCAAGCGCCGAGAGACGGCGCTTGTGGGTGATCTCGGACAGCGGGTTGGTCTGGTCCATGAACTGCGACAGCTGCGAGGAGCCGAAGAATTCGCGGACAGCAGCCACAACCGGTTTCGCGTTGATCAGGTCGTGCGGCATGACGGTGTCGATATCGACCGACGACATACGCTCCTTGATCGCGCGTTCCATGCGGACGAGGCCGACGCGGAACGAGTTCTCGAGCAGTTCGCCCACCGAACGGACACGGCGGTTGCCGAGGTTGTCGATGTCGTCGACTTCGCCCTTGCCGTCCTTGAGGTCGAGCACGGTGCGCATCACGGCGACGATGTCTTCCTCGCGCAGCGTGCGCTGCGTGTCGGGAGCGTCGAGGCCAAGGCGCATGTTCATCTTCACGCGGCCGACGGCCGAGAGGTCGTAACGCTCGCGATCGAAGAACAGCTGGCCGAACAGGGCCTCGCCCGCTTCGAGCGTCGGCGGTTCGCCGGGGCGCATGACGCGGTAGATGTCCGACAGCGCGTCGACGCGTGACGTGGCCTTGTCGACCTTCAGCGTGTTGCGGATCCACGGGCCGCGGGCGTTGTCGCCATCGGTGTCGAGCAGCTGGATCGACTTGATCTTGGCGTCGCGCAGCGCCGCCACGGTCTCCTCGGTCAGCTCGTCGCCGGCCTCGGCGTAGATCTCGCCGGTCGCCGCGTTGACGACGTCCTCGCCGATGAACTTGCCTTCCAGGAAGGACGACGGAACCAGGATGTCTTGGAGGCCGTCAGCCTCGGCCTTCTTGGCCTTGACCGGGGTGATCTTCTTGCCGGCCGGGAAGACGGCCTTGCCGGTCTTCTTGTCGACCAGTTCGAATTCCGGGCGCGCGCCCTTCCAGCGGTCAGCGGAGAAGCCCGTGACCCAGCCGGCCTTGTCGAGCTTGTACGTCACCTTGTTGTAGAAGGTGTCGAGGATCTTGGTGCCGCCATAGCCCAGCGCCTGCAGCAGCACGGTGGCCGGCAGCTTGCGCTTGCGGTCGATGCGGACGTGCAGGATGTCCTTGGCGTCGAATTCGAAGTCGAGCCACGAGCCGCGATACGGGATCACGCGCGCCGCGAACAGCAGCTTGCCCGAAGCGTGGGTCTTGCCCTTGTCGTGGTCGAAGAACACGCCCGGCGAGCGGTGCATCTGCGAGACGATGACGCGCTCGGTGCCGTTGATGATGAACGTCCCCTTGTCGGTCATCAGCGGGATGTCGCCGAGATAGACGTCCTGCTCCTTGATGTCCTTGATCGACTTGGCGCCGGTCTCTTCGTCCGTCTCGAACACGATGAGGCGCAGCTTCACCTTGAGCGGCGCGGCATAGTTCAGGTCGCGCTGCATGCACTCCTGGACGTCGAATTTGGGCTGTTCGAATTCGAACGAGATGTACTCGAGGGTCGCACGGTCAGAGAAGTCCTTGATCGGGAAAACCGACTTGAACACGGCTTCCAGACCATCCGCCTCACGCTTGTCAGCGGGCGTATGCATCTGGAGGAACTGTTCGTAGGAGGCGCGCTGAACCTCGATCAGGTTCGGCATCTGCACTGTTTCAGGGATTTCGCCGTAGGACTTCCGAATACGTTTCTTCGCCGTGAAGGACAGAGCCATGTGCTGGTCAGCTCGCTTTTTTCTGGCCGCAGCGTTCGCCCGTGATGGCCGGGCGGCGCCGTTGGACCGTTAGTATCCGGTGCGCAGGGACGGCTCGAAATCGAACCGCCGGGATAACTCTACCACCACCGTCAACCCCCTCCTGCGCATTGGGGGATGCAGGCAGTACGCGTCGCCGGAGAGCCCTGCCCTCCGGCGACGCGAACAAGGCGTTACTTGATTTCGACCTTGGCGCCGGTCTCTTCCAGCTTCTTCTTGATGGTCTCGGCTTCTTCCTTCGACACGCCTTCTTTGACGGCTTTCGGAGCAGCTTCGACGAGGTCTTTCGCTTCTTTCAGGCCGAGGGACGGCACGACTTCGCGAACGACTTTGATCACGTTGATTTTCTTGTCGCCGGCATCCTTCAGGATGACGGAGAACTCGGTCTGGGCTTCAGCAGCCGGAGCGGCGGCAGCAGCCGGGCCAGCGGCCACAGCGACCGGAGCAGCAGCCGAAACGCCCCACTTCTCTTCGAGAAGCTTGGCGAGGTCGGCAGCTTCGAGAACGGTCAGCGACGACAGGTCCTCGACGATTTTGTCCAGTTTCGACATTTCAGGTTTTCCTTGAATACGGGTGTGTGACTACGGATTGTTGGTTCGGGAGCAGGTCTCAGGCAGCGTCCTTGTTGGCGTAAGCGCCAATGACGCGAGCGAGCTGACCGCCAGGCGCCGCCAGCACGCCAGCGATCTTGGTCGCCGGAGCCTGGATGAGGCCGATGATCTTGCCGCGGAGCTGATCCAGCGACGGAAGCGAAGCAAGCTGCTTCACGCCGTTCTGGTCGAGCACCTGGTCGCCCATGAGGGCGCCCACGAGAACGAGTTTCTCGTTCCCCTTGGCGAACTCTGCCACGACTTTCGAAGCCGCAACCGGATCGGGCGAGAAGGCGACCGCCACAGGGCCGACGAACATCGCCCCCGCCGCTTCGCCGCCCTTGCCGTCCAGCGCGATTTTCGCGAGCCGGTTCTTAATGACCTTCAGATTTGCGCCTTGGAGTTTGAGCTTCGAGCGCAGATCCGTGAGCTCTCGCACGGTCAATCCGGAATATTGCGTGACAACGATCACGCCGGCGTCGGCGAAGACCTTTTTATAGGCCTCCAGCGCCACCGCTTTTCCAGCTTTATCCATATGCGGTCTCCAGGTTGGACAGCCGGACAATTCCAGCCGCCCCAGGAAGCGCACGCAGGACAAGCGGTCGTTTCACCCTTCCAGCCAGCCCGCAGCCATGAGAGGCTACTTGCCGGTACGGAGAGGGCTCGCGGTCCGCATGACCAACGTGCCCCCGTCCCAGGGCGGAAACGAACTCAAGGGCGTCGTCGTTGACGATTAAGCCAACTACGCACCCTGTCCCGTCACACCCCGTCTCATGCAGGAAATTGAGGAGCAAAACCAGTTAGTTAGCTGGTCTTGAATGTTGCTCCACCTGCAATCTCGGACGAGAAACGAGGCATTCGAGTTAACGAATCCCTCGCTCAGCCGGCGTCTATAGCCCCCCTCCCCGGCATTTGGCAAGCACCCCCTTGCTTTTTTCTAGAATGGTGATCCGGGGCAGCAAAATCAGGGGAATTGGCCAGGACCGGCCGCATCCGCCCAGATGGAACTTCTCCACAGGCGCCGCAAGACTAACTGGAAAATCGAACCTGCGCGGTTCAGCCACCGGATTCCGGCGCCCGGAACACCTCCGAGTGCTTCTTCAGCACCTTCGCGCCGTTGTCCTGCTCGATCAGGTAGGCCGGATTGTCCGGCTCGCCATTGCGCACGATCCGCGCGCCTTTGATCGTCCGCTCCACCCGGCCGGTGAACACCTCCCGCACCACGCCGTCCGCCATATGGGCGGCCCAACGCCACCTCACCCGATCTCCCGCGCGAAATGGCTCCAGCGACCGTTGCAGCGCAAACCCCTGTGTCGACGACATCCGGGGTTACGCCCTGCCCCTCCGTCCGGATCACGCGCCGGGCAAAGCTCAGCCCTCGGCCACCGGAAACGCCACGCCCGGCAGGTAGAGCCGGACGGGCCGGAGTTCGTAAACCGCCGACGGATTGGTCTTCTGCAGGTCCATCGCCGCCTGCACGGCGTCCTCCATGCTGGCGCAGTCCAGCACGTAAAATCCCAGCAGCGCCTCCTTGGTCTCGGCGAACGGCCCGTCGATCACCAGGCCGCCCCGCACGGTGCGCGCCGCCTGCGTATCCCCCAGCCGCGCAGCAGGCCCCAGCTTGCCCTCGTCCGTCAGCCGCCCGTGCACCTTGTGCAGCCCCTCCATCAGGGCGGCGTCCTCATCCGGCGACATCGCCGTGATCACCCCTTCGACGTGATAGGCCAGCATCGCATAGAGCATCGGCGCCCCTCCCTCGTTCCGCAGCACTCCAGCCTAGAACGATCCACCCACCCGCCAACCGACAATCCACGCCAGCCCAAAAGCAAAAGGCCGGCGGATCTCTCCACCGGCCTTCGCAATCTAGTCCGTCAGTCGCGGCCTATTGGGCCGGCGTCTGCGAGATGTCCGACACTTCGATCGAGACGCCCGGGCCCATCGTCGAGGAGATCGCGATCTTC
>Ga0075152_10001793_pt1 | contig 15480 bp, 27 predicted proteins | sample JI61114C2DNA_FD_70964 | JGI IMG/M metagenome (GOLD analysis project Ga0075152, IMG submission 70964) | Wastewater effluent complex algal communities from Wisconsin, to seasonally profile nutrient transformation and Carbon sequestration -... | ecosystem: Engineered > WWTP > Effluent > Algae...
CAGGCGTGTCTTGCTGTGCGACTGGAACAACCAGTTCACTAAATCAAAACGCTTAGCAGTTTACTCTTCGACGACCCGAGGTGTCCGCCATGCTGTTGTAGTTTTCTTCAGAATCTTACTCGGCGGTGGGCTTACCGACCGGTACGCTCTCTCGATGCTGTTGGATGTTATTTCCTAGGTTTACTATTTGAAGTGCACCTTTTGTGCACGGTTGTTTGTTGCGAAGGTTCGTGGGCAGAGCAAGTCGTAGTGACCAGGCCTGAACAGCACTGATTGCATGCGGGTCTTCCCCTTAACGGTGTAAACAATTGGATAGATTGCCTAACGCGTAACCATGTAGATCTGTATCTACGAGTTTAGGCTGTAGGACATTGCTTGGATCTACACGCCCTCAGCCTCCTCACCATAGCTGCTGATCCGAGCAAGTTCGGTGCTCACACTCTTTGAAGAGTACGATTTGTAGAAGTCTTTGTTGTACTGGATGGTGTTGTGGTTCAGGCACCGAAAATAGTTTACAATGAGGAAGTCCAACCAGAAGTACTTGTTTAAAGCTACGGCGAGGCTCTCCTACTTGTCTTTTACTGGCTTTCCGAATAGCTTTTCCCAACCCTTTCGAAAGCTTGTCTTGAGGAAGCTGTCGGTGTATTTCTGCTGAAACTCCTCAGGTACGGTTGAAGGTTTGCACAACGTAAGGGAGATATGGTCCACGGCTGGAAACACCTCATCAAAGTTCGTTAGATTGCATTCCCTCATCCAATTGAACCCTACTGCTCGGTAGAAACAGTTCCCATCACCACGCACCTTACGATATTGTGGGTAGTCCTTGATGAGGTTGCCTAAGGTCATCACGAGCTCTTTGGTGGCTGTTTCTCGAGAAAGTAGTTCGTTCACGCCACGAGGTGGTGAAATTGTCTCTCGGGCTGGAGGTACAAGCCACTCAGCACCTTCCATCCCCTTATTATAAGTATGCTGCACCCCAGAACTGTTGGTCAGGCCAGTTTAAATATTGATCACTAGGCTGCCTTTTCCTTTGGTGCCTTCTTGAGGTTCTTTCTCTTGGCACGGCCGGGCTTGCCTCCAGCGAGGGGAGAGCGGCTGGCGAGGTCGATCTTCTTTTCGGATTCGGTTCGGACTTGGAACTGCGAGGCAGTGGCGAGGTCCTTGCCAACCTTGATGTGACGCTGCTTGATGAGGCAACGGGCGTGGTGGATGGAACGTGCCTGGCCGCCCTCCTTGTAGATGCGGGTCTGCAGTCTGCGCTCCATGAACTTGTTGATGGTGAGACCGAGCACGTAATCCAGCTTGCGCTCACTTTCGGACAACAGACCGTAGCGGGCCATTCTGCGGAGGAGTGCCTGGCCTTCGAAGAGCCTGCGGGGGTCCTTCTCCTCGAGCGTCAGCAGCTCTCGGGCAGCCTTGCGGATCTTGGCGAGGGTGAACTGGACACGCCAGACCTCACGCTTGTTGCGCAGACCGAACTTCCCGACGACAGACAGTTCGTTATCGAGCCTCTCCTTCTCGTAGGGCCTTCGAGGAGTCTTGAAGGTCTTGGAGTCTAAATTAGCTGAGGTGCGTACAGTTTCTGTATGACTTGCCCATACCACTACTAATAATATTAATTAATATTTATGATTTTCAAGTTGGGAGGGAAATTCCGCAGCCACCAGCACGACCAACAAATATCAACCACCAGGAACACCACAGGGAAAATTTTGTATCGTATTGGAAGTAGAATCAGCTGCCTGCTGTAGTGATGAAGTTTAGGTGGCTACGGTCGAGCTTCATCGTTTACCCCGATCGCATTCTGTTGGATGTGCTGGTATTTCGGTGTGTTTTCGGGGTTGCTAATGATTAAGGCTGTTTCGGGAGCCGGCTGCGCGGAGTAGCTGACAAGTTTCTGCTGCTATTGTTGTGGATCGTCTGCGAATGGCTTTTTATGAGGATAGCACTGATCGCATCGTCGCCCTTGGCTATGCTTTCATCACGAGTTCGGTTGAACTATTTAAGTAGGACTCTCATTTCGATGTCAGCTTTACGATTGTAAACTCTCTGGGGTTTGTAGAAGTTGGGAACCCTCAGTGTCTTCTGACTGAGCGTTTTCAGCTGGTCCACTTTGTCCAAGACATTTTGATACTTGAGTTTGAGCTTCATAGAGGTGAGCTCTTCCTTCTTGTAGAACTTCACTTCAGGGTTGTATTCACGTTTGAGATGCACATACGAGGAGTTGATCTTGCCTGGCCTCCGGTATAGCTTCTCCAAATAGTTTTATAGGTGTTGTTCTTGCTCAGTAACTTGCTTCTCTGTGTCCACTTCCTGTTTGAAAAGGTTCTTCGCTTTTTCTCGTCGACCTTCGTAGAAGTAGAAGATCTTGTCGGGAAGGCTCAGGTATCTCTTTAGCGGGTTCTTGATAAAGTTGCTGATGTGTAAGGTGAGGAGGACTCCCTAACTACTATCACATACCACCTCAGAGCAGTATGTCTCTGTGGCAACGATCTACTCGTTGTCGAAGTTCGTATGCATGCTCTCCTCACCAAATAAGTCGAGTTCGGTCATTAGCACTATGTTGCGATACTTCTTGGATTGAGAACGAGTGGTCAGCAGGCCACTGGCATTGCCAGTATCTCGCTCGATAGGGACTTCCTTGCGCATCTACAGATAGCCTGTGCTGGTACCACAAATGTCCCTTTGATTATGATGAACAGGTGTGTCGCGAGTTGCCCTTGCTTTTGAACATAGCTGTTCCTCGTGAATACTTGCCGTTAGCATTGCGAAAAGATTCCCTGGAGTTCTTTCGTGTCCATTTCGCTGAAGAACGTAACCTTCTTTAGCTGGCGTAGTCCGCCGTATTTCTTGGTTTGCTGGTAGTGTTCCTATATCTTTATCATGCGCTCTCGGTCAATCGCTAAGAGCACCGAACCTGGATAAACGCAAACCTCCAGCGGTAATTCCCCCAGCTTTATCGACTCGCCTGCATGGTATCTTCCGCTATTCACGGTGATGGTGCCAACCAGCACATACAGCCAGTAGAAGTTGTGGAATCTCGAAAGAGGTTCACCATCGCCCTTCAGCATCAAACCGCGAACAAAGGTGTGGGTTCCCTCCTCACCGTACTTTTCACGCACCTCATTGTAGAGCTATTCGGTATCTAATAGTTTGTGCAGCTGCGCCTCATCTTTCTGTGTAAGTGGATGCTTACTGTTGTGCGCTCTTTCTTCGGCCGCATGAGAACTTGAATGGCATTGTGAACAGGCCGTGAGTACCGAAGCATGATAAAATTATTCAAGGGTTAGCAGCATGATTTGGCCGGTGTTTGGAGCAGTCAACAGTCTTTAAGTAAAATCCATCTTGGTTTGGCAGTTCGGTTCCTGTTTCTGATGCGATGACGGTTTAGAATAAAAGTTTAGTGTTGGGTATGGAGGGACACCTCAGTATATGGAGTGGGCTGCTATCAGGTTGGCGTGCGAGCTACTTCATCCTCCACAACGACGTGCTGGTGTACTGCACAGAGAGGGGTGGCGCGAAAGAAGGTGCAATTCATCTCAAAGTCGCTTCGATTGCGTCAATCCTGGACGATCCACTGCGCATGTGCATCCACACTGGAACTAATGTACTGCAGTTAAGAGCGCCAACCGTGGACAGCCGCATTCAATGGATCCGTGCCCTCAACTAAGCACAATCGGAGGCTTTGAATAATGAGCTGACCATGCAGGTGAGATAGTTGGAGAACGTTAATGGCATTAGGCAGTACGATCAGCTGGAAAAGAAGTCGAAGGCCTTGTAAAACATTACTATTGACCTCTGGAATTCGCAAGCAGAACTGGAAGAGTTGCTCTCCCAAATTCTCCAGAAAGTCAAAGGCAGCAGTACTGCCACTCGTATGTGTGAAAAGCTGTCCAAGGTTACTGGGTTGATCAAACACAAGACCAACGAGGCTGTCGAGCTGCTTCAGAGCTACCAAGCGAGTATTGGCCGGTCACAAAAGCTAAAAAATCTTGCGAACTCATAGATTGCCTACAAAAACAATTCGCTTGAGGAATACAAGTCATTCAGCAGGGAGGACTATCGGCAGCGCAATATGGCACCATATCACAATGTGTCAGGTGAGCAGGTTAGCTTCCAGGATTTTAAGGATGCAGTGGGGAGGAACAACAACAATTCTCTGAACGACTACCGCTCATTTGCCCATGATACCCTCCATAACATCACCGGGGGTGCAGTTGCACCTTTCGGTCGGACCAATACAGGAAACCTTAGCATGTTCCACTCATTCGATGAGGGAAAGATCGAGACACCGATAAGTGGCGAATTTGGCGTGGCACCCAACGGCAACAATTATAAGATGGTAAGAAGTACTCTAAAGTAGCAACTGGTGAATAGCAATGTTGTATTTCAAAAGACGAATGCTGGAAGACTACCAGAAGAGCTGGAGAGGGTACAGATACCGTTGATTGTCCCATATACAGAAGTCAACATGCTCAAGATTATTGGCGGTATGGTGGGTCAGGATCTTACACGGGTCACCCTCCCAGGTAAAGTGTCATATTATGCAGTTTTTATGAACGAGCCCCTTTCAATCACTCAGAAATTCTGTGAGCAACTCTATTACTCTGAGTTGCTTGATCGTGCAGATTGTTAGAGCGAAGCTGCAAGAAGGTTAATGTTTGTGATGGCCTTCAGCACTTCTATCTACTCTCTGACACTGAACCGAACTCGTAAACCCTTCAACCCGCTGCTTGGCTAGACCTACGAGTTTATCGACCCCAAGCGCAAATTTATGTACCTCAGTGAGCAGGTAAGCCACCACCCACCGATAACTGCAGTCGAGTGCGACTCAGAACACTATCAATTCGTCACGAACAGTGATGCTACTTCTTCGTTCCGAGGCACTAATGTTAAGCTTATCTCAGCTTCAGGCTATCGTGTAGTGCTGAAGCAATCCCAAGAAACTGTTAGCTTTGCCAAGTGCACTATGACCTTTAACAACCTGGTCATTGGTACCAAGTGGTGTGACAATCACGGTAACATCGACTACAAGCTGCGATTACCCAACGGTCGAGTAACGGCCACGGGGTTTCTAGAATTCAAGGAGTGCGGAATGTTTGGTGGTAACCAGTACGAGGTAGTGGGTTGGGTCAAGGATGAAACTGGACGCTAACGGTACTCCATGGTCGGAAAGTGGAATTAGTCGGTCACTGCTATCGACAAGCTCAGTGGTTCACGAGAGGTGCTCTGGACAAAGACGCACCAATGCGACCCCAACTACTACAACTTCAACGATATGGCCATCAATCTCAATTATCTCAACCGCGAATCGTTAGAAAACATTGCGCCAACAGATTCTAGGCTCAGACCAGACCTTCGAGCCTGGTAGTTTAACCTGGAGGACCTCGCAGCAAGCTAGAAGCATAGACTGGAAGAACTGCAACGTGCCCGCCGAAAGAAGAATGAATAGTTGGGTACTTAGCACACAGTGCTGTGGTTCGACAAGGTTCGGAACCCCGATACGGGAGAATTCGAGTGGATTAGCAACCGACAGTACTGGTCAGAGCGTAAGAATAAGGGGTGGCACCGCTGCCTGTAACTCTACTGACTGATAATAATGTTCGTAAACGCAAACCTGGATCATTCCAACAATCTCGTGATTAAATGGGGCTCCAAACAGTACTTCTCCTTCTTGCTCTCGTCCTTTAGCTTCAGCTTCACATCCTTTGTGGTTTGGTTGCACTCCACTGAAAAATCAGAATGCTCGAAACAGTTTCCTCGCTTCGTTATGCTCTTATCTGCCAAATTGCCTAATAGTTCGCGGTTTAGCATCCCCAGTGCCACAAGCTTGGTTGTCACTGAACCAATCTGTTGCTGATCCAGCTCCATTCGATGATTGGAGGCGTCAAGTTGTGCAATACGCCGCTATACACGCAGACATTCCTCTTCCAAGGCAGCCAAAGCCATCCATTCCTTGAGCTCCTACAGATTAGCAGTGACTGTCCGAGCGAAGTCTTGATCGCAAGTGGTAATGCCATTACACACTTGCTCGGCAAATTCAAATTGTTAGATCATCAATAATTATTGCTGGCAAGCAGCACAGTCAGACGAATAAAATGCTTCATGGCGTGGCTGTTTTGAATGTCTCAACCTACATAAATTAAAGATACTCAACATCAGATGGAATCGGAGGGAAAGTAATCACATTGTGAGTTTAGGACAATTGAAGCCGAGGCTCATAAGAGGGATCACAAACCTACCCGGACAGTAGAGCAGTGGGAAGGCACCGAATCCAGCGATGATGACAATACTACTGATGCGAAGAACAAACCATAGGCCAAGTAGGAAACCAAGAAACCTAAGAAGAAGGACTCCAGGTATAAGGAGAAAGGTAATGGCTGAGTATGACTTTAGAAAGCAAGGAAGGAGGGGCGGAGGGTTAAAAACCTACGACTAGCGAGCCACGCGATAACGAACAGAATCGTAATCGCGAAGGGAAAGAGGGCGGTGAGTATAAGTTTGAGAAAAAACGTGCACATGACACTAGAGACAACAATCGAGACAATCGGAGAGATGATCGAAGAGATGACCGACGAGGAGATGATCGCAAATATGAACGCAGGCAAGACCGCCCACGAAATGAACGTCCACGTGAAGACCAGGATGCCAAAGATAAACGAAGATAAGAACGGCAGCGCGAGCTGCAGGATTACGATATCAGCTACGATGTTGACTTCGGTGAACCCTACGCAAACTGGATCATCGTAAAGGAAGATCGCATCGAAGGTTACGTTAAGCAAGCTGAGAAGTTGTTGAAGGACCACAAATTCATTTCGCTGAAAGCAGCCAACTTTTGCATCTCTTCGGCATTTGCCGTGGCATAATAAGTTGCCAAACTTGTCAAGAATTTGGAGAGAATAAACATTCCCGGATCAATTCAAATCAAGGAATCGTGGGAGCCTCGCCGTAAGGATCTCAAGCCCAAGACAATAAAGAGGATGAACCCAATGATAACCATCGAACTCAGCAAGAGTGCCTTGACTAAGAAGCACATCGGATACCAAAGCTACAAAAATGAGCTCGTCAACCAAGATTACAATCGCGATAGACCAAGGCGCAACCGTAACAAGAATACCAATAAGGACAATCGGGACGCGAAAGAAAACCGCGACAATAAGGGTGGTCGTGACACTAATCGAGACGCCCGTGACAACAACCGCGAATCACGTGACAACAATCGCAATAGCCGCGAGAACAACCGCGACAACCGCATTGATGACCGTGAATACCGCTGACCCATGCTCGCGCAATATAACCGTTGTTTAGGCTGCCAACCTTAATTATAATTTCAACACTGCCAGATGGTTCGGAAGACAAAGTCAAAGGAGCGTCTCGACAAGTACTACAACATGGCAAAGGAGCAGGGCTACCGTTCGCGTGCCGCCTTCAAACTTATTCAACTAAACTCCAAGCATCGCTTCCTGAGTAATTGCCGAGTGTTGGTGGATCTTTGTGCAGCTCCAGGAGGCTGGCTCCAAGTAGCTGAGCGCTTCATGCCGCTCGGCACTACCAAAATCGGTATCGATCTGGATCCCATCCCACGTATTCCCGGGGTGAAGACATTTCAAGAAGATATCACCACCCAAAAGTGCGTGGATCTCCTCAAAAAAGAACTGCAGGGGCAAAAGGCTGATGTGTTCTTGAATGACGGTGCTCCCAACGTGGGTGCTAACTGGAGCAAAGACGCACTGACTCAAAATGAGCTGGTGCTGAGTGCTCTGAAACTTGCTTCTTCATTTTTGAGGGAGGGTGGTTACTTTGTCACAAAAGTGTTCCGCTCTACTGATTTCAACTCACTGAAGTGGGTGCTCAACAAGTTCTTCAATAAGGTGGTTGTTACGAAGCCAATGGCCAGTCGAAATCAGTCTGCCGAAACGTTCGTTGTGTGTGAAGGCTATCTTGCACCGACTTTCATTGACGAGAAGCTGTTTGATCCAACCTTAGTGTTTAAGGACACTGAAGCTGACCATCAGATGGAGCAGCGCAACAAGTAAATCACCAGCATGGACAAACTGATGGAGAACAACCGAAGTCGAGGAGGATACGACGACGATGCGCCACAGCATCTCTATAAATAAGTAACATTCGAACCGTTCATCCTAGCTGACAATCCTTTCCCTATCTTCAAGGAGTACAATAAGATGCTGATCACCGAAGAGGAGAAAGAGAAGTACGTTAGTTTGGTGAAGCCTCCACCTTTCTACGAGGAACTCATGAACGATTTGAAGGTTCTCGGTAAGGGAGATGTTTCGGTGCTGCTCAAATGGCGAGCCAAGATTAGACAGGTGCTCGATAAGAAAGCACCCAAACAGGCTAAGAAATCAAAGGCTAGCAAGGAGGTCGGCTCAGATGAAGAACTCGAAAGAGAGTTAATACAGGAACAACGAAGGGAAATGAAGTCCCTTCGGAAAGATAAGGAGAGAGAAGATGACCAGCTTTTGCTGAGTAAGGGTGTCATTGGAAACGAGCACCAACATGATGAAGAGTTCGGTGAGGGTTTAGATAAAGTCCTTCAGAATAACGACTTGGAGGAGTTGGGTTATGAGGAAGTTTCGGAGGACGAGAAGGATATTTCCAAACCAAAGATGAGTTGGAAAGATAAGCAGCTTCTAGAGGAAGATTTAGAAGAGATGTACGAGCAACGCAAGGAACGCATCCAACATAAGACCAAGCAGATCGAGAAAGTCCGTGCCGAGAAGAAGAAGAAGCCGTTGAATGCTGAAGTCAGCGAAAATAAACTTCGAGCAGGAAGGATCAACACTAAGGAGCAGCTGGCCGAACAGCTAATGCAGAATAAGCTGCGTACCTCTAAGGCCAAACACATCGACACCGAGCTGAAGTTCAGTAACCCACTCACTGGCGATAATGAGTCAGACATCTACATATCGGATGAAGAGAACGATCGCAACGTTGATATCGAGGTTGACCCCAATGAACGAGTGCCAGGAGAGCGTGAAGATGACGACGCCTATATCATCCACAAGCCGCTGTCTGATATGGAGCGACGCAGAAAAATGCTTAGTCGCAAGAAGAGAAAGGAGGACAAAGTTGCCAGCACTGCCGATAAGAGGGAAAGCGAAATTGAGTTGGTACCAGCTAAGAAGATGGAGGACTACGATATTGACAGTTTGGCTGAAACACTGGCAGTCGCTAAGAAGATGCTACGTAATCGCACCCGCGAAGAAATTCTGGATGCTAGCTACAGCCGCTACACGTTCGAGGATCACGATGAGCTTCCAAGCTGGTTTACTGATGATGAGAAGAAGCATAACTACAAGAGCATGCCTATCACCAAGGAGGAGTACTTACGGGAAAAGAACAGACTGCTAGCGATCAATGCCCGAGCGCCCAAGAAGGTTCTCGAAGCAAAGATCCGCAAGCGCATGAAGCTGAACCGAAAGATGAAGAAGGTTTCACAACGTGCCCAAAAGGTGCTTGATCAGGACGGTATCGACGAGTACCACAAGATGAAGGAGGTCAACAAGCTTTACCAAAGGGAGTTGTCAGATAACAAAGACACCAAGAAGTACATTGTAGGAAAGGCCTGGAAAGGTGTCGGTGGAAAGGGTGGTCGCAGTGTCAAATACGTCGACTCTCGTCTTAAAAAGGACAAGCGAGCGACTAAGCGCATCAGCAAGACAGCCCATAAGAAGCGCAAAAACACCAAAAAAGCAAGATTCTGATACTGTTCGTATGTGTATTGGTATGTAGGTCAGATATAACCGAGCTTGGTGAAGAACTCCTCCTTACTGAGGTAGCCGTCCTTGTCGGTGTCGGCTTCATCGATGAACTCCATGATATCCGCATCGCTGATCACGATGTCCAGGTATTGGTTGAAGATGCTCTTGATTTCGTTGAGGCCCACCAGGTTCTTCTCCTTGCGGTCGAACAGCTGGAACATTTCTTCAGCTTCTGCCTCACGTCCTTTCCCTGCAAACCATTTTTCAGTGATCATTTCCTTAGTCTCGGCGAGGGTGAAGGTATCCTTGCTGGCGTTGCTGCCACTGCGGTTTATCTCCTCTTCAATTTCCTTACCGTTCATCTTGGAGAAGGCAAAGTTGCCGAGAATGCTGCGGAGGTTATTGCGGCTGATTAGTCCCTTCCGTTCGGAGTCATAGAAGTCGAAGGCGTCCTTGATCTAGTTTTACTAAGGTTAGGGGAAGTTGGTACCATGTCCTCGGATAGCTTAGCTTGTTGTGCCTTGATTACGGTCTTGGGAGCGTTCAGTACCTTCTTCTTTTCACCTGGCTTGCTCATGGAAGTTTCAAATATAAATAACAACAGCAGAAGTACCTACGTAACACTCAAATCACAACAGCTTTTTTCGGTGGGCTTGCGAACGCAGGAGTTTTTGCTAGGCCCGCAGGAATTAAGGATTTCGGCTGTGGCCGGTCAGCTCTAACTGTTCCCGAAGAAAGCGTCGTTAGAGGTGCAAGTCGCACACCATGGCTTCGTATTTAATATTGAGGTGTTCTGTATGCTGGAGTTTTTTGGTGAGTCGCTATAAGTCTTCTTTCACTTTGTGGCAGTCATCCGCTGAAGGAAGCTATTAGCTGGGAAGTCCCGATTCTATTGTACCTTATGTCATAGAGACGGTGTTGCGGGAGTAATGCGATTGGTAGTAAGTTATTTCTCTTTGTAATCGATTTACAGCGTTGTCAAGCTCCCGTTGCCTTGTTTACAGCTATTTGTTCCTCTTCGCAAGTTGCCTTCGGTCCAAGTTCATGTATTACAATTCATCTGTAAGGCGCTTTTTCTCTTGAGCGTGTATTGACTTTATCAGCTCCATCTCCTCTTGCTTGCGATGTATTTGTCTCTGCAACTCATCGGTCTCAGCCGACTCGTTCTGCGGTCTCAGGCGCTCACTCGATTAGTTCGTCACTTCGGGTTGCTTTACCATTGATTCGACCAAGTTGACATCGGACTCTCCAGCCTTTGTTACCCGCTAAAACGATTTTGACTAGGCACTGACGTTGCTATTACCGAGGTCCACTGCTCGTCTTTTGGTTGTATTCCGATCATCCAATTTCAACACCATGCCAGAATAATGCATCTTCGTCGACCTGGACATCTCCCTAAGCCTCAACATAGGCGATTTTTTGTTACTGAGTTGCCCTGGAGATCGGCCCTGCTGGGGCGTATAATGCGTCTTCTCCTGTGACACCCGCGCCGAGGATGTTGGTCGGGGTGGTGCAACCCTCTCCGAAAACCTTACTTCCCTTTGCTGTTTGCGCCCAATTTGCCCTTCCACTGACACCTTCCTCAGCATAATAAAAATTAATGGCCAACTGTTCCAACCAATAAAGGCATCAGCTCTCCAGATACTTTTGCTTGAGAATTTCCATTCTATGGTAGTTCTTACGCTTGACGAAGAAATCGTTCAGCTGGTTTTACACACTGCCCACACTTGGATCGGGTTCGCTCGAATCCACTGCAGCTTACATTTCCTTGAGGATTCGCCCCTTCCCAAAACGCTCGCTCACGTACTGTGCCTTGGACTCGTTCTCGCGGTAGTCGACCAACAGAGTCTGGTATATAGCATTGTTGCTATCACAACTATTTTGTAGCTGTTCTTGGAACTGTTTCTGGCGCATCACCTCAGTGAAGTCGAGTGCTGGAGGTTGTGGAATCTCCAGTGATGCAATGAAATTATCAGGCGGGTTTGACGGTATTGCTTTCTGAGCGAGCTGCCCTATTTCCCGTGTGTATTTGTCCAATTTGTTGCGGTAGTCGTTGAGGTATAGGGTAAACTTATCCTCAGTCAGGTTGATGTTGAGAGCTTGCTGTACTTTGACCAACAGTTCCACCACAGAACTCTTTGTGGTCCACTTCATCAATTGTTCGTAGCGCACCTCTCCTGTGAACTCATCGACAAGTTGATGGCCAACTGGCTTTCCCACGTAGATGAGCGGTCGATCCTCGGGATATTTCTGCATGAACACACTAAAGCTATCGGCAACAGTACATCTTTAAGGGAAGCTGAGTGCTCTTGGCTGAGATCGTCAACTGCGCCTCGTAGGCGCTTAGAAACGGCTTTACCATTGACATCTGTGGGAACTTCTTGGTAATGTCGAGGATAGCCTGCTCAATTCTACATAAACGTGTTGCCATACTCCTTGCTATAGAAGTTCCTCATGGGTTTGGGAGGTTGCTGGGCTTTGGGTTCCTTGGCGGGTTGGCTATAGGGACTCTCTGTGTCCAATGAAGGGTACATCGTAATTAATACAATAGCTTAGCGTACCGACAGGCTTTCAGCAAAAAAACAGCCGATAGTGGGGATTGAACCCACGGCCTTTCACTTACAAGGCGAATGCTCTACCACTAAGCTATACCGGCTCCGTGACAACCGAGGACCCCTCGGGAATATATTATCGAGATGCTCCTCAACAGAATCTCCTACAGCATAAACGTCTATTCGGGTGTGTCGCCGGCATTGCTAGCCAGCATCTCCATGGGTGCTCAGATCAAGGCTAACAACCAAAAGGAGCTTGTGGATGCTCTGAAGAAGAACGGTGTTGCTAGGTCCGAAGCCGTAGTGAAGACACTTATGCAACTCGACAGAAAGTGGTTTACGGACGATCCCCTCTGCTACAATAACAAGCCTAGTGCAATATCGAACAAGGAGAACATGACGGATGCCTTCACTCATGCTCTGACGCTGCAGTCCATCGACTAACATTTGCGACCGGCTTCAGGATCTGCAGAGTTAAAGATTCTTGATGTTGGTTGTGGACATGGTTACCTATCGTTGGCATTGTGGATGCTTGCCAAGTTGAAGGGTTGGCGACCAACTGTCCTAGCCGTGGATGTTCACAGGAAGTGCATTGAGAAGTCACAACAAATTCAGAAGCAATATTTACCTGATAGCAGCCAATCCGTCACGTTTTAAGTTGGTGATATTGACGGAAGGGACAGTTCATTCCTGAAGCAACAGTTCGGTGTGATTCACTGTGGCTTTTTCGTGGCAGAGGTACTCCATAATAAACTAACAGGCGCACTTGGTTAAGGTGGGGTTGGGTTGTGGCCTATCACTGAATCCAACGAACAGCGCCTCAATGTCTTTACGAAGGAGAATAATACCATCAAGAAGAACTATCTTATTTCTACGTTGTTCTCTGAACAAAGAAAACCTGTGAGCGAAGCAACTCAAAAGTACTTCGTGGAGTACGACAACATCCTCAACGAACCGTACGAGCCACCTGCACCAGCACCCATCCGGAATGTGGTTAATCCTAAGGTAGTAGAAAAATCCGCTACTCTCAAGCGAGCGACCTCACTGTTTAAGCTCTGGCAGGAAGAGTTCAAGAAGGAACACGGCAGGGCACCAACTCTCGAAGAAATCCGCAAGAGTCCACAGGGCTCGCAACTCCTGAATGACCTCGGCAAGAAGTGACAAAATACCCATAGACAGTGTCAGTTCGCCTTCTTGAATATTCCCAATCGCGGACCGATGTAAGTTCGAAGCTGCAGTTTTTCTTGCAGGCAGATTCCTGCCCGGCGTTGGAGCAGTGTCTCCAACTCTGTTGTGCATTGCAACTGACTGAGCTCTTTGGCAAGCTCATCGATGCGACGAATGTCATCGATATAGGTAACTTCTACGAGTATTTCCCGAAAGCGTTTAGCGAGAGTAGTCGGAGGTAGCTACCCCAAATTTCGAAATATTTTTTCAAGCTTAGCAATGATCTGCTATTTTTTCTCGAAGACGTTCTATGAGTAGTCGAACATGCATGATTTGTGCTGTTCGGCTTGCTTTTCAGTCAGGAATGACTCGCATGAAGCACAGTACAGCATCTTCAGTGGTTGAGGCATCTGTGATTGTTGCATCGAGGGCTGGACCTGAGACTGTTGCAGTGGTCTTGGGTCTACATTTTGATGCTGTGACTGTCTGAGTTCAGATGATAGTTTGTGTTATAGCTTGGGTGGTTGGGGTGGCTGTTGGGAGAACTGTGGTGGTGTTGGAGGGGGAAGTACCTCTGGCAACCGACGCGCAAGCACCCTGGAATCCTGAATTGGTGGCTGTGGTTCCTCCCTCTCAGGCGGTGACTGTGGTTTCTGTTCCTGCTCTTCCTCCTTATCATAGTAGGTCATTTGCTGGTTGGGCTTAACTGTTCTACCGAACTTGAACTGCACAAGATCATCGATTTAGCGGTCTTCGTCAATTTAGTCTTGGAATTCTGCCAATTGATTGCGTGCCTTCATCTTCTTGAGCATTGTTTGCTGAGACTGTTTAGTAAGCTTGGTGTAAACCTCCATCTCACGTTCCTCGTAGTCCAATCGCGCCAGCGGGTTGAGGTATTGTTTGCGAGCAAGCGCTGCCATCTTTGCATACCCGGAATTTTTAGGTGGTTCGTAATCGTCGTCCAGCGCGTAGCTCTTCACGGGAGCTGTCACAGGTTCCATAATTGTGTTCTTCGACCTTTCGGCTGGGATGTTATTATTGCGGGGAGGTTGATCGGCAGGGCGTACCAGTACGTTTGAATTTCCTGCCCTACTCATATAACCATTATTCCACATTGGTATTGGCGAGGACGGACACTAATCATTCGATCAATTGCTTTTCAAAAGAGGAACCATATTTTAGCGACCCGCAGCTTCCACATTTTATTGTGCCGGTGACACCTGTTAAACCCCGGTTGCCTATCGTCGCGTTAATTATATTGGGATGATCTGCAAGCTCGTCTACCGCAAGCAAATTCACCTCTGTAATAACCTCACCGACTACAGGGGGTTGCTGCTGTTTATCGGTGGAGCTTTTGGCGGACTTCCCAAGCACTTCGAGCTCACGTATGCAGACGAGGAAGGTGACGAAATTACTCTGTCCAACCAGGAAGATTTGGAGGTGTTTAAGCTGATTCACGCTAACAGTAAGAGGTTCCCGAAGGTTGTCATCAAGGAGTGTGAACCCTCAAAGCAAGTGGCAGCATGCTGTGGACCCGACGATTCTTTTGAGGTGATCGAGGAGCTGTCCCCACGGGAAAAGCATGCCGACTAGCACATTATCCTTAGTGCTGTTCAAGACAATTCAAGAATGCTGTCAAGTCGATTGCAAGCACTTTTGCTGAAAGAAGAATAGCAACTCATTTCCGACCTTGTAGGAAGCAATTTGGAGATGCTATCGCGTCGAGCAGCAGCTACAGTCTTGAAAATGGAAGAAGAAATGACCGAGGACCTTGTTCGACTAAACAGCGAAGCCATATCCCTGCGAGTTGCTAACAGGTTGGTAGCTGAAGAGGAGGAAATGATCAACCACCTTGCTAAAGAGGCTGTAGAGCGCATAACTCTGTCCAGCATAGACAAGTATATGGCTATGGTCGAACAACAGCCACGTCGCAGCTATCGTTCCTATCGCAGCAAGAGCTCAGAAAGTCGTCAGAACGCATAAATCGACAAACTTGTCGACAGAAAAGTTCGTCAGCTTTTACCAACAATTATTGAAAG
>Ga0075152_10001794_pt1 | contig 15477 bp, 12 predicted proteins | sample JI61114C2DNA_FD_70964 | JGI IMG/M metagenome (GOLD analysis project Ga0075152, IMG submission 70964) | Wastewater effluent complex algal communities from Wisconsin, to seasonally profile nutrient transformation and Carbon sequestration -... | ecosystem: Engineered > WWTP > Effluent > Algae...
GAGGGCGGCGCTGAGGATGCCGGCAATGCCGGCGCGCAGGGGCGATCGAGCGCGCTGTCCTTTGGGACAGGCGAGCGGGGCACAGCGAGTGGAGGCGCACGGGCGCGGGCGCATCAACCTGGTCCGCGGCTGGGGTCCGCGGCGGACCCGAAGTTGGGCTCATCCTTGAGCTCATCGCCGGCGGTGGAGGTCGCGGGCGGGTTGGGCTTTTGTGGGGCGAGCCTGGTGGGTCCGAGCCTGGGGTTCTTGCGCTTGCTGACGGGCTCGGGGGTGGCGGATGTGTCGACCTGCAGGCTGACGTTGATGTTCTCGCTGCTGATCGGCATCAGGCTGCGGCGGTTGACCTTGTAGCCGGGCCGGGTGAAGAGGACCTCGATGCGGCTGTGCTCGTCGTAGGGGATCTCGATGCTGAAGGGGGTGACGTGGCCGGCGAGCTGACGCTCGAGCTCGGCGGCGACGGCCGGCGGGGCGCCGATGATGCTGACCTGCGCGCCGGCGGGCTCGGACTCGAGGTTCCACACGATGCGACGCGGCTGCGCCGGCAGGTCGCGGGACGGTCCCGGCGGGGTGACGCTGGCGGGCGGGGCCTCCTGGCGGAGGGCATCGGCGATGCGATCGCGGGCGTCCCCGTCGCGCCAGCCGAACACCGTCAGCAGGATCGCCACTGCCAGGCCGGCGCCGAGCATCGGCAGCGCCAGCCACCACACCCAGTGCAGACCTGGCCCTTGAGACAGGGTCCGTGAGGCCGAGTCCTCGACGCCGCCCGCGACGGCCGGGTTGCCGCCGCTGACCGGGCGGCGGGGCTCGGAGGGCGTGAGGGCGCCGTCTTCGGTGGCCCTCGCGTCGTCGTCGTCCGGTGCGGCCACGAGGGTGAGGGACGAGTCGTGAGCGGCGCGCTCGACCACGGGCTGTGAGGCGGAGGGCGAGCGCGGGACCAGGTGCATGCGGGGGCGGCCCGGCCCGCGCGACGCGCCGCGCAGGGCGGCGACGCGGTACTTGTGCTGCTCCTCGAAGTGCTGGCGCATGATCGCCGCGAGCTGCTTGCGCGGGTCCTCGGTGCCGAGGTGCTCGCGCAGGCTGCGACGGAGGTCGGCGAGCATGGCGTCGGCGGAGGCGTAGCGATCGGCGGGCTCGCGGGCGAGGGCGCGGCGGAGGATCGGCTCGATGTCGGGGGGCAGGTCGTCGCGCTGGGTTCGCAGGGCTGGGACCTCGCAGCGGACCACGCGATCGAGGGTCTCGGCGTCGGACTCGCCGGCGAACAGGCGCTTGCCGGTGAGCAGCTCCCAGAACACGACGCCGAGCGCGAACAGGTCGGTGGAGGCGGTGATCGGCTTGCCGCGGGCCTGCTCCGGGGACATGTACGCGAGCTTGCCGCGCAGGTGCCCGGTTTGGGTGTGACGCTTGCTGGTGGCCTTGACGAGGCCGAAGTCGACGATCTTGGTCCAGCCGTCGAAGCCGATCATCAGGTTTTGCGGCGACATGTCGCGATGCACGAGGCCATAGGGGTGGCCGTCGGCGTCGCGCAGGTCATGGACGGCGGTGAGGCCCTCGCAGGCGTCGATGAGGATCTGCAGGACGACGGGGAGGGGGAGCCGCTCGTTGCGGGGGCGGAGCTGACGGATGAGGCCCGAGAGGGTCTCGCCGTCGATGTACTCCATCACCATGAAGTGGAGCCCGTCTTCGTGGCCGAGGTCGAGGATGCCGGCGATGTGGGGGCTCTGGATCTTCGCGGCGATCCGCGCCTCCTCGAGGAACATCTCGACGAACTCGGGCTCGGCGGCGAGGTGCGAGTGGATGACTTTGATGGCGACGAGCTTCTCGAAGCCGGCGTTACCGGTGGCGCGGCCGAGGTAGACGGTCGCCATCCCGCCGTGGCCGAGGCGCTGAACGATCTCGTAGCGCCCCAGCGAGCGGCAGGTCGCCATGGAATCGCCGGGCGCGACGTTTGTCGCGTCCGTGTGACCGGGCGGCAACACCTTGGTCTGGGGTTCGGGCTCCACGATCAAGCGATGAGGCGAGGCGGATTGAAGCGGATGACGACGAAGCGCCCCGCACTTCGCGGGGAGCCAGGACTTCACCATACGTCAAAGCCCGGGGACGATCACTCACTCGCAAGCGCAGCAGCAGCGCCTGTGGGGGTCTTCCCGGGATACAGCCCACGAACCAAACATGTCGACTGAGTGGATTCGTTGGGAATGGCTGGTGATGATCGCGGCAAGACATCCTCCTACATCTACCCCCACGCTGAACAAGTAGAATTTTCATCTATTCAAACCAGTGATTTTTATGTATTTCAGCTCACTGAAGCGCGCGGTGGGCGACGACTACGAGATGGGCGGAAATGCGCAAAGCTGGGTACAAGCGGCAGAAGAGATCTCTGAGATCTGCTCCGCATGTGAAAAAACCTATTATTCGCCATCGCAGAACATGGCTGATCTTCCATGCTCGGAAGAGCTCGGATTTTTACCATTGTCGATAGATTTCATATGTTTGCAGGGTGAAATCCGCAACTTGGTCACCATGCGTGACTCACGCGACCTAGGGTGGTGTGGAATGGGCCTTGCGTGTCGGGTGCGGTTGACGTAGAGGGCTGAGAGCAGGAGCTAGCAGGCGAAGGGAGGACATCATGGCGAAGCGACAGACCCGCAGGAGCATCTCGGTCAAGGGCATCACCTATCAGCGTCTGAAGGACTACTGCGAGTCCTCGGGGCTGAGTGTCAGTGGCTACCTTGAGGATATTATTGCGGAAAAGCTCGACGCTGCCGGCGTCCCTGTGCCGACGGTGGTCAAGCCTCGGACGGCGACGAAGCTGGTGGAGGCCGACGACATCGTGTCCCAGCACTTCACGTTTTGAGTTGTTTCGGGCGTCTGCGCGGCGCGGGGCCCGACCAGTGCGGAAGCTCGTCGCCGCGGTGCGCGGAGACGGGCGGCGCGCTTGCAAACCTGACGGACAGACCTGGTAGATTTGTCGGCAATGACAAAGAAGTACCTCGAGTCTGCACGCGCACAGCTGTCACGGCGCCGCGCTGTTCAAGCGATGGGTACGCTGATCGGGACTGCGGCCTTCGGGTGCGGTGACGGCGGTGGTACTGACGGTACGAGCGGCGGCGGCACGAGCGGCGACGGTACGAGCGGCGACGGCAGCAGCAGCAGCGGCGGGGGTTCGGAGACCAGCAGCGGCGGGGTCCCCACGACCAGCGGCGGGACCGACGACGGCACCACGGGTACGAGCACCGGCGCGGTCGAGGACACGAGCACCGGTGGCACGAGCACCGGCGACGCGAGCACCGGTGACGCGAGCACCGGTGACGAGACCACGGGTGGGCCGCACGACGAGTGCGGCGGTGGGGCCCAGCTGACGCCGAAGCAGCTGCTCGCGGGCATCGACCACGTGGTCGTGTTGATGATGGAGAACCGGTCGTTCGACCACTACTTCGGCGCGCGCAAGCTGGTCGAGGGCGCGGCGGTCGACGGCTTGGTGGGCGACGAGCAGAACCTGGACATGAACCTGATGCCAGTCCAGGTGTTCGCCATGGAGGAGTTCGAGCCGAAGGACCCGCCGCACGGGTGGGAGTCGTGCCACAACCAGTTCAACCTCGGCGAGAACAACGGCTTCGTGTTCGAGAACGAGAAGTCGAACCCGGGCTTCGGCGAGCAGGCGATGGGCTACCACATCCGCGAGCACATCCCGGTGCTGTACGGGCTGGCGGACAAATTCACGCTGTGTCAGCGCTGGTTCTGCTCGGTGATGGGTCCGACCTGGCCGAACCGCTACTACATGCACTCGTGCACGTCGGGGGGGGGCAAGACCAACTTCCCGAGCCCGTTCCTGAAGACGCTGTGGCATCGCTGCGACGAGGCGGGGATCACGAGCCGGAACTACTGGAGCGACGTGCCGTGGGTGGCAGGGGCCTACCCGTTGATCCCGACGGTGTGGAGCAAGCTCGCCGAGGACTATGGGGGCTTCAACCTCAACACGTTGACCAACCCGAACAACATGGCGCGGTTCTTCAAGGACTGCGAGGCGGGGGACCTGCCGAACTTCACGATCATCGACCCGGGCTACACCTCGAACGACGACCACCCCGAGCACAACATCCAGCTCGGGCAGATCCTCATCGGGGCGATCTACAAGGCGCTCGCCGGCAGCCCGGTGTGGAACAAGACGCTGTTCATCATCACCTACGACGAGCACGGCGGGTTCTATGACCACGTCGCGCCGCCGGAGACGGACGACGCCGAGCCCGAGTTCAAGCAGATGGGCTTCCGCGTGCCGGCGCTGGTCATCGGCCCGAGCGTGCGGCGCGGCTGCGTCAGCGACCTGCAGTTCGACCACTGCTCGATCGGCAAGACGCTGATGACCCGCTTCGGCATCGCGCCGCTGAACGATCGCATGGCCAAGGCCAACGACTTCTCGTCGTGCATCCACCCCGACTACATCGACGACCCGCAGCCCGGGCCGCCGGTGCCGCTGATCAACGCCTCGATCTCGGAGCTGCTCGCCGGCGTCGGCCACACGACCAGCCAGCCTGAGCTGTTCGCCGCGGCGGGCGTGACGCTGGACGAGGCCTTCCAGCGCAAGGTCCGGGCCGACACCATGCATCTGCTGGAGCAGGCGCAAAAGCTGGGCGTCGTCCGTCTGCGGCCGTGAAGCGGGCGCGGGCCCGTGTTAGGGTGGTGCCCCCGTGGCCTACGTCGTCCTCGCACGCAAGTACCGCCCGCAGCGCTTCGCGGACCTGGTCGGCCAGGAGCACGTCACCCGCACGCTGGGCAACGCGATCGCGCACAACCGGGTGCACCACGCGTACCTGTTCTGCGGGGCGCGTGGCCTCGGCAAGACGACGGCGGCGCGGCTGCTGGCCAAGTGCCTGGTCTGCGTCAAGGGCCCGACGATCGACCCGTGTAACGTCTGTAACGAGTGCACGGCGGTCACCGAGGGTCGCTCCGTCGACGTGATCGAGATCGACGGCGCGAGCAACAACAAGGTCGAGGACGTCCGGGGCATCCGTGATCAGGTGCGGTACTTGCCGCAGACGGCGCGGCGCAAGATCTACATCATCGACGAGGTTCACATGTTGACGGGCTCGGCGTTCAACGCCCTGCTCAAGACCCTCGAGGAGCCGCCGGAGCACGTCACCTTCATCTTCGCCACGACCGAGGTCCACGAGCTCCCGGCGACGATCCTCTCCCGCGTGTCGCGCTTCGACTTTCGTCGGCTGTCGAGTTCGCAGCTGGTGGCCCACCTGCAGTGGATCCTCGGCCAGGAGGGCGTCACGGTCGAGGAGGCCGGCCTGTACACCATCGCGCGCGCCGGCGACGGCTCGGTGCGCGACTCCCTGACCCTGCTCGACAAGGTCATCGCCTTCGCCAGCGACACCCAACAGGTCAGCGCCGAGGAGGTTCGCCTGGTCCTCGGGGTCCCGAGCACCCTCGCGGTCGCCGGCCTGGTGGAGGCCGTGCTCGCCCGCGACGCCGCTCTGACGCTGCGCCGCTTCGACGAGGTCTTCGCCTCCGGGCAGGACCTCCTGGCCCTCTCGCTCGAGTTCCTCAAGCACCTGCGCGACCTGATGATCGTCAAGCTGTGCGGCACGCGTGACGCGCTGGTCGACACCTCCGACGCGGAGTTCGAGCAGCTCCGGGTTCAGGCCGGCGGGGTCGCCAGCGTGGTGCTGGCGCAGCTCTTCGACCGCTTCACGCGGGTCGTCGACGCGCTGCCCCGGACACGGGTCCCGCGCCTGGTGCTGGAGATGGGCCTGCTCGACCTGGTTCAAAGCGAACCCTTGATGCCGCTGGGGGATCTGATCGATCGCCTGGAGCAGATCTCCGGTGGAACGCCAGTCGGGGGCAGCAATTCCGCGCAACGCGGGGGTTCGGGCGGAGTCCGGCCGGCGCCTGCCGGTGAAGCGCCGCGTCGCGCGGAAATGCCCGTACAGCCGGTACCAGCCCCGCGGACCGCGGCGCCGGCCGTGGCGGTCGACCATAGCTCTCCGTTCTCGAAGATCCTGGCGCCGCTGCTGGGCGGGAGTGATGGGGCCCGCCCGACCGAGGCGCAGCGATCTCCGCCGCCGCGTTCGGCCGATCCCGCGCCTTTGCCGGCTTCGGCGCCGAGCAGCCGGCCGACGGAGCCGGGCGCTCGGCCGCAGCCTGTCCAGCCGCTGGCCCCCTGGGAGCCCGGCGCTGGCAGTCAGCCTGGTCCACAAGGCAACGGGTCGTCCGGTGGTGGGGTCGCTGAGTTGGCCGACGCGGCAAAATCGTTCGACACGCCGAAGTCGGCCGAATTGCCGCGGGCGGCCGAATCAGCCCGGCTATCGGAGCCTCGGCCGTCCCCGTCCGTGACAGCGGGGCCGCTTGCCGATACATCGAGGCGAGCCGAGGCGAGTGCGACCACCGATTGTGGGGGGGGCTGCCCTGGTTCGCCCCAGCCGGACGCGCCAGGCGTGATCCCCTGGGTCGGCATGCCGGCGTTCTCGGCGTGGGAGCTGTTCCTCGAGCGGATCCGGCCGAATGAGGGCCCCTTGTTCGCGTTTCTCAGCGATCTGGGGCTGGCCCGGCTCGGTGATGGGGTCGTGCGACTGGCGGGCGCGGCGCGGCAGTTCGCGCGTGGTCACCTGCGTGACCAAGCGGCGATGCGGGCGCAGGTGGAGTCTCTGCTGCAGCAGGAGCTGGGGATGCCGTTCAAGCTCGAGCTCGTCGAGGGTGAGCCGTGCTTGCCGGACCTGCCGAGCTTGAAGCTGCTCGAGGTTCAGCGAGCCGAGGCATTGCAGGCCGCGGTGGAGCGGGAGGCCCAGGCCAGCCCTGAGATCCAGGCGCTGATGGCCCAATTCGACGCCAGGGTCCGCACGGTCCGGCCGCGCGGGACGCCGTCGGCCGGCGCGCGATAGCTCGGTGCAGGACCAAGAAGGGGGTTCTATCCCCGGTCGCACGGGCGTATGATGTCTGCACCATGAGCGAGTTCGACCTTGGAGCCATGATGCGGCAGGCGCAGATGCTGCGCGAGCAGATGGAGACCATGCAGAAGAGCCTCGACAAGGAAGTTGTCGAGGGCACCGCTGGCGGTGGCATGGTCAAGGCAAAGGCGAGCGGGACGCAGCAGATCCTCAGCCTGGAGCTGACACCGGCGGCCCTGCAGGAGGACCGCGAGATGCTTCAGGACCTGATCGTCGCCGCGGTCAACAACGCCCTCGAGCGCTCCAAGGCGCTGACCCAGCAGAAGGTCGGCTCCATCTTGCCCCCGGGGCTGCTCGGGCCGGGCGGTCTGCCGGGGCTGTGACCGCGAGCAGCGACACTCTGAACCCGCTTCAGCGGCTCGCCGCGTTGCTGACACGTCTGCCGGGGATCGGCGAGAAGACGGCGCTGCGTCTGGCGCTGGCGCTGGTCCGTTCGGACAGCGAATACGTGCGGGCGCTGGGCGAGGCCATCAGCGCCATTCACAACGAGCTGCGGCTGTGCGCGACCTGCTGTGACCTGTGCACCGGGGAGGTCTGCGAGCGCTGTCGCGACCCGAAGCGCGACGGTGGGGTGATCTGCGTCGTCGCGCAACCGCAGGACCGCATGGCGATCGAGCGCACGGGTGCGTACCACGGCCTCTACCACGTCCTCCATGGGGTCCTCGACCCGCTCGCGGGGATCGGCCCCGGGGAGCTGCGCATCGAGGCCCTGCTTCGCCGGCTCCGCGGTGATGCGGTGCGCGAGGTCATCGTCGCGACCAGCCCCAACGTCGAGGGCGACGCCACGGCCCTCTACCTGTCCAAACTCTTGCAGCCGCTCGGGGTCCGGGTCACTCGCATCGCCTCCGGGGTCGCCGTGGGCGGGGAGCTCGAGTATGCGGATCTGAACACGCTGCACCGGGCGCTCGCGGAGCGACGCTCGCTGTGAGGGGCCGCGGAGCGCTGCTGACGCGGCGCAGCGTGAGTCTCCGGGGCGCCGGGCTGCGCGCCGGCGATGGGCCTGTGAGCTGCCGGGGTTTTGCCGCGCGCTCGTCTGAGCAACACGAGACCACGCCCCGACCCCCGGAGCTTCGCGCTGTGAAGCCGTTCATGCGGGCACCGGCATGATGGACTTGGCCGAGTGAGTTTGTTACGGTTTTCCCGCCGTCGGGCATCGATCCGAAGTTACACGCCGCCTCAGGAGTCCGTCCCTTGAACCCGATGAATCCCCAGCTCGTGATGTTTGAAGAGGAGCTCAAGCAGATCCAAAAGATCGTGGACCGGCTCCAGCAGGATTCACGCTCACGCACGATTCTCCTCATCGACAAGAACGGGTCGCTCGTCGCCGCCTCGGGCAGCGCCAGCGAGCTCGACACGACCTCGCTGAGTTCGCTGGTGGCAGGCAACGTCGCGGCGACCGGTGGAATCGCCAAGCTGCTGCAAGAAGATGAGTTCACCGGCCAGTTTCACGAGGGGAAGGGGATGTCGATCAACCTCTCGCTCGTCGGCCGGCGCATCATCCTCGTCGTGCTCTTCGACAAGAACACGACGCCCGGACTGGTCCGTCTGCGGGTGAAGCGGGCTCAAGACGAGCTGGTTCCGATCTTCGAGGAGCTGGCGAAGAAGTCCAGCATGCCGGGCCAAAGCCCGCTGCCCGAGATCACCGATCAGGATATCGACGACCTGTTCAACGACTAGCGAGAGCCGCCCACCGATGTCCTTCATCAACTACAGTTCGCGCGAGATCAACTGCAAGCTGGTCTATTACGGGCCGGGTCTCTGCGGCAAGACCACGAACCTGCAGTACATCTACAACAAGACCCGTCCCGAGGCGAAGGGCAAGATGATCTCCCTCGCCACGGAGACCGAGCGGACGTTGTTCTTCGACTTCCTTCCGCTCAGTCTTGGTGAGATCCGCGGGTTCAAGACACGCTTCCACCTCTACACCGTCCCCGGACAGGTGTTCTACGACGCCAGCCGCAAGCTGATCCTCAAGGGCGTCGACGGCGTCTGCTTCGTCGCCGACTCCCAGGAGGAGCGCTACGACGCCAACATCGAGAGCCTCGAGAACCTGCGCCTGAACCTCAATGAGCAGGGCTACGACCTCGACAAGCTGCCGTACGTCATCCAGTACAACAAGCGCGACCTGCCCAACGCGATGAGCGTGGCCGAGCTGGCGAAGACCCTGAACACCACTCAGGTCCCCGAGTTCGAGGGCGTGGCGACCACCGGCATCGGCGTGTTCGACACCCTGAAGATGCTGGCCAAGCTGGTGCTGGCCGAGCTCCGCAAGGGCACCTGAGTTCGTCCTCCCCGGGCCGTCCGTCGGCCCGGTCGTAGAGCCTCCTGAGACTGCGGCTGCGGCTGCGGCGCCTCGGAGCCCGCCTCTGTGGGCTTCGAGAGATCGGGCGGGTGAGGGGCGCGTTTCGGGAATTAATGGTTGGAGCGCGCGGAACGCTGTGTATTATGCGTCTCGAGACGCGAATCGCGCTCCAAGATCGCAGAACCTGAGCGGAGCCCCATCACGTATGGCCACGGAAGACTGGATTCAGGAATCCCTCGCGCGGCTCGAGAGCCTTGAGGAAGAGCGCAACCGTCACGAAGCCGCGCTCGAAACCGCGAACGACTCTGCCGCGCTGCGAATGCACACCCAGGCGATCGAACGCCTCGACGCCAAGATCCGCTCGCTCTACGCGGAGCTCGAGGCCGCCGCGGAGCAGGGTGACGGCGCCGATGCGGGGGACGACGAGGACGACGACAGCGACGACCACGACGACCATGACGACCATGACGACCATGACGACCGCGCTCATGTTGAGCCGGCCGGTGAGGTCGAGACCCGACTGTTCAGGCGCGAGGATGTTGCGGCTCAGGCCGCCGCCGTGATGAAGGCAGCGCCCGTTCAGGCGGCGCCGGTGAGCATGCCGACCGCCTCGCCCTTCGGCGGGTCGGCGCCGGCGAGCTCGCCCTTCGGCGGGTCGGCGCCGGCGAGCTCGCCCTTCGGCGGGTCGGCGCCTGCGAGCTCACCCTTCGGCGGGTCGGCGCCGGCGAGCTCGCCCTTCGGCGGGTCGGCGCCGGCGAGCTCGCCCTTCGGCGGGTCGGCGCCGGCGAGCTCGCCCTTTGGCGACGCGCCCCAGACTTCCTCCTCGCCTTTTGGTGGTTCGGCTGCGGCGGGAGCGTTCAGCTCCTCGTCCTCGGGGGGTGGCTTCGCTGCGGCGCCTGCGAGCTCGTTCAGCGGCAGCGGGGCCAGCCTCGACGACGACGAGAGTCGGCGCTCGGGGGCGCCGTGGGGTCTCATCATCGCGCTGATCGTCCTCGTGGGTGGTGTGGGCGGATACTTTGCGCTGCGTCCCAAGGATGAGCCGCCGCCTGTCGCGCCGATGGAGCCGACGAAGCTGATCAAGGCCACGGAGATCCCGCCGGACACGCAGGGCCCGAAGGTCGTGAAGGGCAGCGACGTCGACTCGGTGAAGGGCTCGCAGTTCAAGGAGGGTCGCCCGCACTCGGGTGGTGGCGGTGGCTCGCACACCTCGACGCCGACCGACAAGCCCAAGAAGAAGGACCCGAGGACCAAGATCGAGTCGACCGACGATCCGCTCGCCGGCATCGACAAGTAGACGGCAGATCCAGGCGCCCGTGGCTCGCGGCCCGGGCGCCTGAGCACGTCGATGTGCGGGCTGCAGGAGCTACAGCGCGAGCCGTCGACCCTGGGCCGGGAAGATGAGGCGCACGCCGAGGTCGGGCAGTGCCGCGAGCTGCTCGCGGATCCGCCGGGCCGCTTCCGGCGCCGGCTTGATGTGCGTGACAGCGACGATGAGCCCGCGCAGCGCGACGGCCTGCGGACCGACGGCCGCGGCCAGGCGCCTGAGCTCGGCGTGGAGCCGGCGCGGAGTGAGGTGCCCGAAGAGGCGGTCATCGGGGCGCGGGTCGGGGTACGAGACCTCGATGAAGATCGCCCGCAGTCGGCCTTCGCGGATCAGCGGGGCGACGCGGGCCCATAGCCGGGCCAGGCGATCGTCGCCGGCGTCGAGGTCGGGGCCGGTGTCGCCGAGGTACAACAGCGCGTCGCCGGTCGCGGTCGTCAGCAGGAAGGCGCTCGAGCCTCCGGGATGGTTCAAGGGCCATGTCTCGACGGACAGGTCGCTGCCCGGTAGCGCGCTCACTTGCCCGGGCTCGAGCGGCAAGGAGCGGTAGACGCCGAGCCGCGGCGCGGCGCCGATGTCAGCGAAGAAGTTGGCCCAAACTGTCCCATTGAACAGGTGGTCGCGGAGGGCCGCGAGGGTGGCCTCGCTGCCGGCGATGAACTTGCCGGCGACGTCGTTCGGGGCGGCGAGCAGCAGCCCGGCGAGGTGGTCGAGGTGCGGATGGGAGATCAGGTAGCCGCGGATGCGCTCGCGCAACACCGTGTCGGCGCGGGCGCCGGGGCCGAGGCTGCCGAGGGCGGCGGCGCGCTCGAGGCCGGTGACGACGCTGCCGGCGTCGAGGCACACGAAGTCGTCGCTGCCCGCGGCGGCGACCAGGTAGGCCGAGAGGTCGTCGCTGACGAGCCCGCCCTGGGCTCCGAGCACGACCACGGTGAAGCGCGGGTCCGTGACCTTCGGGCACACATCGACTGGACAGGGCGCCGGGCCGCGCGCGGGCGCGACCTGGCATGCCAGCGCGAGCACGACCTGGCACGCGATCGATGCGGCGAGCGCGAGGCCGGCGCTGCGCGCCGACGGTCCTCGAGGTGTTCCGAGGGACAGGTGCCCGGCGGGGTCGAGGGCGGCGCGGCGTGGAGCTGTCTGAAGAGACAGGTAAGTTCGGGGGCGCACGGGGCGTGATGGTAGTACATTCGCGGCGCCATGGAGCTCGTCGACATCGGAGTGAACCTCGCGCACCGGTCCTTCGCGGGGGACCGTGACGCGGCGATCGGGCGGGCGCAGGCTGCGGGGGTGCGGACGATGATCGTCACCGGCACCAGCCTGCGGGCGAGCCACGAGGCGTTAAGGCTGGCAGAGGAGCGACCCGGAGTGCTGTACGCGACCGCGGGGGTGCACCCGCACGACGCCCGACACTGCGACGCGCGGACGATCGCCGGTCTGCGGGCGCTGGCGGCCGCGCCAGCGGTGGTAGCGATCGGCGAGTGCGGCCTCGACTTCAACCGCGACTTCTCGCCGCGGCCGGTGCAGGTCGAGTGGTTTCGCAGACAGCTCGAGCTGGCGAAGGAGCTGGGGCTGCCCATGTTCTTGCACGAGCGCGACGCGGCGACGGCCTTCCTCGAGGTGCTCGACGCGGTCCAGCCGGAGCCGGCCCAGGTGGTGGTGCACTGCTTCACCGGCGACGGGCCGACGCTGCAGCAGTACCTGCGGCGCGGCTACAACATCGGCATCACGGGGTGGATCTGCGACGAGCGGCGGGGCGAGCATCTGCGGGCGCTGGTGCGGATGATCCCGCTGGACCGCCTGCTCGTCGAGACGGACGCGCCGTTCCTGACGCCGCGTGACCTGCGACCCAAGCCGGTCGCCGGTCGCAACGAGCCGGCCTTCCTCGTCCATGTGCTGCGGGCGGTCGCGGCGGGGCGCGGCGAGGCGCCCGAGGCGGTCGCGGCGGCGACGACAGCGAACGCCCGGCGCGTGTTCACCAGGCTGAGCTGAGCGGCTCGGGTGGGCGCGCTCGGGTGGGCGTGCTCGGGGCGACGCGCTCGGGGCGACGTGTCCGTGCTCAGGCGGGGGCGTTCGGTGCGGCGGCCTTGAGCTCCTCGACGACGGCCGTGATGCCGGCGGCGTCGAGCGGGGTCGCGTGGAGCCGCTCGAGGGCGGCCTTGTTGCGCTGCTGGACCTCGGCGCTGAGGCCGAGCTTGGCGGCGTAGTCGGGGCTGTAGACGCCGAGCCACCAGTAGGCGGCGCCGCGGACCGTGGGGATCTGCGGGAGCGTGGCCTCGTACAGGTCGGCGAGGGCCAGATCGGTCTTGTCGATGTCGGCGCTGGAGAGGTCGCAGCGGCCCAGGCGGGCGCCGTGGAGCTTCGCGCTGCCGAGCTGGGTCTTCGTGAACACGGCCCCCGTCAGCACCGCGGCGCTGAGGTCGGCCTCGGCGAGGTTGGCCTCGCTGAGGTCGGCGCCGGTGAGGTTGGCCTTGTGCAGGACGGCGGTGGCGAGGTTGCTGTTGCCGAGCTCGGCGCGGGCGAGGACGGCGAGCGTGAGGTCGGCGCCGGCGAGGTCGGCGCCGCCGAGGTTGGCGTCGTGGAGCTTCGCCTGGCGTATGCGGACGCGGCGGAGCTTGATGTTGTTGAGCTTGACGTCGTTGAGGTCGACGTGGTCGAGGAAGGCGCGCGACAGGTCGAGGTCGGTGAAGTCGACGTTGGCGGCGGCGAGGTAGCGCAGGAGCTGCTCTTGCTCGGGGCTCTTGATCTCGCTCGACATGACGCTCTTGCCGGTGTCGCGGTCGATGATGACGCTGGTGTAGGGCTCGAGCTGGGCGACGCCGACGGAGATGAAGTTGGCGGTCTGGTCGCCGAGCTTCTTGCCGGTCCTGGGGTCGGAGTTGATCAGCGTGAGCAGCTCGCGGAGGGTGACCTGGCGGCGCTCGGCGATGCTGAGGGCGACGTCGACCTGTTGCGCGAGCGCGGCGAGCTGCATCTGCTCGGTGGTCTGCTTGATCTGGCGGTCGATGAGGCCGTTCTGCGCGTCCATGCGCTCGACCTGCATGTACGAGGTCAGGAACACGGCGAAGCTGATCGCGCCGCCGAGCACCGCGAAGAGGGTGCTCATCGCCATGACGCGGAAGAGCGCGGCGATCGAGAGGCCGGCGATCTCCTCGGCGGCGGGACGGAAGCGGCTCAGGCGGTCCCAGAGGTCGGGCAGCTGGTTGCGGTCGCGGGTCCAGGCCAGGCTGAACAGGCGCTCGCCGAGGCCGGGGAGCTCGCCGCCGGCCTCGCGCAGCAGGTCGAGGCCGCGCCGCTGCAGCCGCTTGCGGCGGTGCTCGAACAGGTAGTGGCCGATCAGCACGCCGAACAGGCAGGTGATCAGCAGGGTCAGCATGCTGGTGGCGATGAACCACATCGCCTCGACGCGGAAGGCGACGGAGATCACCAGGGCGAGGATCACGCCCATCGCCATGCCCTTGATCATCGAGGGCTCGGTGAACCACAAGATCAGACGGACGAGCGGGCCCCGGGACCGGCGGGGCGGGTCGGGAGGAGCTGAGCGCGGGCTGACCGGAGGGACAGGTTGCATCGACGTCATCGGCGGCTGCGGCTGCGGCTGCGAGTGCTGCGGGTGGCCGGGCTGCTGCGGGTGCTGCGGGTAGCCGGGCTGCTGCAGATGCTGCGGGTGGCCGGGCTGCTGCGGGTGCTGCGGGTAGCCGGGCTGCTGCGGGTGCTGCGGGTAGCCGGGCTGCTGCGGGTACGCGGGCTGCTGCGGGAACGCGGGGTCCTGCGGGTACACTGGCTGATCGGCTTGCGGCGCGGGGTAGTGCGGCTGGAGATGCTCGGGTGATGCGCCGCCCGGGAGCGGTCCGGCGGCGGGCACGAAGGTGCCGGACTGCGGCGGGTTACCGATGACGGTCGTGGTCAGTGGCGGAGCGCCGGAGGGCGAGCTGGGGGGATTTTGCGAGTTGGACATGGCCCGGCGGCGCGCACTATAGCTGCATCGGCGAGGGCGGCGTATCATCGCCGCGCTGTGAACACCGATCCATCCACCGACGCGAGGGCGTGGCCGCCAGTGCCACTCGAGGCGTGGCGCGAGCAGGTGCTGCGCGAGCTCAAGGGGGCGCCGCCGGAGCGCCTGATCGCGCGCGTCGAGGGCCTGGAGATCGAGCCGCTGTACCCGGCCGTGCCGCGGGCGCTCCCCGGGCGCGAGGGCCTGCTGCGGGCGCCCGGCTGGACCGTGTGTCCCGAGACCACGCATCCGGACCCGGCCGCGGCTGGCGCCGCGATCGCCCGTGACCTGCAGCGCGGGGCCGGGGCGGTGTGGGTGCGCCTGGATGAGCGGCTCGCGGCCGGCGTGGCTGGACCGCCGGCGCCGATCGGCCTGCATGGCGTCGTCGTCCGCGATGACGAGGCGCTGGCGACGCTGCTCGCGGGCGTCGATGTGCGGCGCACGCCGGTCACGCTGGCCGTGGGGGCTGCGGGCCGCGGCGTGGCGGCGATGCTCGGCGCGCTGGCCGGGCGCGGCGGGCTCGAGCTCGGCGCGCTGCGCGGGCTGCTCGGCTGCGACCCGCTCGCGGCGCTGGCGACCCGGGGGGCGCTGGCCTGGCCGATCGAACATGCGCTAAGGGACATGTCTGAAGTGGCAGCCTGGGCGCGCGGCGCGGCGCCGGGGCTGCGGACCGCGCTGGTCGACGTCGGCGGCTATCACGACGCGGGTGCCGGGGCGGCGGAGCAGCTCGCGGTGCTGCTGGCGAGCGGGGTGACGTACCTGCGGGCGCTGACGGCCGACGGGACGACGATCGGTGCGGCGGCGCGGCAGCTGGGCTTCGCGGTCGCGGTCGGGCGTGACCTCTTCCTCGAGCTGGCGAAGCTGCGGGCCGCGCGGCTGTGCTGGGCGAAGCTGGTGGCGGCCTGCGGCGGGG
>Ga0075152_10001802_pt1 | contig 15438 bp, 8 predicted proteins | sample JI61114C2DNA_FD_70964 | JGI IMG/M metagenome (GOLD analysis project Ga0075152, IMG submission 70964) | Wastewater effluent complex algal communities from Wisconsin, to seasonally profile nutrient transformation and Carbon sequestration -... | ecosystem: Engineered > WWTP > Effluent > Algae...
ATGTGAGAATGGAAAGAACCGGCCCGAAAATTTCTTCCTGGGCGATGCGGTTACTCTGGGCCACATTGGTAAACAGGGTAGGGCGGCAGAAAAATCCTTTATTGGGCAGTCGGCAGCTGCTCTCATAGATTTCGGCGCCTTCTTTTTTGCCAATGCTGATATATTTCTGTATGGTGGCCAGTTGCTGTTTTGAATTGATGGCACCGATATCCGTATTCTTATCCAGCGGATCTCCAACAATAAGCGAAGCCATCCGGTCTTTTAATTTCCGGATCACCTCTTTGGCTACGGATTCCTGTACATATAATCTTGACCCTGCACAGCACACATGTCCCTGGTTAAAGAAAATGCCATTGATCACCCCTTCCACGGCCTGGTCGATCGGCGCATCTTCAAAAATGATATTCGCGGCTTTGCCGCCCAGTTCCAGTGTGATTCTTTTTCTGGTACCGGCTACTGCCCGTTGTATGAGCTTGCCTACATCTGTTGAACCGGTAAACGCGATTTTATTGATATCCGGATGATTTACGATGGCGGCACCGGTGGCGCCGGCTCCTGTTAAAATATTCACCACACCCGGTGGCAGATCCGCTTCCTGTATTATCTCCGCCAGTTTTAACGCGGTGAGCGGAGTTGTTTCTGCCGGCTTTAAAACGACTGTATTGCCGGTAGCCAGTGCCGGGGCAATTTTCCAGGCCGCCATCAGCAGCGGAAAATTCCAGGGAATAATCTGCCCGGCCACACCCAATGGTACCGTTTTTCTGTTCGGAAATGCATACTCCAGTTTATCGGCCCAACCCGCATAATAGAAAAAATGATTGGCGGCTGTGGGCACATCAAAATCCCGGCTCTCCCGGATTGGTTTGCCTCCATCCAATGTTTCAATGATGGCCAGTTCACGGGCTTTTTCCTGTACAATACGCGCAATACGGAAAATGTATTTTGCTCTTTCCTTTGCCGGCATTTTTTTCCAGACTTTATCGTAAGCCGTTCTGGCTGCCACTACCGCTTTGTTCACATCGGCGGCATTGGCTTCGGCCACTTCACTCAGTTTTTCTTCTGTAGCCGGATTGATCGTATCAAAATATTTTTTGCTGAGCGGCTTTTGCCATTCGCCGTTTATAAACAAATCATATTGTTTATTGATCGTGGCCGCGCTTTTACTTTCGGGGGCAGGAGCATAGGACCAGCTGCTGTCAAATTTCAGCTTGAGGGTGTTGCTTTTTTTGGTGGTGCTTTTACTGCGGACTGCCTTTTTTGTCGTTGCCATATTGTTAATGGTTCTGTGTGTATTTTAATTGAAATTTGAACATTGAGCATTGAATATTGAAAATTTCAGCAATTAAAGAAATACAATGCTCAATATTCAATGCTCATTTTTTGCACTAGTCAGCACTGAAGTAGTTTCCCGCCTGGTATAATCCGCTGGCTTCTTTAGCCAGTTGCATCAGTACATCATTGGCCAGACTGCTGGCACCGAAACGGAACCATTCGTTGGTCAGCCATTCAGCGCCGAGTACTTCATTCACCATCACCAGGTAATGCAGGGCCAGTTTGGATTTGGAAATACCACCGGCGGGTTTCATGCCGATCATCTTTCCGGTTTTATAATAAAAATCCCGGATGGCTTCCAGCATCACCAGCGTGACAGGCATGGTAGCGGCCGGTTGAATTTTTCCGGTGGATGTTTTAATAAAATCGGCTCCGGCCAGCATGGCAATATCACTGGCCCGGCGCACTTTATCATACGTGCCAAGTTCGCCGGTTTCCAGGATAACTTTTAAGCGGGCATCGCCACAGGCTTCCTTGATCGCGGCGATTTCATCAAACACGAAATTATATTCCCCGGCATGGAATTTTCCCCGGCTGATCACCATATCCACTTCATCCGCACCGTTGGCCACCGCGTATTTAGTATCCCGGATTTTTACATCACGGGGTGCTTGTCCGCTGGGAAAGGCCGTAGCCACAGAAGCCACTTTAATACCAGAGCCTTCCAGGGCTTTTTTGGCCACTTTTACCATCGTAGGGTATACACATACGGCGGCAACGGTGGGCAGATCGGGCAGAGCATCGTGCGGGTGCATGGCTTTATAACAGAGCTGCTTCACTTTCCCTTCGGTATCCTTTCCCTCCAGGGTGGTGAGGTCAATCATGTTTAATACCAGTTTGAGCCCGTTGAGTTTGGTTTCTTTTTTGAGGCTGCGTTTGGTAAAGCGGGAGGCTCTTTCTTCCACACCCACCTGGTCAATCCGGGGTGAGAGATGAAAGTCCGGTTTTGCTGCAGTGAGACCTTGCAAGGCTTTTTTATCGGTTGATACAGGCATAATGATCAGACTTATAACCAAAAGTAAAACTATTTGTGGGGATTACCGGTGGGTAAAAATAGGGGCCGGTCGCCTGAAGGTTAACCCCTTTTTTGCCGTCAAAGGGCGGTCCGGCCTCTTTAAACCAGGAGGCAGTTCAACGAATTTTTTATGTAAAATCGTTTTTCGATAACTTCCATCAAAATCAACAACTGTATGAGAAAACTGAAAAGACTGGCCGGGGCCTGTATAGGGCTCCTGACGGCAGGCGCAGCATTTTCCCAGCCTACATTCCCGGAAAATGGTGTGGCCGATCCCCGTCATGGTCATTATGCCTTCACCCATGCCACCCTGGTAAAAGATGCGGCTACCACTTTGAGTGATGCCACCCTGATTATTAAAGACGGACGGATTGTGGCCGCCGGAGCCGGACTGGCTGTTCCGGCCGGAGCGGTGGAAGTGGATTGCAAGGGTAAATTTATTTATCCTTCATTTATTGATATATATACCGATTATGGAGCACCGCAACCCCAACGTCCTGTTGCGGCCGGGGCAGGTGGTTTCTTTGCACAGCAGCAGTTTGATAATGCCGTGAAAGGACCCTTTGGCTGGAACCAGGCCATCAAATCCGATGTGGATGTATATAAAGTATTTGGTGTAAATGACGCGGCCGCAAAGACCATGCGTGAAGCCGGCTTTGGTGCCGTTCTTACCCATGTAAAAGACGGGGTGGCCCGTGGTACCGGTGCCGTGGTTTCCCTGGCAAATGCTAAAGAAAACCTGGTTATTATTAAAGAAAAAGCCGCTGCCCATTATTCATTTAATAAAGGAACGTCCACGCAGAGTTATCCCACTTCCATGATGGGTTATATTTCTTTGTTGCGTCAGACATACCTGGATGCGGCCTGGTATAAGAACAGGCCTTTCCAGGAAGGATTCAATGCCACGCTGCAGTCCTGGCTGGACAATCAGCCATTGCCCCAGATTATTGAGGCGAATGATAAATGGAATGCACTGCGGGCCGACCGGATCGGAGATGAATTCGGGGTACAGTATATTATCAAGGCCGGGCAGAATGAATACCAGCGGATCAAAGACATGAAAGCGACCAATGCCACATTTATTCTTCCGCTGAATTTCCCCCAGGCACAGGATGTGGAAGACCCGAATGAAGCCCGGATGGTTTCCCTGGAAGACATGAAGCATTGGGAGCTGGCGCCTACCAACGCAGCCGCTTTTGAAAAAGCAGGTATTCCTTTTTGTCTTACAACGGCCGATCTGCGCAGCACGACCGCTTTCTGGAGCAGTTTGCGTAAGGCAATAGAATACGGGCTTACAGAATCAAAAGCCATGGAAGCCCTGACAAAGACGCCGGCACAGGTGCTGGGTATCTACGATAAAGTTGGCAGCCTGGAAGCCGGTAAACTGGCCAATTTCCTGGTGACCACAGGTCCGGTATTTAGTGAGAAAACGTCTATCCTGTATAACTATGTACAGGGTATTAAATACAGTGTGAAAGACGACATAAATATTGCAGGTACATATAACCTGACAATCAATACACCCGCCGGTAAAGAAAATTACACCCTGGATGTGAAGAGTACGAGTACACTAACCATGTGGGGTAAAGATACATTGAACAGTAAATTCAGTTTTGACGGCAAACAGGTAAAACTCAGTTTTGCGGCTATGCCACGCCGTCAGCGTCCGGCCATGCCACCCGGAGCCGACTCTGCCATGCGTCGCCCGGGAGGCGGTGGTTTTGGCGGCAGGGGCGGTGCGCCTGATGTAACCCTGCCGGCAACGGCAACCCGTCTTGGCGGAATCAGCAACGGTACGGAATGGAATGGTACCGGGTTGGATTCGCTGGGCAACCAGCTCACCTGGACGGCAGTATTTGTAAAAGCACCCGATGTAAAGTCGGATAGTGTTCGGAGGAAAGATGCCCCGGTGCTGGGTAAAGTCACCTACCCCTTCCTTCCCTTTGGCTGGTCTGAAGAAAATCAGCCCAAACAGGAAACCCTGCTGATTAAAAATGCAACGGTATGGACCAGTGAGAAAGAGGGCGTGTTGCCCAACACGGATGTACTGGTTAAAAACGGAAAAATTGCGGCCATCGGGAAAAACCTGACTGATCCGGCGGCAAGAGTGATAGATGGTACCGGTAAACACGTTTCGCCTGGTATCATTGATGAACACTCGCATATTGCGGCAGCCTCCATTAATGAAGGTGCCCAGTCCGTTACTTCTGAAGTAAGGATAGGGGATAACCTGAATCCGGATGATGTGAATATTTACCGTCAGCTCAGCGGCGGGGTTACCTCCTCCCAGATTCTGCATGGATCCGCGAATGTGATTGGTGGCCAGGCCCAACTGATTAAACTCCGCTGGGGTGCAAATGATACCGAACTGAAATTTAAAGGAGCCGATGGCTTTATTAAGTTTGCGTTAGGTGAGAACGTGAAACGGTCCGCTTCCACGCAGGGAAATAACCGCTATCCGGATACCCGGATGGGTGTGGAGCAGGTACTGATTGATGCGTTTACCCGGGCAAAGGATTATAAAAAAGAATGGGAAACATACTCGGCAGCCGTGGCCCAGTTACAAAAAGCGAAAAAGCCGCTGTCCGGATTAAATGCTCCCCGCCGTGACCTGGAACTCGAGGCGCTGGTGGAAATCATGGATCGTAAACGCTTTATTACCTGTCACTCGTATGTACAGAGTGAAATCACCGGGCTGATTGAAGTGGCCGACAAAATGGGTTTTAAAGTCAATACATTTACGCATATACTTGAGGGATATAAAGTAGCGGACAAAATGCTGAAACACGGCGCCAATGCCTCCACCTTCTCCGACTGGTGGGCCTATAAGATGGAAGTGGAGGATGCGATTCCTTACAATGCGGCGATTATGCATAAAGTAGGACTGAATGTGGCGATCAACTCGGATGATGCCGAAATGGCCCGGCGCCTGAATCAGGAAGCCGCCAAGACCATGAAGTATGGTGGTTTATCCAAAGAGGAGGCGCTGGCCCTGGTGACCATTAATCCGGCGAAGATGCTTCACGTGGATGATAAGACCGGAAGTCTGAAAGTGGGTAAAGATGCGGATATCGTGATCTGGTCCGACAGTCCGCTGAGTATTTATGCGAAATCACTTTATACGATTGTGGAGGGTACCATTTATTTCGACCGTCAGAAGGATGAACTGTTACAGCAGGAAGTACAGGCTGAAAGAGCCCGTCTGGTGAAAAAGATGAATGGAGAAAAGAGAAGCGGAGCCCCGGTTATTCCGGCCATGCCATCCTACCAACTGATGCATAGTTGCAGTGATCATGGACATAGTCATGGATTACTGGTGGTGGATGCGGAGCAGTAGAGAGAGGTTGAGAAGTTGAAAAGTTGATCGGACATACTGAAATAATTAAAAATAAAAACTAATGAGAAAAGTATTTAACCTGGTACTGTTGATGATCGCTGCGGTGACATCATTTGCCCAAGCCAACGTATTACCGGCAAAGGCGCAGAAGGGGGTCATGTATGTTAAAAATGCCACGATACATGTAGGCAATGGTACCGTAATTGAGAACGGTGTTATTGTGGTGCGTGATGGCAAAATTGAGAAAGTGGGAAAGGATATTGCCATCCCCGCTGATGCCACTGATGTGGTGGACGCCAGTGGGAAACAGGTGTATCCCGGTCTGATTCTCCCGGTGAGCACACTGGGACTGGTGGAGATCAGTTCAATCCGCGCCTCCAATGATTCGCGTGAAATCGGTGACCTGAATCCGAATGTGCGTTCCATTGTGGCCTATAATACGGATTCAAAAGTGATCAATACACTCCGTTCAAATGGAATACTGGCCGCGAATATTGTACCGCAAGGAAACTTCCTCGCCGGCTCTTCATCCGTGGTTCAGCTGGATGCCTGGAACTGGCAGGATGCTTCCCTGAAAACAGACGGTGGTATGCACCTGTTTATGCCCAGCCTGATGCCTCGTCCGAGTTTTGGTCGTGGCGGCGGTGGTGGCCGTGGTGCGGGCGGACCCAACCCTGGAGCGGAATCTGATCCGGTAAAAGAAGGGCTGCAGCAGATAGACAAACTGAAGGAATTTTTCCGGGAAGCAAAAGCGTACCTGGCGGCTCCTTCACATGAAGAAGTTAACCTGAAATTTGATGCGGTGAAAGACCTGCTGGCTAAAAAGCAGAAATTCTATGTACATGCCAATACCGTTAAGCAGATGCTGGTGGCCCTGGATTTTGTAAAAGAATTTGGATTTGACCTGGTGATTGTAGGTGCCAGTGAGAGCTGGCAGATTGCAGACCTGCTGAAACAGAACAATGTTTCCGTGGTACTGCAGCAAATGCACAGTCTGCCCACCACTACAGATGATGATGTGGATCAGCCTTACAAAACAGCGGCCATCCTGCAGAAAGCGGGTGTGGTATTCGCCATTTCAGACGATGATACACAGACACGCGGACGTAACCTGGCCTTTAATGCCGGTACAGCGGTTACATATGGACTTGATAAAGAGCAGGCCCTGGCGGCCATCACGCTCAATGCGGCCAAAGTAATGGGTGTGGCTGATAAAACCGGTAGTATTGAAGCGGGCAAAGAGGCCAACTTCGTCATCAGTTCCGGTGATATACTCGATATGTCCACCAGTAATGTAACAGACGCTTTTATCCAGGGCCGTAAGGTGAACCTGGATGACAAGCAAAAGCAACTGAATAACCGGTATGAAGAGAAATATGAACTGAAGCAGAAGAAAGGATTCTAAGAGAATAATGCTTAATTGCAACGGGCTGTTTTCTGCTGAAAACAGCCCGTTTTTGTTGGAGGTTCGATGTTGGAGGTTGGAGGTTGGAGGTTGGAAGTTGGAGGTTTCGTGCTAAGGGTAGTGTATCACAGTTTCGCAGAAGCTTTTTATTCCAACTTTTTTACTGCCCCCTTCCTTAAAACGACCGTTCTGCTTTCAGAACCTCCAACCTCCAACCTCCAACCATTATTCATGTTTATGATCCTCGAACTCCAGGTGTTCCCCGCAGCTTGGACAGCGATGGGTACTGCGGATGCGGGTGAGACGGAACTCTTCCAGGAAGCCGGCAGTAATGATACCGGCCGGTAAGGCAAAGAAGGCAACTCCGGTGAGCATGATCAGCATGGCCAGTGTTTTGCCAATGGTGGTCATGGGATACATATCGCCATACCCCGTGGTGGTAAGCGTAACCACCGCCCACCAGATAGTGGCCGGAATGCTGGTAAATTTGTATTTATTTTCCGGGTGCAGGTGTTCTGCAAAATAAATGGCACAGGAAGCGATAATGACGAGGAAGATGACGAGCACCAGACTCAGCAACAGCTCGTTGAATCTTTTTTTGAACACATTCGTGATCATGTGCGCGCTTTTCATATAGGCGGTAAGCCGGAACAGGCGGATGAACCGTAATAATCGAAGCATCCGGAGCACCCGCAGATCCAGTCCGATGATCACATGCACATAGAACGGTAAAATCGCCAGCAGATCAATTAAGGCTGCCGGGGAAAAAATGTATTTGAGACGCCCTTTTATTGTGCCTCTGTATTTCTCTTCATGATTACTGCTCCAGACACGCAACAGGTATTCAACAGTGAAAATAATTACCGATATCAGGTCAAAATAGTGGAAGAAATCCTGTTCCCAGGGCTCGTCATGAAAGGAGGGAACCGTTTCCAGGATCACGGCCAGCACGTTGAGAATGATCAGGACAATGATAAAGACATTGATGATTTTATCCCAGTGTTTGTCGCCAACAATTTCAGGATGGAGTAATCCATGCACTTTCTTTTTAGTGACCCTGTACATAGCTGCCGGTGGTTTTGGTTTGCTTAAAGATACAAAGACAAGTACGAACTACGAGGTACGAAGTAAGGGGCTATAAAAAAGGCCGGGGGTACCCCGGCCTTTGTCAATGGTTTGCTGATGTTCAGGCGTCTTTGCCGTGACAATGCTTGTATTTTTTTCCGCTGCCGCAGGGGCAAAGATCATTGCGGCCAATCTTCGGTCCGGCTACTACCGGCACCGGTTTGTCTTTTTCATTGGCGGCATAATCCTCACCGGCCGCATCCACTTCTTCTTTATTGGCTTTCATCCGGCTCATATCGGTTTTCTCCTGCCGGCCCTCTTTCAGCGGGGCGGCTTCTTCCTGGATCGGAATGGAGGAATGACTCAGGAAGGAAACGATATCCTTGTTCACTTCCGCATTCATATTGCGGAACTGGTTATAGGCTTCCACTTTATAAATCACCAGCGGATCCTTCTGTTCCAGGTAGGCCGTCTGCACACTTTGTTTCAGGTCATCCATCGCCCGGAGGTGTTCTTTCCAGGAATCATCAATTACCGCCAGCGTGATGGTTTTTTCGAGTGCATTAGTCAGTTCTGTACCACCGGTACTGATTGTTTTGTCCAGGTTGGCCAGCACATTCAGTTGTTTGCGTCCGTCGGAGAAGGGCACCACCACGTTTTCAATATGGCTGCCCTGGGTCAGCCGGATATTTTTGAATACGGGAATGGCCTGTTTCTGTACTTCTTCTTTATGTTGGGTATACTTCTCCGTGGATTCATTATAAATCCGGTCGGCCAGTTTGCCCATATCCGTTTTTTTGAATTCTTCTTCTGTAATGGACGTGTCCAGTCCGAAATTTACAATACAGGCCATCCGGAATCCTTCATAGTCTTCCTGTTCACGGAAGGAACTGGCCAGTCCTTCCGCCAGGGCGGAGAAGGAGGTATCGATATCCAGTGCCAGTCGTTCCCCAAACAGGGCATGATTTCTTCTTTTATATACCGCGTTCCGCTGCATATTCATCACATCATCATATTCAAGCAGACGTTTACGGATACCAAAGTTATTTTCCTCCACTTTTTTCTGCGCCCGCTGGATACTGTTACTGATCATGCTGTGCTGAATTACATCGCCTTCTTTGTAACCGAGTTTATCCATCAGTGCGGCAATACGCTCACTGCCGAACATCCGCATCAGGTCATCCTCCAGGGATACATAGAACTGGGAAGAACCCGGATCACCCTGGCGACCGGCACGACCTCTTAACTGACGGTCAACACGGCGGCTTTCGTGACGTTCTGTACCAATGATGGCCAGGCCACCGGCTTCTTTCACACCGGCACCGAGTTTAATATCCGTTCCCCGTCCTGCCATGTTGGTGGCAATGGTAACGGCACCCGGCAATCCGGCTTCCGCCACCACCTGGGCTTCCCGGGCGTGTTGTTTTGCGTTCAGTACGTTGTGCGGGATTTTCTTTTGCTGCAGCATCCGGCTCAGCAGTTCACTTACTTCCACCGACGTGGTACCTACCAGGCAGGGGCGGCCTGCATTTCTGAGGTTTTCAATTTCGTCAATAACGGCTTTGTATTTTTCCCGCTTGGTTTTGTATACCAGATCCTGCTTGTCATCCCGGATCATATTCAGGTTGGTGGGAATACTCACCACATCCAGTTTATAGATACTCCACAACTCAGCGGCCTCAGTTTCCGCCGTACCGGTCATACCGGCCAGTTTGTGGTACATCCTGAAATAGTTCTGCAGGGTGATAGTGGCATAGGTTTGTGTGGCGGCTTCAATCTTCACGTTTTCCTTGGCTTCAATGGCCTGGTGCAATCCGTCTGAATAACGCCGGCCATCGAGAATACGTCCGGTCTGCTCATCCACGATCTTGATGGCGCCATCCATTACCACATATTCCACATCTTTATCAAAAAGGGTATAGGCTTTTAATAATTGCTGTACGGTATGGATACGGTCGGCTTTCTGCGCATAGTCATTCAGTATAGCTTCTTTCAGTTGCAGTTTTTCATCCGTTGCGGCCCCGCTTTTTTCCACTTCCGCCAGTTTCACGCCTATATCGGGCAATACAAAAAAGTCAGGATCTTCTCCGGTTCGGGTGATCATAGCCAGCCCTTTATCCGTCAGTTCTACGGAATTGTTTTTTTCGTCAATATGGAAGAGCAGTTCCTCATCCACAATATGCATGTTGCGTTGCTGATCCTGCAGGTAAAAATTTTCCGCTTTCTGCATTTTCACTTTTACGCCGGGTTCGCTCAGGAATTTAATCACCGGGCTGTATTTGGGTAAGCCCCGGAAAGCACGGAAAAGATGCAGCCCTCCTCCCTTGGGATCGTCGTTGCCTTCTCCAATCTGTTTTTTGGCTTCATTCAGGGCATTCCGGATAATCCTTTCCTGCTCCTGTACCAGTTGCTGAATACGGGGTTTGTGTATATGAAACTGCTGGTCATCTCCTCTTGGCACCGGACCTGAAATGATCAGCGGGGTACGGGCATCATCAATTAATACGGAGTCGACCTCATCCACCATGGCGAAATGGTGTTTACGCTGTACCATTTCCTCGGGCGTATGCACCATATTATCCCGGAGGTAGTCAAAGCCAAATTCGTTATTGGTACCATACGTGATATCCGCGAGATAGGCTTTTCTTCTTTCTTCGCTGTTGGGCTGGTGTTTGTCAATACAATCCACGGTCAGTCCGAGCCATTCAAAAATAGTTCCGTTCCATTCCTGGTCACGACGGGCCAGGTAATCGTTTACCGTAACGATATGTACTCCTTCACCGGGTAAGGCATTCAGGTAAGAGGGTAAGGTGGAAACGAGGGTTTTACCTTCACCCGTTGCCATTTCAGATATTTTACCACTGTGCAGAACGGCACCACCAATCAGCTGTACATCATAGTGCACCATGTTCCAGGTTACCTGTCCGCCACCGGCCGTCCAGGTGTTTTTGAAAATGGATTTGTCTCCATCTATAGTGATATAGTCTTTTTTTACACTCAGGTCCCGGTCCAGTTGAGTGGCCGAGGAAACGATATCCGTATTTTCCTTGAACCGGCGGGCCGTTTCTTTTACCACGGCAAAGGCTTCGGGTAAAATTTCTTCCAGTACTTCTTCAATTTTTTTATCGCGGTCTTTTTTCAACTTGTCCACTTCCTGGTAGATCGCGTCTTTTCCCAGCAGGTCATTGAACGGCAGGGCTTCGGCGGCCGCGTTCCTTTCTGCGATTTCCGCATCAATGGCGGTCAGGTGTTCTTTAATCCGCTGGCGGAATTCCTGTGTTTTACCGCGGAGCTGGTCATTGGTCAATGACTGGTAGGTGGCGAAAAACTGGTTGACTTTCGCAACGACCGGAGCAATCTTCTTCACGTCTTTTTCCGACTTGCTGCCACCAAAAATTTTCTGAATAAAACCAAGCATGGTTGTATGATTAAATATTATTGATTGATAACGGTTTGCCCGGTCAAAAACGGTGCTACAAAATTTTCAGGCCATTTTGACAGACAGCCCCTTCCGGGGCCGCCAAAGATAAGTCTTCCTGCGCAGTTTAAATGACAGAAACGGTGAATATTGCCGGCTCCTGTACTGTAAAAATACGCCTCAATTTCACTGGTACAGAAGGGATGGCGTACCTTCCCGTCTCATTTAAAAACAGACTGATCCCATGATCCGGAAAATGCGGGTGCTTATCCTGTTTATGTGTTTAATAGCCATTTATTCCTGCCGAAGCCGCGATAAACGCAGCGAAAGTCCTGTGCCGGCAGCTGAAATATACCTGGATTATCAGCTCAGTGCGGAAGACGGAGATGATAAACTGACCTTAAAATTCAGGTTAATGGATGAAGAGGACGGGGATGTGCTTTCTCTTCCTGCAGGAGCCGGCCTTTTTCTCGATGGGGAGGAGCTGATGCCGGATAGCACAAAAGGATCCGGTGTGTTTTTTGAAGTCCACATGGACATGGCGGCTTTTGATGGATTGCACACAGTAAGTTTCAGGGATAAATGGACAGAACTTTTAGCCGATAGCTTTTCGTTTCATCCAATACGGCCGGTAAACGGGATTCCTGATACCATTGACCGGCTTGACCTACAGCTGGACCTGGAGGGGCTTGAAAAGGAGGATTATATCCGGACTATTGCCACGGATACTGCTTTTTACAATCAGGGAATTAACCGGCTTGATACGGTGATAAATGGCCGCTATATACTCAGGGGGACCGACCTGGAAAAACTGCACCCGGGACCAGTGCAATTACTTTTGCAACGTGAATGGGAGTTTTACCTGGAGGGCGAAAATGGCCCCCGCGGTAAAAAGGCCCTGAATTTTATGTTGAAAAAAGAAATTTACCTGCGCTGAAGAAGGTCTTAGTTATCCGATATATAGTCTCAGAACCAGGCTTTTCTGCAGAATTTATGGACCGAATACCGGGACAGATACTGGTGAAAAAATGCTGATGGAATTTTAGCCGCTGAGCCCTACCTTTGCGGCCAATTTAACAATCATATATGTCAGGTCAGTTAAAAGAGGTACGTAACCGGATTAAATCCGTTCAAAGCACCCAGCAGATAACCAAAGCCATGAAAATGGTGAGTGCGGCCAAACTGCGCCGGGCTCAGGATGCCATTGTGCAAATGCGCCCTTATGCCCAGAAGCTGCAGGAAATGCTCAGCAATATTGTGAGCAACAGTGAAGCCGGAACCGGAATGTCCCTGGCGGCAGAACGTCCGGCGGAAAAAGTGCTGATGATCGTAATTACCAGTGACCGCGGACTGGCCGGCGCTTTTAATGCCAATATTATCAAGCTGGCAAAGGCCACGATTATTGAGCAATATGCCGAACAGCATCGTAAGGGCAATCTGACTGTATGGAATATTGGTAAGAAAGGGTATGAGAATTTTATCAAAGGCAATTTCAAAGCCGATGATACCTTTAAAGATATTTTCCTGCACCTCAGTTTTGAGAGTGTACAGAAAGCCGCACAGGCCGCTATGACGGCTTTTGCCAATAAGGAATTTGATGTGGTGGAACTCGTGTACAGTCAGTTCAAAAATGCGGCTACTCAACGGTTTGTGGTAGAGCGTTTCCTCCCGATTCCCAAAGTGGTGGCTAAAGCCGGTACGGCAAAAGCCGATTTTATCTATGACCCGTCCAAGGAACTGCTGATTGCCGAACTGATGCCTAAAATCCTGAATACCCAGTTGTTTAAAGCGGTGCTGGATTCCAATGCCTCTGAGCATGGGGCCAGGATGACCGCGATGGATAAAGCCAGTGAGAATGCCAATGAAATGCTGCGTTCACTGAAGATTTCCTACAACAGGGCCCGTCAGGCAACCATCACCACCGAACTTACCGAGATTGTCAGTGGTGCCGCCGCCTTACAGGGCTGATTATAAAGCGAATTATAAAAACAGGAAAGAACCGGTTTACCATTGTAAGCCGGTTCTTTTTTTAGTCATCAGTCAATAATCTTTTGTAAGAACCCCAAAACGGCGTCCTGGCACACGGCACCTTATACCCTGCACCTCCATTTAGTGTGAATAAACTGTGTATAGCATTTCCCCGGCTATGGTTATCTTGCCCTTCCGATTCTTATGAACGGGATGGCAGTTCTTATCCGGAAATAACCTGCCAGATTATTTTACCCTATTTGACTAATTGACGTTTTTTACTATGACAATCGATAACCTCATACCACATATTGAAGCGCTGATTTTTGCAAGCGAAAAGCCATTGACTTCACTGGATGTCACGGAACTGATCAACAATGCTTTTGGTTTCATGGAAGAAAAAGTATCCCTGGATCAGGTGGAAGCGGCGGTAGATGGAATCCGTGAGAAATACGCGTCTGAGTTTTATCCCTTTGAATTGAGGCAGAGCGGTGGTGGCTGGCAATTCCTGACAAAAAAGGAATTCCACAAAACCATTGCACAATTGAATGGCGATAAATTTCTCAAACGTCTTTCCGCAGCAGCCATGGAAACCCTGGCCATTATCGCCTATAAGCAACCGGTTACCAAAGGGGAAATAGAAGCTATTCGTGGAGTAAGTTCCGATTATGCGGTACAGAAACTGCTGGAAAAAGAACTGATCATTATTACCGGCCGCAACGAAAAACTGCCCGGTCATCCGTTGGTATATGCCACGTCCAAAAACTTTATGGATTATTTCGGCATTAATACAGCCGATGATCTGCCACGCATTAAGGAAGTACTGGCGGAACAAATGGTGGAGCCAACGATCATCAAAGACGTTGTAGCGGCAGATGAACAACCGGAGGGTGGCATTGAAGGAGAAATTGAAAGAGGACTTGAGGGGGATGAACCGGTAGCGATGGTTGTAACGGAAGGAGGGGAACTGATCGGGAATGGAGAGAACATCGAAGGCGAAGAAAGCTGATCGCTGTATACATACAATATTGTGCAAGTGACCCGGTAAAACACCGGGTCACTTCTTTTTTATTTTATCTTCGCCGCCTATGGCAGCAGTACTTTCACACGAACAACTGATAGCATTGGCGAATGAGTATGGAACACCATTATATGTTTACCATGCAGAACGGATAAAAGAGCAATACCACAATCTGCTCTCGGCCTTTGCCGGAGCGGATGTACGTTTTTTTTATGCGGCCAAAGCGCTGACCAATATTCATGTACTCCGCTATGTAAAGGAAACCGGTTGTAATGTGGACTGCAGTTCGGTAAACGAAGCCCGGCTGGCCCTGCATGCCGGTTTTGCCCCGGAGAATATATTGTATACGTCCAATAATGTCTCTTTCGAAGAAATTTGTGAAGCGCAATCACTCGGCATTCATATCAATATTGACAGTATTTCCAATCTGCGGAAGTTCGGACATAAATTCGGTCATTCCTATCCGGTAGGTATACGGTTGCGCCCCAATATCATGGCCGGCGGTAACCTGAAAATTTCCACGGGTCATGCGGACAGCAAATTCGGGATTCCGCTGGAAAGTCTGCAGGAGGTACTGGACCTGGTGAAGGAAACGAATCTTTTTATACGAACCCTGCATATTCATACGGGCAGTGAGATAAAGGATGTGGAGGTATTCCAAAAAGGGCTGGACGTGTTATTTGACCTGGTTCCCCGGTTTCCGGAACTGGAAGTGATTGATCTGGGTGGCGGATTTAAAGTGCCGTATCAGCCGGGTGAAGAAGGAACGGATATTCCCGCATTGGGCAATATAGTCAGGGAATCGTTTGCCGCTTACCAGGATAAAACCGGTCGCCAGCTGCAGGCCTGGTTTGAGCCCGGAAAATATATCGTGAGT